>Ga0315278_10000765_pt1 | contig 28080 bp, 19 predicted proteins | sample YL17G06_0_MG_FD_203880 | JGI IMG/M metagenome (GOLD analysis project Ga0315278, IMG submission 203880) | Sediment microbial communities from Yellowstone Lake, YNP, Wyoming, USA - YL17G06_0 | ecosystem: Environmental > Aquatic > Freshwater > Lake > Sediment | place: USA: Wyoming | collected... | reverse complement strand
CTCCAATTGCAACTGGCACAGTTTTTGGGGGTAAGGTCAGATGTCCTCAGCCTCCGTGGAGAGTCAAATCGGGGAACTAATAAACAACATCCACAATACCTTGCAAACGAAAATGATGCTAAATGCTTGTATCTTTGCCAAGAGGTCTTGTTTTTGGGCAGCGGTAGCTGCAATAGTGGCTTGCATCGGTGTCATTTTAACCATGTGCTTAAACTAAAAAAGACAGGTGAGTTGTGAGAACAGTGAGTGCATTTAAAGCCCTTTGGGATGGAGACAAACAATTCAGTCATTAAGTGCTTTCCCGTGTTTCCCATTCCGATTTTTCCCTTCCTCATCTTATTAAAATTCAGCAACTTTTGCTTCCTACTCGCCTTCCCTGCGATTAAATTTATCTTTCCATCTTACCCTCAACTTGATTCTCCCTTTCTTTGATTTCCCGACGCAGCTTTCTGACTTCTGCGAAGAGGTATGCAATGAAAACCGCCATAAAAAAGCTGATGATACCCGCGATTGAAGTTCGCATCAGTCGAAACTCTCCCTCTTCGTTGTGATAACCCCAATCTGCAGGAACAAACCAAAGAATCCTTTCCAGCCCACCCCCAATGACGACCCAACAACCAAGAAATGCACCTATGCCTATTACCCAGCAGATAATTTTATGATTTACGGAGAAACGGTCGAGAGCCTTTGGGTAAAAAAACCAATAGACCCAAAATAATGGTGATATAAGCAACCATACCGCCAGCAAAAACAAAAAAACATCAGGGATAATAGCAATAACTCCTATAATAATACCGCAAATAATAAAGTATGCAATAATTAGGCCGGCCATAATAATAAAACAGGTTACTAATTCCTTAATTGTGATTTTGCCTCCATACGGAAATGGTAGTGGTTTGCATGCCTGTTGTAGCATTTGCTTGTAAGAGCCGAATAAGTTTTTAATCCACTGCATAATCACAAATTACTGTTCCACAATATTATTTTCAAATTCCACTCACTTCAAAATTTCGTCCGAAATTGATTTGGTGAAATACTATTATTTTCTGTTCAGATAGGCAAATGAAAAACAAGGTCAAACATTGCTTTTTTGGCTTTCTATGCTAATATACCAGCTATAGATTAAAATCGGGACGACCGGCCGATCCGAAAAGAACAGGTAAAAAATGGACACACAAAACGACTCAACAGGCCAAATTGCAAAAGCCAAGTCGTACTCGCAGAAGGCAAACGCAATAGTTTTGAAACAACTCAGAACCATATCGAAACATACGGGAATGACAATTCGGCGAATGCTTGAAACAATCAGCGAAAACCCGAAGGACAACCCACCGCTATCACAGAAAACGTTAGCGGTTTTGAAACTACTCAAGACTATACCAGAAGGTGAAGCGATGACAGGCCCGAAAATATTAGAAACACTGGATAAGAAAAACATATATATCGACCAAAGCACTTTAACTAAAATCATCATACCTGAGTTACGACTTTATTACGGAGTCAAAAACAGGCGACGCATAGGCTATTACCTCAGAAAATAACTTTCCGCATATAATCCGCATATAATCCCTTTATGCGCTGCATACGTTTTAATCCATACCAGCTTTAATGCGTTGGTTATGGAAAATAAAACAGGAAATTATAAAGGGACAAAGATGAACGAAGAAAAAGAATTTACAGAATTAAAGGAAAACATCGCCCAGCTATTATTTTATCTTCAAACCTACTTGAGCGAACCTGACCGGCAAATCTGCTGGTTGTTACTTGAAGAACTCCTGCGAAAATATTACGACCTTAAACAGCGATAATAATATAGCCGAAAAAATTCTGCCTGCCCGCCGTAGGTAGTTTTGGATATTGGGATTTTTTATTTTGAATTTGTTTAGGATTTAGTGTTTAGGATTTAGGATTTTCTTCTCCGTCAATCAAATACGCACCCACTCTTCGCCGAATATAGGAAAAAATGAAATTTTTTACAACACCCCTTACCCTTTATTTTCTAATAACTTACCTATCCTCTGCCTACCCTTCGTAGCCCGCAGGGCGAAGTAGGGTCGCATCAAACACGCAGGTTCGCACCATTATTAGAGGGACACTATATCTCCATAATATTTGGAGTAAAGTGTGTAGTTTATCTGCCATTACGTTCGGTTAGGCGGAAGCGATGATTGTCTGCCTTGGGCGGAAAAATCAATCAAAAGAGAGTTAATTATGCAAAACAAACCCAATTTTATACGCCTCCGGCGAATTCAAAAATGTTTTAACTTTAGCAATAACAATAACTACGAACTACGAACCACCAACTACGAACTATTTAAAAACAAACCCAAACAAAGCCAAAACAAACCCAATTTTACCCGCCTCCGGCGGGCAAACCCAATTTATGGTGAGCGCGTCGAACCACCCGTGGTGAGCCTGTCGAACCATTTCAGCCATTTGATTTTTTTACTGAAATCCGCAGCCGGATTACATTTAAGTCCTTGTTATGACAATACTTAAGCAAAAACACTGGTGTCTTCTGATGCACTTTGGAGTACATCTGAAGTGCATCTGAATCACTTAGAGTGTGTTCTGATTACATCTGATGACAACTGATTACATCTGATTACAACTGATGACATCTGAGCAGGTGAACAGTAGAGCAGTAGACCGCAGTGGAACAGTTGTTCCACTGCTCTATTTTTTGCTTTTGGCAAAAAATAGCCCCAAAGGGATTTTTATTCGCCGCAGGCGAACGAGCTTTACCCGCCGCAGGCGGGCCCTGTTGCCGGGTATAAACAATTTAGAAATTCCCTGCCTTTTCCGCTTTTCAAAAATTTCTCTCTTTCTCTCGCAGTTATATGGTCAGGAAATTCTTCGGTATGTAACAGCTTGAATTTGCCTATGACTTGTGAGCTTTTAGTATGCCCTGACCTATGTTCGGCTAATCGCCGAGTCAGACTGTTGGTTATGCCAACATATCGTTTGGTTTTTCCCTGTAGAACGTAAACAATTATCATTTACAGGCCCGAAAGAAGATAATAGCCCCAAGGGGATTCGAACCCCTGTTGCCGGGTTGAAAACCCGGTGTCCTAGGCCGGCCTAGACGATGGGGCCAATTTAGTCGCTGTTCGCAAGTCGATAGCTCAAAGAATTTATTCGAGAGTAATAGCCTCCACGGGACAAGCGTCAATACAGACGCCGCAATCAATGCAGGCAGCGACGTCAATTTCAGCTTTTTTGTCAACCATTTTTATAGCCTCACTGGGGCATTCATCGACGCACGACCCGCAACCTGTGCATTTTTCCTTATCTACCTTCGCCGGCATTGCACAATCCTTTCAAAAAAAACCAAAATTTGAGGGAAAAGATGTTACAAGATTATAACAACATTACAACATAAATTTTTGCGAATTCGTGCGAAAAAAACGGGGTTTTTTAATTCTTACTGCCGACAGGTTTGTTTGTAACCGGTGGTGCTGCCGGCTTGTTCGGCTCAGGGGTCTGTGGCGGCGGTTTCGGCGGGTTTGCCCCAAGCGCAACAGCCATACTGCGAACAAGGCCGTTGGAATCATACTGTGCGGTCCAGTTCAGGACTTTGCCGAAATCGCTGCTTGACCCTGCAAGCAGAAATACGGCCATCATTCGTGACGGCCAATAGACGTCATTTAGATTTTTCGATGCGGCATTTATAAGCTCGTAATCCATCGACAGTGAAGTTATCGCAGCCATCGTATATACGCGGACGACCCAATCGTCATCTGCAAGACTGCTTGCGAGGGAAGATTTGAGCAGTTCCGGCATCCAGTCGGCATAAACAAATTTGTAGAGCGGCTCTCGATTAGCCATTGCACACTGCTCCATCAGCAATCCTGCAAAAAGCTGAGCGGTCTGGATTTTTTGTCCCTGCTGACCCTTGGAAAACAGATTAACGCGGTTCTGCAGATATTTGGCGGTAAGCTCAATACCCTGACGCTGAATGGCAACTTTGGCCGGTTTTATGCCGGCCAGTCCGTTTGCGGGTTTGCCGTCGGCGGCAATCACAGGGTCGAGATAAAGCGTAAATTCCATATCCACGGAGGCCTGCGGATGTGCAAGCAATAATTGTCTGAGCTCTCCCGTGAAAAACCTCAGCGGAATAACAAGGCTTTGGGCGAGGCCGACCGGCAGAGCAGGCTGAATCTTCGTATTTACTAAACCCGGTATGTTTTTAGTGATATCGCCTGTAACATTTACGTCGACCCTGATACCGCCGCTGAACAGGCTGTCATCGGAAATTATAAGCGGCTCGGAAGAATTATTCGTAATTGTAACGGAACCGCCTAATTCGCTGCCATAAGGGAATTTACTTCCTCTGAAATTTAGCTGGGCGGAAATAATTTTCTCCGGCACGGTAAATACCGGAACAACTGCCTGTCCGAAACTGCTTTGCAAAGCGGTCAATATGATTTCGGGGTTGGAGGCAGGAATGTATTCGTTGCCGTTCTGAGTAAGAATTTCTTTGGCGCGCTCGGCCTCGAAAGAGGCGGGGTCAGACGCAATTAAAGATTTCAAGGTCGTAATTGCAGCATCTTTTTTTCCTTCTGCCAATTGCACCAGCACCATCGCAAGTGCGGCAACCTGGTTTTTTTCATAATTTCCGGCAAGCTGTTTTGCGAGGTCAGTCTGGCCGTTGAGAGCAAGCGAATACGCCAGAATGGCGGCGGCTGTCTGTGAATCAGGTTCGATAGAATAAGCCTTGTTGGCCCACTCAAGGGCCTTGTCGGCATCGGGTGCGCCGAAGCAATAAAACCAGGCAAGCTGGAGGGGGCTGATTTTACCTGAACGCCCGCCGTTCATAATTAACTGCTGCGCCTTTTCCTCAACGGACTGAATTATCTGATTTGCCTGCTGCGTATCGCCGGTTTTTGCAGCCGCTTTGGCGGCGATGGTTTCGAGAATCAAATCAAAACGGCCTTTTTCACGAATGCTTTTGAGAATCTGAAAACATTTGTGCTGATTTCGCTGCGTATTATAACTGCTGAACGCCCAGGGAATATATATGGAGGCAGGCAGCGTCTCTGAGGGACGAAGATAACCGAACAGGTCGGCACAATAGCCGTAGGCATCGGCGGCAGTGTCATAAAGCTGAAGGTTCATCGTATATTGAGCAAAAGCTGCGGCGGCATCCATATCGAGCGGGTTCACACCGAGTCTCAGCCGTAAATGCTCAAGATACATCGCCGGCTCTATCTGGCCCAGTGCAAGCTCAACGAGCTTTTCAAAGGCCAGCCTATTATATTTGTTGCTGTTATAAGCCTCCAACAGGTAATAAACAGCGGTTTTGAAATCCGCTTTTTCGGCCATAAGCAGTCCGGTCAGGGTGTATAGTTCGGAGGCGAAAGCCTTATTTTTACTGCCGAGAGTTTTGAGCATTTCCTGTAAAAATTTCTCACGTTCCTCGCGAGAATTCAGACGGTCGAGCAGGTATCTGACGGCAGTTCTGGCAACTTCGAGGTCGGAGAATTCGTCTAAATAATTTGCGAGCATATTGTAGACCAGCTCCGAATAGTCCTTTTGCGGATACTGACAAACTGCTTTAATCATATCTGGCAGGGTATAAACAGCTCTGCTGTCGAGGGCCTGTGCGGCGGTGAGGAAAATGACCGCCTGCTCAATCTGCGGCCTGCCTGAATCCCGACCGTTGGCAAGCTCGCAGGCTGTTTCGTAAAACTTCTGGGCAACTGTAGGGGAAAACAACTGGTCAGGACTTGTAGCATCAGCCCCATACAGTAAAGAAGAAAAAAATAATATTAAAAAAAGCGGGAAAAACCTGACACCGTGCATTTATTTCTCCAGTAATCCGTCAAAAGCCTTACCAATAGTATTATTTCGGCATTTCGGGCCTTCGCCTTAGACATAATTTATGGATTGCACCGCACATCTTTACAATTCTTACCGGACTTATGTTCGCTCCCATTATCAGCTAAAATTATTTCTGCGGCGAAGAGTTTTTGGCACTTTGAAGTATTTTAAGTATAATCTCGGCCTATGGATGACAAACTTCACCGGGAGCATAAAGAACGAGAACACTTTTTCAACGCCGCCAAACTCGTGGCGTTTATGACGCTGATTTCCCGCATCTTCGGTCTGTTCCGTGATATGGGAGTAACCTCGCTCGGGGCAAACCGCCTCACCGACGCATACGGACTGGCATTCCAGATTCCGAATCTGTTTCGCCGTCTTTTTGGCGAAGGCGCATTGTCATCGGCCTTTGTGCCTGTCTTCACGGAAACCACTGAAAAGGACAGCTTTGAAAAGGCGTCCAGACTGCTGGCAAATGCGCTGGCGCTGTTGGCGGTCTTTTTGCTGGCTGTTATGATTCTGGTTGAGGCCGGGTTTTTAATCGCCGCCTTGCTGCCCGGTCCTGCCGACAGAAAATTCCTTATGACACTTGCGACAATTATGTTTCCATATATGGTAACAGTCTGTCTTCTGGCGCTGGGGTCGGCTGCGCTTAACTGCCGGGGACATTTCGCTTTTCCGGCGGCAGCACCCATCATATTCAACATAGTCGGCATCATCGCTGCGTGGTGGATAGCGCCGCTGTTAAAAAATAATCTTCGCGGCCAGCTTATCATTGTCGCAATCAGCGTGATTTTGGCGGGTATCATCCAGTTAATTGCTGTTTTATGGCTGCTGCGAAAAAGCGGTTTTACAATGCGCCTGCGTCTTACGCCTGTTGAGCCGGGCATCAAGCCGATAATCGCACTTTTGACACCAATGCTTCTGGGGCTGGGTTTTCTGCAAATCTCCGAACTTTTCGCAACAGTGATTTCGTGGAATCTGACTGCCACAGAAACGGCGCCGAATATAAATATCTTCGGGTTGGTTCTGCATCGGCCGCTGACGCCGGGCGTTATTACCCGCGTCAATGCCGCACGTGCGCTATATCAATTTCCGATGGGTGTTCTGGCAATTTCGTTAGGCGTGGCAGTATTCCCGCTGCTGACCCGGTATGCTGCCCGCAACGACATCGTCAATCTTCGCGACAGCATCAATCGCTCACTTCGACTGGCAATGATGGAAGGTATCGCAACAGGCGTGGGTCTTTTTATTCTTGCTGAGCCGATTGTAAAACTTATTTACGCCCGTCGCAACTTCAGTCCCGCCGATGCTGCTCAGGCGGCGTTTATCCTGCAAATGTATGTCCTCGGAATGTGGTCGTATTGCAGTTATCAAATCCTTGCCCGCTCGTTCTATTCGCTCAAGGACACCGCAACGCCATTGAAAGTTTCCTGCGTTCTTGCGGGGGCAAATTTAGCGATGCTTGTTACAATGGTATGGATACCAAGTCTTGGGGCCGGCGCTTTCGGCTTATCCACTACGCTTACCTTTACGATTAACGCCGTCGTCCTTGTTTATCTGCTGCGTAAGCGCCTCGGACGGTTCGGCGGCAGAAAGATGCTTGCCAGCGTTATTCGAAGCATTATCGCTTCAGCCGTTATGGCGGCGGTGGTTTATATGCTGCGATGGCAAATGAAGGATATGCGGAGCTGGATTGTCGTCGCCGTCTGCGTGCCGGCAGGGACAATAGTCTTTTTCGCAGTTGCCTGGCTCCTGCGGGCGCCGGAGCTGGCGGAACTTCGAGGCAGCATAAAACCAACGGGACAAAGCCCCCAAATAATTTCCACTAACCAATAATTAAATATGTTATCGTGTCGGCCCTGCCAAAGGCGCCTGCAAATTAGCCGGCCTGCCCTTCGTAGTCCGCAGGACGAAGTATGGCCTGCCTAAACCTACCGGCTGCATATAAAACCAGTCTGAATATTTCATCCTGTTTTGTGCAGATCCGCCAGAGGCGGGCAAGAATTTTAGCCGGACGCAAGGCCGCAGGCGAACTTAAAAAAATGGTTAAGATATGGGAGAATTATCGCTTTTACGCGCAGAAGAACGATTGCTTTATATTTTGGGGGATGACCTTACTACAACTCCTCCATATTTCATTTTATAGATAACGCTCAGTAAGATATTTTATGTACTTTGGATGCGTGCTTCTATGTTCCGTAGCAAGTGTCACAATAAGATCTTGATAGCTCAATGCATGAAATTTAATACCATCCGCCTTTGTCACTTTCATAAATTCTCCTATTTCTTTTTGGTGAACTATCCCTTCTTCTCCTAAAATATCATACCAAAGATAAAGAAGCTTAAACCCGTCTTTTCCAAACTTATTTTTGAGGCCAAGTATATGTTTAATTAATTGGGCCGGATGGAGATGTTTATATTTAGAATCGTCTGGACTTATTTCTTTTGAAAAATCATACAAACGATCAATTCCATACCAAACGTCCAAGTTTAAATATTCCGGCCTTAATCCCGAGTGTCCCCGGGAGGAATATGCTTCAGTGAACTTGCACTCGACCGCAAATCGTTTAACTTTAATTGAATCAGAGTTATGAATTACCACATCAATATTGGGGGCATGCCAAAATCTTTTTTCGTCAATAGCATATTTATCCTCGAATACAATTTTTTGAGATGTGGTGTTACCCTTTTTACAAAAGCCACAGGCAGCAGCTATCACAGGTACCTGACTAATCTTATGCCAATATTGAAAAACATTTACTCCTATCGCAGACGAGGAGTGAACCGCTTGCATTTTGGCCGGGCAATCTTGATTACCTTTGATTTCACCGCCATCGCCACACTCAAAACATTTACTCACTTCAAGTATTAGTGGCTCAAAAAGATTTTGATCAAGATTAGATGTGTATGCGTGTCGTCCACGTTGTCCCTTGCTGCCAACGAGAGAAATGCCCCGATTCAAAGCCCATTGTATCTGTTTTGAAAGAATATATTCCTTTGCTTGCATAATATCTTGTTTCGTTCTAACATCTGGGAAATCCCAGGACGTTTACCTATTAATCTTTTCTGAAATCCGTAAATCTGGTACCACCATACTAATTTCCCTGCTGTTATTTGCTTCTGGCAATTTTCAGAGCCTGCTGTGCAGAAACCCGGCAGGGTTTGCCGTTGCGGTTGATAATAACATACTGGCCAAGTAATGCTTTTCGCTTCAATTCTTCCCGCACCGCTTTTGTGAGACATCTGCCGGCAACTACCGCCATTTTACTCATTTGTTTTGTATTCATCTGATTGCCTCAAAATTTTTTCATATATGTCCTGATTTAAGATATGTTGCGCCATTTGGGCCAGCAATCGTTTCCTATTGTCCTTCAAAGTGGCTTTTTTGTCAATTCTTAAGGTCGGATAATGGAAAATTCCCCCGCTGAAGCCGCCTTTTTTTGACGTTTACTTTACGATAAAGTGAACCTGCTTTGCGGCAGGTTGACCTTACCGGATTTCGCCTACGATTTGCGGTCTAATTTTCCTTTTAACCGTTGCAGGTCCAGGGTACCCTGATGCCAGAATTTTAACTGGTCAGCACGAGATTTTCCCCTGATTTTCTTCAAAACCCGTTCAGCTCCGCGTCTTTTTATCTCCACACAGTCGAATGTTTTAGTCTTCATAATCCGCATAAACCCTGATTATTTTCCTCATTTTCATGCTGACTTTTATTATAACTATAAATCAGAAAATATACAAATGAAAACACACTGCTCCAAAACGGCTGTTTTGTCAATTCTTAAGGTCGGACAAGTAAACTCCGGCAGGCAAGCCGTTTTTTCACTCAGCCGTCCGTGTCGCTACGCTGAAAGGTCTGCATCTGCCGACGTTATTCAAAAGCCCGATGGCGGCCATACTGACCACCAGACTCGACCCGCCGTAACTTATCAAAGGCAAGGTCAGGCCGGTAATCGGCATCAGTCCCAAAGTCATACCGATATTAATAATAACCTCTGCGGTGAGCATCGTAACAATACCGACGGCGAGCAGTCTGCCAAACGGGTCTGTGTTATGCGCTGCGATTTCGAGGCCGCAGGCGACGATAAGTGCATAAAGCCCTAACAAACCCAGACAGCCGAAAAAACCCCATTGATGAGCGATGACTGCGAATATGAAATCATTGTGCCTTTCGGGCAGGAAGTTGTATTTGATAAAAGGCCCCTGCCGAAAGCCGTAACCTGCGAAACCGCCGGAAGCAATTGCAAACTTGGAGCGGATTAAATGATAACCCCAGTCGTCAATCAGCCTGCCTGCGCCGAAACTGCTGCCCGTGAGAATTTTTCCTACAGCCGGATGCCTTTCAACTTTCTGACGGGCCCAGTCGCTCTGCAAAAGAACGCTGCTTATCCTTGTGCGCTGATAAGGTTTCAGCTTGTGCCACATAAAAGGGCTGACCAAAACCGCCAGCAGGATAATAAGCAGCAGATGTTTTGCTTTTGCACCGGCCACGAAGAGCATAGTAAACAGAATCGGCATCATCAGCAGCGTGGTGCCGAGATTAGGTTCGGCGAGAATAAGTACCATCGGCAGAAGCGTCAGCGCAAACGGCACAATAAGTGCGGTGAAGTTGCGATAATTGGTGCGGTAACGCAGATACCACGCCAGCGCCATTATGTAAGCGAGCTTGCAAAATTCCGAAGGCTGAACCTGAAGAGAAGCGGAGCCAGTTCCGATTCTGAGCCATCGGCGGGCGTTATTTATTACGGGGACAAAGGTTATTTCCACTACTTTATCAAGCAGCAAAACAATCAGCAGCACCAGCATAAGCGCATAAATCCAGTAAGCGACGGCGCCGCCGAGGCGGCGATAGTTGATTAAATTGAGGGCGATGAAAAATACCGCACCAATGACGGCAAAAACAGCTTGTTTTTTCCAAAGCAATTGCAGGTCGGCAGACTGAGCAGACGGGCTGGATTCGGCGGGGTTGCCAATTGCGTAAATGGTTGCTATGCCGATAGTAAGCAGAGCAAGAGCGGCGGACAGCAGAACGAACCTTGTAAATAGGAGCCGGCCTTTGAGAAAATTGAACATATTCACAGCATATCATAAAAATATCAGGGCTAATAGCAAGAAATGGAACACCATTTTTGCGTGAAAACAAGGGCGACGTCAATCATTTCGCCTTCGTTAAAGCTTCCGCCGTCGCCATCCATCCTTCGCGGTAGCAGTTACCGCTATGGCGGACAAGTATTTTTGAGATTGCCACGCCCCCGATGCTTTCTTGCGAAAGCAAGAATCGGGGCTCGCAATGACAATTTTTTAAACCAACAGCTTATTTTGAAAATTGTGCAAATTGTTGTTCCAGTTGCTTATTGGTTTTTTGGCCTTCGTAGATAATAATAAAAAATCTGAAATGGGCGGATTGGCCGGGCAACAAGGTAAGATTAAAGGGCTTTGGGTTTTCGACTTTCAGCTTTTTCTGGAATTCCTCCTGTCCGAGCGGGTCGGCAGAAAACAGGCCATAAGCGCGAACCATCCAGTAGGTGGGGAAATTGACGCTTGAGGGGTGATTAAAGACAGCGATGCCGAGAGGTTTTCCGTCTTTGTCGGCCCGCAGGCAGACCCATTTTGCGCGTCTGCCCCAGATATTTTTTTCCGTTTCTGCGCCTTCGGAGCTGAAATATCTGCCGCTGCCCTTCCATTTGCCGGAGGCGTTTTCTCTCATCCAATCGGCGATGCGGATTGCAAACATACCCTCTTTCGTATCGCCGAAAACGATTTTTCTATCTATCGCAGTAAGGTCTACGGTGAAATCAATTGCGTATTCATCTTTTGCTGCGCTAAAAATCATAGTCCTGTTTTCTTCGAGCAGCATTTTTCCGTTTTTATCAATCCAGTTAGAAATGACCGAAAGTTTTCCCTGCCCGTCGCCGCCGGTCATTTGGGTTGTTTTGATATGGCGGACTAAGCCTGCGCTGGTTCGCCAAAAGTCATTCCCATCAACGCTGCCGTAACCGAAAAAGATGCCTGTATGATGCAAATGGTCGTTACTATCGCCGGGCAACGGCGCGAGGGGATAACCGCGACAAACCATAATGCCGGAGGGGGAATTTACGGGAAACAAAGCAGGCTTTGCCAGATTATCGCCATAGAGGTAACTGGTGAATAATTTCCCGTCAATCAGGCAATCTATTTTTTTATCGCCCTGAATGAATTCTATTTTCGGGGAAGCAGCAGACGATTTCGCAGAGACGGTTTCTTGCTCGGCACAGGAGGCCGTTATAACAAGCAAAGAAATCATTATTGCGATTAAAAAAAATTCTTTTTTAGACATTTTGCAAACCTTTCGAGAATTATTGTTCGAGGCCGAAAATTTTAAGCCATTGGTCTGTTTCGCCTTCGGAGATACCTCTGAATTTTCCCTGCGGCTCTCTGATTTTTGCCTTTCGGGTCAACTGTTTATGGACATCGGTCCAGAATTCATCGGATTTTAATGATACGGCCTTTCTTTTATGAGCGAGGTCCCGCAGTTCTCTGTCGCTGCTGACAATTGTTAAACTTTTCGGAGCGGTGCTGGCATTTATTTTATCTTCGATTACAGTGTCGGCTTCGACGTCCCTTCCTGCAAAGATGACTTCGAGATTATTTATGTTATAGAAACCTGATTTGTCGGGCGGGCCTATGCCGTCAAAGACGATTTGGCCTTTTTCGCCGACGATTTTCAAATAATGGCCGACGATACGGCACAGTTGAACGTCGTTGAGCAACTCGGACCGTTCGCTTAATTTTTGAACAGCCCAGAGCAGATTATAACCGTCAATAATAAATGTCATTGGGGGAATAAAAATTAAAACGTCAAAGTGAGAATCTTAGTTCGCCGCCGACGATAGTTTTTTCGATTTTGGCTTTTAATTTCCAGCCTTGATAGGGACAATTACGGCTCTTGGAACGGAATTTATTTTTGTCAACGGTGTAGGTGGCGTCGGGGTCGATAATGGTAACGTCGGCCTGTTTTCCTTTGCCAAGCGTTCCCCTGTCAATACCGATTACTTTTGCAGGCCCTATGGTCATCAATTTAATCAGGTCGGGCCAATCGAGAATGCCCGGCTCAATGAGGGCTTTTACATAAAGCCCCAGCGCACATTCGAGGCTTATTATGCCGAAAGGCGCACTTAAGAACTCCAGCTCTTTTTCGCTTTGCAGATGCGGAGCGTGGTCTGTTACGAGGGCATCGACAAGGCCGTCAGCTATCGCTTGTTTGAGGGCATCGGTGTCTTTTTTGGTCCGCAACGGCGGATTCATTTTATAATTGGTGTCATATTCGGCGCAACATTCCTCGGTAAAAAGCAAATGATGCGGCGTAACCTCGCAGGTAACCGGCAGGGAGTCTTTTTTTGCGGCCCTGATTAGAGCAACTGAGCCTGCGGTTGAAATATGCTGTGCGTGATAGCGAATATTTGTTTTTTTGACGAGCTGAATGTCCCGCCAGAGCATAGCCTCTTCGGCGAGGGAATCTATACCGGGCAGGCCGAGGATTGTGGAGAAATAGCCTGCATTCATAACGCCGGTACCGGCAAAGCTGTTGTCCTGACAATGCTGCGCAATGACGACGTTGAACATAGCGGCGTATTTCATCGCACGAAGCATAACGGCCGGGTCCTGGACACCGTTGCCGTCATCGGTAAAGCCGACGGCGCCTGCCTCGGCCATAAAACCCATTTCGGCAAGCTCAACACCTTCTCTGCTTTTTGTAATAGCGCCCATCGTATAGACGTGGGTCTTCCTGGCCTGTCTGCCTTTTCGGTGAATGTATTCGACGTCGGTTTCGTTTTCTATGGGCGGATTTGTGTTCGGCATACAAACAACGGATGTGAAACCTGCGGCGACTGCCGCTGTTGAGCCGCTGGCGATTGTTTCTTCCTCTTCGTCGCCGGGTTCCCGGAAATGGACGTGAATATCAATCAGGCCCGGCACGACTAATTTGCCAGTAGCATCAATAACGCTCTGCACCGCTTTTTCGACCCTGCCAACCTGTGCGATTTTGTCGTCGACGATAAGGAGGTCGCATTTGCGATTGACCTTATTTGCGGGGTCAATGACTAATCCATTTTTTATGAGAATTTCGTTCGCCATTTACTTTTACGTTTCCTGTGCAGCGGCCTGATTGACGAGGAACAGGACGGCCATTCTGACAGCCAGGCCGTTTTTTACCTGCTGGAGAATGACGCTGTTTTTCCCATCAGCCACTTCGCTTTCTATTTCAAGTCCCCTGTTAATCGGGCCGGGGTGCATAACAAGAATATCAGGTTTTGCCCTTTTCATACGCTCTACGGTCAGCCCGAAATAATGCGAATATTCCCGCACCGAGGGGAAGGGGTTTCCGCCGAGCCTCTCAAACTGAATCCGCAGCATATTTATCACATCAACCTTTTCGATAATATTATCGAGAGAATAACTAACTTTTACGGGCAGTTTATTTACCTGCGGCGGCATAAGCGTGGGCGGCCCGACAAACGTTACCTCGGCGCCGAGTTTTGTCATCGCCCACATATTGCTGCGTGCAACGCGTGAATGCGATATGTCGCCGACAATCGCTATTTTCAAACCTTTGAGGCTGCCTTTTATTTTACGAATGGTATAAACATCGAGAAGGCCCTGCGTGGGATGCTCACAATATCCGTCGCCGGCGTTGACAACACAGGCGTTGATATTTCTGCTCAGCAGTTTCGGAGCTCCGCCTGCGCTGTGGCGGATAACAACAATATCCACTCCCATAGCCTCCAGATTCCTTGCGGTGTCTAAAAGAGTTTCGCCTTTGCCGACGGAACTGCCCTTTTCAGTGAATTCTATAACATCTGCGCTAAGCCTGCTTGCAGCAAGGGTGAAACTGTTTCGCGTGCGCGTGCTGTCCTCGAAGAAAAGATTCACTACGACTTTACCCCGCAGAGGCGGAGCCTTTTTAACCGAGCGGGTACTTATTTCCTCAAAGCCTTTGGCTGTGTCGAGAATATATGTGATTTCCTCGACGTTTAATTCCCGCAGGCCGAGCAGGTGCTTGCGATTCCAGACAAACTGACCAGCTTTATTAGCTGACCCCATATTCAAACTTCCCTGTTAAACAGTTTATAGTTATCAGTTATGGACCGTCTGTTTTTACTTTTTAGATTTACGTTTTGTTTTTTTCTGATTCGATGCTGCGTCCTGCTCGACAACCACTTCATCCTTTCCATCCGACTCAACGAGCCTGACCTGGACTAATTGGCCGGGTGCAACGTCTGCTTTACAGCCTGCATAATCAGCCTGTATGGGAAATTCTCTGCCTGCCCTGTCGATAAGGACTGCGAGTTTTATCGCTTTGGGTCTGCCTAAATCTATAAGGGCGTCGAGGGCGGCACGGGTTGAGCGGCCCGTGTTCAAGACATCATCGACAAGCACAATTATTTTGCCGTCTATGTCGAAACCTATTTCGGTTGTCCGCACCTGCGGCTGGGTTAAATACTGCGGCGAGTTGAGGTCATCACGATAAAGCGTTATATCGAGCGTGCCGCAGGGGACATCTTTGCCGAGCTTTTCCGAGAGCCGGTGGGAGAGTCTCTGCGCAAGAATTTCTCCCCTGCTGCGAATACCAATTACCGCAATGTCCAAACCATCGGGGACATCTGCAATAATTCTGTCTGTCATCTTCCTGAGGGCCTGAGCGATTTGTCCGGTGTTTAGAATAACCTTCATCACATAAGCCTCTGTCAAAACGGCATTTGAATTTTTTCAAGTATAGCAAGTGGCAACAGCAAAGGCAAGTTTTCTGCGTAACTTTTTAGGAAAACACCTTTTTTAATATTAAAACAGGCGTTTTTTGCGGAACAAGGGCTGACAATTTACTTGAAAATGAAATCCTTTTCTGGTATCATAAGGACTGGAAATTACAGGTGAAAAGCGAGGGGGAAGGGTGTGAAACGCTTTAAATTTTACTGCCGTTTCCGGAGGAAGGAAATGGTCGAGGGTGTTAGAAAAGTATTCGGCTCATCTCTGATAGCCGTAGGGATGATGTTGTTTGCGTTTTCCCGGGCGGCGGCAGCAGCCGATACGTCGTCCGATAAAATCCTCCAGCCGCAAGGTCTTAATTACAGTGGGATATATGCGTTAAGGCAGATAGACCCTGATTTGACCGGACAGGGAGTTAAATTTGCGGTCGTCTGCCGAAGCATCACATACATTGACGGCGAGCCGCAAAACGATTACCAGCCAAATATCAATCACAAGTGCTTTAAGGCGGAGCAATTTAATTTTTATAATCAGGCCGATTTGCCGAGCGGCATTTCGCCGCATTCGACAGCAGTCTGCTCGATACTGTTCGGCGAAGACAGCGATGCCTTTAACCAGCGTGTAGGGCAATTTCATTACGAGGGCGTTGCGCCGCAGGCAAAAGCCGATGTATATGAATTCTGGCATTTCCTGACGAACAACGTATTTTCTAACCAAGCCCCCGATGCAGACGTTCTGACCGCCGACATAGGCAGCCAGTTCGAGGAATGGTGGACAAGAGGCATAGAGGCAATGGCGGAACAGCAGGGACTTATCGTTGTGGCAGGTATCGGCAACGGGTCTGATACATACGACCCGCCTTTGTATCCTGCCGCAGGCTCAAACGTTATCGGGGTGGGCGTAGTAGATTCTGTAAAAACAGAAAATCTTTCGGCAGCCCTGGCGAATTTTTCATTGGCCCATACGGAACATTCGAGCAGCGGCCCAACGGCAGATAAACGATGCAAGCCTGATATTGTAGCGGCTGGAAACTGCTTAGCTGCTGACGCAAATGACCCAACCGGTTATAAAGCAGCGGGGAACTGGTCAAGTTTTTCAACGCCGATAGCAGCAGGCACTATCGGACTGTTAGTGCAAAAAGCCAAGGAAGATGAGGACTTAAAGATGGCAGTTTCACCGGAGGGTGGAAACTGCGTTATGAAAGCTATCTTACTCAATTCGGCAAGCAAACTGCCCTTCTGGCATAAAGGCAGACTGGATAAAGAAGACGACCACAGCGTCCCACTCGATTACGTTCAGGGAGCGGGGCTGCTAAATGCAACCGAAGCCTATAAGCAGCTAACGGCAGGCCGACACGAACAGGGGAATGTCCCCGCGGCAGGCTGGGACAATAATCATCTGAAAAAAGGCGCAAACGAAGAAAAAGTTTACAGTTTTGCTATTTCACAACCGGCAGGCAAAATCATTTCAGCAACGGCTGTGTGGAACAAGCACTATAACAGCGTTTATCCGTTCGAGGCCATTACAGCGAAAGATGCCGACCTACGACTTGAGCTGTGGGGCATAAATCCCGATAACCCAAACGGCAGCCGTTTACTGGATTACAGTGACAGCAGCGCCGATAACATCGAACATATTTATTACCCGGCGGACGTCAACTATACACAATATGAAATCGTTGTTTCATACAGCGACTCGGACACAGGCAATTCCGAAACGCAACGGTATGGTCTGGCGTGGAACGTTACCAGAGACGCAGGCAAAGAGAGTATTTTCTGGTATGACCTTAATGCGGACGGCGTTGTCAATGAAGCTGATACGAATATTCTGATTTACAATTCCTTAACCAGTGCAAAATCACCCCAAAGTTATCTGCTCGGCGACATAGACACCGACGGTATAATCGGGTCAAAGGACATTCAGAACTTGTCAAACAACAAAGACCGGCAGGCGGGCTGGCACACGAATTAGTAATGACCAGTTCTTAATAACATCAATTCTATCTAATAACAGCCGCAAAAAATCCTCTTTTAATATTCCATTATTTATGGTAAAAACGTGAGGTTTTAAATTTCAGGGAATGAGTTTTTATGCAGTTAATCGTAAAAAAATCACGTTTGAAAGGGGCTGTAACCATCCCTGCATCCAAATCGCACACGATTCGCGCGGTGGCGATAGCATCTCTGGCAGACGGCAAAAGCCTGATTCGCAACCCCCTTTCCTCAAACGATACGCTAAGCGCAGTTCACTGCTACAGGGCGCTGGGTGCTGAAATAGATACAACCGAGCCAAATCTCTGGAAGGCGGTCGGCACGGGCGGCAAAATAAAAGTCCCTTCTGAAGTTGTCGACGTGGGCAACTCCGGCACGACGCTGAATATCGCTATCGGTTCAGCCGCACTGGTCGAAGCGGGCAAGAGCATAACATTCACCGGTGATGAGCAGACGCAAAGCAGGCCTGTAGGGCCGCTGCTGAATTCTCTCAGCGAGCTTGGTGCAAAATGCGTCAGCCTGAAAAATAACGGCAAGGCGCCTGTGCAGATAACCGGCCGGTTAAAAGGAGGCAAGACCGCTATCGCCTGCTCGACAAGTCAATATCTGTCGAGTTTACTTCTATGCACACCTTTGGCTGAGAAAGATACGGAGATAGATGTTACACTGCTCAATGAGCCGGGCTATGTGCAGATGACCCTCGACTGGCTCGACAAACAGAACATTAAATATGAAAATGAACGGATGCGGCGATTCAAGGTCTACGGCCAGCAGAGCTATAAGGCATTTAATTCCGTGATACCGGCTGATTTTTCCAGCGCAACATTTTTCCTTTGTGCAGCGGCGCTATTCGGGGACAATGTAACGCTGGAAGGACTTGATTTTTCGGACAGTCAGCCGGACAAAGCCGTTGTTGATTATCTAAAGGCAATGGGAGCAGATATTTCCATTGAGCCGACAGCCATAACGGTAAGAGCATCGCAGTTAAAGGGAATTGAAATAGATATGAACCAGACACCTGACGCCCTGCCGGCAATGGCGGTTACCGCTGCTTTCGCTGAGGGGACAACAAGGCTGGTCAATGTCCCGCAGGCAAGGGCAAAAGAGACCGACCGAATAAAATGTATGGCCGAGGAACTTAAAAAAATGGATGTAGACGCCGAAGAACTGCCTGATGGTCTTATAGTGCGGCACAGCAAACCAAAGGCGGCGAAACTTGACGGCAGAGGCGACCACCGGATAGTTATGGCGCTCGCACTGGCAGGAATGGAGATTGAGGGACAATGCACAATAGATACCGCCGAAGCAATGAGTGTTACATTCCCAAATTTTGTCGAGCTGATGACGAGTATCGGGGCAAATATAAAGCTTAAAAAATAAAATGGACAGGAATTTTAACCGTCGCCAGTTATTAAAAGTTGCAGGCACCGGGGCCGCCGGTCTTGTATTCTCCGGTTGTCTGAGCAAATTGGGGCAGCAAAACCAGTCATCGTCGCTTGCCAAAAGACCAAATCTTATATACGTATTGGCCGACCAGTTGCGATATTTCTCTACGGGATACGCAGGCGACAAAAAGGTAATCACGCCGAACATCGACCGGTTCGCGTCGCAGTCGGTAAGTTTCTGCAACGCTGTCTCAACAATGCCTGTATGTTCAGCTTACCGTGCCTCGTTATTCACCGGCAAATACCCTACGACAACAGGTATGGTAATAAATGAGATGCGAATGAACCCCAATCACAGATGTATAGGCCACGTTTTGACCGATGGGGGATACCAGACGGGTTATATCGGCAAATGGCATCTTTACGGAAATGAGATTGAAAACCACGATGACATAAAAAATAATTTTGTCCCACCGGGGCCATACAGGCTGGGTTTTAACGGATACTGGGCAGCATATAATTACCATCACCATTACTATGAAGGATATTACGTCAAAGATAACCCTGAGAAAATATTCTTTGATAAAAACGTTTATGAGCCGGACGGACAGACAGACCTTGCAACGGATTTTATAAAAAAGGCGGCTAAATCAGACAAACCCTTTGCATTATTTTTGTCTTACGGTACGCCGCACGACCCGTGGAGGAACAATAATGTCCCCGAAAAATACGGCGCGATGTTTAAGGATGTAAAATTTCCGCGCCCGCCGAATTATAGCCCTGAAAACGACAAATACGCGGATAAATGGGGCAGACTCAAACCAAAGCAGCGTGAAGAGCTTGAACACTGGCAGCAGGTTTATTATGCAATGACAGCTAACTTAGACTGGAACATCGGCAGACTGATGGACGCTATAGGTAAAGCCGGTATTGCCGACGAAACAATAATAATTTTCACATCGGACCACGGGGAGATGTTCGGCGGACATGGCAGACGGGCAAAAAATATTTTCTACGACGAGGCGGCCCGCGTGCCGTTCCTTATACGCTGGCCCCGTCATATTCCCGCGGGCAGCGTTTCCGATGCCTGCTTAGGGACGGTGGATATTATGCCGACGATACTTTCGCTTATGAATCTGGATATGCCGAAAGAAGTGGAAGGAGTAAGTCTCAGCGATTGCGCTTTGGGCAAAAAATGCGATGAGCCACGGGCTGCATTCTTACAGAATACCGGCGCCTGCGCCGAGTGGGAGGACGGTTACGAATGGCGGGCGCTGAGGGACAAACAATATACCTACGCTATTTTCAGAGTTGACAAGAATGAGCTGCTTTTTGACAATATCGCAGACCCATATCAAATGCGAAATTTGATTGGTGAGCCGAAATATCGGGATATTGCGGAACATTTTCGCAGGATGCTGAAAGAGAAAATGGCGTCGCTGAACGATACGTTTGAGCAAAGCACGTGGTATCGCGACCACTGGATAAAAGACCGCATAATACTGCGGGGAGCAAAAGGATAATTTTAGAGGAGTGTAAAAAATGATTGGCTGCCATATAGGACGGATTTTTCAGGTAACGGTTGCAGGCGGGTCTTATCAGGAGGGGCTGACGGCTGTGGTGCAGGGCAATCCCCCCGGAATGCTGCTCTCTGAGCAGGAGATATACGGCGATTTGCTTCTTAGAAAGCCGGGCGTTGATGAACTGTCGAGTCCGCGGAAAGAGCCTGATTTGCCGGTTATATACAGCGGCTTAAATGCAACCGACACTATCGAAAACGCCGGCAACAAAAACCATACCAACGGCACGCCGCTGACAATCCTGATTCCCAACCTCGACCGCCATTTTGTTCACGTCAAGCAATATCAGGACACAAACCGCACGCCGCGACCGGGACACGCATCTTACGCATCGTTTGTAAAATACGGCCCTGATGACGATGCCATCGGGGCAGGGTTTTTCAGCGGGCGATATACCGCTCCCATCGTTGCTGCCGGTTACGTTGCAAAAAAAGTCCTGAAAAAATGCGGCATAGAGGTATTTTCCTACATCAAGGAACTTGCCGGCGTGCGATGTCCCGATATTACACACGCACAGGCGCTCAAATATACCGACAATTACAAAAAAATGAGGCGGGACCTCGACCCGTTCTATCAGGAGATATACGTCAAGAACCGTATCACAATGGATATGCGATTTCTTGAGAAAGCCAAAATACTTGCTGAGGTCGAAAAAGAGATTGACGCTATTCGCGACAAGGCGATAAAGATGAAACCCGGCGAGATTGCGGACAAATACGGCGTGCATCACATATTAAATTGTCCCGATATAAAGACGGCCAATGCGATGGTCGAGGCGTCGAGCAAAATTTCAGGCAGCGGCGATTCGTGCGGCGGTGTAATCGAAGTCGTCGCAACGGGCATCCCCACAGGACTTGGCGAGCCGGTATTTTACAAGCTCGATGCCGAATTAGGAAAAATGCTCGGCATCGGGGCAGTCAAAGGCGTTGAGATTGGCGCAGGCTTCGCAGTCAAGGATATGACAGGTTCGCAGTCCAATGACCAGATGCGCTGCGAAAAAGGTAAAGTGGTATTCCTGTCCAACAACGCAGGCGGCATCACAGGCGGCCTTTCTACAGGTCAGCCCATTATTGTCAGGCTGACGGTAAAACCGACGCCGACAATTGACAAGACACAAAAGACCATCGACAAGTATACTCTCGAAAATAAGGAGCTCGCAGCGATTACGCGGCGCGACGCCACAATAGTAGGCCGTATCTGGCCGGTCGCTGAAAACTACACTGCGATTGTCCTGCTCGACCACTTAATCGCTCACTACGGGTATCAGACACTCAAGGCCAAATAAATGAAATAGCGTGGGGAAATAAAAAGCCCCGGCCAAAGAAAAGCCGGGGCTGTAAATCTTGCAATAGTTTTTGTGTTAGTCGCCTGTATACCACGGTTCCGAATTCTGCCCGACGTTACCAAGGGCATCTCTCGTCCTGACTACGTATACGCAGTTGCTTGTATGTGTATAGGTGTATACCTCACTCAACTGCCAGCCGCTGTCTAATCCGCTGCCGTTTATGCAATCGAAGTAATACTGAACAGGGGGGCTTACATCCGTAGCCACCACAGCGCTCATATAAATCACACCGGATATCTCGTTTCTTGTGGGTCTTACGTTCCACTGAGCCTGATTAGGCGTCGGCGGGTCGGTATCATTCACCGGCTGGTTCGGCTCTCCGCCTGAAAGAGTGGTGGCAGAAAGCGATGTCGACCAGGAGTTCTCGTTATGATTGGCGGACTTATCACGAGCTTTTACTTTATAGGTATATGCAGTTGACGGCGTAAGATTTACATCCGTATAAGTCGGACTGTTCTGCCAGACACTATCGTGTCCGCCTGTCGTCAGGCAGTCAAATAAATATTCCACGCCGCTGCTATCAGTTGCAGTGGTTGCTATCATTTTAATTGTAGTTGAGGAAGTGGCATTTGGTCCCGTTGTCCAGGTCATCGGGTTAGGCGAAGGCGGGGCAGTATCTTCCGGAACTTCACCCGGCACTGCATAGCCGATGAACGACCACTGAGTTTCCGTGTAATTCGATGTGTCGCGTGCCTTTACTTTATAGCCGTATTTTGTACTGGCAGACAGACCTGAGTCGGTATAATTAGCGTCGCTCTGCCAGTCACTGTCATTTCCGCCCGGATTTCCCGTAACCTCGTCAAAATAATACTGCACCGGCGAACCGGAATTATCCGCAGCTTTTGTCGCCCTCATAGTAATGGCACTCTGGCCTACTCCCGTTGACTGAGGAACAATCGCCCAGGTCATAGGATTCGGCTGGGGCGCCTCTGTCTCGGTTTCTCTATAATGTTGTGCGAATATGGTGTAGTCGACGAAATTCACAATTCCATCCTGATTCAAATCCGTCTCGTTACACCATTCGGGGAACATACACCCTGTCTGGAGCCAATGGCTGAGTAATATAGCCCAATCATTGTTGTCGACGTCGCCGTCAAAATCAAAATCTCCGATTAAATCGGTGGTGAGAATATGATGATAACCCAAATCAAGCCGGCCAGTATCAATAACCTTGTCCGTTCTTGTCGTATGCTTATACATACCATAGTGAAGTGCATCGTAGCCTGTATCAAAGGCATTAACACAGGGACTGTTCTTCGCCTGCCCTGCCAAAATCTGATCGAGATAATAGCTGCCGGTAAAAAGCGGGTTATCCAAAGAAGTGCCGCTTAAGTTGTTGGCATCATACCAGTTCATAATGCAGCCGTTCTCGATATATACGCCTGCTGCACCGCCTTTCACATCGCAGTAGTTTACGTCAACTGTCGCAATGCCAACGCCTCTTCTGACAGCCATTTGTGGACCAAATTCACCGATATTGCCCCATATAATACTGTGGGTGATGTCAGTGTCAGCCCTGTCGGAACAGGATACACCGCCGCCGCCATAGTTGTAGTTTGGATCCTGGCCTCCGGTAACAGTGTTGTTTGCTATGGTGCAGATAGAGACATCCAGTTTGTAGAAGTTAGTATTGGACATACCGCCGCCTTCTTTACCTGCGGTATTATAAGTGAGCAGACAGTTCTTGAGTATAGAACTGTTCAAGTTCTCTCCGACAAAATACGCACCACCGCCTGATTTTCCTGCGGTGTTATCGCTGATGTTGCAGTCGGCTATTTTCACAACTGCTGCATTACAATGGATACCGCCTCCGTTGCCCGGCAGATAATAAGTGCTGTTCGGGTCGTAAAGGTTGAGGTCGTTGAGTTCGCCGTTAGGGTCTGTAACTTTTCCGAAGGCCTCGTTACCAGTTATAAGACTGTTGCTGACGGTTGCGGTCCCCTTGATGCCGTATAAACCGCCGCCCTCATAAGCTTTATTTCCAGTAAAACTCGTGCTGCTGATTTTGGGATTAGCCTGTGTCCACCATACCCCTCCGCCGACAGCAGCTTCATTTCCTCTGATTAAGGAGTTCTCAATAATGACCGTAGCAGTATCTTCAGCAGCAATACCTCCGCCGTGTCCGAGATATGGGTCGAGATGATAATAAGGCTTCTGGTCCGGAGTGGGTCTGACCGCAACGTTATTCGTTATTGCGCAGCCGCTGAATTTTACAGTAGACCCAGCCGCACAATAAACACCACCGCCATAGCTGGGAATCTGATAAGGAATTTCCGGTTCCATATCGTTATCACCGCCGTGTGCGGTCCACGAACCACCTGCTCCGCTCAGACCGCCCTGCGTGCGATTGCCGTTGATTGTGCAGTTTATAAAGGTAATCTGGCTGTTGATGTCACAGTAGACGCCGCCGCCGTAGCCGCTGAACCATCGATAGTCGCCGTAATATGTATAGTAATAATCAGGCCAACCGAGATAACGTGAACGGCTGAAGTCATCGTAGTTCTGGTGCAACCATGGGTAATAGTTTGAGTAGTAATATCCATAATCCCACATCCACATTTTAAAGAGAGGTCTATCGGTTACATCCTTCAAGTAAGTAAGATAAGAATCAAGGAATAACACCGGCGCCTCAGGAGTTCCGTCCCTGCTCCAGTTTCCACCGTAATTAGGCCGGGTTTCTTCCGAATCAGTGCCGCCGGCTCCGCCGTTACCGCCGATAGCAGTATTATCAACGATTTGACAATTTATAAACATTGCGGCACTGGATGGAGCGCAGAATACTCCGCCGCCTCTTGCCCAGCCGGCCCATCCGCCTTTGCCGGCATTTGCAGTGGCACTTGCAGCCGCGCCGTTGCTGGCATGAGCGCCGGTAATAGAATTGTCCTTGATGATGCAGTTTTTGATAATAGGGCTGCTGCCCATCTCTATATAAACTGCACCGCCTTCAAGTGGCCATCCGTCCAAACCATCCCGCCGAGGGTCCTCAGGCTCGTCCATTTGTCCGCCGCGGTATCGACAGCCACGTATGGTAAAACCATTCAGAACGGTTCCATCTGCGTCGGGGCCAAAGTAAAGCATCCGCTCTATGTATTCCGTGCCGTCGATAACCGTATTTTCCGGATGGTTGGGGTCAATTGACCTTATGGTAATGGATTTATTAATATCTGTTTGAGGACCATACCAGACGCCGGGAGAAACAAGGACTGTGTCGCCGGTTTTCGCCGCTGCGATTGCCTGGTGAATGGTCGGATAATCACAATCAGGACCTACCGTAAGAGTTCTGAAGAGTTCAAACTCGACACTTACCGCCTTATCGGTATCCATAGTAACGGTATTGGTATTTGAAGTGGACGAATCATTATTTGTGCCGGTCCATTTTTTAATCCGCCAGCCTGAATTGGGTATTGCCGTTAGAGTTACAACCGACCCTTTTGTATAGTAATTGCCGCTTGGCGGCTCAATTGTGCCGCCGACACCTCCGACGACGCTTGTGTCTAATCTGAGGAGGTATTTCTCAAACTCGACAGTTACGATTTTGTCGCTGAGCATAGAAACAGCGTTGATATTCGCAGTAGATGAATCATCGTTCGTCCCCGTCCATTTTTTAACTCTGAAGCCGTAATCCGGCGTTGCAACAAGCATCACAATAGCCCCTGCCGGGAAAGAGCCGTCAGGAGGCGCTATCGCACCGCCTTGATTATCGACCACACCCGTATCGAGATAAAAAGCCGGCGTGGTGTCGCTTTTTATGTAATGATACCCTATATCAACGATGCCCGTATCATCTTCTTCTTCGGTGCTGGTAGTGTCCGTATCCAACCCGAGGTCTGCCGCCAGGCTGCTGCCGTTGTTTACGGCCGGACTGGTCGGCGGAGGCTGAGCCGGCATCTGCCTGAGATAGAACTGTCCGAGAATACCCGTTACAAAGAGCGGGTTTCCATATAAATTATTACTGCCGCCCGGAATATTGCCAACGCCGTTAGGACCTGTCGGGCCGTCATAAACTTTATTTGTTCCGGCATCATAGTAACTGCCGTTCGGATTACCATAGAATAGATTATATCTTGCGACCGCATTGCCGCTCTGGTATGTCTCATGTATGGCGTGGCTGCTGCACCTGTTGAATATGGAATTGATAATAGTCGGCTCCGAACCGGCGTCGGCCAATACCGCTCCGCCCGAACCCGCCGCAGAGTTATCGCTGAAAGTGCAGTTCATAATTTCCGGGCTTGCGATATGACAGTATATTCCTCCGCCGTTGTTGCCGGCAGAATTTTCAGTTATAAGACAGTTGAACACGCTATGTGTATCGGAAGCGCTGCCGTTGAAATAAATTGCTCCGCCCATCCCAGCGCCTTCGGCGGAATTTTTACTTATAATAGAGTCGCTGATTATCGCTGTAGCATCCGGAAGCGAGTAATTTATCGCTCCGCCCGTTCCGTTTGTCGCTCTGTTCGAGCTGATAAAGCTGCCTATAATCTGGAAGTCGCCATCAATAAGGTCAAGTGCGCCGCCGCTTTTCGCGTCATTATTCACAAAAACGCAGTCGACAAAATTCCCGTCAAAGAAGTCGGTCGAGAAACCGCCGCCGTCCGCGGCGTGATTACCGTTAAAGGTGGACCGGGTTAAATTTATAACCGATTTTTTGTTGTAATTATAGACATCTATTGCACCACCATAACCGTAATCGTCGTTGTCGCCGTCGGCTACGTTGCCGCTGAATAAGCTATCTGTAACATTTAAATTAGACCGGCATTCAACTGCACCGCCGTCATCTTTGGCAGAATTGTTCTCAAAAATACAGTTTTCAATTGTTATGGAATTGCTGTCGCTGTTATCAACATAAACAGCGCCGCCGTATGCTATTTCCGAATTGCCTCTGAAGATGGATTTACGAGTGGGGGTGCCTGCAATATTAACCGTGCTATTGCTGCCGCAATACAGCGCGCCGGCCAGATTGTTTATGAAATCGCACTCCGTAATAGCAGCATTGCGGTTGGCGCCCACATACATCGCACCAGCCTTGGAATACATAATCGTTGATGTCGTTATATAGTTACAAACACTGGAGGCGGGGTCACTTGAGCAGGGGTCGTAAGTAATGATAGTGTTGGAGTCGTAAGCCTTATTACCGGTAAATGAGCAGGAGGTCAATTGCATAATCTCACCAGACCCGGTATAGTAAGCCGCCCCGCCTGAGATATCACCAGAAGTAAAGCCTCTGCCATAGTTGCCACAAAGCCAGCCTGGGCAGCTTTTCCAGTCTGTCCGGGGAGAGCCGTCTCCTATGGCTCTGGGCATCCCTCCGATACCCTCCATCACCGTATTGTTGATAAAAGTGCAGCCAATCAATTTTGGACTGCTTTGGGCGTCGGCATAAACAGCTCCGCCCTGCCCGTCACCAATGCCGTTTCCGCCGTTGCCGCTTCCGCTTTGAAGACCGCTTCCAATGGCATCTCCGCCCGTTCCTCCATTCCCGCCAACACCACCTCTGGCGAGATTATTCTTAAATACACATGCGATAATTACAGGTTTACTTCCCCTTCGACAGGCAATGGCGCCTCCAAAACCATATCCCTCGCCGTTACCGCCGTTGCCGCCATACTGGCCGTTGGTGGGGTGGCAGACGGGTGCATCATTACCATCAGCACCATCTCCTCCAACTGCTCCTGTAACAGTGCAGTTCATTATCACGCAGTTTCTGATTGTGGGCGAAGCATATTGAGCGCCCGAAGGAGGGTTTCCGCACACAATCGCCCCGCCAAAACCATTGCCGACCTTACCCTCACCGGGCGGGGCCTGGTTAGGGTCGTCGGGACATAGGACGAGACCTTCACAACTCTGACCGGCTTTTGTTCCTCTCGGACCTGTAGCCAAACCGTTTTTGATAGTCAATCCCATAATCCTGCTGTCAGATAGTTCATAGTTCTTAAACTGAAAAGCACGGCCGAGTCCCTGACAGTCAATAATCGTGCTGTCAATAAGAGTCTGGTCGGGATAACAGGGGTCAAAGTACCGACTTTTGATTGTAACACCATATGTAAATATAATATCTCTATTATCCGGACCTGTATAGACACCGGGAGCAAGCTCTATAATGTCGCCACCGTTAGCGGCGTTCATAGCACTTCTGATTGTAGGGTACGGCCTCTTGCCAGGCTCGACAGGCAATACTGCCGCCTGCGCCAGCCCCTGTGCAACCAACAACG
>Ga0315278_10000763_pt1 | contig 28110 bp, 23 predicted proteins | sample YL17G06_0_MG_FD_203880 | JGI IMG/M metagenome (GOLD analysis project Ga0315278, IMG submission 203880) | Sediment microbial communities from Yellowstone Lake, YNP, Wyoming, USA - YL17G06_0 | ecosystem: Environmental > Aquatic > Freshwater > Lake > Sediment | place: USA: Wyoming | collected... | reverse complement strand
CGCGTGCGGCAACGACATGCACTCGCCGATGGGCGGCGAGTACCCGGGTGCGGGCGCGCAGATCGGGGTCGCAATGACGTTCGGCTACGTCGCGGCGCGGCACGCGGCGCGGGGCGCGGGATGAAACCTTCGTTCGGTCAGCATCGAATGCCGCCTCGCATGGGCCGGAGGCAAGTCGCGCGCGGCGCACCTGGCGCGTTCTCTACGGGCGCTGCATTCGCGCGGGAGCGTCGGCACGTGGTGCCATGCCAAACCGTTCTGACAGCAAATACAGAAATCGGCGACGTGCACGAAGTAATCGAGCTGCTTGAGGTCCATCTGCCGGGTCGCTATGCCGCCTTGTGATAACAGTTAGCCTTCCGATGCCGTTCCATTTTGACCGGAGCGTACGCAAAATGCCAGCCGCGGCCGCGGTGGTCGTGCGGAGCTTTGAGTGCCGAGGCGCCAGCCTCCGACCGCATGGCCGTGGCAGACTACGACCCGCCGTCGTCGCGCCGCGCGCGAGCGCAAACAACGTCTGAAAGAGGAGCAGGAATGGTCAACGTTAAGCGATTTCTCGCCGCTCTCGTCGCGATGGTGGCGCTGGGCGCTGTACCCGACGTCCACGCCCAGAGCTACCCCACGAAGCCGATCCGGCTGCTGGTCGGGTTCGGCCCCGGCGGCGTCGCCGACCTCACCGCACGCACGGTGGCGCAGAAGCTGTCCGAGCAGCTCGGCCAGCAGATCCTGGTCGAGAACCGCCCGAGCGCCGGCGGCATCATCGCCGCCGAGGCGGTGGCGAAGGCCGAGCCCGACGGCTACACGCTGCTCGTACTCACCAACGGCAATGCCGTGAGCGCGTCGCTCTTCAAATCGCTGCCGTTCGACGCGGTGCGCGATTTCGCGCCGGTGTCGACGCTCGGTTTCTTCGACGTCGCGGTGGTGGTGAACGCGGACTCGAAGATCCGGTCGATCCAGGAGCTCCTTGCCTACGCGAAAACCAACCCGGGCAAGCTGAACATCGGGACCATCAACATCGGCAGCACCCAGCACCTGTCCGCGGAGCTGTTCAAGTCGATGGCCGCGCTCGATGCGACGACCGTGCCGTACAAGGGCAGCCCGGCGGTGATCACCGCGCTCCGCGGCAACGACGTCCAGGTGGCGTTCGAGATGCTCGCGCCGGTGATCCCGCAGGCGAAGGGGGGCGCCGTGCGCATCCTCGCGATCACCTCCGACCGGCGCTTCCCGGCGCTGCCCGACGTCCCGACGGTGGCCGAGAGCGGCGTCGCGGGCTACCAGGCTTCGTCGTGGAACGGCATCGCCGCGCCGGCCAAGACCCCGCGCGCGATCGTCGACCGCCTGAACAAGGAGATCGCCACGGCGCTCGCGTCCCCCGATGTCGTCAAGCGGCTCCAGGACCTCGGCGTGACCGCGCACGCCAGCACGCCGGAAGAGCTCGGCAAGCTGCTCGCGTCGGACATACAGAAGTGGGGACGCGTCATCGAGCAGGCGAAGATCGAGAAACAGTAGGCGCATGAGCCACCCGGCGAGGGGTCCTCGCAGAGGGATCGACCATTCTCGGCCGACTGTGCGCAAGTTCCCCGCCATCAGACGAAGGAGTTGACGCCCATGGCCCGCATCGTCGGCGCGATCGCGACCTCGCATACCCCCACCATCGGTTTCGCCCACGACCGGAAGTCGCCGGACGATCCGGTCTGGGGGCCCATCTTCGAGGCCTACGTGCCGATCCGGAAGTGGCTCGGCGAGAAGAAGCCCGATGCGCTCGTGCTCATCTACAACGACCACGTCACCTCGTTCTTCTTCGATCACTACTCCGCGTTCGCCCTGGGAATCGGCGACTCGTTCCCGGTGGCCGACGAAGGCGGCGGAACGCGCGCACTGCCCGCCGTGCGCGGTCACCCGGCCCTCGCGCAGCACATCGGCTTCAGCCTGGTCGCCGACGAGTTCGACATGTCGTTCTTCCAGGACAAGCCGCTCGACCACGGCGTGCTGTCGCCGCTCTCGATGGTGCTGCCGCACGACCCGGATTGGCCCGTGCCGGTCGTCCCGCTCCAGGTCGGTGTGCTGCAGTTTCCCGTCCCGTCGGCGGCGCGCTGCTACAAGCTCGGCCAGGCGCTCCGCCGGGCGATCGAGAGCTATCCGGAAGACCTCTCGGTCGTGATCGTCGCAACCGGCGGGCTGTCGCACCAGGTGCACGGCGAGCGCGCCGGCTTCAATAACACGCCCTGGGACATGCAGTTCCTCGACCTGATCGAGAAGGACCCGGTGCAGCTCACCGAGCTCACCCAGGCCGAGTACGCGCGGCTCGGCGGCATGGAGGGCGCCGAAGTGATCATGTGGCTCGTGATGCGCGGGGCGATGTCGGCCACCCTCCGCAAGATCCACCAGACCTACTACCTGCCGTCGATGACCGGCATTGCGACGGCGATCTACGAGAACGATGCGATCGACACGGGCGTCGATATGCGCAACGACACTGCGGCGGCGCAGCGCGCGCACATCGGTCGTCAGCTCGCCGGCGCGGAGGCGCTGGAGGGCACCTATCCCTTCACGCTGGCGCGGAGCGTCAAGGGCTACCGGCTGAACAAGTTTCTGCATCGGATGATCGAACCCGCGCATCGCGCGCGGTTCCTCCAGGACGAGGAGGGCGCCCTGCGCGAAGCCGGGCTCTCCGCGGAGGAATGCGACATGATCCGGCGTCGCGACTGGCGCGCGCTGATCCGGTACGGCGCGAGCTTTTTCATGCTGGAGAAGCTCGGCGCCGTGGTCGGGATCTCCAACCTGCACATCTATGCCGCGATGCGCGGCGAGACGCTCGAAGCCTTCCAGAAGACCCGCAACGCGCCCGGCGCGCTGTACTCGGTGGCCGGCACCGACCCCAAGAGCGTTGCGTTTGAAGACCCATCGCGGAAGGCCTCCGGACGATGAGCGCGGCGTCGTAGCGTGAGCGCGAAAGTCGCCCGGCCGCCGGTCGCCGTTCCGAGCAAGCCCGCGTACGTCCCCCCGCCGGGCGCGTGCGACGCGCACTGCCACGTCTTCGGCCCGCCGGAACGGTTTCCCTACGCGGAAGGGCGGCCCTATACGCCCTCCGAGCCCGCGCCCAGGGAAAGGCTTGCCCGGCTGCACGCGCACCTCGGGCTGGCGCGAGCGGTAATAGTCCAGGCGACCCCGCACGGCACCGACAACGCCGCCATGCTCGACGCCATCGCCGCGAGCGACGGTGCGTACCGCGGCGTCGCGCTCGTCGCGCCGGACATCACGGACCGGGGGCTCGAGGCGTTGCATGCCGGCGGCGTGCGCGCGGCGCGGTTCAATTTCGTGCGGCACCTGGGCGGCGCGCCGGACCCGGCCTACTTCGATCGCACGGTACAGCGGGTTAAGGCGCTCGGCTGGCACGTCGAGCTGCACTTCGACGCGCAGGACATCGGGACGCACGCCGACCTGCTCAGGCGCATGCCGGTGCCCTATGTCATCGACCACATGGGGCGCGTGAAGTCGGAGGGTGGCCTCGAACAGCCGCCGCTGACGAACCTCCTCGCACTGCTCGCGGACGAGCGTTGCCACGTCAAGATTTCCGGCGCCGAGCGCGTCTCCTCGCTCGGGCGCAGGTCCTTCGACGACGCGGTGCCGATCGCCCGTTCGATCGTGGCGGCCGCGCCCGACCGGGTCGTGTGGGGCACCGACTGGCCGCATCCGAACGTGCCGAACGACATGCCGGACGATGGCGAGCTGGTCGATCTATTCGCGCGGATCGTCGACGAACCGGCGCTGCAGCGAAAGATCCTGGTGGACAATCCGATCCGGCTCTACTGGAAGGACCGTGCATGAACCCGCTGCGGATCGGATTGGTCGGTTACGGCGAGGTGGGGAAGATTCTCGGCCGCGCACTCGTCGAACGGCAGGTCGCGTGGGTCGGGACGTGGGATCGCCTGCTGCGTGATCCCGCGCCTGCGCCGGCGATGCGCGCGCACGCGGCCGACGCCGGCGTCGAGCCGATGCCGTCGCTCGCGGTGCTGCTCGAGCGGTCCGACCTGGTGATCTCGGCGGTCACCGCGTCGCAGGCCCATGCGGTTGCGGCGGAGGCGGCGGCATCCATTCGGCCGGGCACCTGGTTCGTGGATCTCAACTCGGCTTCGCCGGGGACCAAGGCCGACAGTGCCCGGCTGATCGACGGCGCGGGCGGGCGTTTCGTCGAATCCGCGGTCATGACTTCGGTGCCGCCGTACGGCATCAAGGTGCCCATGCTCCTCGGCGGAGCGCACGCGCAAGCGCTCCGGGCGCTGCTTGCGCCGCTCGATTTCAACCTGGAAGTGGTCGCGGACCGCGTGGGCGTCGCCTCCGCGATCAAGATGTGCCGCAGCATCATGATCAAGGGCCTGGAGGCGATTGTCGTCGAGAGCTTCACGACGGCGCGCCGCTACGGCGTCGAGGAACGCGTGCTCGCGTCGCTGCACGAGACCTTCCCGACGCTCGACTGGGAGCAGCAGGGCGCGTACCTCTTCAGCCGGGTCGCGCAGCACGGCAGGCGCCGGGCGGAGGAGATGCGGGAGGTCGCGGTCACGGTGCGCGAGGCGGGGCTCGAGCCGCACATGGCCGCGGCGACCGCCGAGCGGCAGGACTGGGTGGCCGGGCTGAAGAGCGCGGCCGGCCTCGGCGAGGTCGCGAAGGACACGAACTGGCGCGAGTACGCGGACCGGCTGCTGCGGTGCCTCGAGCGCGCACCGCGGGACGCGTGAATAGCGTCCGCAGCTACATCAGGAACACGCCCTTTCCGGCGGACTGCTGGTCGAACTTCTGGTAGGCCTCGCGCGCCTGCTCGAGCTTCCACCGGTCGGTGAAGAGGTGGTCGACGTCGATCTTGCGGTCGGCGACGAAGCGCGCGCATTCCGCCTGGATCACCGTCGAGAACGTCCACGACGCGATGAGCGTCAGCTGCCGGCGCAGCATGTCGGGGCTCACGTCGAGCGTCACGGTGTCGCCTTCGCCGACGTAGCAGCAGGTCCCCCACGTCTTGGTGCTCCGGACGGCCTGCTGGCGCGCGCTCGGCGCGCCCGACGTGTCGAGCGTCAGCTCGGCGCCGAGGCCGTGCGTGAGGTCCTTGATCGCCTTGATCGGGTCATCGGACTTGGGGTTGATCGTCTCCGCCGCGCCGAATGCTCGGGCGCGCTCGAGGCGCTCCGGGCTCACGTCGAGCGCGATCACCCGCGCGCCCATCGCGACCGCGAGCTGCGTCGCCGACAGGCCGACCGGGCCCTGGCCGAAGATCGCGATCGTCTCGCGACCCGAGGTATTCATGCGCCGCAGCGCGCCGTAGGCTGTTCCGGTGCCGCACGAGATCGCGGCGCCGGTCTCGAACGAGAGTTCGTCGGGCAGCGGCACGAGAGTGCTCGCCGGCGCCTTCATCCACGGCGCATGCGCGCCGTGCCCGGTCACGCCGTACACGACGATGCCTTCGACGCAGAGCTGCGACCAGCCGACGCGGCAATGGTGGCAGACGCCGCAGCCCTTGTAGTGGTGGCACATGACGCGATCGCCGACCTTCGCCTGGCGCTCGGTCACGCCGGGCCCCACCGCCGCCACGACGCCGCACGGCTCGTGGCCCGCAATGACCGGTCCTGACAACGCACCCAGGCCGAGCGCCGAGGTGCCGCCGGTCTTGGAGGCGCGGTAGAACTTTAGGTCGCTGCCGCACATTCCGGAGGCTTTGATCGCGAGGACGACCTCGCCCGGTCCGGGGGTCGGGTCGGGGAACTCCATGAACGCCAGCTCGCGCTCGCCCGTGAACACCACCGCCTTCATCGCATCCTCCCGGTCAATGGCTGGCGGTCGACCCCAGCCGATGGGGACAAGAGGTTAGCATCAGGCGGAGCCCGGCCTGGAGACATCGCTTGCAGCTTGCCGCTGCGGCTCACCGGGCTTGCGTCGCAAAGTATCCGACGGCAGCTCGCCAAAGCAGTGCTTGTAGGCGCGCGAAAATTCGCCGAAGTGCCAGAAGCCCCAATTGAGCGCCTCGATCGAGACCGTGGTGGATCCATGCGTTGCTGCCAGGAGCGCCTCGCGCACCCGATGCAGCCTGAGCCGGATCAGATAGGTCACCGGAGTCAATTCCATGACCTCCTTGAATGCGTATTCCAGAGTCCGCTCGCTCACCGCTGCGGCTCTGCACAGGTCGGTCACATAGAGGTGATCGCCGGTGTGCGCTAGGGCGTAGTCCTCGGCGATCTTCACGATGAGACTCTGAGCCTGCTTCGTCTGGTCGCTGCGGGTAGGCTCGAAATCGCTCGCCGCGCCGAGGGTCGCCAGCAGCGTCTCGAGCAGCTCGACGCGAGCGGCGACCCGCTCTTCCTTCCGATCGTTGAACAGGGCGGGCTGGCGTGCGGCGACATCCACCAGCCGCTTCCCCCAGTCAAAGAGCCTGCGCGCCATCACCGCGTCCACCTGCAGCGTCTCCACGCCATGCGGCAGACGAAAGTCTTCATCGCGTCGGCGCACCCGCAGATGCGAGCTGACGTCTTCCGGCGGGAGCAGAAAGGTAATGCTCTCGTACCCGGCCTCGGCGACAAAGCCAACCTCCGTTTCCGGCGCAGCGATCAGCATCAAAGCGGGGCCGACCGGCAGCCCGTTCACCGTCCCCTTCGCCCGCGGGCCGAACGTGACGTACCCCACCAGGCCACTGCGCGTTCTGGTGCGGGTCCGAACGCGCAGATTGGTTGAATGGAAAACGACTGCAGCGCTCTCGAGACGAACCACCACGCGTCTTGCTCGAAGGGGGGTCGACTGAAGCTGCACCACATCCTGGTCGATGAGTTCGATGCCTGCGTTGGCGATCGTCGGGTCGCTGATCTCGACAACCGTTACCGCAGGCGGAGCGATAGAGGCGGGACGCTCTGGCACTTGTCTTGGTCTTGCGGAATTCCGATAGACGGTTCCGTCCACCTGGTTGGAAACTGCGCCCGACCTGCATCCGGTTACCGCAGTAAGGAGAGGCCGTCCGGATGGCAGCGCGAAGTGTATCAGCCACGCGCGATACACGACCCGCAACCTCCGACTTGGCGCGCCCTGATGAAACTGCAGCAGGTAAGCGAGAACTGCTTTGCGGCCCTGAACGAGAAGAACCGCGTGTGCGACGCGAACTCGGGACTGATCAATCGGGGCGGCGGCGTGGTCATCGACACGCAGTCGGACCTGTTCCACGCGCGCCGGATGATCGAGCTGTTCGGGAAGGTCTGGCCGGGTATGCCGAAGCGCGTGATCAACACGCAGGAGGACGGCGACCACGTGTGGGGCAACCAGCTCTTCGAGGGTGCCGAGATCATCGCGCATCGAACCGTGCCCGACCGCATGAAGCAGGTCGCCGATCCGAGGGAATCCCAGCAGCTCCTCAAAGGCGCCGATCGCTTCCTGTCGCGATTGATGCTGAGGGCAGTGCATCCCGGCGCACTGGCCATCGCCGGGCAGCTGCAGCAGGACTACGGCTTCGACGGGATCCAGCTGGTGCTGCCGACGACCCTGTTCGACGATCGATACGCGCTGGATCTCGACGGCACGAAAGTCCACCTGATCTACGTGGGGCCGTGCCACCAGGTCGGGGACACGATCGTTCACGTGCCCAAGGAAGGAGTGGTGTTCGCCGGCGACGTGATCTTCCGCCAGTGCACCCCCATGGGCTGGACCGGCACCTACGAGAAATGGCTCAGGACCCTCGATCTCATCATCTGGCTCGACCCCGAAGTCATCGTCCCCGGACACGGACCGGTGTGCGGGATCGAAGGGGCGATGGAGATGAAGGCGTACCTCGAATACGTGCGCGAGGAATCAGAGCGGTGCTTCGGGCAAGGGCTGAGCTCGCTGGAGGCTTCCAAGCGGATCGACATCGGACCGTACGGCGAGTGGCGTGGCCCGGCGCGCCTGTACCTGAACGTCGAACGGGCCTACCGGGAATTCCGCAACGAAGCCGCCGACGCATCCTGGGATGCGCCGCAGACCTTCGATGCGATCTACGCAGTGGCGAAGGCGCGCGGCATCGAGGTCGAGTTCTGATGAACCGATGGGAAAAGGAGAGTGCGATGAAGACCATTCTGCAGCGCTCTACGCGCGCCATCGTGAGGAGGCCGGGTAGCAGGGTGCTGAGAGCACTGGCTGTCATCGGCGTCGCCGCGGCGCTCGCCGTGCCCGCCATCGCCGCCGCGGCAGACGCACCCCGCCGGCCCAACATCGTGATCATCCTCGGCGACGACATGGGGTTCGCCGACATGGGCGCGTTCGGCAGCGAGATCAGGACGCCGAGCCTCGACTCGCTGGCGCGGGAGGGCGTGCGCTTCACGAACTTCTACACGCACGCGAGCTGCTCACCCACTCGATCGGTGCTGTTGAGCGGTGTCGATACACATTTGAACGGCCTGGGAAACATGGACGAGTGGACTGCGCCCAACCAGCGTGGCGCAGTGGGCTACGAAGGCTACCTCAACAACCGTGTGGTCACGCTGCCCCAGCTGCTCAAGGATGCCGGCTATCACACCTACATGGTCGGCAAGTGGCATCTGGGCAAGGCCCCTGAACAGATTCCGGCCGCGCGCGGATTCGAGCGTGACTTCTCGCTGCTCGACGGGGCGGGCAGCTACTGGGACATGACGAACTTCACGGGCGCGTCGCCGCGGTCGGTCTTCACCGAGGACGGGCGCTATCTGACGCGGCTTCCCGAGGACTACTACGCGACGAAGACCTACACCGACAAGCTGATCGGATTCATCGACGCCAACAGGGGCGACGGCAAGCCCTTCTTCGCCTACGTCGCCCACCAGGCGCCGCACGATCCGTATCACCTGCCGCGGGAGTGGCGCAACCGGCACGTCGGCGAGTACGACCAGGGTTGGGACGCGGTGCGACAAGCGCGGCTGAAGCGGCAGATCGAGCTCGGCATCATGCCCGCGGGCACGCAGCTCGCCGAGCGGATGTGGTTCGTGCCCGATCCCGTCGTGCTCGCGCCGGCGTCCAGGGCCATGCTCGGCAAGAAGATGGAGCTCTATGCCGGCATGATGGAAAACCTCGACTTCCACGTCGGCCGGCTGATCGACCACCTCAAGAGGATCGGCGAGTACGAGAACACGATCTTCATCGTGTTCGGCGACAACGGCGCCGAGGGAACGGACCTCTTCAAGATGATCGCGGGTTCGCCGGGCTCGCGTGACTACCTCTTCGCGGCGATCAACTGGTCGCAGACACATCCCAACGCCTGGGGCGATCCGGGCTCCTACGTCGGCTATGGCCCGATGTGGGCGCAGGTGTCGATGACGCCCTTCAGCCAGTACAAGGGCTGGGTCGGAGAGGGCGGTATCCGGAATGCGCTCGTCGTCAGTGGCCCGGTCGTCAAGCGACCCAAGGGGAGCATCAACCAGGGCCTTATGCACGTGGCCGACTTCATGCCGACGCTTCTCGAGGTCGCGGGCGCCAGCTATCCGAAGACCTACGGCGGACGCGAGTTGCCCCCGCTCCTCGGCAAGTCTTGGGGCCGGGTGCTGGCTGGGCAGGTGGAGTCGCCGAGAACGGAGCAGGACTACCTCGGCTGGGAGATCTTCGGCAACCGCGCGGTGCGTCAGGGGGAGTGGAAGATCCGCTGGGAGTACAAGCCGTTCGGCACGGCCGACTGGGAACTCTTCAACCTCGCGGCCGACCCCGCGGAGCGCAGGAATCTTGCCGCCGAACATCCCGACAAGGTGAAGGCGCTGGTCGCGCTCTGGGACAGCTACGTTCGCGCGAACAACGTGATCCTGCCGAGTCGCTCCACGTTCGAGACGCTGGAAGACCAGCTTCCGCCGCGCGTCCCGGATGACCCGGGTTATCCGCCGCTGATCTACAAGCGACAGTTCGTGCCGCCCGAGGATCGGGTGGTCGATCCCAAGCCTTGAGCGTTGCCGATCTGCGAATCAATCGAGGAGGACGGAGATCTCATGAAAAACGACCGTGGTCCGATGAAGCTGAATGCTTGGTTGCGGTTGTTCGTCGCAACGATGCTCGCCCTCGGCGCGCTCTGCCCGCCGCAGGCTCTGGCCCAGGTGCCGGCGCGCTTCTACTGGAAGACTCTGTCGGATGGGAACGCAGTGCCGCTCATCGTCAACTCGATCAGCGGCAACACGAACCCCTTCGACCCTGCTCATATCGTGGCGCCAGGGGCCAGTGTCGACGCCACATTGGCTCTGGCGGGATATGCGCACACCTTTTCCCTGTTCGATCGCGCGGCCATGGCCGCGATCCTTCTGCCCATGGGGCGAGTCTCGGGCGAGGTCACGGTGAACGGCAGGTCGTTCAACCAATCGGCCAGCGGGTTCGGCGACCCGATGATCGAGTTCGCCATCAATGTCATCGGCCCGCCGGCGCAGAAGAACATCCCCGACGCCCTGCGCTACGAGCCGGGGTTCTCGGTCGACCTGCTCGCCGACCTGGCGGTGCCGATCGGCGAGTACAACAGCAGCCAGCCCTTGAATCTCGGGCAGAACCGCTGGTATGGGCGCCTGGGTGCGCCCATCGTCTGGCAGCTCGGCCCGTGGGTGCCGGGCCGGCGCACCACCCTGGAATTCCTGCCGGCCGTGTGGTTCTTCGGAACCAACGACAACTATGTCGGGCAGGCGTTGAAGACCGATCCGATGTTCCAGCTGGACGCGCACCTGACGCGCGACTTCACCGAGCACTTCTGGGGATCGCTCGACGGCACCTGGTACACCGGTGGCAAGGCGAGCATCAACGGCGTCCAGGGCAGCAAGCTCAACAATCTCGGCTTCGGCCTCACGCTCGGGTACCAGATCAACGACAACCTGAACCTCACGGTCGGCTACAAGTCGACCGTCAACGACAGCGCTCCCGGGGACCTTCGCATGGACGCGTTCATGGTCACGCTGGTGTTCGGGTGGCACCCGCTCCTCGAAGGCTCGCGACGGCTGAAGAGCGAGAAGTAGGCGTTCTGGGCGGGGGCGCGCGTCGGCGCGTCCACTACAATGCCGCGGACCGAACTGACAGGGCTGTCCCAGAGCCTGGAGAAGGTCCTCGATGCCGCCCGCCACGACCGCCGCGCGCCCGACGCGCTCGCTCCTCGCCGAGCTCGACGGGCTCCTGGCGGACTTCGCGCCCGGCGCGGCGGCGCGCAAGCGTGCGCTGCTCGACGCGTTGCGCCTTCGCGAGGTGCGCACGGCCCGCGACATTTTGGTGCTGCACCGGGCAGCGTGCTTCCTGCGCGCATTCCCGGATGACCGCGCGGTGTACCGCGCCGCGAGCGCGCTTGCGGAGGGATTCGGAACGCGCGTCGCGCGCCTGCCGCGCCGCGAGCGCGCAAAGCTCGACGACAGCGGTGTCGCCGGGACGATCGTGCGTCATGCCTTCACCTATGCGGCGGCACGCTGGCTCGCGCTGCGCTTCCCCGACGACGTGGAGATCGACTGGCGGGCCTACGACGCGCCCGACCGCCTCGACCCGCTCCTGATGCCGCTGCTCGCGCGCGTCGAAGAGGACGCGTTCGACGACAGCCGGACGGGAATTACCGACTGGATCCGCCGCGCCAAGGGCGCGTTCGCGCACTCGGACCTCGCGTGGCTGGTGCGGCAGGAGCGCGGCGCCGGTCTCGCGCCCGCGCAGTGGAGCCTCGCCTACGAGTGCGCCGAAGTCCCGCTCGTCTGGCGGATCGAGGACGGCCGCGGCGCGATCACCCACAACGCGCTGCGCCGGACCGGAATCGCCTATCGCAATGGCATGCGGCGCCCCGCAGCGGACTCGAAGGCGGAGATCGCCCGTCCGCTCGACCGGATGGAACTGCTCGCGCCGCGGGCCGCACGCCGGATCCTCGACGTCTGGCGCGCAGCGCTCTTCGCCCGAACGCGCGGCGTCTACCCGGTAGAACAGGCGAACGAGAGGGAGTGCTACCTGGCGGACCTGGGCGAGGGCGTGCAGATCGCGGTGGTCGGCGTCCGCCCGCCGGCGCGCGCGGTGCTGGAGGTCAACTACGGGTTCCTGTTTCTCGCCAACGGCGGGCCGATGGGCTACGGCGGGTTCACGCCGCTGTTCCGCCAGGCGAACACCGGCGTCAACATCTTTCCCGACTTCCGCGGCGGCGAGGCTGCGTTCGTGTTCCAGCAGTATCTGCGGATGATCCACACCATCGCCGGCTGCACGCGATTCATCATCAACCCGTATCAGCTCGGCGACGGGAACGACGAAGCGCTCGCGAGCGGCGCGTACTGGTTCTACTACCGGCTCGGATTCCGCTCCGCCGGTGTGGCCGAGCGCCGGTTGGCCGACCGCGAGTTCACGCGGCTGCGCGCCGACCGGCGCTACCGCGTGCCGATCGCCGCGCTGCGCACGCTCGGGGCGGCGGACGTCCATCTCGAGTTGGCCGGGGAGGCCGCCGACGGGCTGTTCGAGGAGCGCTGGCTCGACGATCTGGCGGCGGGCGCCACCGCGCTGATCGCACGGGAGGGTGTCGTCGAGCGCCGAGTCGCGCTCGCCCGCGTCACCCGCCGGGTCGCTGAGGCGCTCGGCGTCGCGAGTGAACGCGGGTCCGCGTCCGAGCACCGCGGTCTGGCGGGGTTCGCGCCGATCATCGGGCAGATCGAGGGACTGCAGCAGTGGGCCGCGCAGGACAAGCGGGCGCTCGTGGACCTCATCCGCCTGCGCGGCGCACCCCTCGAGCGCGAGTTCGCGCTGCGCGTGCGCGCGCACGACGCGCTTCGGCGCGCCCTTGCAGCGGCTGCGAAACGTCAACGGGAGGGATCGCGATGATCGAGCGTCACCTGGTGCCGGGGCAGGCGAGCCCCTACAGCCACTACTGCCACGTCGTGCGCGCGGACCGGCACGTCTGGGTCTCGGGCGCGGTCGGCGTGGGCGCGGACGGCGCGATTCCCGAGGGGACCGTCGCGCAGTTCCGCATCGCGCTCGCCGGCATTGACGCGTGCCTGCGCCACGTGGGTGCGGGACCGCAGCACGTTGTCAAGGTCACGATCTTCATGACCGACATCGCGGAGCGCGGTGCGATCAACCCGCTGCGCATCGAGTACTTCGGTGCACACCGGCCGGCATCGACGCTGGTCGAGGTGAGCGCGCTCGTCGATCCCCGCCTCACGGTGGAGATCGAGGCGGTCGCGTACGTGGACGGCTGAGCCGGCGCTGGCGCGCCGCTACTTCCCGGCGCGGACGAGCTGCGCGGTGTCGTACCCGAGTGCGGCGGCCTGCGCGACCGCACGCTGGTAGACCTCTTCGTCGATCGTGCGCGTCTGCGAGAGGATCCAGAGGGAGTCGCGGTCGGTCGAGCCGAAGATGACGTAGCGGGCTTTGAGGTCGAGATCGAGGGCGTAGTAGTCGCCCCACGTAAACGGCGGGGCGGTGTACCAGAGGGACGTGAAGCGTACGCCAAGGGTACGCGCCGGCGCGCCCTGCTCGAAGCGCCCCTCACCGACGGCCACCCCCCAGCTGCCGTCGGTCTTGCGGCACTGGTGGATCACCGAGATGTCGCCGTCGGTGCGCCGTAGGAACGTCGCGGCGACTTCCGGGCCGCAGTTGCGCTGGGGCCAGTTCGCGAGCCGCGCGACTTCGTACCAGCGGCCTTCCCACCGCGTGAATTCGCTGCCGGGCGCCGGCGTGTCGGTCTGGGCCGATGCGGCGCCAGCGAACGCGAACGCGGTCGCGAGCGCGGCGAGTGCCGAGATAATCCGGATGTTCATGGGAAGACTCCGTGAGGTGATCGCAGTCAGGTGATTATGCCGTCTGGACGAAGGCCTCGCACCGGGCATCCGCCACGTTCGGCGGCGGGCCGCCGCGGTTAAGCCTCCGGCGGCCGCCACAGGGGCGGCACGAGCCGGCGCTTGCCGTCCCGGGTCCTGCGCACGCCCGGTTCGTCGAGGCCTGCGCGATCCCAGAGCTGGCAGGTGACCTGCTGGTGCTTCTGGTCGAGCGCCTCGCAGTAGTTGGTGTATTCGCAGATGCGCGCCGCGGCACCGTGGCCGAGGCGGACCTTCTCGAACCAGTCGGGGTCGGCGAGGCTCTGGCGGGCGAACCCGATCACGTCGGCGCGGCCCGCTTGAAGCAGCGCTTCGGCCTGCTCGAAGCCGTGCATGCCGCCGGTCACGACCACCGGCGTCGCGAGGCCCGCGGCGCGCACTGCCGCATGAATGCTCGCCGTCGGCGCCACGTTCCGGCCGAAGGGCCCGCGCTCGTCGGACACGTACTGCGGCATGCATTCGTAGCCGCTCGGACCGGTGTACGGGTACGCGGACCAGCCGATCGCCGGCTGTTTCGCGTCCTCGAACTTGCCGCCGCGCGAGAGCGAGAGGAAATCCATGCCGGCGCGCGCGAATTCCACGCCGAACCAGGCGGTGTCCTCGACCGTGTTGCCGCCGTCCACGCAGTCCTCGCTGAGGAACCGGCAGCCCACCGTGTAGTCCGCGCCGACCGCCTCGCGGACGCGCCGGAACACCTCCAGGGGCAGCCGCACGCGCTGCTCGCGCGCACCGCCGTACCCGTCGGTGCGGTCGTTCAGGCGCGAGAGGAACGAGGCCATGGTGTAGGCATGGGCGTAGTGCAACTCGACGCCGTCGAAACCCGCCTCGTGCGCGCGGCGGGCCGCCTGCGCGAAGAGGTCGGGCAGCTCCTGCGGCAGCGCGCGAATGTGCGGCAGCTCCGTGTCGGTCACGCGCTCGCGCTGGCCGAAGCGCAGGGCCTCGAGCTCGCGCGTCTCGAGCACGCGCGCGAGCTCGTCGTCGGGGAGCTGCGCGAGATGGCGCCGGACGAGGTCCTCGGGCCAGCCCTCCGCACCGAGCCGCTCCCGGTGCCAGGGCTGGATCTCGAGAAAGCGCGCGAAGAACTTCTCCGGGTCGGGCCGGCGGCGGATGGCGAGGAAGTCGATGATCTGGATCAGCACGCGCGTGCGTCCCGCGCTCGCGCGCTGGACGGCCTGCACGAGCTCGGTCAGCCCGGGCACGAAACGGTCGTGGCCGATGCGGAGCAGGGGGCCGCTCGGGAGGTCGCGGATCCCGGTCGCCTCGACAACGATCGCACCCGGCCGGCCGCGCGCGAAGCGCTCATACCACTCGATGTTCTCGCCGGTGACAAAGCCGTCGGCGGTCGCGCGCCAGGGCACCATTGCCGGCACCCAGGTGCGGCTCTCGAGCCGTATCCGGCCGATCGAGACCGGGCTGAACAGGAGTGATCGCGCGGCTTCCTCGCGCGTGGGCCAGCGGCCGGGCGAGGGCTTCCACTTGATGCGTTGAGGAGGGCGCCACATTCGGGGCCGAGTGTAGCGAATTGGCGCCGGCGCGGCGCCGCCCCGGGTAGGGCAAAATAGGGGCCAGGTCCAACGCCGTGTCGTTTTTCAACCTTTATCGTCACAATTTCGCGCGCGTCGCGGTGTGCATTCCCGAGGTGCGCGTGGCCGACCCCGCGTTCAACGCGGCGCGCACGATCGAGCTCCTCCGGCAGGTGGTCGACCGCAAGGCGGTGATCGCGGTCTTTCCCGAGCTCGGGCTCTCTGCATACTCGTGCGAGGATCTGTTTCACCAGCAGGCGCTGCTCGACGCCACCGGCCGCGCGCTGGAGCAGGTGGTCGCCGCGTCGCGCGAGCTCGCCGTGGTGGCGATCGTCGGTGCGCCGCTGGTGATCGACGCTCGCCTGTACAACTGTGCGGTGGTGATCCATCGCGGCCGGGTGCTCGGGGTCACGCCGAAGACCTATCTGCCGAACTACCGGGAGTTCTACGAGCTGCGGCAGTTCACGCCGGGCGAGGCGAACGTGCGCGCAACGATCGAGATCGCGGGGAGCCGCGACGTGCCGTTCGGTGCTCTGATCTTCCGTGCGACGAACCAGCCGCTGCTCGCGCTCCACGCCGAGATCTGCGAGGACTTGTGGACGCCCATCCCGCCGTCGTCGTACGCGGCGCTCGCGGGCGCGACCGTGCTCGTCAACCTGTCCGCGTCCAACGTCACCGTCGGCAAGGATGATTACCGGCGCCAGCTCGGCGCGAACCAGTCCGCGCGCTGCCTCGCCGCGTACCTCTACAGCGCCGCGGGTTTCGGCGAGTCCACGACCGACATGGCCTGGGACGGTCACGGTTTCGTCTACGAGAACGGGACGCTGCTCGCAGAGTCGGCGCGGTTCGCGTACCGGTCGCACTTCGTCACCGCCGATGTCGACCTCGACCGCATCGCGCAGGACCGCATGCGCCAGAACAGCTTCGGGGAGTCCGCGCGGCGCCATGCCCTGGAGGTCGCGCGCTTTCGCTCGGTCGGCTTCGAGCTCGAGCTGCCGGTCGACGGCGAGCTCGCGCTCGAGCGGAGCTACGAGCGCTTCCCGTACGTGCCCTCCGACCCGGAGACGCGCGACGCGCGCTGCCAGGAGGTGTACGACATCCAGGTGCACGGCCTGGTGAAGCGCCTCAAGGCGATGGGCGCGGCGCAAGTCGTGATCGGCGTGTCGGGCGGGCTCGACTCGACGCAGGCGCTGATCGTCTGCGCGCGCGCGATGGACGTGATGGGGCTGCCGCGCGCGAGCATCCTGGCGTACACGATGCCGGGCTTCGCGACCACCGAGCGTACGCTGTCCCAGGCGCGGCGACTCATGCAGGCCGTGGGCGCCAGCGCACACGAGATCGACATCCGCCCGAGCTGCATGCAGATGCTCAAGGATCTCGGGCACCCCTACGCGCGCGGCGAGAAGGTGTACGACATCACGTTCGAGAACGTGCAGGCCGGGGAGCGCACGAGCCATCTGTTCCGGCTTGCGAATCTGCACAACGCCCCGGTGATCGGGACGAGCGACCTCTCGGAGATCGCGCTCGGCTGGAGCACCTACGGCGTGGGCGACCACATGGCCCACTATCACGTTAACGCGAGTGTGCCGAAAACGCTGATCCAGTACCTCGTGCGCCACGTGGCGAGCGCGAACCAGCTCGGCGCGCCGGCGAGCCAGGTGCTGATCGAGGTGCTGGACACCGAGATCAGCCCGGAGCTGGTGCCGGGCCACGAGAACGGGCAGCCCGCGCAGACCTCGGAGAGCGTGGTGGGCCCGTACGAGCTGCAGGACTTCCACCTGTACTACACGCTCCGGTTCGGCTACTCGCCGCGCAAGGTTGCTTTTCTCGCGTGGAACGCCTGGCGCGACGCGGCGCGGGGGGGCTGGCCGGACAGCGCCGCGGCACGGCGCCGGAGCTACCCGATCGGCGAGATCAAGCGCTGGCTGGTCGTGTTCCTCAAGCGATTCTTCCAGCTCTCCCAGTACAAGCGCAGTGCGCTTCCGAACGCGCCCAAGGTCGGGTCCGGCGGGTCGCTCTCGCCGCGCAGCGACTGGCGGGCACCGAGCGACGGCGAGGCCACGGCCTGGCTCGCGGAGCTCGACTCGATTCCCGACCGTTGAACGATGACCCTATCGCTCGCCAATCTCGGCAGCTCGGGTGCGGGCGGCGCGTCGAGTCCGCTCGCCTGGGCCGTCGCCGCGTCGGTTGTCTTTCACGTCGCGCTGATCGCCGGCCTTCCCGAGCTCTGGACGGTCTCGCCGACGCCGGCGACCGCGCTGCTTAACGCGCGGCTCGAGCCCAGCGCGCCCGCGCGCGGTGCATATACTGCGCCGGCTGTGGAACCCGAGACGCGGGCCCGCCCGGCGACGGAGCGGGCGCCCGAGCGAGCGCGGGCGAAGCCGCCGCCGCCCGCTGACCGGCCGGAGCACGCGTCGCGCTTGGTGCCGGAGACGTTCGAGCCGGCCACCGCGCCGGCGAGCCCGCCGGCGCAGGCGGCGCTCGCGCCCGCTGCGGGCGCTACAGGCGCGTCCGGGCACGGCGAGCCGACGCTTGCGCCGCGCTCTGGCGACGACGCACTCGATCTCGGCTCGCTCGCGCAGTACCGGCTCGCGCTCATCGGCGCCGCGAAGCGTCACCGGCTCTATCCCGAGAGCGCCGTGGAGCGGGGCTGGCAGGGGCGAGTGACGGTGCGGCTCGCGTTCGACGCGGACGGTTCGATCGCTGTGGCGCTGGTGCAGCGGTCGAGTGGCTACGGTGCGCTCGATCAGCAGGCCGTGGAGATGCTCCGCAAGGCGGCCGCCCTCACGCCCCTGCCCCCCGCGCTGCGCAGCCGCGAGTTCTCGGTCGACGTGCCAGTGCTGTTCGAGCTGCGTGGCGAGGGGTGAGGCACGCGCCCGACCGGCGCCTCAAGGGCTCTGCGGTGGAAATGCCACCACGTGGTCGACGTCGAGGCGAATGCCGATGTGCTCGCCGAGGGCGTGGTTGTGATGGCTCGGCACGAGCGCGAGCACCTTGCGGCCGCTCGCCAGCTTGAGCGTGTACAGGATCTCCGCGCCGCGGAACGCCTTCTGCACCACCTCGGCCTTCAGCGCGCTGGCGTCGTCGTGGACGACGTCGTCGGGACGGAGCAGCACCTCGACCTGGCAGCCCTTGCCGCACTGGTCGCAGCCGATCTCGCACATCTGCGGGATCTCGCCCGCGAGCGTGCCGAGCTCGATCTCCACCGCGCGCGAACTGCGCACGTTCCCGGGCAGGAACGCCCCCTGCCCGACGAAGTCGGCGATGAAGCGGCTCGCCGGGCGGTGGTAGAGGTTATAGGCGGAGTCCCATTGCACGATCCGGCCCGCTTCGATGATGCCGATCTCGTCGGCGATCGCGAACGCCTCCTGCTGGTCGTGCGTGACGAGCACCGCGGTGGTCTGTGTGCGCTTGATGATCTCGCGCACGTCGGCGCCCAGCCGCTCGCGCATCTCCACGTCGAGGTTCGAGAACGGCTCGTCGAGCAGGAGCAGCGCCGGTTCCGGCGCGAGCGCCCGGGCGAGGGCGACGCGCTGCTGCTGGCCGCCCGAGAGCTCGTGCGGATACTTGTGCGCGTGGCCGCCGAGCCCGACCGTCTCGACCAGGCTGGCGACGCGTCGCGCACGGGTGTCGCGCGCGACGCCATGCAGGCCGAAGGCGATGTTCTGAGCGACGGACAGGTGCGGGAAGAGCGCGTAATCCTGGAACACCATGCCGATGCGGCGCTTCTCGGGCGGCACGGTCAGCCCGGGACAGGAGACCACCGCGCTGCCGAGGCGAATTTCGCCGCGCGTCACCGGCTCGAAGCCGGCAATGCATCGCAGGGCGGTGGTTTTTCCGCAGCCGCTCTGGCCGAGCAGGCAGCCGATGGCGCCGCGCGCGAGGGCGAACGACAAGCCCTTGACGACCTCATTGCCGTCGTAGGCCTGATGTACCTCGCGCAGCTCCAGGAGCGGACCAGGATCCATGCAGCCTGGATTATAGAGCGGCTTCAGGCGATAGAAACAAGAATCATTCTTGTTATAGTCGTGCCGAGGTGGCGCGCGCGATGACTAACGGACTGCAGTCCGCAGAGGTGCCAGCGGGGAGCGATGCGCTGCGGGCGTGGCGTTGGCGCCCGCTCGGCGCGCTCGGCTGGAGCGCGCTCGCCGTGGCAGCGTTCATCATCGCGCCCCTGCTGGCCGTCGTCCGGAACGTCTTCACCCCCGGCGAAGGCACCTGGGCGCACCTCGCGTCCACGGTACTTCCCGGGTACGTCGCAAACACCGCGCTGCTGCTCCTGGGCGTCTCGTGGGGGGTCGTGTCGATCGGCGTCCTTGCGGCGTGGCTCGTCACCGCATACCGGTTCCCCGGGCAGCGGGTGCTCGAATGGGCGTTGATCCTGCCGCTCGCGATGCCGGCGTACGTGATGGCCTATGCGTACACCGACTGGCTGCAGTTCAGCGGACCGGTCCAGTCGGCCCTCCGCGCGGCAACCGGCTGGCAGGCGCGCGAGTACGGGTTCCCGGAGATCCGATCGCTGTATGGCGCGGCGACGATGCTCTCGTTCGCGCTCTACCCGTACGTGTACCTCCTCGCACGCACCGCCTTCCTCGAGCAGTCGCGGAGCGCGCTCGAGGCCGGACGTCTCGCCGGCCTCGGCGCCTGGGGGACCTTCTTCCGCGTCGCGCTCCCGCTCGCGCGACCGGCGATCGCCGCGGGCACCGCGCTTGCGCTGATGGAGACGCTGGCGGACTTCGGAGTGGTTTCGTACTTTGCCGTCGAAACGTTCACGACCGGGATCTTCAAGGCTTGGCTGTCGATGGGCGACATCGTCGCGGCCAATCAGCTCGCGACCTGCCTGCTCGGCTTCGTGCTCGTTGTGGTTGCGCTCGAGCGCATGAACCGGGGTGCCGCGCGGTACCACAACACCACCGCGCGCAAGTCCCAACCGCCCCAGCGTCTGCGCGGGGCCGCGGCGCTGCTGGCGATGGCGGCATGCGGCGCGCCGGTGGTGTTCGGGTTCCTGCTCCCCGCCGCGATCCTGCTCAGGCTGGCGATCGTCGATGCCGACGCGCGGTGGGATGCGCGCGTGCTGGCGCTCGTTGCGAACAGCACGACCGCGGCTGGCATCACCGCCGTCCTGGCGGTAACGATCGCCGTGGTCATGGCCTACGCGGGACGGCTCTCGCGCAATCCGCTCGTCGCCGGGGCGAACCGGGTGGCCTCGCTGGGCTACGCGATCCCGGGCGCGGTGATCGCCGTCGGGATCATGGTGCCGCTCGGCAAGCTCGACAACGCGCTAGCGGCGTGGCTGCAGCAGGACTTCGGCGTGGAGGTTGGGCTCATGTTCACCGGCACCATCGCGGCCCTGGTGTACGCGTACCTCGTACGCTTTCTCGCGGTGGCGCTGCAGACGGTGGAGGCCGGGCTCGCGAAAGTCACGCCTGGCATGGACGATGCGGCCCGCAGCCTGGGCCTCGGCCCCGCCGCGACGCTGCGTCGCGTGCACGCACCGCTGCTCAGATCCACCCTCCTGACCGCGGGTCTGCTCGTGTTCGTCGACACGATGAAGGAGCTCCCGGCCACGTTCGCGCTCCGGCCGTTCAACTTCGACACGCTGGCGGTGGTGGCCTACCACCTCACGCAAGACGAACGGCTCGCCGAGGCGGCGGTTCCGTCGCTTCTGATCGTGGCGGTCGGTCTGCTGCCGCTCGTGTTCATCTCACGCCGCATCATGCGCGCGGCGGGCTGACGCGCTCGCGGCTACTTCCAGGCGACCCGGTCGAAGACCTTCTGCGACGTCGGCTGGTTGCGGCCGAGCACCGCCACGTTTATCGCGTCGACCTTGATTTTTGCGAGGGGTGCGAGCACCGGGTTGGCGGCCTGCACCGAAGCGACGGCGGGCCATTCATTGTTGCCGTCGGCGAAGTAGCGCTGCGCCTCGTCGCTCGCGAGGTACTCGAGGAACTTGATCGCGGCGTCGCGGTGGGGCGCGCTCTTCAGCACGCCGGCACCCGAGATGTTCACATGCGTCCCCCAGGTCGACTGATTCGGGAACACGATGCCGACTCTTGCGACGAGCGCCTTGTCCTCGGGCTTCTCCGACCGCGCAAGCCGCGCCCAGTAGTACGTGTTCACGAGCGCGAGCTCGCATTCGCCCGCGGCCACCGCCTTGAGCTGGTCGGTGTCGCCGCCTTTTGGGTCGCGCGCGAGGTTGGCCTTGACACCGCGTGCCCAGGCCTCCGCCTTCGTCTCGCCAAGGTGGTCGATCATCGCGCCCATGAGGGAGAGGTTGTAGACATGTGCGCTCGAGCGCGTGCAGAGCTTGCCTTTCCACCGCGGGTCGGCGAGGTCTTCGTAGGTGGCGATGTCGCCGGGCTTGACCCTGGTCTTGTCGTAGGCGAGCACGCGTGCGCGCAGCGAAAAGCCGAACCACTGGCCGCTCGGGTCGCGAAAGCTCGCCGGAATGCGGCCGTCCAGCAGCGCGGACTGCACTGGCTGGAGCAGGCCGAGCTGCTCGGCGCGCCACAGCCGACCGGCGTCGACGGTGATAAGCACGTCGGCGGGACTCTTCGCGCCTTCGTTTCGGATGCGCTCGACGATCGCGTCGTCGGCGGCCTCGATGCGGTTGATCTTGATGCCGGTCTGCTTCGTGAAGTTCGCGTAGAGCGCCTCGTCCGTCTGGTAGTGGCGGGACGAGTAGAGGTTCAACACGCTGTCCTGCGCGAACGCGGGCCCAAGCAGGAGGGGCATAGCGAGGAACCCCGAGAGAGCCATCGTCTTGAGGGTCTTCATGAGAGCTCCCGATCGATGCGAAGGTGAAAAGGGTCAAACGGGATAGTAACGCGAATCGTTCTCATTCGCAACTGTAGCCCGTACGCTCAACCTGCCTCGTCCCGGACGAAGCCGGCCAGGTCGTCGAGCACCGGCGCGCGGTCGCGCAACGGCACGGCAAGGGCGCCCAGCAGCGTGCCGTGATCCAGGCCGTCGTATCCGATTTCGCGAACGCGGCCGCCGACGGATCGCAGGCGCGCCGCGAGGCGTGCGCTGTTGCCCGGGCTCACGATCACATCGTTGCGCGCCGTGAGCAGCAACACCGGGGGCGCCCCCGCGCGGACGGCGTTGATAGGCTGCGTGGACGGCGAGGTATCCGGGTAGCCGAAGACGTTCTGGAGCAGTCGGCTGGTGAGCGGGAGGAAATCGTACGGACCGGCGAGCCCGACGAACCCGCGCACCGCACGGGGACGGACTCCGGCCCGGCCCAGGTACTGCTCATCGAACGCCAGCATCGCCGCGTTGTAGGCGCCCGCCGAGTGTCCCATGAGGAACAGGCGCTCCGGATCGCCACCGGAGCGCGCGACATTCTCGCTGACCCAGCGGACCGCGAGCGCCGAGTCCGCGACGAAGTCGGGGTAGCGCACCTCCGGATAGAGCCGGTAATCCGCCACGACCGCCACGAATCCGCGCGCGGCGAGCGCCTCGCCGACGAAGAGGTAATCGCCGCGGCTGCCGGACCGCCAGGATCCGCCGAAGAAGAACACGACGACCGGCGCCGGCGTCGCGCCGCTCGCCGGGATATAGAGGTCGAGCTTCTGGCGCTCGAGCGCCCCGTAGGCGAGGGCGGTCTCGCGCCGGAACGTGTCGGTTGGCGTGAGCCCGTTGATCAGCGCGAGCGGTGCGCACGCACTGGCCAGCGGAGCGAGCAGCAGCGCGGCAAGCGTGCGCCGCCGCGGCATGGCGATCTCACGGAAGCAGGACATCGGGTCGGACCGTCTCGCTGAATGCCGTAACAGGGTCGAACATACGCGATGTCGCGCGCGCGAATCCCCACGCGAGAACTAAGGCGTCGCCGCGCTCAGAAGCTCAGGCGGCGCGCGCCGTCGAACCGCTGGGCCCAGTAGCGTATGTCCATCTCCTCGATGCGGACCGCGCCGCCAGTGCTCGGGGCGTGCACGAAGCGCGACTCGCCGAGGTAGATCCCGACGTGCGAGAACGCTCGCCGCTGGGTGTTGTAGAAGACCAGATCGCCGGCCCGGAGTTCGCCCGGTGCGACTGCGGCGCCGGCACGCGCGAGGTCGAAAGTGTTCCGCGGCAGCCGCGCCTGCGCCGCGCGGGCGAAGACGTAGGCGACCAGACCGGAGCAATCGAATCCGCTCTCCGGCGATCCGCCCCCTGCGGCATAGGGCGTACCGACGAGCGAGAGCGCCATGATGGCGGCGTCGCTCGACTCGACTGCAGTGGTGCGGACGACGGCAGGGTCGCCCGCTGTGGTCGCTGTTGGGAGATTGTGCGGAGCGGGTGGCCCGCTCGCGCAACCGCCAAGGACGATGGCCAGGAACGACAGGATAAACATTGCGTTGGGACGCATATCTCAGGTACTTTAGGAGACATTGCCCGAGCTGTAAAGCCGTGGCGCGATACCGTCGCGTTCCACGACCGGATCGGCGGGTGCGCACTCCTGCCCGCACACCGTACTGGGGCGTGCACCCGTCCGGCGGCAGGACGTTAGGCTGTCGGCACCCCAAGCGCCGCGCGAGGCTTCCATGAAACTTCTTTTGGTCATCCTTCTGCTCGCTCTGGGCCTCGTCGGGCTTGCCCGGGCGGACGAGGTCGAAGTCATCCAACTCAAGTACCGGACTGCCGAGCAGATGATCCCGACGCTGCTCCCGCTCGTCGAACCGGGCGGCGGATTGAGCGGCAGGCAGAGCATGCTCGTGATTCGTGCGAGCCGCGCGAACATCGCCCAACTCAAGCAGGTCGTCGCGACCCTGGACACGATGCCGCGGCGACTGATGATCTCGGTCCGCCAGGACGCTGCAGGCAGCTTCACGCAACGCCGCGCGGGCGTATCCGGCACCGTGGCGAGCGGTGATGTCCGGGTGGGCGTGAACGAGCCACCGCGGCCGCAGTCCGGCGTCAGCGCGGGCGTCTACGACTCCCGGGGGACGGCGGACGATCGGATGACGAGCCAGGTCCAGGCCCTCGAGGGCAGCCCGGCGTACCTCTCGACTGGGCAGTCGGCGCCGGTGCGCAGCACGGTCGCCACGCCCACGCCGAGCGGCGGGAGCGTCGTGCAGAGCACGACGACCTACCAGAACGTCGCGAGCGGCTTCTACGTGACCCCGCGAGTGTCCGGCGATCGCGTGTTCCTCGACATCGCGCCGCAGCGCGCGGCTCCGGGACAGCAGGGTCCGGGCAGCGCGAGCTACCAGCAGATCGTGACGACCGCGAGCGGGCGGCTCGGCGAGTGGTTCCCGCTCGGCGGTGTCGAGCAGAGCGCGGCCGGATCGCAGTCGGGCACCCTCTACGGCGCGAGCGGCACGCGGTCCGGCAGCTCGAGCGTCTGGGTGCGGGTCGACGAGATCCGGTGAGCTCGCCGGGCCGCCCCAAGGGCGAACGCCCGAGTGCGGCGAGCGCGAGGGCAGTCGATTGAGCTCGCCGGGCCGCCCCAAGGGCGAACGCCCGAGCGCGGCGAGCGCGAGGGCAGTCGATTGAGCCCGGCCGACCGCGACGCCGCGCTCACCGCGATCTTCGCGCCGGATGGCCCGCTCAGCCGAGCGCTCCCCGACTACCGCGCGCGCGCGCAGCAGCGCGAGATGGCGGCGCGGGTCGGCCGGGCGATCCGCGAGCGGCGAGTGCTGCTGGCCGAGGCGGGAACCGGCACGGGCAAGACGGTCGCCTACCTCGTCCCGGCGCTCCTCGCCGGCGGAAAAGTCATCATCTCGACCGGCACCAAGACGCTCCAGGACCAGCTGTTCCATCGCGATCTGCCCGCGGTCCGCGCGGCGCTCGAGCTGCCCGTCACCGCCGCCATCCTGAAGGGGCGCGCGAACTACGTCTGTCACTACCACCTCGCGCGCAATCTGAGCGAGGCGCGCCTGCCCTCTCGCGCGGCCGTCGGGGACCTGCATGCCATTGCACGGTTCGCACGGCAGACGCGGAGCGGGGACAGGGCGGAGCTCGCTGCCGTACCCGAGGACTCCCCGGCATGGTTGGCTGCGACGTCCACGCGCGAGAACTGCCTCGGCGGGAAGTGTCCGGATTTCGCCGCGTGCTTCGTCATGCAGGCACGGCGGGACGCCCTCGCTGCGGACGTCGTCGTGGTGAACCATCACCTTTTCTTCGCGGACGTCATGCTCAAGGACGAGGGGATGGCGGAGTTGCTGCCCGCGTGCAACACGATCGTCCTCGACGAGGCGCATCAGCTGCCCGAGACGGCCAGCGAGTTCTTCGGCGAGACGGTGTCGACCGGGCAGATCCTCGACCTGTGCCGTGACACGCTCGCCGAGGCGCTTGCGTCGGCAGCCGACGTCCGGGAGCTGCCCGATCTCACGCGCCGCGCCGACAAGACCGCGCGCGACCTGCGCCTCGCGGTGCCGCGCAAGGAGGCGCGCATGCCGGCCGCCGCGCTGGATGACGACCGCGAGTTCGCTAATGCCGTCGCGGGCCTGCATGCCGCGCTCGGGACGCTCGCGCGCGCTCTGGCGGCGCTCGCGGAGCGCAGCGAAGGGCTCGCCAACTGCGCGCGGCGCGCTGCAGAGGTTGCCGAGCGTCTCGAGCGCTGGTCGGAAGCGTCCGGTGGCGAGGTCGTACGGTGGGTGGAGGCGTTCACGCAGTCGCTGGCTCTGCGCATGACGCCGCTCTCGATCGCCGCACCTTTTCGCCGGCAGCTGGACGCGGCGCCACGCGCATGGATCTTTACGTCAGCGACGCTCGCGGTGCGCGGCGATTTCAGCCACTACCAGCACGAGCTCGGCCTGGAGGATGCCGACTGCGCGAGCTGGGAAAGCCCGTTCGACTATGCCGCCAATGCGCTCCTCTACATCCCGCCGGCGTTACCGCTGCCGAACAGCGCCGAGCACACCGACGCGGTCGTCGACGCCGCCGTGCCGGTGCTCGCCGCGAGTCGCGGCCGGGCTTTTCTGCTCTTCACGTCGTTGCGCGCGATGCGTCAGGCGCATGCTCGGCTCGCCGCGCGCCTGCACGCGATCGGGCTGGATCTGCCCCTGCTGCTGCAGGGCGAGGGCTCGCGCAGCGAGCTGCTCGAGCGATTCCGCCGACTCGGCAACGCAGTGCTCGTGGCGAGTGCCTCGTTCTGGCAGGGCGTGGACGTGCGTGGCGAGGCGCTCTCCGTCGTCGTGATCGACAAGCTGCCATTCGCGCCGCCCGACGATCCGGTGCTCTCAGCGCGCCTTGAGCACCTGCGCCGAAACGGACGCAACCCGTTCCTGGAGTACCAGGTGCCGCAAGCGGCGATTGCGCTCAAGCAGGGCACCGGCCGGCTCATCCGCGACGAGCACGACCGCGGCGTGCTCGTGCTGTGCGACCCGCGCGTACTGACGAAGCCGTACGGGCGCCAGCTCCTGGACAGCCTGCCACCCATGCCTCGTACCCGGGCGATCTCGGACGTTGCCGCGTTCTTTGCCGGCGCATCACGGTAGCGGTCCCTCGTCGGCTAGAATCCAGCGCCTGACGCGACACCGCGGAGTTCGCGCGCGGCGCGAGACCGTTGCGACAAAGGAGGGTGAACGATGAAGGTGCTGATCACCGGCGGGGGCGGATTCATCGGCTATCGACTCGCGCGCAAGCTGCTCGAGCGTGGCACGCTCGCGGGGCCAGACGGCAAGCCTGCCCCGGTCACCCAGATCAAGCTGCTCGACGGCGCGTTCCCGCCGGATCCCGACCCGCGCCTGGTGTGCGTCAATGGGGACCTTTCGGCGCCCGGGTTGATTGGCGAGGTGCTCGACCGGGATACCGCGTCGGTGTTTCATCTCGCGGCGGTGGTCAGCGCCGGTGCGGAGGCCGACTTCGATCTCGGTTACCGCGTGAACCTCGATGGGACGCGGTTCCTCCTGGAGGCGTGCCGCCAGCTCGCGCGGCCCGCGCGCCTCGTGTTCGCGAGCTCGGTCGCAGCCTTCGGCGGCGACCTGCCCGACGTGCTCGACGACTCGACGACGCCGAACCCGCAGACCTCCTACGGGACGCAGAAGGTGATCGGCGAGTACCTGGTCACCGACTTCACCCGCAAGGGCTATCTCGATGGCCGCAGCCTGCGGCTGCCGACGATCGTCGTGCGCCCCGGCAAGCCCAACCTCGCGGCCTCTTCGTTCGCGAGCAGCATCTTCCGCGAGCCGCTCAACGGCGTGGTCGCCGAGTGTCCGGTGCCGGAGCGCACCGGGATTTGGCTCCTTTCGCCGCGGCAGGTCGTCGACGCGTTCATCCATGCCCACGATCTCGCCGCGCCCGCATGGGGCATGGGTCGCGTGCTCAACCTGCCCGGGATCACGGTGACGGTGAGCGAAGGCGTGGGGGCGCTGCGCCGCGTCGCCGGCGACGCGGTCGCGGCGCGGGTGCAGCACAAGCTGGACGAACGGATCGACCGGATCGTGCAGGGTTGGCCGGTGCGGTTCCGGACGCCGCGGGCAATTGCGATGGGGTTCGCGGCCGACCCGGATATCGAGACCGTGATCCGCGACTACATCGCGGACGAGGGGATCCGCATCCGTTAGGGAAGCTCTGATTTATTCGAAGAATGAAGCAGAGCTTTCTCTGAGATAGGGCGTCGATCGGGGAGGTATCCCCCTTTGTTCGCACGATCCCTACGCTAGGAATCAGCCGGGGACGACTACCAGATCTGCCACCAGGCCTTGCTGCTGCGCACGTGCGTGCCGCTCAGCCATGGGCTCTTAGGAAAGTTCTTCACCAGCACCCGTTCGGTGTCTGCGCTCAAGTCTTTCATGCCCATCTGTCCATACGCCTGGACCATGATGTACAGCGCCTCTTCCACGGCGGGCGATTCCGGGTAGGTCTTCACCGCGAACTGCGCACGGTTGGCCGCGGCAATGTAG
>Ga0315278_10000760_pt1 | contig 28114 bp, 44 predicted proteins | sample YL17G06_0_MG_FD_203880 | JGI IMG/M metagenome (GOLD analysis project Ga0315278, IMG submission 203880) | Sediment microbial communities from Yellowstone Lake, YNP, Wyoming, USA - YL17G06_0 | ecosystem: Environmental > Aquatic > Freshwater > Lake > Sediment | place: USA: Wyoming | collected... | reverse complement strand
GGAATAAGAACCGGGCTGTAACCTGATCACCGCCTGATAATTTCTTAACCAACTCTTCATCGAGGACGGTCCCTTTTGAGTTCTCTGATGCTGATACAAAACGAACGCTCGGTAACCGGGCAATATCATTCCGTACAGAATCATTCTTCTTTGTAATCAGTGATGATGAATCAATAGTTGTGCCGTAGTCACCCATTACCATACGCTGCGTTTCAACCAGCGTGCTTTTCCCGTTCGCACCTGAACCATAGAGTAAAAAGATAGCCTGTTGGGAAACTTCTCCGGTAAGTGAATATCCGAATGCTTTTTGTAGGTAATCAATAATCTCTACTTTATCAGAACGGGATTTAAAAATACGGTTAATAAATTTCAGGAATTTTGGGCAGGTTGCATTCTTATCGTAATTATATCCGACAGTCTTTGTGATGTAATTCTGCTTATCATGCTGGAGAAAGTCATGTGTGCGAAGGTCATACGTTCCGTTCTGCATATTGAATAAATATTTATCCGTATCGAATTTATCCGGGCGGGTAACGATTTTCCTGTCAGACTGGGCGACATTCAGGCATGAGTTGATATGCTCTGGTTTCTCACATTGAATCGCCCATTTCGCCACCCTACCCCTGGCTTCCGGGGATGTCTGGTATTCCGCTTCGTGGTAAATATCAAGTAAAATATCTTTCACGCATTCACGGATTGCTAAAAGATTGTCATGCTCCCATAACCCTTTCTGTTCATTCCATAGATACCATGCGTCCTGAACTTTACAGAAAAGAACATCATTCTGGTATTTATTTAAAAAACGCTCTGCATTCCCGAAATCCGTACAGTGAATATCAACAGGTAATGGAGGGGGAACGGGTTGTTCTTTCTTCTTCGGTGGTTCAGGTTTCGGACGGTCTGGTAAGTTATACCCACAGCGTTTCAGGGCATCCGCCATTTCCCGCCATTTCCCGTCAAGGCATCCTCTGCCGGCATCTTCGCAATGAATAATCCCTTCTTTCACCGCGAACAGTTCTAACGGCCCCCCGCCAGAGTTATGACCATCTCTCCTACAGATCCATGTATTCTTATGTACATTAATAGCGTAGTTATTACCAGTAGTAGATCCATGAAACGGATGTGCTCCGCGAACCTCACCATCGCTGTTTATTGTGGCTTTAACCGGGTATCCGATACTTTCCACGCGCAAGCCCAGATCATCAATCCAAGATACTGATTTGCCTTTCTGTGTGGATGTTTGGGGAACTGATACTGGTATCTTGTTAATATCTGCATATAACTGGTATAGTGCTTGTAGTTCCGTAGCGCAATCTTTGATATCGGTGCATCCCTCAAAAAGCATCCCGGTAATTGCAAAGTACCTACCGGAATTATATACTTCGATATTTTTCAATTTATTTTCAGGCATCTTGCCTTTACAGAGAATATGAAAACCTTTCCCGCTATGGGATTTTTCTATGTATGTTTTACCCTTGAATAATTCAAGTACCTGTTTTGCTTTTTCATCTACGCCATGCTCGGTGAGGACGTTATCAACATCAATAGCGACAATACCCTGCGCCTCGGTAAAGACATATCCAACGCCTGTCATTCCGTGGAGGTTGGCTGCCGATAAGGTATAACCAAAATTCTCCCATGTTATCGGATTAGTAGTCGATGCTTTCTCGTAGGGATTCTTCGGTTGATAAGGTATTTTCGTGCCCTTGAATGTATCCGTTTTACCTTCCAGTTTCCAGAGCACCCATTGTTTTGCCTGACGCATCGGCAACGGGATGTTCTGCTCCTGGATGGCAATCACGGATAATACATCTCCGTGAGAATAGATTTTGTTTTGATTTTCGATGTAGTAACCATTATGCTATGTCCTCCGCGCTGTCCTCGTTGTATGGATGTTAGGGGAGTTGAACCCCTGCCCCATCCACCTATGGACGCAGCCATAGGAAATCTGCGGAGGACACCGCGATCATATTATTTGTTCGTTCCCTTAATAAGTCCTCTCATTCTATCACCAAAGGCCTGTGCTTCCTTGCTACGTTCCGGGTATGCGAATGCTCGTTTTTGTGGCATTTCCCACAGAGGGTTATGAGATTCTCGAGCTTGTTGTTTCCGCCGTCTTTTATGGGTTTTATATGATGGCAATTTAGAATATGATCTGTACTGTATTTATTTGATTTTTCAATATCCAATTGCACACGATCTTTCTTACAATGCTGGCAGGTGAATTTATCACGGCTGAAACATTCAAAGGAAATGGTATTCCAGAACGAAGTTGGCCGGACTCCGCAAGCGTTCTTTTCTTTTTCAATTATCTGTCCATTCTTTACATCCCATTTCTTCGTGTTGCATTTCGGACAGCAGGTTGTGATTCCTCGTGAGACTCTGCCGGGCGGGACTTGACTGCCGCAAATATCACAGAGGACAAAGAACATTTCTTTGTGGGTGCGGATGCAGGGTTCATAAACTAACGGGGCAGTCCAACTATCCATTCCGGATTTCTCATAGTTGATACACCTTGATTTGTAGGGCACATCAATTCCCCAGATAATTTTAGTCATTACAATTATCCCGGTCGTTCGTACATTCCGCAGGGTGCGGCACTAATTATATCCTGAGTTTCGGAAGCGGATATGCAGCTTCTTTGAAAATAATAGATAGCGGATCTCCTTCGTGGTGATATATTCTATGACACTCAGTACACAAATAAATCAAATTATTTAAATCATTATTACTATGATCTCCATCCCTATGATGCAACTCTAAAGAGTGAAGCCGTGGCTTTTTACCACAAAACGCACATCGTATTTTCTCAACCTTTAAAAGAAGCTCCATTTAATCACGCTCGTATTGTGGTACTGGTACTGGCCGTGGACCCTTGCCCTGCATGAACGCGGTGAGGCGCTCGCGCTCTTTTTTCCATGCCTGCTCTTGTGCGTAGGTGTAGCCGTCCCATAGGTGGCGCTCGTGCGTGGGGGTGAGATTAGCCATCGACGCATACCTGCCTGCAAGGTAATACTTCTCTTCCGCACTCGTCACATACATCACTGAGGTAAACATCGACATTGCCGCAATACGGGCACATCACAGCAGGGTTATCATACATGATCGCCCGGAGTTTCCGCTTCCATGTAGGACGAAGATAGTATTTTTTATCAGGGTGTTCTGGAGTGATGATGTATTCCTGCTCGTGCGTGGGGGCGGTCATGGTTCACCTTCGGATAGTTCTGATATTATTTTTGATACTTCGAGAGCACACTGACCTATTTCCATGAAACTTTTTGCGTGGCTATCCCATGCAGCATTTAGTCGCATCTGAATAGATACCAGTTTCATGAGTGATTCTTTTCTGTCAGTCATGGTTCCCTCAGCAGGGATTCTTCCAATGCTTTGAGAACTATCATCACCTGCTCCATGCAAGATGATTCCTCATCCATTTCCTCGGTTCTATTTGCTATTTTTTCAATAAACCTGTAATTATATTCCCACCCGTTTTTCAAATCATCCTGATCTGGTTTTGGGAATAGTTTATCCAGCACCCTCTCCCTCTCGGAGTTGCGGATGGCGGTGTCGTGCTTTACTCGGCAATCCTCACAGATACGGCATACCTCATCCGGTAATGTTGGTGTGCTGATGTGGGGGCGGGATAGTACCATTGCCTCGACATAGTTTGCAGATACCTTGTAACCGGATATTGACATTTGATTGTAGCATCGATCTAATTCTTCTCTTGTAATGAGGAATAGATCATCGGGATGTTTCTGCTGTGGCTGCGGGGCGGTCATGGTGTTTTCAACTCCTTCAGTTCATCGCGTAAAATTATGTTCTGGTCCTGTAGTCTCATAATCTCGTGAAGGTTGTGGATGATACGATCTTCTCTGAGCTTGATTTTCAGTTTTAACTCTAAAGCGTCAATGAGCGTCATTCAGTACCTCTTACTAACATCTCCAATTCAACATCGCTAGCCAACCCGTAATGGTTCATTGCCACTGCCGGAGTATCACCAAGCCATGCGGCGGCCTGTTCAACCGTCCATTTATCCCTGGTCTGCTTCAGTTTATAGCAAGTCCCTCGCAATGCATGAAACGGGCGATCCTTACGGTTAATCGCGCCGGGTATTTCTGCTTGCAGGCAAAGTTCCTGTAATGTTCGCCATGCTTCCATACCGGACATATGCCCGGACTTGCTGATCCTTTTTGCCGGGAATAAAAACTTCGGCTGTTTTTTGTAGGTATTGAGATGCTTAATGATATCCTGAAGTTGCTGTTTAGGGATTGGCATTGTACGAAGTCTGTTTTTCTTGTGCTCGTAAAATGTCAGGCGTTTTGTTTTGAAATCGATATTTGTGATTTCAATAGCGATAATATCATCGCGGCGCAATCCCATTTCACAGGCAATACCGATAAGACAGGTCTGCTCTGTAGTCCTGCAAGCAAGCATGAGTTTCAGGTATTGATTCTGTGATAATGCGTATTGGGTGTAAGAAATGCCTTTCTGATATTTTGGATATTTCGGTGATGTTGCTTTACTTTCCATAAAACAACAAGGATGTTCAACAACATAAACATTTCGATTTGATTTTATTATCCCATGTTCTTAATTACGGGAAGGGGAACATCTTAAAAAATAGAGTCTGAATTGGTGGTGAGGCAACCACCAGATTTCAGGTTTCGATTCGCGGCTGTTCTGTGCAGGATTATGTCAGATTGCGGTACGTGGTCTCGCGGGAAAAATGGTATTAAACCCGGTCATCGACCATTCAAGCAGGCATGTATTCTACTAACATCCCTTTCAATGCATCCTGGATGATTCCGGATCTGGTTGGTTTCTCGCCTTTTATCCGGTTCTTTGCAGCATTCCGGTAATTGGTGATGGCAGTATTTAGATCAGGATCAATTGTAGCGGTGATATGGGTTTTGGTTTTTGCTTTTCTACGTTTATCGATCTTCGCAGGCATGATAGTATGTTAGCGTGACATGAGAAAAAGGTTGTGGAAGATTAGCGTGGTGGAAAGTTCTCTCTAAGTCCGTAATGAATGGTTCCCAAAACAAATCCAACAATAAGTATTACTATAATTGCAGGTAAAAAATATAAAAAAAGAGAACCAGTGAATTGAAGGTATTGATATAATGTTATATCACCGACTACCGTAACATTTGACCAGTTGATAGATTCAATCATAACGGATGAAACCATTCCGTAAGCAGGTCCAGCAGGATCAATCGGCTCGTAAACTCTGATTGCTGAGTGGGTGTAGCGTTTATTGGCAGTTCACCACAGATAGCGACAAGCAGGCATCGTTCAATTGTCTGTCCTGATTCTTTGGATGTTTTATTTAAAACCGTTTCAACTTCGTTTTTCTTGCCATTCAGGTAATTCCATTGCCGGTCTGATGGCGCAATCAAAGCCTTGAAGGTTTTGATCTCGTTTCGGAATTTTGATGCATCTAGGTCATTCATGGTTAAATACCTCTGTTATGGTTGATGGGTTAGGTTCAGCAAGGATTTTTCTTATAAGATCCGGTTTCCCATCCCCGCTAGGGCAGGCATGTCTGGGGATGTTAACCAGTTCCTTGACAACTTCAATAGGTTGTTTCTGAAGCAACCTGCGTAAATCAAAACAACTGATATGCACAATCCAGGGTTCATATTTCCTCGGACATACATACCCTGCTTTCTGTGCAATATGCTGTCTGCATACGGCAGCAGAGTCAACACCAATATAATCACTTGATAAAAACCTGCATCGGTAATTTCCCATGTTATAGTATCATGGTATTAAAATAGAAAAAGGTTTGGATTACTTCAGGTTGTTTGCAGACTTCTTAAGTCCGGGTGATTTCCTTGCCCCCTTTGTTGGGGTAGGATGTGATGGGACTCGCGGCGCTTTCATACCGCGTCTCATTTAATACTCCCTCGGCCTTTCTTATAAACCGTTGCTGATTTCTTAACGCTCAACTTCTTACCAGATGCTCGTGCAGAGACACCAGCACCCTTCCCGGATACACGCTTGTGTTTTGCCATGATTCAATCCTTCTTTGCTTTACTTGTCTGGCGCATCTGGGTATAGGGTTTGACTTTAGTCGCACGCCTGACATGCGGTTTTACATTCTCAGTCTGGCGTTTGTATCCCCCAACCTTTACCCGTCGTTTAGCCATGATAAAGAAGAGATAACCATGTGAGAAGATAAAGGTATGGGTGGGCTTGTAAGCCCGCTAGGGTTTTGAAAGGCAGACGGAGGAATTTTCAGACTTTTATAAAAATAACGATATTTCATTCACAATCGTGAATGGGTATATAAAGGCTTCGATTTGATTTTATTTATATACCTTTGGTATTGCATTTTTGGGGAGTGCTCCTGGATGGCTGGCCGGGTCCATGTCTTATTATTTTGTGCGTTTTTGTGGTTTATCACCTCTATACTATTATGGCATAGTAACATTGATATAGGTATAGTATAGATAGATACATACCCAAAAAAGGGGAGTGTGTAAGAAATGGTAAAAATCTGTTTTGAGGATATCACCGATGAAGATATCCGAATTGAAGAGGCATCACGAGACTATAACGGATCATGCAGTATTGCAATTACTGAAAAAATCGCTGATATCTGGGATGATGAAATTGGGGTTTATGACAATGAAGAATACTGATCCCACACCCGGTACTCTTGAATTTTGTCAAAGATGCGATTATTGGCAATACACTGCGCTTATGCCAGATGGGGAATGTTGTACACCGGGCCCATGTCCTTGTACTAGTAATGATAATCAGGAGTGAAAAAAGATGGCAACAAAAAAACAGATTGAAGAGTACCAAGAAACTGAGTACCAGTTTTTTGAGGATGCCCCGCATATTAGTGCATCCCGTATGAGAGTGATCCTTGATAGAATCCACCGATATGAGGTAACATTACAGCGTATTAATGAGAATGATTGTAATGGACACCCCCGCACAAAGATAGAGTACCGTGATGGTAAAAAGTATGAATACTCTATTGAGGATGTCGAATGGACCGAGCGCGATGCAAAAAAAGAAGCATCAATTCAAAAGATAATCCAGGAGTACGCTAAAGAACTGGGTTTTTCAGTTGACTTCAATGGAGATCCCAGGGGGGGGGCAATTCGTTTTTCCTTACCTTCAGGAAAAAGTAACAACTGGGACCAAAAGACATGGGGCATATACTGGTGAGTATTATGCCGCAATTCGTTTTAAAAATCAATCTGGGTAATGAGGCAATGAGTACCCCGGCAGATATCCGTAATGCACTTGAGAGGATATCCCGATCAATACGATATGATGACACATTAGAGGATTTAACCGCTCGAATTAAGGACACTAACGGTAATACCGTTGGGAAATATGAGGTGATTTAAATGTTTGTTATCCGTGATAATTACATCCCTATATATTTCGCTAAATGTGGTGATGGCCCGGTTTACTGGACCACCGATAAGAAAAAAGCGAATATGTTTGAGACTCCAGAGAGCGCATCATCAGCATTAAAAAAATATGGTGGATATGTTGTTAAGGGGGTATACTAATTATGGATATCATTTTTCCCAGTATCACCAACAATCCCAATCCCATTGAGCACGATCAGACACGATCAGAAATTGTTATCGACCACAATAAACCATTTAAGACTCTTAAAGGATCTCCGGTTAAACCCGGCCGTATTGGTGGCCCGGCAATCCCTGAAGTAGGATCAATATACCGCTCTAATGGGGCACTACCGTATAAACCGTCATATAGTAAGATAGGCAATGAGACTATCTTATCCGATCCTATAAGGGATTTAAAGCACAAAATTATAATCGAAAAAGACAGTGTATTTTTTAATAATCATTGTATTGCAATTGCCCCGGAAAAACACAATACCGGGAAAAAGTTTACCAGTGCACAAAAAACCACTTTCTTAAAGGCCGTGGTTTTTGGGATTATTCCCACTGAGATCAACAAATACCAAAAAGATACTAACGGTAAAATGGTTATCGTTAGTGTACCAGATGATCTCTATTTCCAAGAGTTAATCACAAAATACCCGGCATCGAACGATAATCAGGATATAGAGACTCAGCAAATAATGAGAGATGAGACTCCAGTAAAAGAAGCTGTAAAAGATGATCTCGTATTACCTGAGGCACTGAACGCTTATACTCCTGAGGCTATAACGGGATATCCGGTAATTGAACCACAAGAAGATCATTTCGAGTATTTCGAGTTATTACATAACGGGATGTTTAATCTCGGATCGTCAATGCTGGATAATGAAATTGACACTGCATTTATGGACGAAATAGAAAAAGAAAGTATTGGTGAAATGTATACAGCATTTACCCCGATCATTATGCAGAAATGGACTATGCCCCATCTGCGATTGTCAATTATAGAGGAGTGTGTACCAGCATGATCGATAAAGACAGTGATCTTATTGAATGGAATAATTCAGAAAATTTTATTCCAGGAGACTTCATAAAATATCGTGGAAAAACGGGTATTGTATTGGAACAAGTACACCAATACATAAAAACAGATATACCCTCAGCGGGTTGGATCAACATCATTATTGAGGGGCCTTATACTGTCCGGGGTGTACCGAAATTTTGTAAACGATGTAAACACTTTAAATATAATTATTCTAGTGAATCATCGTTATGTCTGATTGATAAAAACATACATAAATGTGAAGATTCATGTTCTGAATGGACGTTAAGATACACCGATGGCAAAATCAGAATGAGAGGATATCTATGCTCTTATCACTATAAACAGGAGTGGATTTTATCATGAAAAACCACGCGAAAAACCTCAAACTTTTTATCGCAGTCACCGGCAGAACCACAATAAAGCCCCCGGTTATCTCTGGAGATATCAATAAGATTGTAGGGTATTTTCCGGCACGAGTCACCGAGATCCGGAGATGGTAATTGTGATATGCCCTATCTGCAAAAACGATCAATCATTTCGGAAAAAGGGTAAAATCCTATATCCACAAAAAAAGTATTTCCAAAGATGGCAATGCCTGAACTGTGGACGGCACATTAAGGGAAAGATATTATGATTCGGAAATATCGCACAAAAAAAGATAGCGATATGCATAACTTAGCGATGGTATGTATAGGGTTCGCAGTCTTGTTTGTTGTGTGGTTTATTGCCATCTGTATTCAGATTATGCTCGAGTACTGGTACATATCCGGGCCCGTAATTGTATGCAGTCTATACGCTTATGCTAAGCTCCGTACAATTGACAAGACAAGAGATCCTGATGTAAAGACTGTAAACATAACTGAGGATATCAAGATCAATAACGGTACAAAAAAAGTTGTTACCAGGGAAATATATAGCCCGGAAAAATCAATGGTCCCTCAAATATTATCAGCCTTGATTAATCGGTAATTCGTTTCTTTCTTTTTCTTTTTTCCTGATATCCTCAATTAGTTTTTCCTCTATGTATTGTCCGAGTGGTTTTAATCCTCCTTTCCCTTCTATAGCGCATATACCGTACTGAGTAGCCAGATCCAAAAGCCCCGGTATTATTATTACCCGGTGCCTATCCAGGGAGCGATCGTACGCCCGACCGCTTATTAGATTGTATGCGGCGCGTGTTGTCTTTTTCACTACCATATAGGTACTCTTTGTGCGCTCTTGGCAAAAAGACTGCTATTAAAAGGCTGTTAAACCCTATTCTAACCAACTAAATCATAGTGCAAAGTTCAGAAAAAAGCCCTTCTAACGTTCTGTACATTAGGGTACATGGGTATGTGAGGGTAACGTATGGTTAGTGTAAACTTTAAGTATATGAAAAGGTTTATAAGCACACGATGAACCGATAGGTATATATACCCCTTCACACTTGTGAATCATATACCCAGATTTTTATAAAAACCAAAAAATCCTTCTCCCAGATATTTATAACTTTCGCGGGCTTGTAAGCCCATGCCGAAAACCTTATCATCTCATGCCATGACATTCATGCATGAAGGTAGCAGAGATGACCCCTTTTTCAGATAGCCTTATATACCAATCCGAACCGAGCATTCAAACAGGGAAGCGCGACAACCTTCCAGTTTCATCGCCTTCCGCAGTGGAGTGTTCATACAATGGTAGTGTTCATAGACTCAAACATGCTGGACTTCGCGAACCTGTCAACCCTGATCGGAAATATCGCTCAGATTTTCCCAGGGATTGTCGCGCTCGTAGTCGGCGTGGTCCCGATCCTGTTCATCCTCGCAATTGTCGGACTCGTGTTCTCGATTTTCGGGGCCATAATTTCGATGATCGAAGGCCTGATGCGCTCGGTATTCAGGTAACGCAGAAGAACAAGCCAGTGGGCGGCTTCGGTAAGTCAACCGGCTTACCAGCCCACATTCTTGTTTTAGCGATTTTATTTTCTGCGTTAATAATTCCATTTGCTTCTGCATCGACAATTATTAGTTTCAGTCCTGTCGGAATGGACCCCGATGATATCCATATATTCGATAGTACTGGTACACTTGTCGGTATCTATAATACCTCATCGACAGCGATCCCATTGACCGATAACCAGTCTTACTCTATTCTGGTAGTTCCATCAAATGCAAATCTGCTTGGTAATCATCCTGATACATGGTTTCAGAATTTCGTAACAAAACTGAATGCAAATTCTATTGGAATCCTAGTAGGACTTGCATGTGTAGCGTTCCTTATAGCGGCGATAACACGGAGATAAAACATGCATAATTTTTTCTGCGTTGTAGTGATACTACTTTTGCTGGTTATAATACCAGCAAGTGCCGATAATACAACAATTACCGCAACGCAGACAACTATCGCAGAAAAAACACCAATCCCAACAGAAACAATGGTAGTGATAAAAATAAAGGAAGCTATGGATATTGTCATAAAAATAATATCTGATTCCGGGAAAGTATCAGATACTAAAGTTGATACTACAAAAGACAGCACTATACTAAAACCAACATCAATACAAATCCAAAGCGGAAACTGGACACTATCAACAAAAAAAATACTCCAGCAACTCCCTAATACAAAAATATCCGTTTCTTCTGATTCCAATATAATGATCCAGAAATCCAAACAAGGCGCTCCAATACAATTTGAAGCATATTATGGATACCAGAAATCAAAAGAAGAACCCTGGACACATTTGTATAAGGTAAATTTCTGTGATGCTATATCCTGCCAGATTACACGCGGAGATTACGCCAATCACAAAATATGGATAGAGACAAAACCATTAGCAAATATTGAGAAGATTGTTGCTGCCAGTTACGTTCAGGAGTATTTGGAGTTACCATGAAAGGAAATAAAATAGTATTGGTTATACTAGTATTCTTACTTCTGGTATGCTCTGTTAATGCTGTTACATCCGATAGAATAGGATTTGGTGCAACAGCAAATCAATCTGGATTAATAACGAATGGTGAGTTTAATAATGGATTGTATTTCTATAATGGCACTTATGAATCCCCGGTAGGAACCGCACATTCGGATGCATTCGGAAGCAATACCACGTACCAGTACATGCCAGCGCATTTTACCACGACGGCATCGGTGATTGCTGGTACGGATCAGGTAGCGAGCGGAAAACTTACTGTCACTGACGGAACATATACAACGGTGATTACCAAGTTGAAATCCTATAAATTCGCTGGTGGAGAATATGAGTTCTCCTTCGATAATAATAATGATGGGGGTTCGATAACTGATCTCAATGGTTGTGTTATCGGGGTGCAGGATCTTGATAACTTCTATCGGATCACTATCGGTAATGACACCGTAAATGGTATGAGTAATATTTCAATCCAGAAAAAGATTTCATCGGGATATACCGTTGTCAACACCACCGGAACCAACGCGACCTATACCCGCTCGAATAAGAACTGGATTAAGGCGAAGTTTGATCCAAATAATGGAGTCCTGAACGCATGGTTGCGGGATGATGCCGGTGCATATACATCAGAACCGACGATTACTGGATATATTGCGGGAACGATGCCATATGGATACTTCGGGTTCTATTCGACAGTTGGGCTTGCTGGTGCAGGGAATTTGAATGTAGATTACGATGATCTGACGGTTAAGGCAGAACTGAAGGTGGGCGAAACCAACATCCCGCAGACAGAAGCGGGGTTTACTTACAGCAACGACTTCACAGCATCAACAACCCCCTTATGGACTTCGATGGTGGGGGATGCCACAAAAACCTATGGTGGTGCCGGCGGGGTATTGTCAATCGTTGGGGGCACATCAGTCATTGACTTAGTCCGAGCGGATGTTCCGAAACAGATGTCGTATGGAACGTACCTGTATGACGTAAAATTTGTTGATACTCACTCAGAATTAACAAAAACATCCCGTTTCGCTTTGGGATGGGATGGAACTTACGCATCAAGTGGGCGTCCCAAAAACGGGTATTCTGTTTTGGTTGCTTCAAATTCGACTGGTGCTGCATCAAAAAATAAATTATCTGTTACGACATATGTTAATGACGTTGGTACAAACACCGGACAATGGTCAACAGATCCGATTCTCGACGGCACAAACTACCCTATAAAAATCGTCTGGAACACCGACGGCACAATGGATGCATATATTGATTATGGCGCCGGGTATGTCCTGTTAGGAACCACAACAGCCGATACCACTTATTCGAACGGGTATGTTGGTTTCGGATGCCAGCAGACAACTGCGGCGAATATCAACGTAGTGTTCGATAATTTCTCATTCACCGGCACACGGTATTACCTGAAGCCCATGCTGCGGGGTGCATCGCAGGGGGAGTTCCAAGCGGGAGCGAGCGTGGTAAAGGCGACGCGATATACTACTGACTTTGATTGGAATGTAATCAATGAGTTTACGCAGACAACCGGAACATGGTCTATTGATACTGTAACTGGAATACTGGGCAAATCGAATACTGGTAGATCAATCATAAAGACGAACACACAACCCTTTGGAGACGGTGCATATCAAACAACTTTAAATTTTAAGTCGTTGACTAGTTCTGTTATTGGATATGTGATTTTATGGGATGGTACTTCTGACGGTGCAACAATTCCGTATAATTCAGTTTATATCCGTGTTTCGTCAGGAGGGTTATTCGGGATGTTCTTATTTGATGGTGTTGGCGGAAATACTGCGATTGGAACATCTACAACGCTTTCGCCAGTACCAGTGGTAAATTCTCCGATAACAATGGTTACAACCTATAATTCTACAACAGGCGTTCTTATCGCAAACGCATATTCCACCTCTGGCACATTACTTGGAACTACTACCGGGACAATCACTACGGGAAGGACCGGATATGTTGGATTAGTCCAGACCGGAGTATCGACGGTGGTAACAGCACTATCACTCGGAATCAACGCTCTCGAAAGCACCAGCACCAACGGCATCCAAACATCCATCTCTGGTGTCCCGCATGGTGATATGTATGGCACAGCAAACAATGTAAATTATTTTGGGTTCGCACCACTCCCTATTGCCTTCAATGACGTTTCGCCTTACTATAGTCAACTAAACCCCATAACATCCCGCAACTGGACATTTCAAGGGATAGTTGTTGGAAATAACACAGAAACGTCATTCTCAACAGCAACGTCGCCATCTGCATCATTCAGAGAAGGGAATTTCACAATCCGACTTTATGATACAAGTTCTGGCGGGACACTACAATCACAACAGACATTCACCGTGAATGTTATCGCTAATCCATTACCGACAGCAGATTTCCTCGGAACGCCATTAACAGGATGCCCCCCGATTAATGTATCCTTTGTTGACTTCTCAACTGGAGATGGGATCTATTCGTGGCTATGGACCTTCGGGGATGGCAATACATCTACACAACGAAACCCGATTAATACCTATGTCTCTGCTGGAACGTTCAGTGTATCATTAACAGCAACGAATCTTGACGGTTCAAACACTATAACAAAAACAGGATATGTTACTATCACTCCATGCACAGGGCCAACACTTCCCGCAGGAACCGGGGAGCAATGGTGTGGCCGACAAACCCTGTTCTTCCAGAACAATTCAGCAACAATACCAGCAGGGTATAATGAGTTAAGTAACTATCCATCTGGATACCCAGAGATTATTAAGAACACTACCCTTAAGTTAGTGTATGGATATGTCCTGCTTGGTTCTTTTATAACTCCCCCCAATTTACCGAATATTGACCGGATAGAATCAGGGTTATGGAGATTCCATTCCTATGATTATGTAGATAATTCTACATATACAACCGTCACAAACTTCAGCGTGTTTAAATGGAACGCGAGCTATGCTAACGAGACATACCTGTTCTCAACTGAGAGTGCGGATATTGATTATAGTATTCCCACTGAAATGATAACCGGATATGTATCGCCTTCAAACATCACAATGATTCCATCCGACAGGTTAGTTGTAAAAGTCTATGGTAAAACAACAAACCCGCTTAGTACAATTCTATCCTTCGCATATCAGGGAATGACGCATACCAGCAATATCGAAAGTGGGTACTTCTATTGCGATCCCTTCGCACACTTACCGACAACAACACCTACACCATTGCCAGCGATGCCAAACGTTCCATTCAAAGCGAAACCATTTGAAGTTCCCCTTTGGGGATGGGTTTTATTATGTGCCACCGTGATATTGTTACTTATGAGAAGACGGAGAAGATGACAATGAAAAAAGAGAATGAAAACCATAGATTGTTTTTATTAGTATTGCTTGCAGCTTCGGTGATGATGCTGGTCGCTCCGGTGTATGCTGAGGACTATTACGGGGTAGTATTCCCGATCACCATGAAATCACATTCATTAGCCGATGGGACTGCATATTGTACCGCAGTCGGATCAACACTCAACCCGGCAAAAGCAGGAAAATACTTTGCGCGTGAATGGTGGGTTGACAATATTACTGTAACAGATACTGATGTGAATTATGGGAGTGCATTAACAACTGGAGCGCCCCGGTATTACTCTTACACACAACCCTTCTGTACTCCGAATCCCGGTGATCCCTTTGATACTTACTATACGTCAGGGGTTATAGATCCACGCAGAAATATTACGTTTGATATTTCTCTTACTGGTAGTTTTACCTCTAAACTATCAGGTGTGCTTATAACATTGAGCAATGGACAATATAATACAACAGGAACCGATGGAACAGCCCTGATACGCCTTTCCACTCACGGAAGTACTTACACATATTCTCTTGTGAAATCTGGATATACAACGAAAACAGCAGAGCCGCTTGGAGGATATGGCGAAACCGGCGGGATTTTATACACTACGATGACACAGCAGTTGAATACATCTGTTAAATTCGATGTTGATGTCGTTGATGCTGTGACGGGATACCTCATAGACGGCTCAACTATTGGCATCAGAAACATGACAGCAAATACATGGCGAAACTCTTCTCTTCCTGGTGGTCTCGCCCAATTCGATAGTACCGATACTCCTACAACGCATCCATTATCTGTAGGGCAGTTAGTACAAGTTGCCGCAACAAAAACCGGGTATGTCGGGGATAACAGAACCTTTGTAATCCCATTTGCTGGCCCACCCTATCACAAAGAAATATTGTCACTTCTCCCTACAGGTTATATCCCGACAACCGGGAACTGGAACGCCATTGTTACCGTGAAACGAAACGTTGACCTTGCCCTAGTACCGGGAGTGCTTATCAATATTTACTCTGGGGTTAATTCGGTTGCTCCTGTATGCACAGCAACTACAGATACTAACGGTAAAGCGTTCTGTTCAAATATGACATATTCAACAAGCGCATGGATTAATGCAATCCACCAGCATTACGAACCATATACCAATACTCTGACACCGTTAGTAAACGGTACGAGTTATCCGCAGGTTCAATTGGTTTTGAAAGGAGCGTATTACAATATCACTCCCGTTTCTCCCCAACCTACAGCAACTCCATATGATCCGAATAAACCTGGCGTTTATCCTGTTCCAACTGATGCATCCGGGCAACCTATCACTTCAGCCGCAGGAAAAGGTTACGCTGCCTTCGGAGTGCTCATCGATGCCGTCTATGCAATCATGCAGATAGTTGTCGGGCTTGTTCTCATCTGGTTAATGTGGATGGCTGTGTATCTGATGACAGGCGGGAAGATCATTGATAAGATAATGAAACGCGGCAGGAGATGATTATGAATCTCCGAATACTTTTTGTTGTCGTTGCGGTATTTGCTCTGGTATCGTGTGCGAATGCGATATTAATTAATACTACTGTAATTTCTGATGTTACTGGAATGTCTGTTTTACCATCGACAGTATTTGGAGCAAAAGGTACATTCACAAAAACTGCTGATGCCGGATACGGATTACAGGATCTTGTAGTAGATTTAAGATATTATGGAGATACACAGCATATCGTTCTAACTCACGGAAATGCACAACAAACAGAAATCCTATTTGCAAAAACCGATTTAAACGCATACAGCGAACTGGTAACTGCAACCTTTACTGGTGGTTCGGCATCTGAAGTAACTTATTATAAGTTTTTTTCTTTGGGTGTTCAAATTCAATACAGGCTATTATTTACTGTATCCAATGATACCCCTAAAACATACTATGCAGTATTTGTCCCTGCGACATCGATAATACAAACAAACCTTGCAAGAACATTCCCATTCGATATAGATACGGATTCTGATTGTTATATTGTTCTACCACTGCAACCGTCTGTGAATCCAGTAATAAAATTTTCAGTTACTTCAAATTCAAATAATGATATTGGTGGAACGTATGCCTTCGGGCAAATAACAGCATTGAAAGCATCAGAATTAAAACCATCTGCCGGGAGAGAACCATTGGGTTCAACAGATGATCTCATTTCAATGATTGTTGGTGTATATACTAAACTAACACAACTTGCAATAAATTTATTTGATTTTATTAACATTTTTAGTTTGATTTTCTATTTCATCTTTGCAGGTGAAATCTTCATAGGCATGAATGCATTCTACATTGCCATCGCAATTCTCTTATCAATCGAAGATAGCGATGATCTCTTCAAAGCATTCGGGAATTTTTATAAACGAATGATGAAACTCTTCCGGTTCTACATGGAATTGTTCAGAGCAATGAAAGACACTCTGAAATGGTGGTAATCCCCCAACCTCTTTTTTATTTCCCATATCATAGTAACATTAAATACAAACCTCATCCTAACTATAAGTTAATGACACTCCACAATACCATAAGGTCTTTTCTGATTATCGCTCTTGAATGGGCGAAACGAAACCGGGATTACTGGGAGAAAATCCGTGATGACAGAAACTATGAGTTCAGCAACCAGTTGTGCTTTGTTGAATACAGGTTCAATAAATTCGTTGATAAACTCAAAGGATTCTTTTCACGAGGGATTAAATGAGTTTCATCAAGAAATACATCAAGAAAATCCGTAATGCAATACATATCCCTGGCGAAGATGTTATTGTCATCGGGCTGGATGACCGTAACCATTCAATACGGATCTTCGATTTGTTTGTAAAGACGGGTCCGAAATTTGAATCCAAGATGGAATCAAAGGTTGTCGAAGGGAATGTCGCGCAGGTGTTTCTCTGGTATGCCCGTAAAAAGATTGACCATATCTTTCACGGACACTACGATAAGAACAATCCCAATCTCCTGCATGTAGAATTTGTCATCGATAAAACAGAAGGGGATATTTTCAAGACCGATGATAAGCCAGAAGGCATTGCGTATCTCGTTGACATGCAGACCGGACAAGGCGCACAGTTAGTACGCAAAACAACAACCACTTCCCTGATGGAAAACGAACCTGATAAAGTTATAGAGGTTGTTGAATCAGCAGATGATGAGTACCGTTTCGTAACCATCCCGCAGCAAATCAAACTGAAGCGAGATCCCGTTATTGAATTGCTTGTCAGTATCAATCCTTACTTGCTCGGTTCAACCATCGATTCAGTATTTGCAGGGGAATTACTGCGTGGTAAGGTTGAGATGTGGAAAACCATCATGATCGGTGGGTTATGTCTGGTTTTCGGATTGATCATTGGATTTGGAATGAAATAAGGAGAAAGTATGTTTGAGTTCCTACAAGTAGATGGAAAACAGGATCTCCGTAATATCGGCGTTGCTGATTCGGATATCCCGGCTGTCATATCGTATTTCAGGATTAAAATGTTGCTGATGCTTATGTCAGGGTTCGCTCTTGGCTTAGCGATGTGCATGTGGTTCGCAGGGATGATCGTCATAGCAAGGTAAACCATGTCTGACTTATCCGATCAGATGGCAAAATTGCTTGACGATAAATTAGATAAGAACTACGATCCACGCATGGAAGAGTTGATGCGCTCGGATAAACTGATTGATCCGAAAGCAGAGAACCTTTCAAAGTTAGAAGATCCTGAAATCTTCCATATCGCAAAGATACGCGGTGCTCAAAAGTCATTCAATATTCCCGTCTGGAAAATCAAGAAAATGTATATGACACCGGATATGATGGACTATCATACCGATTACATTGATTATATCCGGGCACTTGACCCAAAGAACGAACAGGATGCGAAAGAACTTGCTGCCTGCGTCGGGGAGTTTGTGATGATTAACGAGATGGTTACACAACTTGTCTGTCTGCGCGGTGCTCTTGAAGCATGGAAGGCAAAACTATATGCGGATTCTATCAAGCCACAGGTTGCCAACATACCAGTCCCTATGCCACAGCAGGAAGAAAAAGAAGGGTTGCTAGCAAAGACACTGAACTTCTTCTTTGGGAAGAAACCAGAACAGAACCAGGGATACCAGCAGAGGAGATAAACAATGGAAGATACCGCATTTCTTTTTATCTTAGTATATTTGGTGATGGCACTTACCAGTATATTTCTCGTGCTGCTGTTCCTTGAAGTATGTCGTCATCCAATCGGAGAATGGTAATGGTTGACCTCAACACTCCTTTAAAATACCACATGAATGATCTCGTCTACTATCTCGGTATTGCATCCGGGGGAAATCTTGGTAAACAAATCGCATTGCTCGGTGCAATTGCAGCGATGGCAAAGGGGATGTTGTATCGGTTCCAGCCAAAGACAATAACAGAAAATGGGAAAGAGATATTTGATCCGTACCATTACAAACCCGTTCAGGATGAGATAGATGAATTTGTTACATTGGTTGACATGCTGGATAAAGCCTACAATCCTTTGCTCGATACAAACCCCTATCTCTTCCCTAAAGCCCGTCGTATCCGTAAAGGCGTTCACATTACTGAAGTCCTCGCCTTCCATATCATCAGCGAACATGGCCTTGTCGCAGGGAATATAATGAGAAGTAAACTGGCCGATCATTTCGGGAAAGACAGGATGATTGGAGGGACAACCGATGATGACTTCTAGGATATTTACCTTATTTATCTTAACACTGTTAACAGGATTCATCATCTTATCAGGATGCACCGATGAGAATAAAACTACCGTGATGGATGCAATTTCTCCTGTAGTCATTGTAAAAGGAAGTGCACAGTATTGTAAACAAATTCCACTCCCTGCTGATTGCGAACCAGTTATCACCCCTACTGCTAACATCACGCAAAACATATCCTATGTCATCGTAGAAACCCCAACGACTATTCCGACACCGAAACCAACCGTAACCGTTGAACCAACGTCAACTTATAAACTCGTTGATGCGTTTAATGGCGGTGAACGATACGAGGGACAATGGTTTAGGTGGAGATGGGAGAATGCATCTGGATTACAAAAATCAACACCATCGGCAAACAGAGGCATCGTAGTTTACGGGCATTCCTATCACGATGGTTTCACGCAATGGAATGATGCATGGGGGAATTACCAGTTTGTCGTTCCACCAGCAGGGACGCGCTTTCTCGCTGTCTATGTCCATGAAGAGGATTTCGGGCCAACTGATACAGGGACATGGGGATACGGCGCATCCTATTTCTATTTGCAATACGGGCAGGATATGACTACGAAATTCATATCAGATTCCTATAATCCTATATATCATCTTGTTGAACTGGAGGACACTAAAAACAATTACTATGATATTGAACGCCTGAAACCGTTTGGTATGCATCGTGTTTATGTTGGTATGCAGGCTGCCGGGACTGGTGGTTATGAACTAGAAGAATATTATAGCCTGCGTACCGGCAGGGGTAACTCATGGGATGGGTTTATCCTATATGTAGTCCCGTTATGGGTTACTGATTCCGACATCCGCATTGTCGGTAACTTTGCGGGAAAATCGGTTAACTGGAGGTTTGACCGGGATATTAAATTATATCCGGTATCTCAGATACCTGATTATAATAATCTCCCGACACCTACAGAAGCACCGAGGATAAAATCATGAGAACAATACCACAGACTTTAGAAGCATGTCAGGCAGAACTGACACGCATATACAAGAAGAAGAGAATTGCGAACAAAACCCTGCTGATCTTCATGTTGCTGCTGATTGCATTCGCAGTTGGCGCAATGGTTGGTCAACACATCGGATACCACGAATGCCTTGTTGATTTTAAGATCATTGCCGGTACGGTGATCTGATGCTCGAAATGGTAAATGATACTCTTGTAATCGGTACATACAGTGGTGATATCGGTACAATGCTGACTCTTGCAGCGAAGTACGGAGTTACCTGCACCCTCCCGGAAACCATGAACCAACTGGTTATTGTCTGCTGCCTTGTCGGTATGGCAATCGGTGTTGCCTGCACCCTTTTATTCCAGTACACCCGCCGCAAGACAGCAGAACGCATTGCTGAAGCCGAGAGAGATGCAGAACTTGAAGCCCTGAAGAAATAACACATGGAATCTATTCCACAAGTACCCTATATCAAAAGCCCACTGGCTACGGATATTGACTGGACAGATGCCATCAAGAGCAAGTTCCTGAAAAAAGTTGGGGAACACCTGCTTGAAATCGGCATCACCGGCTCTGGTAAGACACAGGGGTTATATCATTTACTTTTGGGTATTTTGGAGTATTCAAAGGATGAAACGATTCTCTGGATCTCCTGCGGGAAATCATCAGAAGAATTGACCCTGATGCGATACATGCCCTGTAATTTTCTATACCCGCAGAGACGGTCCTTTGAAATCAAACTTTTTAAAGAAACGTATCCTTATACATCCTATGAGTTTTTAAACATCCCTGAAATCTTTAATCACATTGATAAAGGTAAAATCAACATTCTTTGTCTTGCACCCTATTTTCCCGATCCTGAAGAGTACGCCATAGTGATCACAGAGTTTTTCAAAGACCTTATTAAAATCGCAAAGAAAGGGACTATTCCTACACCGCTTGCTATTTTCATCGATGAATTTCAGATGGTGGCTCCAGCACAGGGACAGGCTCTTAATGACCAGCATTCTATTGGCGGGCGGTGGATGCAAAGAAATCTTGACCAACTGCGTTCAATCGGTATCAGGATAGTTGCTGCTGCGCAGGCATGGAAGAAGGTTCGTCAAGGTGTCCGTACATCATTCGGATGTGTAATGATCCGGCAGGGCGCTGAATTTCCCGCTAATGAAATAAAACGCCTTGCACAGGCAAATGATACCTGGCAGGCACTAGGCCGGGAAGATATGGTTTTTGCGTTCAGGAACAGGTTTTATTCCGATCCGATTAAGTTGCCGAGTTATGGTGATGGGTATGAAATCGGGACCATAGAGTTTATTGATAGTACTGAACGGAATCAGATGTCTACGGTTTCAATCGATGAATTGCTGGAGATGAACCGGAAACCGGAACGAAAGCACAAAACAGTTGATGAAGATGATTAAATAATACCAGCCATTAATTATCATCTCTTTGGTATCGATCACATCCTAATATCCATACAAGAAGTCTCCCGATAAATCCAGTAGTGTACATCTGGTGAAAACAACCTTCTGGGTCAAGGGTTCGCTGCCGGTATCGGCAGGTGTCACAAGGGAATGTCATCGTATATACTCCTTGATAAAATCGGTTCCGATTTGTTTCTTCTCTTTCTTCTGCTCATCCCGCTTCTTTTTCTCTGCTAATAGTTCTTCAGCAGTTTTGGGCGGGGTTTCCGGGATGGAATGATAATCGCACATTATATCCCCTCCATTGCACGTTTTGGTTGTGCTGCTTTACACTCTTCGCAGGATACATACAGATTGCAGATGCAGTTTATACCAGGAGATTTATTTTCCTTTTTATCGGCGCAATCTTCACAAATTACAGATTCGCCTACATCTTCAAGGACACCACAGATTCTACAGTGCGTCATTGCCCCACCCCTTTTCTCATATGCATCCCTGCTCTCTCCCTCGCATCAACCGTATGCATGACATGATATTCAGTGCTTCTGGTTGCCGGATTGTAATACACAACCCACTTGATGACATAGAACGCGCTGGTCCCGTCGGGATTGATGCGGGATGCTGCGAAGGCGTTGAATTGGGCAGAGTTATAGAAAATTGTTATGTTTAACATGGTTATCTCCATCTTTGTGATACAGCATCGTGTACTTATCGCACAACGGATTCTCGCAGAGCATCGGTTCCGTCGATAGCGGTAATACGCTTTTCACCCAGTCATCGTAAGGAACCTCTTTGCGCTGATGACATCTCGGACAGCGAAGGATTACGGTGCTCATTTATGCACGCTCCAGCAGAGTTCGCGACGGGATTTCGCCCACATGGGCATTGAATCTTTGCAGAACATTTTGATTGTTGGAACTACTCCGGGGCATGTTGCCTCTCCTATTGGTCCCACCATTTCCGGAGTTACTTCAATTGAGGGATTGGTCTGCGCTCCTATGATCACCTGCTTTATATCTGGTTCTTTATTGAATGGTGAACCGATGAGATCAAGATGTGGTATAACTGAGAGCAACGGTTCAAAAGATATGAACTTGTTAACGTAGTTGGGGAGTTTACGGAGTTCATAAATCCGATCAACATCGTTAATTCCCGTGACTGTTGTACCGAACCATATATTCTTTGAAAAATATGTGCCGGGTATTTTTAAATATCGGGATGGGTTCTTCGTCAGGAAAATATAGGTGTGCTGCCGGGCTTTTTGGATCTCTGAAAATACAAACTCTATCCACTGATCAGGTACCCATTCCCCAAACAGATCTGCTACACTACATACAAAAATCGTCTGTGGTTTCTTCATCTTTGCCGGATCCTGCAAGCGTTCCGGGTGGAACATTGGCTCGAATCCCTGCGGCCATGCCTTGCTACCCTTGAATCTCTCTGCGATCTTCCGGGCATAGCAATACGAGCACCCATGCCAACATCCAGTAACCGGGTTCCATGTGTAGTCGCACCACTCTATTAAGGTTTTGTTCATTCCTTCACCTCGTTGTATCGCAGGCAAATTCCTTTGTGTGGGCAGTCCGGGACTCTGCAATCCGTTTGATTCAGGCATCGTATATTGTCACGGTTGAAATAGCAACCATAGCAGGGATGCGTGTTAGCGAGTGTCATCTGTAACCTCTTTTACAAATACATCGATATGCTCTCCTGCTTCCGGGAAAAACTCTTGTGTTCTTTTGAATCCCAGATGCTTACAGATTTCCTCCATGTGCGGGAATGGTGACGGTACTTTTATTTCATATCCCGCTTTATGAATATTCTTAATCAACTTTGAGAAGTGTCCCTTCCCGCGCTGGTTTGACCACACAGAAGAAATCCAGATCGTATTCTCAAAGATTGAGATATACCCTTTGAACTTCAATTTCGTCCACCCGAATTTCTTAACTCTCGGATCTCCAGGTTCACATACGAAATCCGGTTTCTTCTGTTCTGATAACGGTTTTGTATAATCAATATTCTGTGCTGATGAGATCACGGTCTCTTCCCTCCATTCTGCACAAACATGCAATCCTTCTCTGGATTACTGCACATCTCGGTATTGCAGTAGTATTTTACAGGAGTTCCATACTCCCCGCCCGTTTCATAGCAGCAGAAACAGAACTCTTCCGTCCTGCACATCACCGCTACTCTCATATCTCCTCCAGCAATTCCGGGTGCGTCTTTTTTATGAGACGAAGTAGTTTCTTTTTTCATACCCGCTTCACCACCCCTACGGTCAATCCGTGATGGATGTCATTCTCAATTCTGTCGTGCAACGCCTTCGGGATCTCATACGTCCCCAGTTCATCCACACATACCGGGAACGAACCTTCAGTTGATAGTTTGATAAAGTACTTCACCTTTTCTTCCTCCCTAAAAGTTCCATGATAAATTCTGTAGAAAGATGTTCATCATCTTCTGCAAGATTATCTGAATGTTCTTTAAGAATCTTACAAACAACCGGAATTTTTGATACTGTTTTTTTATGATTGTGATAATAATCTGATGCCCTTTTTTTTATTTTCTCTTTGAATATCTTATCGGTTTTAATTCGATTTTTAACGTAGTTTGAATAATATGAACTATTGCATTTTTTACAAGATGGTCGCAAATAATTCCCAGAATGTATAGAATACTCTGATTCTGATTTAAGTTGACCACACACAGTACAGCGTTTCATATCATCAACACCTGCTGGCCTACCCCAATAACCACAAACTCATCATCTCTTGGTATCAGGGATTGCCCGTAGTCATCCTTGTATCCTCCGCACCCATCCGCGCGAACCCCCGTAGAAGCAGCGCCATGCAACCCCCACCGCGCCGGACAGTATTTCAAATCCCTCACCCACTGTGAAAGGTTGTTACAAAACGCTCCAAGGGCTTCTTTCCGAATCTTCGTACTCCCCGGTTCAAGGCGCTGCGTTTTCTCATTCAAAACCAACGGTGCATACGGAACCAACAAATGCTCGTGCGAGCAGAACCGACACGCAGGATCTTGGAATAAAGGGCAGGAGGGAGTCATGGTTTCACCCCTCTGGGATTTCTCCGCATTCTTCCACACGATGAAATTTATTCGCCAGTGTTCTGATTGCCTGTTGCGCCGCTTTGACTTCCGGATCTTCTGTATCCAACCGACAGAAATGATACGCTATCTGTGCACTCAGCCGGATATCTACTTTGATTCCAAACGAACCACACCATAGAGGAAATACCGAAAAATCGAGGTCGGCATAGCTGAGGTCGGCAGAGCTGAGGTCGGCATAGCGGAGGTCGGCAGAGCGGAGGTCGGCATAGCTGAGGTCGGCAGAGCTGAGGTTGGCATAGCGGAGGTCGGCAGAGCTGAGGTCGGCAGAGCGGAGGTCGGCATAGCTGAGGTCGGCATAGCTGAGGTCGGCATAGCTGAGGTCGGCTTTTTCTCCATCTGGTTCATCATTCAGCCATGCAAGATGTTTTTTTAGGATCTCTCCCAATACTTCTTTTTTAATTTCTCGCAATGTCATGGTTCACTCTTCCTGCGCTAACCTCTCGTGGATATCCCCTACCAGCGCATCCGCTTCTTTCTCAATCTCTGATAGCGTTTGATCCCATGTGTCATCAGCGATACGCTTCCGCATTGCGATATCTGCAAACCGATGATAGAATGCTGATACCTCCGGTTGCGGGAGTTGTCCGAGTTTCTTACTATCCTCTTCTGTGAAATGTTTCTTTTCTATCATGGTTCCTTCCCTTTCTCCCCTCTGCTGTAGTAAATCCTCGGTGCTTTCACTCTGATATAAACACTCTCGGACCGCAGCATCCCTTTCACTGTCATCTCTTTCAAGTACTTGATCAGCGTCGATTCTCCCAGACACGGTATTTTCTTTTCCTTGCACTCCTTACTCAGCGCAAAATCAATCTCCCACGTCGCCATCTCCTTATTCCCCACTACTTTGAGGATTCTCGAAAACCACATCGCCTTTTCCAAGACGTAGATGCCTGACGTGAGTTTTACGGCGGTCATTTCTTACTCTTCCTACTGTCTTGCACCCATACATCCCCGTTCTGCGGGTCATGAATGAGAATCATTCCTTCATGATCCTCTGGTGCAATCTCTTTCATGGGGGGCTTCTCAGATTCCGGCATCTCTTCGGGAGAATATACCCCGGCGATATTGAACGCCCTGCGAAGCCCCTGGCTCTCGGCAACTTTTTGGATCATGGTTTTCCGCATGGTTGTCCAGTTGCCCTGGTGCTTGTCGTATTCCTTTGCAGAAACTTCGACACTGAATGGGAGTTTCATGTCCTTACGGTAGACTTTCGCCCATCCGATAAGATCATCACCGTCGCCTCTGGTCCCGCTTTCCATGCCGTCGAACTGACCTGACTTATGAGCGATTGACAAGTACCCGTCGCGTCCGACAAAGATGCTGGCCGGTTTGTTTTCACTATACTTAATCGCCCATATCTGGCGCTGGAGCGGGTCAAGGTTGAGCGTGCGGGCCTGATACATCAGGAGTCCAAATTCTTCATCGTTGCATTTCGGAGCGGCGATACTCTTGATCAGGGATACTTCCTTTTCGCTCCACTGTTTTACTGCGGGTAAATTATCGGTCATGTTATGAATCCTTTTTTGGTTCTGGATACGGTTCAACTGATTCTCCATAAAACACATTTACAAGGTCTGATGGATCAGTATAATTAAATCTGATGTCACGATACATAGCCTCTTCAAGTTCTGACTTGATTGCTATTAATCCAGAGTTAATTTTACTAAATCCTCTCATCTGTTCTTTTGTCATGTGTTTTTGGAGATTTTCATTACAATGAAGAGAACCTATATATTTATTAATACGTTTTAGATTCGCTCCTATTTTTGCCCATTCCTCATAAGGAATATGTTTTTTATCTGAACGTATTGTCATAGACTCCTCTTTTCATTATGTTCCTTCAAAAGTCTTGTAATGACTTCATCGTACGGTTCCCGGTCGTGCACTTTGATTAGATCAAGTGCATCTTTTGTGGCATCTTTTACGCTGATGTTTGCCATGTATGTAGTATTGACTGTTATTGTAGATAAATGTTGTTGATATTTCCTAATAAGTATTCATACTAATATTTTTGTTTATATACTCACGGTATAAAACACATCCAAAAAATATATGACAGATACATGACAGAATGATACATAACTCACTTTTGCTGGTTTCTCTATGGGGAAAATGACCCTCGCGTGGTAGATACCAGCAAAAACGATTTATCTGTCATTCTGTCATTTCATTCCAATTCCGCGAAAAACCGTACCTTTCATTGTATGGATTCTGATAAATCCTCTTTCTTTTAGTTCCATTGAAAACTTGCGCTGGCTCATAGGTTTCTCATTGTTTTTCATCGCCCATTCATTAAAACTTCTTCCAAGCACCGATGCAGAAGTTACGAGATCCTGTTCCGGTACGCCATCTACTCCTGGGACATAACATACATCCTGGATAAATTCATGTAAGCGGTCCTGCTCTTCTTTAAATTCCTTGACGGCTTTTTTAACGGCATCGATATCTTTCAATCCTTCGTTCTGGAATTTCTTCAGTCCTTCAAGTTCCCAGTTGAAAATACCGGGTAACTCTTCTCTGTGCCAATTAAGTAAAACCGCTTGATCGATAACTTCTATACCGGAAATAACTTCATCGAACGGAATGAGTTTCAACCGTCGCATTAACGAATGAGTAAAGTCATTGAGGCCCGGTGGGTGATTGAACGCCCACCATAATTTAAGTTGTGGATAAAACTGAAACTCTTCCTGGAATAAGAACCGGGCTGTAACCTGATCACCGCCTGATAATTTCTTAACCAACTCTTCATCGAGGACGGTCCCTTTTGAGTTCTCTGATGCTGATACAAAACGAACGCTCGGTAACCGGGCAATATCGTTACGGACAGAATCATTCTTCTTTGTAATCAGTGATGATGAATCAATGGTAGTCCCGTAGTCACCCATAACCATACGCTGTGTTTCAATCAGCGTGCTTTTCCCGTTCGCACCTGAACCATAGAGTAAAAAGATGGCCTGTTGGGAAACTTCTCCGGTAAGAGAATATCCGAATGCTTTTTGCAGGTAATCAATAATCTCTACTTTATCAGAACGGGATTTAAAAATACGATTAATAAATTTCAGGAACTTCGGGCATGTCGCATTCTTATCATAATTATATCCGACAGTCTTTGTGATGTAATTCTGCTTGTCGTGCTGGAGAAAGTCATGTGTGCGAAGGTCATACGTTCCGTTCTGCATATTGA
>Ga0315278_10000758_pt1 | contig 28166 bp, 18 predicted proteins | sample YL17G06_0_MG_FD_203880 | JGI IMG/M metagenome (GOLD analysis project Ga0315278, IMG submission 203880) | Sediment microbial communities from Yellowstone Lake, YNP, Wyoming, USA - YL17G06_0 | ecosystem: Environmental > Aquatic > Freshwater > Lake > Sediment | place: USA: Wyoming | collected... | reverse complement strand
GCCCCCGCCGCCGCCCCCGCCCCCCCCCCCCCCGCCCCCCCCCCCCCCCCCCCCCCCCCCCCCCCCCGCCCCCCCCCCCCCCCCCCCCCCCAAGTCTCTCCCCATTTCATTATTTCTCTCCTCACTTTTTTCCGCTCTCTCATTCACTCACTAGCTCATTCCCGCTTGCATTTTCCGGGTCGGCGGCTCCGTCGTCGTCCTGACCAATGCCGGGCCTACCTCTCGGCTGCGGCGGGCGGCCAAGTATGAGCTGACGCATTTGGGTGAGCAGAATTATGGATGAAAAGGAGACTGTGGGGCTTTGGTTTTGTTCTCTCTCTCTCTCCAGGCGTGCTCACGGCTCTCATGAATCGCCAATTTTTCCCCGCCCGACTCCCATTCAGTCCGCACACACAAGGGATCCGACCCCCGGGCCTTCAGCTGTGTGACCCAGGCCACCGATGAGCAAGGCATCACGGGCGTGCGGCTGAGCAAAGACCTGATGGCAGTCGCGGGAGCGGCCCTGAAGGCCAACATCACGACCCTGGGACCGCTCGTCCTGCCCTTCATGGAGCAGGCCCACTTCCTGGCCCGGTGCACCCTGCGCCGGGTGGCAGGGCTGCTGGCCAGGCCGGTGCCGCCCCCGTACGTCCCGGACTTTTCGACCGCGTTTGACCATTTCTGCGTGCACACGGGCGGGCGGGCGGTGCTGGAGGAGGTCGGGTCCGCCTTGCGCCTCGCCCCGGAGGCCGCACGCCCGTCCATCTCCACGCTCTGGAGGCATGGCAACACGTCCTCCTCCTCCGTCTGGTACGTGCTGGCGTACATCGAGAGCGCGGCGGCCGTGGTGGCGAAGGCCGCGGCCGAAAAGGAGGCGGGGAGGCCAGGGTTGCGTGTGCCGCCCCCGCCGGCGTGTGCGGGCTTGGCCCCGCCCCGCCCCGTCCGCAAGGGCGACCGAGTCTGGCAGATTGCGTTTGGGTCGGGCTTCAAATGCAATTCCGCGGTCCTGAAGGCGCGGCGGTCCATCAGCGAGCTGCACAGCGCGTACGACGACTTTTGAAGGCAAAACTGGAAAAACTGGAGAGAGAGCACAGGGCGTGTTTCGTGCGTGTGTGTCCCGGGAATCGAGTCAAAGCATTTTTTGAAGGGGTTGAGGTAAGCGGTGGGAGCGCGCGTGGAGCTTTCCGTGACGTGATCAGAACTGGGTGGAGAGCGTGGTTGAAAAAGTCTCACATTTTTTCGACCTCTTTTTCGCACCCAAAATGGGACTCACCTCCTCCACCCGCCGCCGCCGCCTGCGGCCGGCGGTCGAGGTGACCGAGACACCGTACGAGGTCAACACTATTGAGTAAGTACTTTCGAGGTCAGCGCGCCCGGCACGCCCTGGAGAGAGAGACAGGCATGCGCGGCGGGCGACGGCGCGTTGACGCGTTCGCCCGCTACGCTGCCCGCTCCCCTCGCCCTCGCCCGATTCAACCTCCCAGGCAGACACTTGCAGGGGCGGGCATAGTCTGGGTGGGTGGTGGAGAATACGAATCCTTTTCTTTCCATTGCGCGTCGTCGCATTTTCAAAAAAAAAAAAATGCTCACCACCTCCCCTCTCTTCAACCCTCGCCCCTAAAGCGTCCCCCGCCAGGCCGGCCCGCGCATGCGCATCATCGCCTGGCTGGTCGAACAGCCCTGGGCCGCCCTGCTCCTGGCCAGCGCCTGGAAGGCCTCCGGCATACCGGCCGCTGTGCGGGAGGTGGACGTGCCGGAAGCGCCCACCTACTCCCCCGCCTGGCCGGCCAGCGCGGCCGACCACCCGCCCGCAGCCGGGCCGACACCCACCATCCTCCTGCCGCCTGCTTCGACTTCGACATTCTCCACCCCAGCCGCCGCGGACGCCGCCTACGTCGCAGACGCGCCCGGTCGGGTCATCCTGGCCCTGGCGGGGCACACACCCCCGCCCGGCACCCCCGTCGCCGTGGGGTCCGCGGAGGACGCTCGCCGTGCCTTGGCCCGCCGTGGCCGCCCGCCCCGTCCGGGCGCCCCCTCCCCCTCCGCCGCCCGCCCGCGCACGCTGGCCGAGTACGCGGCCGCCTATGCCGCTGGCGCCGCCACCCCGTCCCAGGTCGCGGAAGCGGCGCTGGCGGCCATCGCGGACTCGGACGGCGGGCCCCCGCCCCACCTGCGCGCCTTCATTGCGGTCCATCCGGCTGCCGTCCGGCGCGCGGCGGCCGAGTCCGCCCGCCGCTTCGAGGTGGGCGCCCCGCTCTCGCCCCTAGACGGCATCCCCTTTGCCGTCATTGACGCGGTTGACGCGGCCGGCTACGAGACGACGGGCGGGTCGGCCATCCTGGCCGCCCGCCGGGGCGGGGCCGCCGACGACGACGCCCCGGCAGTCGCCGCCCTCCGGGCCTGCGGCGCGGTCCTGCTGGGGAAGGCCAACTGCCACGAGGCGGGCGTCGGCATGACGGGGCTCAACCCCGTTTGGGGCACGCCCCGCAACCCGCACGACACGGGGCGCTTCGCGGGCGGGTCCTCGTCGGGCAGCGCGGCCGCGGTGGCGGCGGGGCTGGCAGCCTTTGCCCTCGGCCTGGACGGCGGGGGGTCTGTGCGCGTGCCGGCCGGCCTGTGCGGCATCGTCGGCCTGCGCCCCACCGTGGGGCGGACCTCGGCCGCGGGGGCCGCCGACACGGCCTTCTCCATCATGGCCCTGGGCGTGCTGGCCCCGACCGCGGCGTGCGCGGCGGCGGTGCACGCGGCGATAGGCAACGCGGGCACGGCCGGGTGCGTCCCGCGCCCGCCCCCGCTGTCCCTACCCTCCATCCTCCCGCTCCCGGGCGCCCGCCCGCTGTCCGGGACCCGGGTGGGTGTCTACCGGGCCTGGCTGGGCGACGCGGACCCCGGGGTCGTGGCGTCCTGCGAGTGGGGCCTGACCGCGCTGCAGGAGGCGGGGGCAGAGGTAAAAAAATGAGTGGAGGAAGGGGGAGGGGGTGCGAGAGCGCGCGCGAAAAGAGCTCTCATACCTTCCCACCCTCACTTTTTTCGTCTCCACCACCCCTCTTTTATTTTATTCTCCGACCAGCTCGTCGACATCTGCCTCCCCGAACTGGAGCTCGTCCGGTGCGCCCAGGTCGTTACCATCGCGGCCGAACTGGCCCAGGCCTGGAAGTGGGCGCTGGCGGACGGGCGGCAGCGCCGGCGGCTGACCGCGGAGACACGCATCTCCTTGGCCCAGGCCGCCCGCCTGTCCGCGACGGACTACCTGCAGGCTCTGCGCATCCGCACCCGCCTCATGACGCACGTGGGCCGGCTGTTCGGGGTGGGCGCCGCGGAGGGCGGCGGCGGCGGCAACGGCGCAAGGGGCGGCGGCGTGTGCGACCTGATCGTCGCCCCGACCTGCGGGGTCGTCGCCCCCAAGGCCCCGCCGCCCGCGCTGCGCCACGGCGCGACCGACCTGCGCCAGGCGGGCGAGCTGATGCGGTTCACCATCCCCGTCAATATGGCGGGCTTGCCCGCCATGAGCGTGCCCGTGGGCCACGGCGAGGGCGGGCTGCCCGTCGGCCTGCAACTCATCGGGCGGCCGTGGGATGAGGCCGGCCTGCTGGGCGTCGCGGCGGCCCTGGAGGGTGCGGCGACGGGCCGGCTGCGCCCGCCCGGACTGCGCTGGGACTTGTTGGCGCCCCGGGCGGCGGTTCAATGATGGGGAAGGATGTGGAGGACGTCTAAATGTGACAGAGCACGGAACCACGCGTGATCTTTTTTACACACACCTAAAATACCATGACCCCGTTTTTTTTCATTTCTCGCCCTCCTCCCCAGCTGCCGCGAAAATGTCCGCCCCCTCCCCACCCCACGCCCCGCTCGCCCGGGCCTCCCAGTACCCGCCCTTGTACCTCCACCGCAGGTTGTCGCCCGCCGCCAGCGCGCCCATCGCGTCGGGCGACCGCAGCTCAAACCAGCGGGCGGGCGGGGAGCGGCCCTTGCCAGTCGCGTTTATCGCTTTGACACGCGCCATCAGGGCCGCCTCCATCGCGCATTTTGCCGCGTACGCGCCCTCAAAGTGGCCGCCCTCCAGGGCCCGCATGTCCGGACGGCGGCGGGAGTCGGTGGGGGGTAGGACCTGGGAAGGAAGCGAGAGGAGAGAGTGAGGATGGGATGGGCGAGGTTGGAAAGGAGAACCTCTCCATTTTTTTTTTCCTCTCTTTCTTACCTTTTCCAATTCGGGCGTCAGCTCATTGAGGCGCAGGGCAAAGTCGGCCATGTCGTGGCGGTTGGGCGTCCCCTGGCGGCCGACCACCGTCCAGATGGGCGTGCGGACGGCAGTCGCAGCGTCGGAGCCGGCGGCATGAGACCAGAGGCCTTTGTCCCACTGGCCAACCAACAGCTGCGTGTTAAGCAGCGCGATCCACTCTTCGCCTCGCTTCTGCAGGAAGCAACCGCGGACACCGTGCCTCTCGGGGGGAGGCCCGCCCCGGCGGAGGAAGCCGGACAGCATGCCGGGCTCGCCCAGGAAGTTCAGGTCGCACCCGATGCCGGACGTGGAGCGGATGCAGATGGAACCCTGGGGAGAAATAAATGGGGGGGATGGGTTTAGGGTCCTGCGCTGTGCCTGCTGGAGCGGAAACGCCCCTCCCTCCGTCCATTCTCCCCCCTCTCCATCATCTCTCTCACCGTGTGGCTCAGATTCATTGTACCCATCACCACCCCGCCCAGCACGCTTTTCGGCTTGCGGTAGCAGAAGCGTTCGCCGTCGGCAAAGACGATCTCGTCCCGCCAGTTGAGGTGGAAGTCGAGGGACGCGCCCGCGAGCTTGACGATGGGGTTGTCGTCCGCTTCGAGGACCCAGCCCCGGCCGTGGGCGACCCAGGCGTTGTTAATGCTGTGTGTAGGATGAAAAGTGAGGGAGAGAGAGGGTGAAGGACGGGGCAAAGGGGGTACCAAAAAAAGAACAGCACCCCTATTTTTTTCATTCAAATTTCAGCCACAGCCAAAAACTCAACCTAAACTTACGTGTTTTCCTTGAAGTTGGTGTACACGGTCTCCGCCAGCACCCGCACCCCGCGTTCCGGCAGGTAAATGTCAAACGTCTCGCCGTGCATGGGTAGGAAGGGCTTGTCCAGGCGAACGGTGGCCGCGTAGTGGGACAGGGCAAAGCCGGCCACCAGGGTCGCGCGCTGCACCGACCCGGGCGCCGCCTGGGCGGCCGCGTCCAGCAGGCTGGAGTACTCGAGCTCCTCCGCCCGGAATTGGATTTCGGTGAGGGGCAGGTAGAAGCCCATGGAAAGGGGGAGGGTGAAGAGGTTGGTGCCTGGGAAGGTGGATGGAGGAGAGAGGGGAGGGGCGTGTGAAGAGAGAGGTGTGGTCCGCTGGCTAGGAACGCCCCGCAGGCCGTTTTTCGCTCGTCGTCTCTTTGTATCTTTTCTCACCCGCCGCGTCCTTGATGAATTTCCACAGGGAGAAGGGGGACGGCTTGGACTCGCTCTCGGGCAGGGTGGTCCGGCTGCCCAGCGCCCCGGACTGTGGGGCGAAGGGCACGCCCGGCACGCCGCCGAGGGTGGCAGAGATGGCCGACGGAGCGGCGGCGGCGGGCGGCATTGAGTCCAGCTTTGTGACGGCGAGGGTGGCTGTTAAATCGTCAGTGGCTGCGGCCAGGGTTGTCGGCGTGGTAGGTGAGACACCCATTGTGGTAGGCTGTGGATGGCGGTGTGTGTGGGGGCGTGTGAGCAGAGAGGTGCGGGGCGAGGCAAGAGCAGCATTCATCCCCCCTCTTTTCTCGCTTGTCGGCGTGTGCGGGGCGAGCTGGATCGGTCCTGTAACCCGGGCCACATAGGAGGCTATGGTAGCAGAGCCACTCACCTGTGCCGGGGCTGACGTTGGGTGTGAGATCGTGTGCGTTGTGTTGGGAGGAGCGTGCGTGGTGAAAGACGAGTGAGTCGCGACTTTTTTGACTTGGAGACTTCCAAGACAGCAACAGCAATTGAAATCCCCATTCTCTCCTCTCCGCCACACGGACGACGACGACCTCGCCTTCCAATGGCTCCTCCACCCGCACCCCCCGCTCATACCCCTACTGCCACCCTGGGTCTCACTCGCCAAGAAGCCAAGCTGGCCGGCTTGGCCGCCGCGGGCGTGGTCGTGGTCGCGGCCCTGGGCTTGGTCGCGGCGCGCCGCCGGCGGGCGAGCCAAGCGCCTCCTCCTCCTCCACTCGCCGCCCTGCCCGTATCCGACCACAACGAGGCGGCCAGGCTCGTCCACGTCCTCGTCCGCCGGGCGGTGGAGATGTGAGTTGATGGGGGAAAGGGAGTAAACGGGGCAGCTGTCTCTCTGCTCGAGAGCGCGCGACGCGACGCTCTCTCACCACTCCTCCCCTCCCCTCCCTTAAAAGTGCCGCCCTCCGCGCCGACCTGGCCACCACCCGCGCCCGCCTGGTCGACTCCTCCACCGACCGGGGCCGGGTCATGGCCTCCCTCGACTCGGCTGCCGCCGCTGCGGCGGGTTTGTCGGCAGAGGTGGCGGCCGCCGTGGAGGCGGCCGACGCCCGGGCGCGCGAGTACAGGCGTCGCTGGGCGGCCTCGGCCGCGGAGGCCGCGGGCGCCCGGGCGCAGGTCGCCCTGCTGGCTGCCCACCTACCCGGGCTGATGGATGGTGATGCGGGGGTTGAGGAAGAAGGCGGCGGCCTCGTCATTTCTGATGCAGCCGCCGCCGAGGCGGCGGGCGCAGCCGCCTCCCCTCCCCTCAGCCCGGCCTCCTCCTCTGACGGCGCCCGCTCCACCTCCGCCCCCTCCTCCGGCTCGGCCGCGCTCTCTGCTTTCGCCGATGCCCGCGCCGCGTGGCGTGCGCGGGGTGGGGGCCGGGGCGTCAGCGGCACTGCTGCGACCTCGCCGCTGCCGTTGTCGGTGATGGCGCGGCGGACGGAGAGCGCGGGGGACGAGGAGGAGGCCGCGGTCGCGCGCGCGGCCGCGGCCATGGTCTCTCCCGGAAAGGTTGCGGAGGGGGAGGAACCGGCGGCGGCGACGACCGCGACCGCTACCGTCGCGCTCGTGGGCCTGCGCTGGTCTACAGCCGGCATTGCCAACGCCAAACTCCCCCTGCCCCGCCCGGACGACGCCAGGATGGCCGCGGCAGCGGCGGCGGGCCCGCCGCCTGTGGCGCAGCCTGCGGGTGCGGCCGCGCCCGCGGCGCGTGCGTCGGCGGCCGCCCCCTCCCGCGGTCCGTCCTGGAGGGGTGGTGGGGGTGGCGGGTTGGCGCCGACCTCGCTGCCCAGTGCGGCGGAGGCGGCGAGTGTGAAGCTGAGGCCAGTGTCGGGTGGCGGGGGCGGCTGGCGGCGGTCGGGTTGAAGAAATGATAGGAAAAAGGTGCGTGTTGCTTTTTGAGTCCCTCTGTCTTTCTCTCTCTCTCTCTCATTCTCTCTCTGCCGTCCTCTATGTCAAACACGCCGCAGCGAGAGGTGCGCCTTATGCGTCGCTGGGAACTATCAGGCGGGCGGCACCGGCCCTACCTCCAGCTCCGGCCCGGCAAACAACGCCCCCGCCGCCGCCGCCCGCCACTCGACAAGTAGCCCCTTGAACCGGGCGCCCGCCTCCAGGCGGAACTCGTCCAGGGGTCCCAGCCGGGCGTAAGATCGCAGGGAGGCCGCCCCCTCCAAAGCCCGGGCGTCCACCAAGAAGTCCACCCACGCATCGTCCAGCGCACCCAGGAGGGCCTCCTTCTCCCACAAACCCGTGGAGGCGGGCGCGTACGCGACGTCCACCATCCAGGGGGGCAGGGCCCGACCCTGCGCCTCCCAGGCGGCCGCGTGGGCAGTGAAGGCGGCGGCGATGGCGGGGCGGCGGGCGTCGGCGTAGGCGGCGACTAGAGCGTCTCCCAGGGCGACCGCGAGTGCGCCCGCGGTCCGGGCGCCCGGCCCGCCGGCGGCCGCCAGGGCGGCTGCGCCCGTGTGGGTGGCCGGGTTGGGTGGAGATATAGCTGCAGCGGCGGCGCGCATGAGGGCTGCCGCCACGGCCGACGCTTCGGGCGGGTCATCGAGCGCGCCGCCCTCTGAAAACAGCCCTCCTGCCCCCACCGTCCCAAACCCAAAGAGCACCGTCCGCCCGCGGGCGGCGGCCGAGACGGCCGCGGCCGCCAGCGCCGGCGCGTCGTGTGCGTAGGTGGGACCGTAGACCAGCGTCACCGCGCCGGCCAGCCCCGCCCGGCGGCGCGGGCGGCGGGGGTCGTCCAAAGGCAGGAGCACGGGCGCGCCCGCTCCTCCTTCGCCGCCCGGCCTCACCCCGGCGGCCGGCCCGTCGACGAGCGCGCGGGCTGCACACACGGCCGCCCCGACCCGCCAGCCGGGCGTGTCCTCCCACGGCGTACCCGGGCGGGCCTTGGGCGGCCGTACCCTCACCTCACAGTGCGCGGCCACCAGGTCCGCGCCCGCGTCCCGCAGCAGGGCGGCCACGGCCGCCGCCCGCGCGCCCGCCCCGCCCGCGACCACCAGGCGGCGCAGCGCATACATGTGACCCCTCAACGGGCCCAACACGCCGTCAAAGGCTTTCAACTCCATGCGCGACCCGGACGCGTGAGCCTCCACCCGGCGCATGACCGCCCGCAAGAACATGCGGGAGACGGCCGGGGGGGCGTACTCGTCCTCCGGCGCCAGGCCGGCCGCAGACGCGAGCGCGTCGGCCCATGCCGACGCGGTGAAGCCGGGCGCAGACGGGGGCAGGCTTTTCGCTGCATCGCTCCCGACCCCGACCACCAGCCCGGCCTCCGGCGCGGCGTCGTCCGTGGAGACGACCACCCACGCCTCCCCCGGGTCGCCCTGACGCCCGCACCGGCCCAGCAGCTGGTCGACGGAGCGCTGGGTGTCCAGAATGGAGGCACAGACCACGATCAGGCCGCCCCGCGCGCGCACGCCCGCCCCCAGGCGCGCAGTCAGGCAGTCAAACCAGAGCCAGGTAATGAGGGCGGCGGCTGTGAGGGCGGCCCGCGGGGAGGCGACGGTCGGGGTGAAGGGGGAGGCGCCGCCGCCGCCGCCTTCGCCCGCGCCCCACACCTCCCCATCCACCAGGGCGGCCGCGGCTGGGTAGGCCCGCCCGAAAGCTTCCTCCGCCGTTTCCCCCTCTAAATCGCCGACCAAGGGTGGCAGCCCCGCCCGGGCCGCTTCTAGTACCAGGCGGGAGCGCAGGGTCTCCGCCGCCGCCATCGCCCGCTCCAGCTCGGCCTCCACGACCCCCGCCCCGGGCGGGGCGTCGCCCGCCTCTTCCGGCGAGGTGCGAGGTGAGACGCTGTCAGGCGCGCCTGGGCTTTTGGGAGGCGGCCCCGCCACGCGGAGCACGGCCTCCGCCCGCTTCAGGGCGCCGTACACGCCGACAGGGGGAGGTCGGGCGGCGGCGGCAGGTAAGGGTAGGGCGTCCGCGGCCGGCCAGGCGGCGGACCGGCGGCGGGCGGGGGCGCCAAGGCTGTCGGCCCACCCGGCTGCGTCCTCGTCGCCGCCTTCCACGCCCTCCCCTCCCACCCCTTCACCTCCGCCCGGCTCCAACAGCCCGCCCAACGCCCGGGCCAGGGCGTCCAGGGCCAAGCCCCGGGCATTGCCGCCCAACAGGATGTCCGTGCCCCGCCCCGCCATGTTGGTGGCCACCGTGACCGCGCCCGGCAGTCCCGCCTGGGCGACGATGCGCGCTTCCGCGGCGACCGCCTCCGGCCGCGCGTTCAGGACGCAGTGGGGGACGGGGATGAATGGCGGGGCCCGCCCCGTCCGCGGGTCGGGCGGAAATGCCCCGGGGTAGCGGGACGCGACGTCCGCGTGCGCCCCCGCCAGGCCGCCGGCAAGCAGCGCGCTCACCCCGTCCGACTCTTCCACGCTGCGCGTCCCGATCAGCAGGGGGCGGCCGCCCGCCTGGGCCCGGCGCACGAGCAGGGCCAGCATGGCGTCCTTGCCCGCCCGCCGGAAGTAGACGGACGGCGGGTGGTCCACCCGGCGGGGCGGGCGGTGCGGGGGGATGGGGATGACGTCCAGGTTGTACACGAGGCCCAGCTCCTCCGCCTCGCCCGCCGCCGTCCCCGTCATCCCCGCCAGGGTCCCGTAAAAGCGGAAGAAGGATTGGAAGGTGATGGAGCCCTGGGTGACGGTGGGCGGGCGGACGGCCAGCCCCTCCTTGGCCTCCACTGCCTGGTGGATGCCGTCCGTCCAGCGCGCGCGGGGCATGACCCGCCCCGTAGCCAGGTCAATCACCCGCGCCTCCCCGTCCCGGACCAGATATTGGACGTCCCGGCTGTACAGGGTGTTCGCTTTGAGAGCGTTGGTGATATAGGGCCCCCACGGGTCAGGCCCGCCCCACAGTGAGGCGGGCGAGGCGGGGGAGGCGCGAGGGAAGAGGCGGCCCACGACCGCCGCCGCACCCCTCCGGGTGAGGGCGACCGTTTGGCGGCGCCGGTCCACGGTGAAGTCGGCGCCCGCGGCTTCGGCGGCCGCCAGGGCCGCGGCCCGGCCACCGCCATCCTCGCCCGCGGAAGGGTCCAGATCCAGGCCGCGCAGCGGGGCGATGGCGGCCTGGGCGAGCGTGTAGCGGGAGGAGGGAGGAGACGCGGCATGGGCTCGGTCTCCGCCCTCGCCCCCGTCCCCGTCCTCGCCGCCTCCGGCGTCCGCCGCGCCGGAGATGATCATGGGCGACCGGCACTCGTCGATGAGGATGGAGTCCGCCTCATCCACGATGGCCAGGGCGAGAGGCCGCACCAGGGCGACGTCATCGGGCGCAAAGGCGGCGGAATTGTCGCGGAGGTAGGCAAAGGCCAGCGTCTGGGCGGTCGCCCACACGACGCGCGCGCTGAGGACGCGCCTCAAGTCCGCGTGCGGCGTCGCCGCCGTCGCGACGTCGACGGCCACCCCCAGAAACTCCAGCACCCGCCCCACCCAGGCCCGGTCCCGGACGGCCAGGTAGTCGTTGACCGTCACGACGTGGACGGCGCCCGCGCTGGGGGGCAGTGCGTGGAGGTACGCGGGGAGCAGGGCGACCAGCGTCTTGCCCTCCCCCGTCCTCATTTCGGCGACGCACCCGGCGTGGAGGACGGCGCCGCCCATGAGCTGGACGTCAAAGTGGCGCAGGCCCAGGACGCGGCGGGAGGCTTCCCGGACGACGGCGAAGGCTTCGGGAAGGACGGAATCCAGGGACGCGCCCACGGCCAGGCGCGCGCGCAGGGCGGGCGTCCGGGCGGCGAGGTCGCCATCGCTCAGCCCCGCCAGCCCGGCTTCCAGGGCGTTGACCGCCCGGACGATGCGGACAAAGCTGCGGGCGGAAGCGGCGGCGGCTGCCCGGGCCGCCCGCCCGCCCACCGCGGTCGCGCCCTCGTAAAAAGGCGTCCAGTGGGAGGGGAGGGGCGAGGCGGGGCCGATGGCCGCTTCCTTCGTGACGGGAAAATGGAGGATAGAGAGGTGAGTGCGCGTTTTGTCGACCGCCACGCCAACCTATCAATCTATCCTTTCCTCTCCCTCTCCTCACCTGCTCTGCCTGGGCCTGGCCATCCGCAGCCAGGGCGGCCGCGTGGTCCGGCAGTGGAGAGGGCAGGAACGGCGTCTCATCCACGTCGTCGCTGTCGGTCGCATTGGCAGGTGAAAGGGGTGCAGCGTCGCTACGCCGGCCCGACGGGGCCGCGCCCAACCTGGGGAGGATACAAGGAGGTCGTCGCACATGCTGGGCGGGCGGGCGAGCGTGTGTGAGCGCCGAGCCAGGCGCGCCAGTCCTCCGGCTAGGGCGGTGGGCAGCCGGTGGGCTGGCCCGCGGCAGCAGCATTTTTGTTGACAGGGGGGGTTGCGATGGCCGGGGACGCCCCTGCCGAGCGCACCCAGGTGTGATGTGAGAGTGTACGCACCGCGTCCCTTGCACGCCCGGCGAAATGGGTAGAAAACTCTCTGAGCGTATGGAAAGTTTAACAAGACAGACTGAAAACGCGCCTCTCACTCAATGAAACACACACACGGAACAGTGCAACTGGCCCGGCATGCACGCCCCACCCGGCTTCCCTAGTCCAGCCGGAGAGCGAGGAGGAGCTGGCAGCCGCCCACCGTCTCACCCAGCCAGCTCTACCAGGAGAAGATCCTCATCCGTGCCCCACGCCCACCGCGCCGCATCCAGGGCGGCGCCCGGGACGGCGACCGCGTCCCCGGCCCCCCCCGCGGGGTCGCGCACGGAGAAGGTCCGGGTTGAAGGGTCATACCCGGACAGAACAACGTAGTGGCCCAGGTACCCCCGCCGCGCCCACCCCGGCTGGTGGGCGGCCTCCCAGCACGCGGGTAGAGGGGGTTCGGCGGTGAGGAGGGGGCCGCCAGGGGAGGGGCCGGCGGTGGGTTCGGGCGAGGCGGACGGGGAGGCGGTGGCCAGCGCATCCGGGCCGGCACTGCCACCGCCGCTGCTGGAGGAGAGGCGGCGGCGCCGGGCCAGGCGCGGGCTGCTCCGCCCCGAGCTGGCCGCCGCCATTGGGGACAGGGGCGGCGCCTGGGCGGCGAGCGGCGAGGCGGCAGACGGCGAGAGGTCCGGGGTCGTGGGTGGCGGCGGTGCACGCAGGGAGGAAGAGGGAGAGGGGGGCGATGCAGCTGCTGCTGCTGCTGCTTTCTCCGCCTCACCCCCAGCCCGCACGCCTGCAGCCAGGATGGACTTGTCGACCAGGGCGATGATGGCGGTGCGCCCCCCCATCAGCCGGCCGCCCAGCTCGGCGGACGGGACCCGGCGCGTCTCGACCGCCACCCCGGCCGCCGGCGCGCCGGCAAAGAGGGCGCCCACCCGCACCCGGTCCGCCTCCAGCGTCGCCGCGTAGAAGGCCTCGCCCGCGTAGGCGGGGTTGGCGCCCGCCCAGGTGGTGGTGAGGGTGATGGCGGAAAAGACAGGGGCCGGCGGTGGCGGCGCTCCATGAGCCTCGCCAGGCTGCTGTTGCCTCACACTCCCACCGCGCCCGAAAGCAGAGAGCAGGTGCGCCAGGTCGACCGTCCAGACGGACCGCGTGCCCGCCGCCGTGCGCAGGGTGCGCAGGTCCAGGCCCCGGGCGCCCGCGGCGCGGAGCACCATGAGGACGCAGGCGAGGCCGCAGTCCCTGTGTGGGTGGGGGGAGAGGGGAGGAGAGAGGAGAGAGGGTAGGAGAAATGAGGGTGGCTGGCCGAGCGACAGCTTTGTCCCCCCCTTTTTTTTTTCTCCTTCCTGGCCGCCGGGCGACGCCGCCGTCACCAGGCAAGAGTGCCGGTACCCTTTAAACGCCCCGCACCCCCTGGAAAGTGGACTTGTCGTGCATCAACAAACCAAGCTCACCAATTGTACATTTGGCGGACGTGCGGGATGGACAGGCCGGAGGGCGGGGCAGGCTGGGGCGGCACGGCAGGAGGAGGTTGCTGGAAGGAGGGCAGCGGCGTTTCTGTCATTTTCTTTTGGTGGGCTGCACCGCCGGCTCTTGCAACGTGCCACGCCTCCCCGCTGTCTGGGGTGGGCCCTAAGTCCGTTGCCATCGCGACGCTGTGTGTGTTTGGGGTGGGTGCGGGTGCGCGTGTGAGTTGGCGGGCAGATTGAGAGGAGAGCATTTGGGGCCCGGCTAAGACGCAGCAGGCAGTTGAGCAAAGCCCCTTCCGCCAGCAGGGGAGGCGATTGCACCCACTCCACCACCTCCAACAACCCATTCGCCCACACGCTCACCTAGATGTTGACACCTGGCGGTCCATGTCCATGAGGAAGACGGGCATGTCGCACGGCTGAAAGAGGCGGGGCCCGTGTGGCTAGGCGCGGCCCTGCCAGAATTCCGCCGTTCAGCCTTTCCTTCGACAGGCAGAGCGTGCCGTGCGCGCGACCGAGGGCAGACCACGCGTCGCCTAGAACCCTGGTGAGTGCAGAGAATGTCCTCCGAGCACACGCGGGCTTGTTTATTTGGCTCAGGCACGCCACATCTCTCTGCGTTCTCCTGCAGAGAGAGGAAAGCTGAGCAGCCGGGAGCCGAGCAAAGGAGTGAACACTTTTTCTCTCTCTCTCCACCCTCATCACACTTTTTGCCTCAATATGGTGTCCGCCCACACCCCTGCCCCCCGGTGTCGCGCCCGCTTGGCCACCCGGCTATCCCGGCCATCCCTCCCTGTGAGGCCACGTGTGATTGGCGTGACCAGTAGACCGCGAAAGGTATAAGGAAAAGGAAGCCAAGCGACAAACCGCGACGCCGTGGCCGCTCCCTCTTATTTCGACGCCGTCGCACCCGCTCCACGCATTGGGCACTCCAATGTGACACTCCACGGAGTGGCGCAACTGATGGTGTATCTATACACGGAGTGAAATGTCTTGAAGCGATCACAAGCCTGCCCCCCCTTGGCCTAGTCATCTTCCCTCGATTGCGACCACGTCTCATTTTTCTCATCTTGAAAATCCCTTTTCCCAGGCACACACCCCGCCGGGCGCACCCGGCGGCCGGAGCGCGCCGCCCGCCCGGCCGCCGCCACCCACCGCCCTGCCCTTTTCAGCCCTCGCAGAATCCCTGCGCTCCGCCACCTCCCCGCTCCTAGCCGCCATCGGCCTCAACCCGGCCACCCTGCCGCCCTCCCTGATCCCTGGTGTGGCGGCCGCCCTGGCCCTGGCGACCGCCCTCCTCATCATCAAGCGCGTTTTCGACACGCCCTCCCGCCCCTACGACCCGGCCAACCCCAACGTGGGCGCCGAGTACGATGCTTGGACCAAGGACGGCATACTCGAATACTACTGGGGCGAGCATATCCATTTGGGGTACTACACACCGGAGCAACGGGCGGAGTCTTACCTAAAGACCGATTTCAAGGTGGCCAAGGGCACGTTTGTGGATGAGATGCTGGCGTGGGGATTGCGGGCGGGGGGGGCGCAGGCACCGCTCCGCATCCTAGACGTGGGCTGCGGCATCGGCGGTGCGTCCCGCCGCCTGGCTAAAGCCTTCCCGGGCGCGCGGGTGACCGGCATCACGCTCTCCCCCGAACAGGTCGCCCGGGCGGGCGCGCTCGCGGACGCCGCCGGCCTCGGGAACGCCTCCTTCCGCGTCATGGACGCCCTGGCCATGACCTTCCCGGACGCCTCCTTCGACCTGGTGTGGGCGTGCGAGTCGGGCGAGCACATGCCGGACAAGGGCGCGTACGTCGCCGAGATGGCGCGCGTCCTGGCGCCGGGCGGCACCCTCGTCTTGGCGACCTGGTGCCAGCGCGACACGGGCGTGCCCGGGACGGCGCCTTTGACGCCTGGCGAGCAGGCCGCCCTCCAGTTCCTGTATGACGAGTGGGCGCACCCCTTCTTCATCTCCATCGAAGCGTACGGGCGGTTACTGGCGGGCACGCGCAGCATGCGCAGCGTCGAGTTGGGCGACTGGACGGCGCCCACGCTGCCCTCCTGGCGCCACTCCAACTGGGTGGGCGTCTTCGACCCCTGGCCCGTCATCCGGGGCGGGCCCCGGCTCTGGTACTCCGTCCTCCGCGAGATCGTGACCCTGGAACGCATGCACCGGGCATTCCGGCGGGGGCTGATGGTGTACGGCATGGCCCGCGCGGTGAAGGGCGGTGGTGGTGGTGGTGGTGGGGGTGGTGGCGGGGGAGGTGGGGGTGTTGTGAGCGAGGCGGGGCGCGTGGTGGTGGCGCCTTGAAATGAGGAGGAGACAAAAAATAAAAAAACTGTGCTGGATCTGGAGAGGGCGCGCGGTGCGCAGGACATATGCACGAGCGGGCGGGCGCCTCCTCACTCGCCGGACGGGGAGTTTTTTTAGAGTTTTGGGGAAAAAAAGGGAAGAGGGTTGGGAAGAGATGAGGTCACTCCCGCATCAACACGGCGCACAGCCCCCCCCCCCCCCCCCCCCCCCCCCCCCCCCCCCCCCCCGCTGGGCGCCTCACACACACATCAGGTGCGTGCAGCAGAGTGTGTCAGGGCTGATCCAGCCTCTCACCCCACCCCCCAGCGCCAAGATCGGGGCCTGGTTGGGGGTGAGGCGTGCGAGCGGTGGGGGGAGAAAGCCCGCGTCGGGGGTGAGGAGGGCGGCGTCCCGCAAAAGAGAAGGCAAGGCGCCGTGCAGGGTGGCGGGGCGCATGTACCCCACCTGCGGATAGACACGGGCCAGGAGCAGGAATGGACGGTGATCGACGACCCGGGCCTGCGTGGGCAGGCCTCGCCCCTTCGCAGCGGACGGCGGCCTTAGAAAAAGCGAGAGAGAGAACGCTGAAGCCGCCAGCCCTCCCCCTCGCCCGCGGCCGGTGCGAGTGCCCCTCCAACACCCCGCGCTCTCTCACCCTCTTCACCTCGCTCTCCTGACCCACCCCTTGCAGGCCCGTGGCCACGCACGGACCGCGCTGTCCGTGTACTTGCCACGCGCAGACCGCGCTCTGAGGCACCGCCTCCTCGCGGTTCTTATTCATTTTTCTGCTTTTTGTACCACGCACACGGCGGCTCTGCTGCCTAGCCAATGCGCTGAGAGAGAGCGCGCGCACGCACGCCTGTTCCTGCTGCTGACCTCCCTACCCGCTCGCTCAAACACCACATGGCCGGCGGCGTCAAGAAAGGTGGTGCCAAGGGTAAGGGCGGCGGGGGAAAAGGCAAGGGCGGCGTGAAGGGTGGCGACCACCGGCCGCCGGGCCAACCCGGCGGTGACGACGCCGGCGACAAGGCCGGCGCCATCCCGGGCGACCCGGCCTACGCGGCCGCCTCCATCGCGGACGTGCGCCCGGTGTGGGAGGAGATGGGCGACGGCGAGCGGGCCGCCCTGCTGGCCCTGCCCCTGGCCGAACTGGAGGCCAAGGCCGAGGCGGACGCTGCCCGGGAGGCGGCCGCAGCGGCGGCGGCCGCGGTGGACGAGGAGGAGGAGGAGGAGGAGGAGGAGGAAGGCGAGGGTGAGATCGGGCCTGGGCCTGCCTATCTCGGCGCAGACTCGCCGGCCAAGGCGGCCGGGCCGTCCGAGGAGGAGGAGGCCGGTGGTGGTGGTGCCGCGCCCGCTGCGCCTCCCCCGCCCCCACCGCTCCACTCCATCCCCAGCGGGGCCATCGACATGTACGACGGCGACGCCGCGGGCGCGGCCCGGGCCCTGAGGGAAGGCATCGCCTGCCTCCTGGCGGCCCGGGCCAAGGGTGACGGCGTTGGGGGTGCGGCCCCAACGCCCGCGCCCTCCTCCTCCTCCTCCTCCTCCTCCCTCCCCGCCCCGCCCTCCTACAAGGTGTGGCGGTGGCCCGCCACGGGCGCGTCCTTCCCGGACGCGGCTTCCTTCCGCCAGTTCTTGGTGGAGGAGATCATACCGGCGCCCCTGATTCACCACCTGCCGCCGTCTGACGAGCCCATCCCGGTGGGCGGCCTGCCCCCCGGCGCGCCGCCCCCTGCGCGCACGCCGGAAACGCCCGCCGAGGCCGCCCTGCGCACCCGCATGGCCACCCTGCTGGCCCGCATCCACGCGGCCCAGGGCGGGACGGGGCCGCTGCCTTCAGAGGCGGCCGCCCACGAGAAGGGCGTCGCCGAAAAGGCGGCCGCCGCCGCGGCGGTCGGCCTGAAAGTGCCGCCCCCCAGCGACCCCCCCCCGCCCGCCACCACCTCTGTCCCCGCCGGCATTGACATCAACGCCGCCATCGCCGCCGACGCCCTGGCCTGCCTGGAGGCCGAACACGATTTCGTGTACGCCCCCATTGCTGGCCCCGTCGCCCGCTTCCTGGTGACCTCCCTCCCCCCCGCCCGCCGCCTGTCCTCGCCGTCCGACCTGGTCCCGGACGACCTCCACCGCCTGGACCCGGATGACGCCCTGCGCGTGAGCGAGTGGGTGACGGAGCGGGTGGACGCCCTGGCGGCCAAGGTCAAGTCGGATGTGGCCGAGATCAAAGAGATGGCGGAGAAGGCGGCCAAAAGGGCGGCCAAGGCGGCCAGGGCGGCCGAGGGCGATGTGGGCGAGGTCGAGGAGGACGAGGAGGAGGAGGATGAGGACGAGTCGATCGGCGACATTGACCTCTTCACCCTGGACGCCGACGGCACCCACCTCATCGTCACCCCTGCCTGGCTGCGCCACCTGGCCACCCGCATCTTGGGCGAGGACGGCATCACACCCCGCCCGGCCAAGGCGGGCGAGGACCCGCACAAGGTCGGCCTGACGCTGGAGTGGGTGTTCGGGAGCATCGTGTCGACGGCGGAGAAAGCCCGGGATGCCGCCAAGCGCGCCCTGGGGTCCTGGGTGCCGACGCCCGAGGGGACGATGGCCCGCATCCTGGCGGGGTTGAAGGAGCAGGCCGAGCTGGACACGCGCCTAGCCGACGGGCGGGCGCTGCTCGCCGAAATGCTGGCGGGGCGCAAGGCCGCGGCCGAGCTGGTCGAGGCCGGCCACGACACGCGCGTCCTCATCACCGCCGACGCGGCCGGCCGAGAGCTGGCCGAGGGCGCCGTCCCGGATCCCCTGCCCACGTCCTTGCCCGACGAGGTCGCTCTCGCCATGCTGCGCCGGGAGGAGCTGCTGACGCGGGCCAAGCTCCGGTTCCTGGCCGCCAACCGGGCGGGCCTGGAGCGGCGGGTGCGACGCGCGCGCGGCGCGGCTCGGGCGGCCGAGCCCGCCTTTGAGCGGGCCCGCCGGGACTTGGAGGCCATCAAAGCCTCGCCCTCCCGCCCCACCCACCACCACGCCGTCGGCGACCGGGACCGGGGCGGCGACCCGCACGGCCGGGGCACACCCGCCCGGGCCGGTGGGGGCCTGGCCTTCCGGACAGCCGCAGAGATGGAGCGCCACAAGGCGGCCGTCGCGGAGGCCGCCCTGTCGGAGCAGGTGGACGCCCAGACCGTCCTGGCGGCCGCCCAGAACAAGGCGGCCGCCGCCCAGAAGGAGCTGCACACGGCGGTGGCGGAGATGACCCGGGCGGAGCAGGAGATCAAGCAGCTCAACCAGTGGCGCAACACGACCCGCTCGCTCATCCTCCAGTTTGAGGCGGTCGCCGGTGGCGGGGCGCCGGCGGACGTGGAGGCCCGCATCCTGGCCGAGGGCCTGACCGGCCCCGCCGCCGCGGCCGCCGCCGTCGCTGCGGGCGCGGCCGCCCATGTGAGCGCCAACCCGGCCGCGGCCGCGCAGGTTGCGGCCGCGGCCGCTGTGAGCACCGCCCAGGTCAGCGCGACGGCCCCCAAGTTGCGCGACCACTTCATCACTGACGTCCGCAAGCAGCTTTACACGACGGCCGACGACATAAGCCTTTTCACAGACATTCGGGGCGAGCTGGCGGCGGCGGTGGCGGCCAAAGCGGACGGCGCGGCGGCGCTGGCGCACTTGGAGGCGTCCCTCATGCACCTGGCCTGTGACGACCCGGGCGCCCGCATCGGGGCGGCCCTCGCCCTGCCCGCTATCCAGGCCCGCCTGGTGGCCGCGGCGGCCGCCCGGGCGACCCGTCTGGCGGCCGACTCGGAGGCGGCCGTCCTGGCCATGGAGGAGTCGGGCCGGGCGGCGGAGGCGGCGGAGAAGGAGCGGCGGGCCCGGATCAGGGCGAAGGCCAAGGAGAAGGAGCGAGGGGTGAAGGAAAAGGCGGCGGCGGGGCGGGCGCAGGTGGAAGCCGCGGAAGCGGCGGCCCAAGCGGCCGCGGCTGCCGCCGCCGCCGCCGATGCGGCCGCCGCCGCCAAGGCCCGTGAGGACGCCGCCCGGGCGGCGGCCGAGGCCGAGGACGCCTTGCTCGCCGCCCGGCGGGCCGAGCTGATGGCGGGAGACGACGCCGAGTCGGCGCACTGGCGGGCCCGGGCGGCCGCGGCTGCGGCCGAACAAGCCATCCGGCGGGGCGAGGCCGACGCGGCGGTCGCGGCGGCGGCCGCGGCGGCGGACGTGGCCGCCTCGGCGGCCGCGGCGGTCGCCCCGGGGCCGGACGTGCCGCCTGCGCCCGGGACGCCGACGGGGCGGGCGCCGGCCGCGCCGGCCGGGGCGGCCCCGCATCCCACCATCCCGCCGGGCCGGCCACTGCTGCTGGCTCCGGGGGGTGGTGGCATGCAGTTCGGGTCGCTGCCGCCGGTGCCGGTGCACCACCCGCCGGCGGCGCCTGGTCGCGGGGCGGCCACCGCCCTGCTCCACCCGCCCACGCCCGCCCCGTACCCGGGCTACCCGCAGGCCCACCCCGGGTATGGCGGGCCAGGCAGCCTGCCGGCTGGCGTCCGCCTCCCCCCGCTCGCCCTGTCAGCTGGCGGGCCGCCGCCGCCGCCTGGTGGTGCCCACCACCACGGTGCCACCCTGCTGACTCCGCGAACCATGGCCCTGCGCGCGTCGGCGGCGCCGTTTGTGCCCGGGACGGGGCCACCGCCGCTACCGGCCGGTGCTGCTGCGGTGGCAGGGCCGGCGTCCGCCTGCCTGCCTCCCACTGGGCCCACCGAACCGTTGCCGCCCCCGCCCCCGCCGCCGCCCGTCCTCCCCCTCCCGCGCGGCCTGGTGAATGCGACGGGGCGCAACAATTGCTTCCTGAACGCTGTTGTCCAGGCCCTGGCCGCCTGCCCGGCCGTGCGGGCCGCCCTCGGCGGCCTAGACACGGCAGCGATGGCCGGGGCGGGCGGCCCACCGGCAGACGTGGCGGTGACGGGCGCGCTCCGCAGCACTCTGGCCTCCCTGGCCACCCCGGCCGGCGGTGGCCTGCCCCCCCCGCCCGAGGCGGCCCTGCCGCCCAATGCCACCGTCGGGGCGGCAGTGGCGGCCGCCGTCGCGGCATCCCGCCCGGACCCGGGCGCCCAGCCCGTGCCGCCGTCCGTGCGGCGCCGGGCGCTGCCCCGGGAGTCGGCGGTCGCGGTAAACCCTGCCCCGCTGCGGGCCGCCCTGGGCGCGCTCGGGGGCGCCGCGACGGGATGCGAGGCCTCCGACATGGCGGACGCGGCGGAGGTGCTTGGCGAGCTGCTGGCATCCGTGCACCGGGCGGAGATGGCGATGGTGGGGGGCGGAGGCGGGAAAAAGGCGGGCGGGCACCCACTGCTGCCCGACCCGCTCCTCCCCACCCGGCGCTCTGTGCCTGTCGGGACCGCCCCGCTGCCGCAGGCCCCGCCCACCGCCGCCATGCGCCTCTTTGGGCTCGAAGTCGTCATCCCGGCCCCACCCGTTGATGGCGCCGGCCCGTCCGCCGGGCGGCGGGCCAACGGGGCGGCGGCCGCCGACGCGGCGTCCGGCTTCCAGACGGCCGGCCCCAAACGGCGGGCGAGCGCGGGGTCCTCCTCCGCCTTGGCCGCCTTGGCTGGGGAGGGCCTGGCGCTGCTACCAGCCGGGTTCTCCCCGCCGGCCGCCAGCGGCTTGCTGGGCGAGGAGGGGGATGGGGTGGCGTCGCCGTCGCCCCTGCCCCCACCCCCGCCGACCCAGAAGAAGGCGCCTGTGTTTCAGTTTGTCAAGTTCTTCCACCTGGCCCCCGCATCGGCGCTGCGGGAAGCGTCCGCCCGCCTGGCCGCCGCGGGTGCCCGGTACGCGGGCGGTGCCCCTCGGCCGCCGCCCGCGTTTGAGGAAGTCCTGGCAGCGGCGGAGGCCGCGACGGTCGGGGGCGGAGGAGGAGGAGGGAGTGCGGGTGGCGACGCCTCTGCCGCTGACCGGCCGCTCGGCGCCTTCCCGCCTTCCGAAGCATCTCCTTCCGCCTCCTCCTCCACCAGCCCGCCCGCCGCCACCCTGCTCTCCCGGCCGGCCATCATGACGGTCGCTATCGTCTGGGAGAGCGCACGCGCGGCGGACGCGGCCATCGCAGCCGTCACAGCCGCGATCGGCCCTTCCCTGGACGCGGCCGGCGTCTTTGGCGGCGGCGCGCCGCCCGGCCCGCGCTACGCCCTCCGCGCGGTCGTCTGCTACCTGGGTCACCACTACCACACATACATCCGGGCGGGTTGTGGCCCGGGAGCGCCCCCCGACGCCGGGTGCTGGCTCCTGCTGGACGATGAGATAGCAGCGCCGGTGGGCGGGTGGAGCGATGCGGTTGCCGCCATGCGGGCCGACCGGGCCCAGCCCTGTCTCCTCTTTTTCGAGGAGATGGGCGGGGAGAGGGTGTGACGAGAATGTCTGGGCGTGTGTGCGTGTTATTACATCTGTGTGTGTGTGTGTGTGTGTGTGTGTGTGTGTGTGTGTTTCCGGAGAGATCAGAGAGAGAGTGGGGGTTCGTTATTGCGGGATCGCCTTGTGTGCTGTTTTTTTTCATCGCTGCTCTCTCATTTGTTTGCACAGATTTTCTCCACGCGCGCACACTCGCATTCACTCTCTCACTCCCGACCGGCTCTCCACCAACCCAAAGTAAGGAAACAAAAACAAAAAGGAACCAGGAGGACGCGCGATTGTGCGCGCCCCCTGTGATCAGGGCAATTATCAAAGGAAAAGGTTTTCAACCAAGGTTGACTTTGTTGTAGGCTGAACGGATGGGGGGAACACACACACACACACTCTCTCTCTCACACGACCCCACGGGGCCAGTGCTGTTCCGTAGCGGCCGGGTCAGCCGGCGCAGCAGGGGCGGCGGCAGCACTGCCGCCCTTTCCTCCATCCACGGCCGCCAGGCTGGCCAGAAGAGACGCCTGGCGCCCGGCCCACTCCATCGGCTCCGCCCCGCCGCCGCCGCCCGTGACGCCCACCCGGGCCGCCCCGGTGGGCGAGGGTGCCCGCCCCAGACTGTCGGCGGCCCGGGGCGCGGGCGCGGCGGGGCCGGCGCGGGCGACCAAGGAGATGCGAGGCCCAGCTGGCAGGCCGGGTTTCTTTGAGGCTGCCGCCGCAGCGCACGACGCCCGGCGGGCGGCCGCCGCGCCCTTCTCCGCCCAGTACTCGGGCGGAAAAGACTCCTCCACGCCCGCAAAGTAGGGCAGGTTGACCAGGTCGGCCGCGGTCGACCGGCGGGCCGGGTCCGGGTGGAGGCAGGCGGCCAGGAGGGCGAGGAAGGCGGGTGGGAAGCCCGGGAAGCGCGCGCCCAGTGGGCGGGCTTCGCCGGCCGTCGGCGGCGCGCCCGGCACCCGCCCGCCCGCGGCTTTGGCGACCAGGTGCGGATTAACGGCCGCGGCGGCGGTGTGGCCGGGCGTCAGGGACCCCACGCACCGCACGATGCGCCACAGCTGGTCCGCGTCCGACTCGCCCGGGAACAGGGGCGCGCCTGTCGCCATCTCGACGGCCATGCACCCCACCGCCCACACGTCCACGCCCGGGCCGTACCCCCGGTCGCCCACTAGCAGCTCCGGCGCCCGGTACCACCGTGTTGCGACGTAGTCGCTCATGTCGCCGGCAATGGAGAGGGAGGACGCGGAGGAGAGGGAGGATGAGAGCTCGGATGAGTCAGAGGGGGCGCGCGAAGCACTTGTGGCGGAGGCGCCTGTTCCGAGGCGGTCACCACCACCACCACCACCACCACCACCCGCCACTGAGCTGACAAAGGGCCGGGCAAAGCCAAAGTCGCACAGCTTCATGACGCCCGCCCGGGAGACCAGGACGTTCTCCGGCTTGACATCCCGGTGGAGGACGCCCCGCCCGTGCAGGTAGGCGACCGCCTGCGCGAGCTGCCACAGCAGGCGACGGGTGGTGGTGGGGCCCAGGCCCGCGGGCGAGGCTTCCAAGTCGTCCAGCAGGCAGTGGTCGACGTGTTCGAGGACCAGGTGGAGGCGGCCGTTGGCCGTGAACTGGAGAGGGGAGGGGGAGGGGGAGGGGAGGAGAAATGGTGGGAGTTAGGGGTGGAAGGGAGGCGGGAGCGCGAGCCAGGGGTGGGGGTCGCCGCGCAAATGGCTGGTGTGCTCAAGAGGGTGGGGTAGGGGTGCTGTCACCAGCCGCGCGCCTGGCTCAGCCCCGCATTTCGCACACAAGACGACGCATCACCCATCTAGCTACCGTGTGTGGCGGGCGGGGCGGTCAGGCGGGGTTTGGTAGGGGCCGCCATCGGGGCGCCAAGGGCCGGGGAGTTGAAAGCGAGTTGAGCGCCGGCCCGCCTCGGCGCTCTCTCCTTGGACTCGGAGGGGGAAAAACGCGCGCGCAGCGCGGCGCCCATTCGCGCCCGTCCACCCCCCGCCGTCTCCCCATCCTCCCTCCCTCTCACCTGGTCCCGCAGCGATACAATGTGGTCATGGCTCATGGCCGCCAGGGTGCGGGCCTCCCGGAGGGCGGTCTTGCGGACGGTCTGGGGGAGGTGGGACGGGGAGGGGGCGTGAGCGAGAGAGACCCGGCCAGAGTCCAAGAGAGCGCGCGGCGCGGACCCAATGGCCGCCGCGCGACACGCTGCACCGCCCGCCCAGCCCCGTCAACCGCCCCGGCGTCGCCCACCCCAATATGCCAGGCATCCAGAGCGGGCATTGAGGCAGAGTGACGGGGGCGGTAGAGGCCGGCCCGGGCGTGGCGGGCCGAGATATGAGCGGCTCGCCTCCTTGGCGCGGGTCCCGCCACAGGTCAACCACCCCCCCCTGCGGGGCGCGGCGGGGGGGTGCTCGCCCTCCTCCTCCGCGCCACACTCACCGAATTGCTGTCTGTCCCCTCCTTGAAGCACTTGACGGCCACCGTCTCCCCGCTGGCCTTGTCCCGGCAGCGCAGGACGACGCCGTAGGTGCCCTCCCCGATTTTGCCCAGCTCCTGGAAAGACTGTTTTTTTTTTTTTTTTTTTTTTGCGAGGGAAAAAAACAGGTGAGAACCGCGGCTCTTTTTTGACCACCCCGCCCCCGGCCCTTGCACGCCTCCCGCCACCCCGCCACCATTTGCCAAGGCAGGGTGAGAGGGTGAATGGTGGGTCTATGGGCGTGGTGGAGGGGAACGTACCTCCATGGCGGCGTGGCGTGTGGAGCCACAGGGACGCAATGTGCAGCCACACTCTTCAAGCTCCGCTGTGAAATAAAAAGAAAAAGAAAAAGGAAAAAGGGGCGCGCTGGCGCTTCTCCCCCTTTTTCACGAACTCCTCCTCTCGCCTTACCCCCTCCCCTCCTCACCGCGGCGGCGTCGGGCTGCGCGCCCGCTTGCGGCCCGCGAGGTGGGGCCCGCCTACCTCTCCCTCTCCCCCACCTTCGTCCACCACCACCCCACCCGAGGAGGACGATGGCGACGCCGCCCGCGCCCGCCCCGCCCCCTCCACCTCCCTCCCCTTCCGCAGGCCGCCCTGCCCCTGCTGCCCGCTCAGCCTGTACCGGTCGGGGTGGGCGGCCGCGGCGTCCGGCGCGTCCCACGCCTCGCCGGGCACGTGCGTGATGATGAGCGTTAGCCCCAGGTCGGTCGCCTGGTCGGTGACGGCCGCCACGGCGGCGTGCCCCAGGCCGCCGCCCGGCAAGCCCGCCAGGGCCCTGGGCAGCAGCCTCGCATTCTCCTCGACCTCATCCGCCTCCAGCCCTTCACCCTCCTCATACAGGAACCCGCCCTGGGTTGAGATGGAGGGCGCCACTAGGCCCAACCCCTTTTTGAGGACGGTGTCGACCAGGAAGGCCAGGGTGGCGGCCCCCGTGTCCACCGCGCACTCCAGGGTCGCGCTGCCGCACACCGCGCAGCCGGGCGCGGGCGGCGGCAGGGCGGTCGGCACCAGCAGCCGCCCGGCCGCCGCCTGCTGCACCAGCCAGGTGACCCGGCAGGCCGGGGACGCGCCGGCCACGAGCTTGATGGCCTCCGCCGTCACCAGGCCCGCCACGACCGCGTTGGTGGTGGCCACGGCGTGGATGACATTGCCCGCCACGCCCTTGGCAGAAAAAAGGGAGAGCAGGGGGATGCCGTAGGCGAGGGACCGCAGGTTGGAGGCGGCGCACACGAGCTCGACGGCCAGAGCGTCATCCTTGTCCCACGTCGCTTGCCCGACCTCGCCGGCGCGGTGGGCGTGGAAGGACACGACGCCCGCCAAAAACGCGCGGGCGGTGTCGGCCGCGGACCAGAGGGCATGCGCGTCGGGGAGGCCGAGGGCCCGGGCCACGCCCCGGGCGGCGGTGGCGGGGTCGGCGGTGACGACGGCCGCATCCTCGGTCGCTGTCTCACCTGGGACCAGCACCCCTCGCTCCAGCGGGCACGGCGGCGGGCGCCCACCGCCACCCCCGCCACCAGCAGCCCCCTCGCCGCCCTGCACGCCCGACCACAGGTCCTCCATCGCCGCCGCCCGCGCCACGTCGCTCGTAAACAGCCGGTCAAACATGCGGGCCGCGTAGGGCAGGGTCTGCTCGCCTAGGAGGCGGACAAAGGAGGAGGAGGAGGAGGGAGCGGAAGTGGGGCCGCCTGCACCAGCAGCGGGCCCTACATTCTCTGCCCCGCCATTCTCCTTCTCACCGCCGCCGCCGCCGCTGCCGCCCTGCGCCTCGTCCAAGTCCGTCACCGCGTCCGCCCGCCCAAACAGGCGGGGGAAGCACAGCTCTTTAGCCCACACAATGCAGTGGACCGGCTTGTCCGGCGTGTTGCGGATGGTGCAGACCGGGTAGGTCTTGGGGACGGGCTTGGGCACGCACTCGTAACACTCCGAGTCCCGCCCCGGGTCGGGGAGGGCCCAGGCCGGGCGGGCCGACGGGCCGGCGGCGCCTCCCCCGCCTCCCCCCTCGCCACCACGCCGCAGGTGGACCGTCACCTGTCCCAAGTGCCCGGCGGTGCCGGACTCGATTAGGGGCACGCGGGCGGCCAAGCACAGGCGGTTGACGTGGCGGCGCGCGTCCAGGTTGTCCAGGCCGTTGAGGACGAGCGCAAAACGCTTGAAAAAGTCGAGGCCAAACCCTGCGCCCCGGACGTCGCCGTGGTGCGGCGTGATGGTGGGGGGTGGGATGGGGGTGCGACCGTCGGCAAAGATCGCGCCAGCCGGGGCCAGGCGGGCAGCCGCGCCCGCCGCGACGACTGCCTTGGGCTGGCCGACGTGCGCCCGGCGGAACAGGAACTGGCGGTTGAGGTTGGACACATCGATCGTGTCCAGGTCGATGACATCCAACTGGCGGAAGCCGGACAGGACGAGCGTTTTTAGGAGCTCGCACCCGATGCCGCCGGCGCCGACGCACAGGACTGGCGTGGTGGCGAGCTGATAATAATGGTGGATGCATGGAGAGAAGAAATGAGGGTGGGTTTTTTGTCGGGCGGCGGTCTGTTTCTCTTCTCCCATCAAGGCATGCCCCTCTCTCGCGATCACGCACCTTGCGCTTCAGGTCATCCGACTCCAAGACTGCCGGCCAGGGCGGGAGGGGCGTGGCCATGGAGGGGTGTTGCGCGCGGAGGGGTCCGCGAGAAAGAGACGCCGCGCGCTCGCGGCAGCGATGGTTGTGTGCACCAACTCTCACTCTCTCTACGTATTTTTTTCTCGCGCGCGCGCCGTCGCGCGTGTAGACCGCCCCAGCACTTCACACCCGCACCCACACCCGCACACATTCCTGATGCCCCCCAAGGTCAGCGGCTTCTCCAAGTCGGCGGCCGCCAAGGAAGCGAAGGCGGCGGCCAAGGAAGCGGCAGCGGGCGCATCGGCCAAGGCCGCGGAGGACGAGTACTGGAAGGAGGCGGGGGATGGGGCCAAATCAAAGTCCGCCGCCAAGAAAGATGAACAGGTAAGAAGGTGGAGAGCTCGAAAGGTGACAGCGCGGCGGCCGTGTGGGATTGCCTACCCATTTTTTAACCACACCATCCATCGTCCTCATCACCTCTAGGCCCGCGCCAAAGCCGACGCCGCCAAAGCGAAGGCCGACGCTAAACGGGATGCCGAGGCCGCTGAAGCGGCTGAGCTCGCCAAAATGAACAAAGCCACCAAGGGCGTGAAACGCAGCACGAGCGCGGGCAAGGTGACACAGCACGCGCTCGCTAAAGCGGCGGCGGCCGACAAGGAGTCCGCGGACGCGGAGTCCACCGCCCGGAAAATGGCAGCCCGCCGCGAGGTCGGCCAGGACGATTACGCGACTGCCTTGGACGAGCACGACCCGACCGCCCACCGGGGGGCCGGGGAGGGCGACGTGGACGCCCGGTCGGTGGCGGAGGCCGTCTCCGCGCTGGGCCTCGACTCGCCAGCGGCTGGCGAGGTCGACAAGCACCCGGAGCGGCGGGCGAAGGCAGCGTACGCCGCGTACTGTGACCGGGAGCTGCCCCTGCTGCGGGCGGACAAGCCGGGCCTGAAGCTGCAACAATATAAGGACATGATGTGGCGGGCGTGGCAGAAAGACCCGGCCAACCCTCTGGTCGCGGCCGCGCTCGCGCGCGCGGCTGGTGGGTCTTGAGGATGGGTTGATTGCGCGTGCTGTGAGTGTGCACTGCGCTGGTCAGCGTGTGTGTGTGTGTGTGTGTGTGTGTGTGTGTGTGTGTGTGTGTGTGTGTGTGTGTGTGTGTGTGTGTGTGTGTGTGTGTGTGTGTGTGTGTGTGTGTGTGTGTGTGTG
>Ga0315278_10000757_pt1 | contig 28178 bp, 40 predicted proteins | sample YL17G06_0_MG_FD_203880 | JGI IMG/M metagenome (GOLD analysis project Ga0315278, IMG submission 203880) | Sediment microbial communities from Yellowstone Lake, YNP, Wyoming, USA - YL17G06_0 | ecosystem: Environmental > Aquatic > Freshwater > Lake > Sediment | place: USA: Wyoming | collected... | reverse complement strand
GGGACAAGAAGGGAGCTGTAGATGCCAAAGAACGAGAACAGAATCACCACGCCGTGCCCGTGTTGTGGGCGCTCCACCTTGTTCGTGGGTTCCGGTGGACACCTGACCTGCGGGTTCATAGGATGTAAGACCCCCAGCGTCGAGGACCAAGTGAACAGGCTTAGAACTCTCGGCAACGAAGGGTTCAATCTGGCCGTGCTGGTCCGGTATCTATTCCCTTCTAGTCTTCCCGCCTACAGCAAGATGGACCGCCAAGTCAGCCTTGTCGAGAAGGCTGTTGCGGAGTCCAGATTATGATAGCCGAACTTCTCACCGAAGGCCTGGCCCGCATCCAGTTTGTCGGCGACAACAAGTCCATTCCGTGGGCGTTATGCAAGACCCGCAAGGACCAGAAGTGTGCCGACTGCGGGGAGTACATCCCGAAGGGCAATGCAGCCTTTCGGCCGGTGGGCAACGGCATGGGGCGGCGGCGCCGACTCCACGTCGGCTGTGTGATAGAGGCCGCCAGGCACGGTCCGATGCGGAATCTGAAGTCCAAGAAAGGAAGCTGACGATGGGTAGATACAAACGGCTTTCTGTCGCCGAAATCCGACGGCGCGCCAAAGCCATCGGGGATGACAGTTGGGAGCTTGTGAACTTCGTGGAGCTGCCGCGCAACGCCAGCCGCACACAGATGATAACTGCGCTGCGTCACGACTCCAGGTGGATGGAAGACAAGGCCAACGAAATCGTCTGTGCGATAGGCAGGCTTACTGGCGCCATCGCCAATGGAGAGGAGAGGTGATGTCCACGCCAGCCACGCCGGAGGAGCTTCTCCGGGGCATGGAGCGGTTTGTCGGCTGCCCGTTCCCCTGTCCCCTGACCGACGAACAAGTCGATGCGCTGTGCTTGATGGACACGGAACCGGCCAAAGGCGGCCGGTCGTGCCTCAACTGCATCCACAACCGCCGAAAGCTGCTCGACGGCTCTCGCTGGTGCATCATGGCCGGGTCTTACCGCGATGGGAGGAAGAAGTGGTTGGAGAGACCGAATCCCGACCCCTCGGGAACGATGTGTAACCAGTGGAAGAGGGGTTATCGCCACGACGGACCGGTCACGGACTTACCCCTGGGGGCAAACTGATGGGCACCCGCAAGTCCGAGCGCCAGAAGTTCCTGACGGAGGAAGAGTTCCATCGGCTCCTCCTGGCGGCCAAGGATGACGAACAGGCTTTCATGTTGCTGTGGGCCGGTGGCGCCCTCGGGCTGCGGGTCTCCGAGGTGGTCAGCCTGGAGCGGTCGAGCTTCAAGCGCTTGGCGGCCGGGGTGGTGGACGTGGCCACCCTGAAGCAGAAGGGGCACCCGGTAAAGCCGGTGGCGGTGGACAGGGCGACCAAGGCTCTCTTCCGCGAGTACGTGCTCAACATGCCCAGGAGCCAACGCTGGCTGTTCGAGTCGCGCAAGCTGCCGGGCTGCCACGTCTCGCGCCGCCACGCCCTCCGGGTCTTCAAGGAGTACGCCCGCTTGGCTAAGCTCGACGCCGCCTACAGCTTCCACGCGCTCAGGCACTACAGAGGCTGCAAGATGTGGAAGGCGACCAAGGACCTCAAGTTCTGCCAGTCGCAGCTCCGGCACCGGCAGATGACCACGACGGAGAAGTACGTGCACTTGGACGAGAAGGAGGCCGTGAGGATGGCAGAGAGGGTGGGGGTCTGATGGCCACGGAGCGGCAGGCCACCCAGTACCTGTACGAGGACCTCAGCAAGGTCCTCGGTCTCCCCGCTCCTGCTTCCACGATAAGCTGTTTGCACGTATCCGTCAACGCCAAGGTGCAGGGTCTTCGTGTGATTGAGGCTTACGTCCAGAGGCTCGAACGCATCCTCGGCAAGCTGTCCCGGGCGGTTTCCCTGCGGGCTGGTAGCGTAGAGCTTACCGGGACCCGGTTGGAGCAGCTCGACGCCGTCGGGCACCTTCAGGACTGGGCCGTAGAGAAGACGCAGGCATCACGCCCTTTCGGAGAGAAGACGACATGAAGATTTTCAAGTGCGACTGCTGTTTGGCGGAGATTTCCGATGCTGACGTTGGCGAAATAAAGTTCACCAAGACCTACGTTAGGCGCAGCGCTCAGGGGGAAGACGTGAAGGTCCTGTGCGTGAGCTATCAGACCGCGGAAGGGGGCCTCTTGTGCGATGAGTGCGTCCAAAAATTGATAACGGCGGTGGACCAGGTCGCCTCGCCCCTGAGAAGGGACGGGGGCATGGTGGTGGTGCCCTCGTGACCTCCCGCTGTTCCTGTGGTCGCCCCAAATCGCCGAGGGCCTCGGTCTGTCATCTGTGTTTTTGGCGTTCGGCTTGCATCCCCGGCAGGCTGCCTCCCCAACAGCGCCAGCAGCTCATCGAGCGCCTGACGGCCGGTGAGTCCACCAGGAAGCTGGCGAAGGAGTTCGGGGTGTCGCACCAAGCTGTCTCCAGCCTGGCCAAGACCCATAACATCGACCTGTCCAGTCGCATCAACCGAAAAGAAGAAACCCTCTGTGGTGCAGCCCGTGGCGCGGACCGGCGCCCGCAAAACGGGATGATTGCCGTGGGAACTGGCATCCCCCCAACAGATTGCACGGTCCACAGAGATAAGAAAGGAGAGACGGCTTGATTAGACCAGGGCTGCAAGCTGCGGCGCAGCCAGAAAAACAGCCTCTGCGACCCTTGCAACCGAACGGGCGGGCCGGTAGACTAGAAGCAGAAAGGAGACACGTGTACGATGCCAGAGTGGGTGTGGTGTGTGGCAATGCTTGTGCTCATGGCTGGGAGTGGAGCGCTCATCTTGGTGTGTTGTAAGCGGATTCTCTGCTTGGATGTCCGCCTGGCAGAAGCCGCAAGGAAAGCCGAGAGCCAGAGCCAAGCGTGGCTGGGCGTTGTCAGGGACCTGGGGCTGGAGCTTAGGAACGGAGACGTTTGGCTGGGCGAGAGCAGGATGGTAGACACACCGTCCCGGCTTGCTGGCGACCTGCGTGCCTTGGGCGTCGAGGACAAAAACGAGCCCGCTGTCGGCTTCAACGACCCGCTCAGGGTCCACGGGGAGGCGCAGGACTACCCGTGATTTGGTGCGTTCGCTGTTTCATGTACCACGCTTTGCCCGCTTGCTGCCCGCATCGTGCGGGCGGCTCGGGCGTAGAGGTTCTTCGTGAAGACTCAGAAAGGAGCCCCGTCATGCCAGAGTTGCCAGAGTTGCAGAGCGGTCAGTCGCCGGACGCCGCCAACATGGCCCCCAACAACCCCGAGGCCCAGTCGGCCAAGCCCATGAACGAAGCCTCCGACTTGGAGCTGCTCCAGCACCTGCACGAGGTGTGGACCAAGGAGCTGTTGGAGTCCTGGTCCGCGGCCGAGGTGGCCACCAGGGAGCTGCTCAAGAATCCCACGATGTGGGTCGAGGAAAAGGACGCCAACAACCGGGTGGTGGCCAGGAAGCAGGTGCGGATGACGGAGGACCAGCTCAAGACCGCCATGGTCAACGCCTGGAAGGACATCGTCGGCGACGGCAGGACCAATTTGGGCATGTTGGATGCCTGTCTGATGGTCATCGAGCACATGAGGTTCCGTTCCGACAACCTCCGCATCTACGGCATCCTGTCCGGGGACCCGCGCGAGCGCAAGAACCTCAACATCGTGCCCGACGAGGCGTCTTGACCCAGTGGCCGGGTTGGGGTAGACTCCTACAGAAAGGCAGGGCAGAAAGGTGGCCAGAGCCGGGAGCAAGAGAGCGAGGCGGAGGATGCTGTCCGAGGCCGAGGTCATTTCCGACAGCCAGGGGTTCGTCAAGGCTCTGCGTGGCCACGCCGCCGACCTGGAGATAACCATCCCCAGGTTGCACCTCAACGTCGGCTGTTCTCTGGCCGAGGCCTTGAACAGCAACGACGCCAGGACCGTGGCCCATGTTGGATGCCGGGCCAACACCATCTGCCTGGCGGCGTCCTTCGGCGCTCTGAACCGCAACAAGCGGTACGGGGTGTTGGCTCACGAGGTTGGCCACCTGATGGCGGGACTCGAAGGCAGCGGGGCGGAGCCCCGGGCCGACCAGTGGGTCCGCGAGAGGCTTGGCATCGAGGTCCTCTACGACGCGGCCGACACCGTGGAGTTCCTGAGCGAGAAGACCATCATGGGGCTCGGGCTGTAAAACAGTGCACGGGGCCGGGAGCACGCACGCGCCGCACCGCTACTCCCGGCCCCTTCGTTCCCCCGTTGTGGCGCACGCCTGCGGGAGGCGGTAGCTCGCCCTCTGGCCCTCTGAAGAATCGTAACCCACGTAACTGCGGTGCACATCCTCTGTAATTACAGTGACATGCTGTAGGATGCCCCAGGTTCAATTTGGAACGCCAGGCCTGACATCCAGGACCTTCCTTGGAGGGTCTGCCCGGGGCGCCGCCTGGCGGGGCGGGCAGGGCACGCGGAGGGCGCGCGGTCCTCCAAAGAAGCGGGGGCGCGCCAGCGCCGGAGCTGGCCACGCCCCCTAAAACCGCCCCGGAGAAAGGAAAAGCCGGGACGGGTTGGCGTCAGACCTTCACCGCCACCCTCCCATCTTCCCCAACACCCGACAGACCAGCCAGGCGGACACGACCAGGAGCAACAGCCAGAAGAGGGTCAACCGCGACCCTCGGTTAGAATCCCCGCCTGCTCGATGGTCATGGCAATTTCCACGAGCGACTCTCAAGCTCGCGCATCGCTTGCTCAGCCTTGGCACGTCCGAAGATTACGACGAAGGCTTGGAACCGCGACATGATGCTGCCGTCTGCGGTCCAGTTTCCGTGCCGCCAAGCGTCCACGTCCTTGACTGTCTTGAAGTGCTTCGGGCTTGGAGGTATGCCGCCCCATCTCTTCTTGCAGAGCGCGACGTAGCGCTCGAAGTCTGCGGGGCTGAGGTCGGGGTTGTGCCTGATGTCGGGGTTCGTCTCGAACTCCGACCCGTACAACTCCTTCATGCCCTCCTCGATGGCCTTTCGCAGCTTGAGCGCCTCGGAGTCATCCCACTTGGCCCTCGTGCGCGGGATGGAGTTGTGGGTCAGCATGAGTGTACCGTCGCGTCTAAGGACCATCCGGCTGTAGCCGCCATCGCCCAAGTACCACTCCGAGCCGTTGGCGAAGTCCACCGGGTCAACGGTGTTCGCGTAAGCCTGCCGCATGAAGGGGTCGCGCCGCGAGGTCAGGTAGCAGTCCAGCTGGACGCCGAGGGCTTTGACGTTCTCCCACGTTGCGGGGTTGTTCTTGACGCCGGTTCCCATCAGCGCCCCAACGGTGGTTTCTTTTTCGCTTTCCTCTCCACCCTTCCACGGGTCCAAGATGAAGACCGGTGTATAAGCAGGGAGCCCTATCTCCAAGAGGGCAGCGCGGAGCTTCTTCCAGTTGGCAAGCCTCCTGGTGTCCATGTCGGCGCCGATAACGAGCCTGCCGCCCTCAAAGGCCGAGACCATCCTGATGGCACCCTTGCTCAACGCCGCGTCCGATACCTCAAGTCCTTCGAGCTTGACGATGTCCTTGTTAGACAAATGGAATCGGCGGAGATTGGCAAAAAGATAGTCGAGATGCCCGGCGTCGGGGCCATACTCCACCTCTACGAGTTGGCCATCTGGCAGAACCCACCAACCCTGGCGAACAGAGCCCGGCTCCTTGGGAACCCCGACAAGGACGTTGGGCTTGGTCACGGGCTACCCCGACGGTGGACCTTGTGGTACAGCACGTTCCCGAGGTAGCTCCCGCCCACGGCGATGACGCCCAAGCCGATGACCAGCAGCCACCAATGCTCGTTCGCGAAGTCGATTTTCGGCTTGGCAGCATCGTACTGCTTCAGCATCGTGACGACCCGGGGCGCGGCCTCGTTGTAGAGGTCCATGGGAGAGGGAATCGGCGCCGCCCCCGGAGCCGCAGGCTTGCTCTTGGTGGCAAAGGCCGAGGCAGTGGACAGCAGGCTGGAAACGTCCAACCCCATCCCGGTGATTCGGTTTCTCACAACAGCCCTCCTTCTTCAGCCCTCGACTCCCACAACCACGCACGGCCACCGCAAGGGGTATATGCCCGCAGGGGCCACGATGAGGGTTCCGCCAAGCAACCCCCGAACCCTCACGCCGTAGTAGGGACCCGGCGGAACTCCTCCCGGGGACTGGCCCGGAGGGCAGAGGTTGTCCCAGCCGGGGGGGGGGAATCCGTTCGGGGGATTGATGAAGCCCAGGTTGTTGAAAAAACCAGCCGACGGAGGGGTCGGGTCCCCATCGGCCATCGTGAACGGGACCGTGACCAACTCGACCCCCAACCGCATCATGCTGAAGGGCATCATCCCGACGCCGACAAGCTCACAGGTGCCCCACATGAAGCCGTGAAGGGTGGCTACTCGGTTGGGGAAATGGTAAATGGCGTAGCGGTCCCCCCCGACTATCACGGTCGGGTCGTAGCAGAAGGAGTTGGCGCCCCACAGCGTTGCCCCTCCTCCAATTGTGCCGGTAGTTTGGCACGCCTGCGCCGTGACATACGGCGGAGCGAACCACCCGTTCGGTTGATTGCCCATCTTAGACTCCATCTCCCGCGGCCTTGACCACCGTATCGGTCCCGAGTACAAAGCCCAGCGTCGTGCTCTCAGCCACGGTGAAGGCGTAGATGGTCTGCGGAAACCCCCAAAGCCCCGGAGGCGCCAACAGCAGCGTGGGGAGTGGCGAGGCCGCCACGTAGCCGGTGGGCGTCGTCCCGGCTGCAATCTGTACCGCGACCGCGGCCCTCTGGCCGTTGATGCCCGCCAGGGTGGTGTCCAAGTACCAGAGGTACTGTCGCACCGGGGCTCCCCCTGCGGCGTTGCAAGTCAGTGTGACGTTGGGGTTCACAATGTTCGACATCAGTGAATCCCCGAGACCTCGCCCATGCCCCAGGTGGGGACCGCGGGGGCAGAGAGAACGTCGGCCACGCCATCGGCGGCATTGGGGTTGATGCCGTACACCTGGGTCACACCATCGCTGTTCATCTGGACCTTGAGCCGGATGTGGCGATGCCTTCCCCCGACCGCTCCGACGGCCTGAAGTTGGGCCAGTGTCTTCCAGCCCGAATAAGCCGCCGCTCCGTCATCGAAGCTGTAGGCGAACATCAGGTTGGCGGTGCTCAGCCCGCCGGGCATGACGAAGTTCGTGAAGTTGAGGCCGCTAAAGACCCGGGCAACCCCGGCGTCGGCCAGGTACTCCAGGGGTTGCCCGGTGATGTCGTAACCGGAGCACCAACGGACCTCCTTGAACTGTGCCTTCTTGGTTGGTGCATCGGCGAACCGGGTGAAGGATGGGTAGAACGTAGCGGGAGCGGCGGTGCCGGTGCATTCTCCGATGCCAACCAGAGTCTCCTCCGTCAGAGTGCCCCCCTGGATGGTCCACGCCAGTTTCTCGTACAGTCCAGCAGTGTTCTTCAGGATATACATCCGAATGGTGTACCACGTGGCGTTGGCAAAGACGTGATTGAAATAGACATCGGTTCCTGCCCACGGACAGTAGAAATCCATCTTTCCCGTAGCGTGCCACCCAACCATGGTAAAAGACTGCGAGTCGTTTGGGATGAGACCGCACGCGCTGCGAATCCCGGCGGCCCACTCATCGTAAACCGCTCCGTTGCCAATGGCCTTGAACTCCAGGAAGCCTGCGGCGCGCGCAATGCCAACGGTCTTCGATATTCCATGGGTCCAGGCATCTCCACCGTCCATTGAAACAACCCCGGCGGCGAGATTGACCTTTCCATCAGCATCGGTCTCGGTCCAGGCAGCCAGGTTAGCGAAGTTCTCAACCCAAAGAGGCTGATGCAACAACTGGTAGATGGCCTCGCCCGTGAGGGGCGGCGGGGACATCGAGGCCGGTCCGACCTTGGTGGGGTCGTAGCCCGCGGCGGGTCCGAAGGGGACGTACACAGGGCGCCCTCGTCAACCGCCGACCGGAGGAAGTTTTTCGGGTGGCATGACTATGGGGGGCTGGTCCACTTGGGCCGACAGCGCCAGGGCTGCGTCGCGAATCGAGTCGCGGGCGGCTATCATGGCGTTGGCCGTGGAGGCCAGCACGCCCAGTTCCCGAAGCGCGTCCACGTCCACCACGGGCTCCGCCTCCATGGTGCCCATCAGCTCGGCCTTGTCGTCGCTCCCGGCCAACACAATGTTGCGGATGGAGCGGAGCGCCGCGACAGGGTCCGGCGGTGCGGGCGGGTTCTCGACCGCCTCGATGCCATCGACGGCCGCCTGGCTTTCGAGCAGCGCGTCGATGTAGCCCCGCAGCTTGAGCAGGTCATCTCTGAGAGCCATGGCTGTGCCCCCCGGCTAGAACCTCTTGGCTGCCTTCAGGAACGTCATCCTTTTGAAGGATGGGTTGTCGGCTCCGAGGGCGTCTGCCAGCTCGTCCGCAACTTGGTTGAGGGCGTAGATGGCCGAGTCGCTTGCCTGCGCACGGGCGGCGGAAGACCTGACCTTGGCCAGCACCCTGGCGATGAGTTCGTAGTCTTTGCGGGACATGTCAATCTCCTCCCTTCGGCTTGAGGTTGAGCTTCTCGCGGACCTTGTTCACGTAGAGGTCCGTCGAGCCGTTGACGTACCTCTTGAACTTGTCGCGGTATCCCGGAATCTCGGCCTTGACCCCTTCCACTGCGGAGACCACCGAGCGGAGGCCCATGTGGTCGCGGCGCCACAGCCAGATTACGACGCCGAGGGCCACCACCGCAAACCCGGCCATGACCCACGGCATGTAGGGCATGAGCCACGCCAGGCAGTAGGCAGCCACGCCGACCACGGCGGAGGCCAGGGCTCCGGAAACGAAGTACCGGGCGGCACCGGGCAGGAAGATGGCCCCGGCGATGCAGCCCAGGAGCGCGATGACGCAGATGCCCGACACCCACCACAGCTTCTTCTGGCGGGAGATGACCCTGGCATCGTCAAGCTGGCGCTTCACCTCTTCGACCTTGGAGTCGGCCTCGGCCGCCTTTTTCTTCGCCTGGGCCAGCTCCTGTTCGAGCTGCTCGACGGTCTTGGGTTTGGAGCCCTCGGCCTCCGGCTTGCCGCCGATGGAGGTCCCCGGCGGGAGTGGCACTCCGCCAGGGAGGGTCCCCATACCGCATCCGGAGTAGAGCGCGAGGACAAACAGCCCCGCGACCATCACCGCATCCGGCAGCCACCACAGCCTGTGTTCTGTCTTGCTCATCTTGCTCAACCTCCAAAACAGCCTCAAAGTTACCCCTGTTTGCCCCCGGGAGGCCGGGGTCCCAGGGGTTTTAGGGGCCTCCGTGAGGCCTTTTTCGGCCTCTTTCGGGTTTTTCGACAAGGGTGGGGCCACGCACCTTCCAGTGCCTTTCGGCTGAGTTAGTGCGAAGTGGTGGCCCCGTTCCCCCTTATCTCTTGCCCTTGACCGCCTTCTTGGGCTTGGCGGGCGGCGGGGTCTTGCCCGTCGCCTTGGACGACTGAGGGTGACCGGGCTTCTTGACCACCTCGACCGGCTCTCCGCAGTTGTCCCAGGTCTGGTGCTTCGCGCAGTATCGCGCTGGTCCTTCGTTCATCTCGGGCTCCTTACGCAGTACGAATGATGGAGATTTCGGTCAGCCAGAGGTCCCAGGCCGCCGAGGCGCCGTTCCTGCCGTTGATGCGGAAGGTGATGGGGTTTGAACCTGCAACCATTACCAACCCGGCCACCTGGATGACGTTGACGGGCACGATGCCCACCGAGTAGAGGTCGTAACCGGCGGGGGCCACGCCGATTTGAGTCGCTCCCCGGAACAGCATGAGAATGCCGCAGCCGGGACCCGTCGGCGTGTTGAACCGAAGGGTGTAGGTGCCCGACGAGGGCGCGTACAGGTTCACGATGACCTGGTCGAGGGTCACCGAGGCGCCGAAGTTGGTGTAGCCGCCGCTCCACAGCATCGTGGCGTTGATGGCGCGAACCCAAGTGCCTGCTGGGGGCGTTATGGCATCCGGGTTCCGGGCCAGCAAGTTCACCGTGGCCCGGTCTCCGATGCCCGACAACCGGTCAACGGCCGCGAGGGCCTGTTCCAGCGTCGTGAGCCCCGCAAGCAATGAGGAATGCCGGGCTGGGTCGAGGACGACGGTTCTCGCCGTCAGGTTACTTCCTGGAGGGTAAGCCATGTTCTTCTCCTTCTTCTTCAGGCCGTGCGCCGGAGCGACAGCGCGGGAATCCGGACGAGGTAGTTGGTGGAGAGGGCATTGAGCCCGTCCACCAGAATCTTGAGCTTGTGGCTCCCGGCGTTCAGGGCCAGGGCGGCCACGGGCAGGACCGCGAAGACGGGGGGCGCCGAGTACAGGTCGTACCCGGCGGGGTTGCCAATCGCCACCTCGTCGAGGAATAGCCTGATGATGGGGGCGGTGCCGTCCGTGTAGAGGGCGAGGTTCAGCGTATAGGTCCCCGTCGAGGGAACGCGAAGCTCAATCTCGATGGCATCCCCGTCCGCATCGGAGACATTGAGGAGGGACCCGTTGAAGGTTATACCCCCCACCGCCCACGCCCAAATGCCGGAGATGGGTCTCCAGCCGCTGGCCAGCAGAACGTAGGTGTTCGCCTGCGGGCCGTTCACCTGGTCCAGCCTGGCGATGGCCTGGGCCAGGTTGGTGCACCCGGCGAGCATCCCGGTGTAGAGGACAGGGTCCACGCCGACGTTGTCGGCCTTGGCCGCTTGGTTGTTTGGGTAAACCATGTGTTCTCCTCCTTCTTCTTCAGGCAGTGCGCAGGAACTCAATCTGAGTTACCCGCGCGATGTTGTCGGCCGAGGCGGCGTTGGCGCCGTTGCAGAGAATCCGCAGCCGGTGCAGCCCGGCCGCGATGCTCAGCCCGCTGATGCCGATGTAGCTGTCGGGGTCCAATGCCGCCGCGTACAGGTCGTAGCCCGCGACGAGCCCAATCTGCGCGCCGTCGATGAAGAGCTGAATGATGGGGGCGTCTATGCCTTGCGGGGCTCCGATGGTGAGAGTCCACACGCCCGTAGTGGGAATGTAGATGTCCACCGAGAACTCGTCGAGGTCGGCGTCGGAAGCGTCGTTGCCGTAGGCCGCATTGAGCGGCAGCAAGACGTTGACCAGGGGCGCCCACACTCCGACCGCCCCGGCCACCGGGGCCGCAGTCAGCATGTTGACGGCCACGCGCTGGCTCACGCCGCCGACCTGGTCGAGGCGGCTGAGGACCTGCTCCAGATTCGTGTCCCCGGCCAAGAACCTGCTCTGGAGGGCAGGGTCTACGGCAACGACCACTGCGGGGAACTGTGCGGCTGATGGGTAGCTCATTTTTCTCCCCTCTTTCCTGTTTTGATTCCACATTCTCCGGTAGTATCCCGTTCCGGAGGTCCGGGACCGGATGTATTGGCGCTCATCGTCAACCTCCCGAGACCTTGCCGGTCCCACTCAAATCGGCCTTGCGCTCCTTGACGTAGCCCATTACCGCGGCCACCACGGCGAGGCCGAGCCCCAGGATGCCGATGAGCTTCCAGTTGATGGTGCCGTCGCCGTTGCGAAGCATGGCGGCGGCCTTGGCGGTAATCGGATTCATGGTCTCAAGGCCTCCTTAGCCAGGCGTTCGGCGAACGCGACAAGGGATTGCTTCACGGTTGGTTTCACAGCTTGCACTCCTTCCACAGCCTGCCTTCCTTGTAGTAGCGAGCCACCGGCTTGTTGCCCGGATGAGTCAGCACGGCTACCTTGGTGGAGTTGTAGGCGCGCGAGCGGTCCATCAGCTTGCGCGCGAAGCCCAGCGCCTCCGCCTTGGTGGTGCAGTGCCAGGTAGCCCCTACGATGTAGTCGCTGCCGCGCGGCTTGTAATCGGTGACAACCTTGAAGCGCGGGGAGGGGTTCGGGGCCGCCTGCGGTCCGGGAGGCGGGAAGTCGGTCATGCTGTATTCGGAGGCCAAGCGAGCCTTCAGCTCCTTCACCTCTGCCCTCCACGCCTTCACTGAGCCCTTGTCGTGCATCCGGGACTGGGCGAGTATTCTCTGGAGGAAGGCAATCCTCTCGGTTATCGCTCTCTTGCCGGAAGGAAGCTCCCAATGACGGGACAGGGCGTGTGAGTTGCCCTTTATCCTACCCACCACCTCCTCGACCGCCAGCGACTCCTTGGCCGAGGCCTTGTGGGCCAACTCGGCGCCCAAAAGCACGTCGGCAGTGCGGGCCTTGCCGCCGCGCTTGGCCAGAGCCCGCTGATGCCCCGCGGTCCGGGCCATGCGGGAGTGCCAGGGAGCGCCGGGGTTGGAGGAGGCGCCTCTGGACATCTGCTGCGCGTAGTGCTTGGCTTGGGCAAAGGAGCCGTAGTTCATCCCGGCTTGCTCTCCTTTGTAGTAGACGGTGAACGGGGTCCCGTAGCAGAATCCCTTCTGCTCCACGATGGCCCAGTCCCCCTTGCGCCATACGACCTTGCCGTAGTGGGGCTGCCATTCCGAGGCGCCGGGGTTGTTGTGCGGGGTCGCCTGGCCCGAAGTGCCCTCGTGGAGGTCCACCTCCCAGCAGCGCCCCATCGTGGGCGGGTGTTCGAGTATCTCGTACTGCCCGAGGGACTGGTTGAAGACTACGAAGACCCGGTCCCATCCCTTCTTGCGAGCCATCTCCACCGCCCTGCGGAAGGCGGTCCGCTGCTCCAGGAGGTTCTCGCCGGGGGCTGGGTTGCGCTTTGCCGCGGAAACAACGATGTGCTCCCCCTTCGGTTCGTCCTGTGCTCTAAGCCAGCAGCCCCAGGCGCCGCGCCGGACTCCTTCCTCTATCGCCTTGTCTCGCGCTTCCTCAAGGCTGGGCGCCTCGAACGCATAAGCGCCCAGGTCCCGGTCGTAGGCCAAGCTTCTGTAAGAGGCACGGAAGCCTGGGTTGCCGCTGACCCTCTTGCCGTCAACGACGTTCGCCCCGCCCGCCCGCTCCGCTATTCTCATGCAGTCGGTCTTGTCGCCGTGGAGCGCAATGTGTCCGTCCACGAGCGTCACCCAGCCTGTGGCATGTTTTCCGTAGACCTTCGAGGCCTTGACCACCTCGACCATGTGGCGCTTGCCGGGGCCTGGGTTGCCGGTGGGCTTCATCGAGACAACGTGCGCCGTCCGCTTGCCCCGATAGAACTCTGCCTTCATGGGGTCGCGGAGCACCTCCGAGGCAAAGCGCATATCGACTCTGGCGAATGCGGCGCGCAGTCTATGCTCGTCCCTGCCAAGATTTGCCTTCACCATCACCGCCTTGGCCCCCTCGACCTTCACAACCTTCCAGCCCGAGGCCAGCAGGGCCTGCTGCGGCCCGCCGCCGTGCTCGACGGTGATGCTTTCGACTGGGCCGATGGGGTTGTGGGCAGTGTGCCGCCTCTTCCTGGATTTCTTCCAGTTGAGTGGCAGCCCAGCCGCATTCGCCCGCCAAAGTCCCCCGCCACCACGCCGCTTCATTTCTGCAACCGCTTCTTTTTCGGCTTGTGCCTTGCCTTCATGGTAGGTCGCCGGGCGGTCAGCCCCGTGCTTGCGGAAGTTGGCCGCGGAAGCCAAGGCCAACTGCTGCTTGGAAAAATGATAGCCCTCTCCCGGATTCTTCTTCACCGGCCTGATGCTCCACCCCTCATGCTTGAGGGCATGATTCAGCGAATGGGGCGTGTGGGCGTGGATGAACGCGGCGATGTCGGCCATGCTCCCGGCCAACTGATACCTGCCCTTGTAGTAGAGCGCCAGGACTTCGCCAGGGTTCGCTTTCATTTCGTGCCCCCTTGCTTCTTCCAGCCCTTCAGCGCCACCACCAGCAGCGCGAGGGCCAGGGCTCCGCCTCCGACGACGGCCGCCCAGGCCCACAGGGACATCTTCTTGCCAGCCTCGGCCTCCGTCGTCGCGACCTGCTGGGTCTGCGCCCCAATCTTGGCTGTCTGGACCTTGGCCCTGGCCAGGACCTTCTTGGCGTCCTTGATGTAGTCCTTTATCTTCTCCTCGGTGTTGTCCTTGGACCCGAACGAGAAGATGGACACCGCCCTAGTCCTTTCTCAAACGGTAGATGGCCACGCCGCCAACGCCCATGAATGCCAGCCCTCCGGCCACCAAGCCCACCCACCCCCACCAGGGGAGCTTGGAGGCCGTCTCGGCCTTCACTTTGGCTGTTTCGAGCCCCAACTTGGCCGAGGTTTTCATCGCGGAAGCCTGTATCTGGGCTGCTTGTTTCTGCTTCTGGGCCGCCTTCAGGGCCGACTCGGCCGACTTGGACTGCCCCTTTCCGGCGAACGCCCCGATGGCTCCGCCAGCTATCGCGCCGATGGCGATGCCGACCGGCCCACCGAAGGCCCCCACCGAAGCCCCGGTCATCATGCCGCCCGCGGCCCCGGTCATTTCCGCGCTCTGTCCGAGGCCCGGGAGCGCAGCCTTCCAATCCTTCTCCTTGTCCAGGGCAAAGAGGAAGACCCTGGACAGCTCCTCCTTCGTCGGTAGCGGCGCCAGCTCGAACCCCATGGCCCGAGCCTTGGCCCTCAGCCTGGCAATTTCCCGCACAAACCACGTCGCCTTTTGGGAGACGGGCAGCCCCATCGGCGGAGCCGACAGGTCTTCGAGCAGCAGAGCGACGGCGCTGGACATCTACGAACCCCTTTTCCTGCCGGACACGAAGAAGATGGTCATCCAGCCCACCAGAACCACGGCCCCGATGGCCACCGGCACCACCCACACCGGAAACTTGCTGGCGGGAGGCGGAGCCACGGGAGCTGGCTTGGCCGCAACCTTGCCCGCAACCTTGCCGAAAGGCATGGCCCTACCCCTTTCTCTTCCTCAAGAAGAGCAGCCCAACAGCCGCGAGAGCCACCACGCCGCCAGCAACGATGGCGTAGGTGACCCACTTGCCCTTGGCCTTCTCCTTCTCCAACGCAGAGGCGGACTGGGCCGTGGCGGTCTTGGCCTGTATCTTCGCGGCCTGAACGGCGGACTTGGCCGCCTTCTCTTGCGAGGAGGCCGACTTCTCCGCGGTCTTGGAGCCCAGGATGCTGGAGAGCAGCGACGTGGCCCCGGAAATCACCGAACCGCCGCCGGAGACCAGGGAGGACAGGTCGAGTTCCCCGAAGCCCGACATCGGCCCCGGCATCGGGATTATGTCGGTCTGCCCCGACGGAATCCGGAAGATGGTGTTGTCGTGCGGGAGACGCTCCCGCATCTTGCGATGGACCATCTTTCTCAGGTTGTAGGCATTCATGTCAGCCCTTCTTTCTCAGGAAGACGTAGGCCAGCCCGGCCAGGACGACCACGCCGCCTGCGATGGCCACCGGCGTGACCCACGAGGGGGTCTTCCGGCCCGAGGCCATCTGCGCCTGGGCGGACAGAGCAGCCTGCTTCTGAGCCGCCGCCGCCGCGGTGGCCTTGGCCACCGCCTTGGCCTCCTTGGCCTCCTTGGTCTGGGCCGAGGTCGTCGCGTCCGTGGCCTTCTTGGCCAGGTACTGCTGTGCCGCCGAAGCCCCGGTCTTCAGGAGGCTCTGGAGCCAGTTGTCGGAAGCAGCGGCATCGGCCCCCAGGCCCGGGCGGTACATGATGGTCGGGTCGAGCCTGAACGACTCCATGCCCTCGATTACATCGACGTTGTCGTCGAAGTAGCCGTTGCGGGTGGGCATGAGCACCAGGTCTTCGTCGTGCGGGGTCAGCGGCATGTTTTTCTCCTCCTACTTACCGGCCAAGTCGTCGGCCATCTTACCGCTGGACACACGTTTGTCCAGCTTTTTGTCCAGCTCGTCGAGCCGGTACAGGATGTGTTTGAACTGCTCTTCGCTGCGGCCCTCAATCTTGTCGCGCTGGCTGCTTATATCCAAATATTTGACGGACAGCCCCAGCAGCCAGCAAAAAATGGCGCCGCCGACTAACAGCAGGAACCACCAGATGTTGCAGCGGGGCGCCCCGGTCACCGCCTCCTGCGCGGAAGTGTCCACCTCCTCCATCATTGGAGCGCCGGGCTGGTGGACGAAGTGCTTGATGGGAGGCGTCATGTGGTCTCTCCTCAGCTCACGCTTGGAATCTTGGTGGTCACGGTAATCCGGCTGGCTCCGCCACCGCCGGACTCGGGCGTCAACGCCACCGCCGTGGCGAAGTCCCCGGCGCCGATGTTGGGCGCCACGCGGTTGTTGCGGTCGTCCCGCAGCCCCAAGCCAATCCAGTAGTTGGTCCCCAGAACGAGGTTGTCGAGGAAGGCCAGCGGTACGGCTGTCCGGCGGTGCCAGTTGTTGGTCCCCGCCAGGAATGCTGCCGCCAGCGCGGCGAGCGCCGCCTGGCTGGTGGCCACCAGCCAGCAGTATTGGATGCTGTCCAGGGCGTTGGCCGCCAGCAGGTCCGACCCGGCATCCTCGCTGATGACCCGGACGTAGGCCGGGGGGAAGTTCAGGGTCATGCCGACGTTGTTGCGGAGGTCGCGGTTGGTGAGGTTGCCGACGAGGGGCGGCCCAACCCAGATGCAGTCGCGGAACCAGCAGTTGGCCGCACTCGTAAGAACGGCGACGTTCAAGGTGTATTGCGTCCCCGGAACGCTGGAAACCACCTGCACCAAATCGTCGGTGCAGGTGACAAGCGAGTTGAAGTTCGCAATGGCAAACACGCCGCCGCCGAGAAACACCATTACCCCCGGCGGCTGCGTCCGGGGTAGGATTACGAGCGCGCCGGTTATGTTCATGCTCGTCAAGAACTGCAACCGTCCGCAGGTCTTGTCCATCGTGACGTTGTTGCCGTTGAACCCGCTCAAAGAGCAAACCGGCCCCTGGCAGATAACGTTCGTCCCGGCGCCAACGAATGTGCCGGTGTTGATAAAGCCGGAGCCAACGTACATATTGGCGCTGCCCGTGAACGTACCGGCATTGGCGAGGCTGTTGCGGACGACGAGCACCGCCCCCGCGGTGACCAGCCCCGCGGCGATGGTGAGGTCGTAGCAGTTGAAGAGGTTGGGCAGCGTGACCGTGCCGCCACCGGAAATCAGGATTTTCGGCCAGGTGTCCTGGATGTTCTGCGTGATGGTGAAGGCCCCGGCCGCGGTGAACTGCACCGTCCCCACGTTCTGGCCAACCCAGGTGTTCATGTTGGCGCCGCTGTAGTTGCCTCCGACGACCAAGCGCGACGTGTCCGCCGCCATCGAGAACCGGCGGGGCAGGAGTGCGCCTCCGACGTAGCTGTAGTTCCCGGCCACCTGGAAAGCGGTATTGGCGGCCATCGCGTGGGTCATGTTGGCTGGCTGGTTGGGGCAGTACTCGCTGTAGGCCGCACAGACGAAGGCCGAGGCGGCCGGGAAATTGAACCACCACGCCCGCCCATTGGCGGCGTTGAAGCCGTTGGTGGTGGTCCCTCCCAGGAAGCTGACGCTGAAGCCGTTCAGGTCCAACTGCTTGCTCATCGCACCAGTCGCGGCGGCGTCGAGCACGCTGAACCCGAAGCCGTTGGCGCAGGTGTAGACGCAGTTGTTGCGGGCGCGCACCACCACGTTCTGGGTCAGGGTACGCGTGGCGAATTGCAGTGCGCCGCCCACGCCAGCCACGGCCGTCAACGCGAAGAGCCCACAGGGCCACAACTCGACGGTGACGGGGGCCACCCCGCCGCCGCACTCGAACACCCAGTCGATGCCCTGCATAGTGACGCCGACACCGGGGTCCGGACGGAACTGGTCGGCGACGCCCGAGAGCCCCGCCTCGAACAGAAGCGTTTGCCCGCTGGTCGCGTCGGCCTTGGAGAAGGCCCCGCTGCCGGTGGTAAGCTGCCGATGCACCACGATGTTGGTTCCGGCGCCCATGACTAGGCTGGTGACTTGGCCCGGGTCGGCCACGTACAGGTTGTAGAACTCAAGGTTGGCGGCTCCGGCGGGGAGCATTATGGCGCCGGTGCCGGTGAACCTCCAGGAAGAGGTCCCGCAGGAATGGACGGCAGCCAGGCTGATAATGATGAGACGCCTGCCGACCGAGACCGTGGCGGTGCCGGACACGAACCCATTGGCGAGCATGGTGGCTTGCCACTGCAAGTCCCCGCCGAGGAGGGTGAGGTTGTGGTTGTTGGTCTGCCAGACCCCGTTCCAACAGTCGATGCCGTCGCTCAGCGTCAGGGCATCTTGCTGCCGGTAGGTGCCCCCGGCTCCGGCGCTGCCGATAGTGAAGCAGTGCAAGGTCTGGCCCGCAGACGTGATGAGCACCACACCAGCCACAGCGGTGAAGGCCACCACCTGACTGTTGTGTACTACGGCCATCGCGGCAGCCAACTTGAAGACGGTGCCACTTATGGTCACCCCCCCCGGCGTCAAGGTAAGCGTCCCGGTGCAGCCCGTGCAGTCGAGGTTGGCGGCCGAGGTGACCCTGAACGTTGCGCTCCCGGTGCCGTTCATGTAAATCGTCCCGGCAACGCTCAGGTCGAACATCCCAGCATCGAAATCGCCGCGCTGGGCGGTGAAGTTGTTGGCCAGCGTCATGTTGTCTTGCGGCCGGTAGGTCCCGCCAGCCCCCGAATGTCCGAAGCGGACCGAGCCGAGCGTCTGGCCGCCAGAGGTGATTAGCACATCCCCGGCCACGGCCACGAAGTCGATGAGCTGGTTGTTGTGCGTGAAGACCATTCCGGCCACCAGCGTGAACACCGTGCTGGCAATGCTCCACGTGTTGGTTTGTACGAGCGTGCCGGTGCACCCAGTGCAGTCGAGTTTCTGGCAGGCGAGCAACCCAAAGGTGCAGGTTCCGTCGGTGGTCGCCACGACATCGCCGCCGATGCTCATGGCGTGCGCATTGGAGTTGTAGATGCCGTGCACGAACGTCGCGTCGTCGAAAGTGCCGAAGTCGTCCAACTGCCGGTAGGTGCCCCCCGCCCCGGCATTGCCGAAGCGCACGGACCACAGGCCGAACCCGGCGGTGGAGATGTCGGTGGTTCCCGCCACGGCGACAAAGTCAATCAGTTGGTTGCCGTGCAAGAACCCACTCATGCCCGGGTCCAGCTTGAAGACGGTGCCGGTGATGGTGAGGGTGCCGCCGAGAGTCAGGTCCCCAGTACAGCCGGTGGCGTCGAGCCTCCCACAGGTCGCGCCAACCAGGGTGACGCTACCGGCCCCGGTCATAAATATCGTTCCGGTTACGGTGGTGGCGGCACTGGCGACGAAGTCCCCATCCACGCAGGTCAGGTTCCCGGCCAAGTCCAGGGCGTCGGTCTGGTTGAAGACGGCACCTGCCCCGGCGTTGCCGACACGGACCGAGCCCAGGGTTATTGCGTTGGTGGTGATGTTGGGGGAGACTACGACTGAAACGAAGTCAATCAGGTTCAGGCCGTGAACGAAGGTCATCCCCGCGCCCATCACCAGCCCCGTGCCGCCGACTGCGCTGGTTATGGTCCAGGTGCCGCTTTGGGTGACGGTGCCAGTGGCCCCGGTAAAGTTCAGGGAGTCGCAGGAGAAGACGCCAAAATCGCAGTCGCCAACCCCACTCACAATGGCGTTCCTGCCAACAACCAGGGCAAAACCGTTGCTGTCGTAGTCGCCGTCGATAACGGTGAAGTCCCGGGTTGCAGTCAGGGCATCCTGTTGCTGGAAAACGGCCCCGGCTCCGGCGTTGCCGAACCGGGCGGAGTAGATGGCTACGCCGTCGGTGGTGAGGAGCACGTTTCCGGCAACGGCGGTAAAGTCCAGCAGGTTGTTGTTCTGCGTGAAGGTCATGCCGCCATCCAGGGTGAAGACGGTGCCGGTGATGGTCCAGGTTGCGTTCTGTGTCAGGGTGCCTGTGCCCCCGGTACAGTCCAGGGCGGCGCAGGTCAGCAAGTCCAAGGCCACCGTGTCGTTACAGGCAAAGAACACCGTTCCCCCGACGGTGAGCGAGTGGGGGAAGAAAGCATCGGTGGTGGTGTAGGCCCCGCTGGTGAAGGTGACGTTTCCGGCCACGTTCAGGTTGTCGTGTTGCTCGACCGAACCACCACCACCACCGTCGTCTATCCGAAGGGCTCCAATGGTTATTCCGAAGGAGAGGAGGTCCCCTGTGCCGGTCATAAGCATTTCGCCGCCCCCGTGATTCAAGACCATAAACCCGCTTAGGTAAAGATAAGTGCCAACGCTGATGGTGAAGCCACCCTGGCTGAAGGTGCCGGTGTAGCCTCCAGCAGGCCAAGATGCAAAATCGAGGCTGTTCAAAACCGGTGTGTTCACGTCCAGATTGCAGGAGGGAGACACTGCATCGAAAGCGGTATCGTCCCCTGCGCCTGGAGGCCCGCCGCCGTCGGGGGCGCCGCCGGACACGTTGGCCCAGCAGTCGCCCGACCAGAGGTTGCCTCCCCCGTCACCCACAAAAAAGCGCAGAGCCATCGTTCAGCTCACACTCGGCGTCTTGGTGGTCACGGTAATCCGGCGCGCGCCCCCGCCGCCGGACTCAGGCGTAATCGCCAAGGCCGTGGCGAAGTCCCCGGCGCCGATGTTGGGCGCCACGCGGTTGTTGCGGTCGTCCCGCAGCCCCAGGCCAACCCAGTAATTACCCCCCATGACGAGGTTGTCGAGGAAGGCCAGCGGTATCGCCGTCCGGCGGTGCCAGTTGTTGGTCCCCGCCAGGAATGCCGCCGCCAGCGCGGCGAGCGCCACCTGGCTGGTGGCCACCAGCCAGCAGTATTGGATGCTGCCCAGGGCGTTGGCCGCCAGCAGGTCCGACCCGGCATCCTCGCTGATGACCCGGACGTAGGCCGGGGGAAAGTTCAGGGTCATGCCGAGGTTGTTGCGGAGGTCGCGGTTGCCGGTGTTGCCGACGAAGGCCGCCCCGGCGTAGTTGCAGTCGCGCCACCAGAGGTTCTGGCCGTTGGTCAGTGCCGTGACCGTGAGATTGTAGCGGGTCCCGGCCACCGACGACACCACTTGGACGGTCCCGTCGGTCGAGACCACCTGGCTGTCGAGCGCCGCCAGCGTGAAGTTGGCTCCGGCCAGAAATTGGACGACGCCGGGCACCAGGCGGTCCTCGATGATGAAGGCCGTGGTCACGTTGAGCGCCGTCAGGAACTGGAGCCGCTGGCAGGTGGCGGACATGATGAGCGTCACGGGATTGAACCCGGACAGCGAGCCGACGGGGCCGGTAAACCTCACGTTGGTCCCGGCCACCGCCACGACTCCGGTGTTCACGAAGGAGGAGCCGATGTACATGTTGGCTCCGCCCGTGAAGTTACCGGCGTTGTTGAGGTTGTTGCGGATGGCGAGGACCGCCCCAGCCGTGACGATTCCGGCGGCGATGGCGAGGTTGAAGCAGTTGAAGGGGTTGGGCAGCGCGACCGTGCCGCCTCCGGAAATCAGGATGTTCGGCCAGGTATCCTGGTCGTTCTGCGTGATGGTGAAGGCCCCGGCCGCCGTGAACTGCACCGTGCCGACGTTGTGGCCAACCCAGGTGTTCATGTTGGCGCCGTTGTAGCTGCCTCCGATGACCAGAATCGAGGTGTCGTCCGTCATCGCGAACCGGCGCGGCAGGATGGCTCCTCCGACGTAGCTGTAGTTCCCGGCCACCCGGAAAGCGGCATTGACGGCCATCGCGTGGGTCATGTTGGCTGGCTGGTTGGGGCAGTATTCGTCGTAGGCCGCACAGATGAAGGTCGAGGCGGCCGGGAAGTTGAACCACCACGCCCGCCCATTGGCGGCGTTGAAGCCGTTGGTGGTGGTCCCTCCCAGGAAGCTGACGCTGAAGCCGTTCAGGTCCAACTGCTTGCTCATCGCGCCAGCCGCGGCGGCGTCGAGCACGCTGAACCCGAAGCCGTTGGCGCAGGTGTAGACGCAGTTGTTGCGGGCGCGCACCACCACGTTCTGGGTCAGGGTGCGCGTGGCGAATTGCAGTGCGCCGCCCACGCCAGCCACGGCCGTCAACGTGAAGAGCCCACAGGGCCACAACTCGACGGTGACGGGGGCCACCCCGCCGCCGCACTCGAACACCCAGTCGATGCCCTGCATAGTGACGCCGACACCGGGGTCCGGACGGAACTGGTCGGCGACGCCCGAGAGCCCCGCCTCGAACAGAAGCGTTTGCCCGCTGGTTGCGTCGGCCTTCGAGAAGCCCCCGCTGCCGGTGGTGAGCCGCCGGTGGATGACGATGTTGGTGGCGGCGCCCATGACCAGGCTGGTTATCTGGCCCGCGGCGGCGACGTACAAGTCGTAGAATCTGAGGTTGGCGGCCCCGGCGGGGAGCGTAAGGGTCCCGGTTCCGGTGAGCCTCCAGGCCGAGGTCCCGTAGACGTGGACGGCGGCCAGGCTGGCAATGTTGAAATGCCTGCCGACCGAGACCGTGGCGGTGCCGGACACGAAGCCGTTGGCAAGCATGGCGGCCCGCCACACCATATCGCGAGTGACAACGAGGTCCTGGTTGTTGGTCTGATAAATACCGTTTACGAGGTCCAAGTCCTCGGCGATGGTGAGCGGGTCCTGCTGCCGATAGGTGGCCCCGGCCCCGGCGTTGCCGCACCGGACACCCCCGAGGACCTGGCCGCCGCTGGTTATGGCCACCACCCCGGCCACGGCGGTGAAGTCACAGATTCCTCCAGCCTGGACAAACCCCATCCCCGCAACCATTATGAAGGTATTGCCCGCCACGGCGATGTTCTGGCCGGTGGAATCGAAGATGAAGGCGTACCCGGTGCAGTCCAGGGTGAGGCACTGCGCCCCGGGAGCCGTGACGGTGCACTGAGGAGAGAGGGCGTCGAGAAACACGTCGTCGCCGAGGCCCGGCACGAAGCCCTCAAGCCAGTTGAGGGCGACGTTCCAGTCGTTGCTGATTGCTCCCCGGAAATGCCTTGCGGCCATCGCTCAGCCCCTTACCACCCGTCGCCGACGAACTTGGTCACGAAGTCGAGCCCGCGGGTACACACCTCGTCGTCAACGCTGCAAGTCACGACGAAGGCCCAAATCTGCTGCGGGTAGCCCCAGCCCGCCCCCGGCGCGAGCTGAAGGGTGGGCAGCGGAGAGCAGGCCGTGTAGCCGGTGACCTGCTGGCCCGCGGCAATGAGAACGTCCACGGCCGCCTGCCCGACGTTCATGGCGGCCAGCGTGGTGTAGACGAACCACAGGTAGCACTTTATCGTGCCTGCGGGGACGTTGCAGGTGAGCTTGATGCTGGGGCGGACGATGTTGCTCATCAGGCAATCCCCGACATCTCGCCCACGCCCCAGGTGGGTTGCTCGAAGCAGTAGTAGCAACCGGCGAACATTACACGCTCCCGGGTCGGGCGGCGGCGGCCGGTAATGTCTTTGACCACCTCCCAAACCGAATAGCCAGGCAGCCGGGCCAGCGTCGTGAGCCTGGCGCCCGGTCTGATTCCGAAGTTGTTACCGGCGAAGTTGACGAAGTCGGCGGTGTTGAATCCGGTGACCGAGCCTGCTCCAGGAGCGGTCAGGTCGCCAGAGACGTTCCAATAGGGATACCCGGTCACCGCGCTATAATCGCCGCCCGCCCCATTCCCCGCGGCCAAACAACCCTGCGCCCCTATCCATCCGGCGGACCGGCCGACCCCGCCGAGCACGTTCTTCACCACGGTACAATGATGCAGCATGAGCCCGTTGCTTGCGTTCACGCAATAGGCTCCCCACTGGTTGTTGTTGTCGATGAGACAGTTTTGCAGATGCAGGTAGGGGCCGCCGCCCGCGCCAACCAGACACCCAAATAACGAGCCAGTCAGGCGGCAGCTCTTGGCCCAAACCACGTTCACATTGGAGCCCAGGGCACGCGAGTTGGCCGCCCCGCTGGTATTGATGATGGTGAAGTTTTCTATCTGTGCGCCTAAAGCGTTGAGCCCCACCGTGACATTGCCCCCACTGTTTGAAGTGATGGTCAGCCCGGCCCACCCGAGCATCCCGATTATCTGGAGGGTCTTGGAGTAGGAGACTTGTTCCGCGTAGGTGTGTCCTGCGGTATCATATACCTCAATGACATCTCCGGCCACCGTCCCCGCTGCCGCGATGGCCCCCGAGATGGTGGCGAAGACTTTTGCAGTCCCGACCGTCCAGATGTTGGGCGCAGCCATGCTACACCTTCAAGCCGGGTTCTGGGTTCAGGGGTTCACGCCCGCCTTCGGCGGGTAAAGTTCCCGGTTCGACAGCAACCTCGGCCATCCCTTCGGCTGCGCTCAGGGTCTGCGACTTCGCCGCCCAGTACGCCTCGTCTCCGCTTTTGCCCTCCAGCCAGAGAGACTCCCACTCCTCGTCGCTCAGCCGGTCCGCATCGAAGACGTTCTCCAGGGGCGACTCTCCGTGCGCAGTGAGCAGGTAGCACTTATCGGCCAACTCTTCGAGCTTGTCGAGGTCGAGCTGACGACAGCGGCCGTTCTCGTCGGACTGGTCGGGCAGCTTGCGCGAGCTTCTCAGGATGGCGAAGTCCTCGGGGTTGCCCTCGCCGCCGGGGTACTGGTCGAAGTCCCTGGCGGGGCGGCTGGCCACGTGGTAGTAGGTCCCCGCGGAGAAAACGTGGTCTATCTTCTGGTCGGCCTGCTCGACCTTGTCCGGCGGCGCAGGGTCCGGAGTCCAATTCTCGTAGTCGAAGGTGTCCACTTCCTTTGCGGGCATGACCTGGCCGCAGGTCGGGCAGATTTGCTCGACGGGCTCGACAACGACCCCCTTGCCCCCGAAGAGCCGCTGGAGCTGTCGCTTGAGCCAGGCAACCATCGCCTCTCCTACAGCGCCCTGATGGCGCTGGTGCCCGTCAGGAACGCCGGGTTGGCGGGCCACGGGTCGAAGGCCCCGGAGTAGATGCGGGGCAGGGTCGTGAAGCGCAGCCGCCGCTTGTTGCGGATGTCCACCGCCAGCGGCGACATGCCCATGAACCACAGCGTCGAGGCGGCGGTTATGTCGATGTTGCCGCCCGCGTAGTTGACGAAGGCGTAGTCGAGCAGCGGGACCCAGTTGCGGCCGGAGGCGCCGATGGGCGAGCCGTCGGAGACGCAGTTCCACTTGCTCACTGTGACGATGGCGTTGGCCACGCAGGCGGTCAGGCAGTTGTAGACGAGGCAGGCCTCCAAGTCGCCGTTGTTGGCGTTGGCAAATACGCCGTAGCCCTGCATATCCACCACCGACACGTGCTTGAGGATGTTCTGGCCCGGGCAGCTCGGCCGGAAGCCGTCGAGACCGCCGCGGGCGGTGCTGTTCTCCATGTACTGGGCACGGTAGCACACCTTGCCACCGGTCCCCACCACGCGGACGCGGCGGACCCAGTGCTGGTAGACGTTGAGCGTCAGCACGTCGGCGTGGGCCGAGCCGACGTTGGAACAGTTGAAGTTTTCCAGGATGACGCCACCGGTCCCGGTGACGTTCACGGTGGGCGCGGCGCCGCCGCCCGCGCCGGGCAGGGCTACACCCTGATTCTCGATGAGCCCGATGAGGACGATGTACTTGTTGGCGATGGTGATGGCCTCGGGGTAGGTATTGCCCGCGTTGGCCCCAGCACCGACGGTGTCGCCGCTTTGGGCTACGTTCACAGCCGCCTGAATCGTTGCGTAAGGCGTCCCGGTTCCGGTCGTCAGGTACGCGGACATGTGAGCGCCTCCTGGAGCGTCAGGTCCCTCTGGATGGTGTAGTGGCGGGGGTCGATGGACACGATGGTCAGCAGCATCCCCTTGGCCTCGGGATTCGAGGGCTGGGGCGTATGGAAGACCCGGTCACCCTCGATGACGCAGCCCATCAGCTCGTCCTCTTCCTTGCAGCGGCGGCCGGTCCGGAGCACGACGTACTCCGGCACGGGCAGCCAGTCCCGCTCGGGGGTTTTCTCCAGCACGCCGTCGAGCCAGATGTTGTGCATGCCGCTGTACTGGAGCGGCTGTTTCAGGCGATAGCGGCGGTTGACCAGGTCGTTGTGGCGGTCGGCCAACTCCTTGAGCAGCGTGGGCCGCGTGGCGCGAACGAGAACGAAGTCGCCCTGGCTCAGCTCGCCCGAATGCCAGTCGAAGGACGCGGGCTTGTCGATTACGAAAAAGCCGGTGGAGGCGGCAAAGAGGTATTCTCGCACACAGTCCTCCCGTCCTCCGCCCTCACGCGAACTGCACGATGCTCACTATTGCCGGACCGGCCCCGATGGCCCAAATCTGCGCCTTTTCGCTCAGGGGCAGCGAGATGGCGCCGCCGCCGCTGGCGAGGAAACAACCGTTGTTGATGGCCACCGAACCGCTGTGGCCAATCCACACGGCGTTGGCCACGTCGCTGTTGATGAGCAGCACCGCACGGCGCCCTCGGCGCAAAAACTGCGGGGCGTCGAGCCTGATGGCGGCAACAGCCGTCACGAGGAAGGCATAGGCTTCCCACGTGTCGAAGGTGACTTCCTTGACCCACTTGAAGGGCACGTCCTCGGGCACGCCCACGGGATGTTGCCCGGGAAGGACGCCCTCCTGGGTGGAGGGCGGCAGCGGGCGACGGCTCCCGGGAGCCTGGTGCGAGAAGGACTGCTCCAGGTAATCCCCGAGACCTTTTATCTTGCTCACGGCGGCTCTCCTTTCGTACCGCTCAGGCGACGTAGATGCGGCGCCCGCAGAGCGTGATGTAGGCAGTCAGGGTGGCCGCCGCGGCAAGGTTCTGGACGACCAACTGCAACTGCGAGTTGGCCTGGAGCAGGGTGTGCTCCGGCAGAATGAACGGGAAGCTCGCCGTGCCCATGCCCGCCCGGCAGTAAATGGGGTTGTTGGACATGGACCGGCCGTTGCGGCGGTCGATGAAGGAGAGGAGGAAGTCCTGGTCGGCCACGTAAGTGGTCTTCCACCACTCGAAGTGCCCGTCGGCCGTGACGGTGGTTTGGTAGTTGGCCAGCGACGCGGCGGGCTGGGCGGCGATGCCCATGTCGGGTGTGAGCCAGAACGGCGAGGACACCCGGGCACGGGCGGCGCGCTTCTCGACCGCGACAGCCAGCTCGCGGGAGGGGTTGGCGTAGGAGTAGTAGCGCGTGCCGTGGATGGCAGGCCAGTAGTCCAGGGAGACGCCTGCGCCGCCGCCGTTGTTGTTGAAGCGCATGGTGAGGGTGCGCTGCGGATTGAGGTAGAGGCTCTCGGCCAGGAGGTGGGGGCCGATGCCGACCGTGCCAGCGGGAGCCGCAATCGTCTTGCCGAAGAGGCAGTCGATGTGGATGGGCTGGTTCATCAGGTTCCGCTTGGCGCCCTCGTCGTAGATGTCCACCAGGGTGTTCTGGAAGCTCTCGGCGAAGCCGACGGTGGCCCGCCGGTGGCAGGTGAGATAAGCCCCCTCGAACGGCCCGTCCTGCCCCACCGTGAAGACGATGGGTCCACTGGTCACACCGTTGGCCACCACGACGGGGGCGGGGAGCGCAATCGTCGGTGTGGCGTCAGGGACCAGCGTGAACCACTGGGCGTCGAGCTTGAGGGGGTTGAGGATGAGTTTGTTCTGACTGTTACGCGCGAAGGTCTTTACCTGGCTCATTGAGCGGCTCCTTCATCAGTTGGCCCTGATGGGCTCGCGATGTCTCGTCTTGCTTTTCGAGGCTGCGGGGAGGGCGGCTGTCGCCGCCCTCCCCTGCCTTTTTCTGCTTTACTGGGAATGGTTCAATCCCGCGCGCTCCAGTCAGGACGCGAGACCACACCGGCCTCTACAGGCCGATGTAGTAGATGCCAACGACGTATGCGCGGACCAGGGTGGCGGCCGAGCAGGTGATGTTGGCGTTCGGCCACCGGAAGGCGACCTGGAACGTCTCGCCCGCCTTGATGCGGTAGGGCTTGCCGGTCGGCTTGACGAAGGGGTAGAACTCCTTCACCGAGGACCAACCCCACTGCACGTTCTGCACCGCCACCGTGGCGCCGCCGGTGTTCATGGCGGGACCCTGGGGGATGCGGGTCATGGGCAGCTCAAGCCAGCGGCGCTGAGCGCCGAAGGTGAAGCTGAACACGCCCTCCAGGTACACCAGCCGGAAGTCGGCCAGCACCGGGACGCTCGGGGCAGCCCGCGGTCCGAGGACTTCGGCCTGGAAGCCGAAGACATCGAACATCTGGGGTTGCGCAAGCTGTCCGCCGATGGTCAGGTTCGTATCAGCCTCGGTCTTCACCGTACCGGCCGCGTTCGCCTGGCCCTGCGGGCGCTGGAAGAAAATCTGCTGGTTGATTGCGCCAGCGGGGAGCACGTCGGTGTCGTACAGCGGGTTGCGCAGTGCCCTTGCGTAACCGGCCGGAGCGGGGCGGCTCAAAACGATGCCCTGTGCAGCACCTGCCATGTTCACGTCTCCTTATCGTTGGCCACGCCCACGAAGGGCTATGGCCGTTTCCCGCCCCTCCCCCGGGCACACCCCGGGGGAGGGGTAGGGATTGGGGTGAGA
>Ga0315278_10000756_pt1 | contig 28193 bp, 21 predicted proteins | sample YL17G06_0_MG_FD_203880 | JGI IMG/M metagenome (GOLD analysis project Ga0315278, IMG submission 203880) | Sediment microbial communities from Yellowstone Lake, YNP, Wyoming, USA - YL17G06_0 | ecosystem: Environmental > Aquatic > Freshwater > Lake > Sediment | place: USA: Wyoming | collected... | reverse complement strand
TGAGTGTTTGAATGAGAACTGGTTTTTGACGCTCGAACATGCCAGAGGGATTATCGAGAAGTGGCGTATTGATTACAACTATGAAAGACCGCACAGTTCGCTGGGAAACCAGACGCCGGAGGAATTTTTAAGGCTGGAAAATGAGAAATTTTCCACAGGCATGCCTGTGGAGGCAGTATCAATTAACGCTGGATACTCCAATTCATAGTGGTACAATAAATGGGGTAAGGTCATCGGGGTCCAAGGTTTATTGACCGCTCCAGAAATACCCAATTTGTTGGACACGGTGAGGTATGTTCCTAACTGAATTGGTCCGGTCACCAGACCATAACCAGACAGCGGCTTTATCTCCGCAATTTCCTTCAGACTAAAGTCCATTATGTCCGGCAGCAAAGCTCCGGCCAAACCAGGTATGCTTTTCCCAACTTCTGCTGCCCCAGGATGTTCGTTTCTATACATATTTTCTATTTCCCTATGGACAGCCTTGCCGAGATTCGCAAAGAACCAATCCATACCGCTGGGGTCTATTTGATTTATAGGATTACACGCCGTGTAATTGTATTTATGCAATGAGAGTGGCTCCTGACTATTTCCTGCGAATGAGTCGAGTTGGTTAAGTCGTCCGGTAAGGGGGTCATAGTACCTCGCATCCAGATAATATTGCCCGATAACAGGGTCGTATTCTTCGCCGACATACAGAAGATTCGTTAGCACAGCAGCAGGGTCAAAACCCAAAGCATTCCCATAGGCATCGTAGCCGTAACTTTCGATAATATTGCCGGAATGATTCGCCAACTGTCTTGTCGCTGGGGCAGAAGCCGAACCACCTGCGAGGAAAGCTCTGTTTCTGAAAGCTTTATAAACTCAACGCCGTGTTTTTCAGCAAGGGCTCGCGATGCCATTTCATCTGAAGCAGTCTTGCCCTGAGCAGACATTGGCTGCCTACTGTCAGCCTGCATGATAGCAGTGGTATTTTCAAACGAATTGTCCTTGGGTTCCAATCCCATAAAGGTCCCCTGGTTTTTTCCGGCAAAAAAAGAGCGTCGGCAAAAGTCTGTCCAAAGACGCCCACGCCAATGGGTAACATGGAACGAAACATTGCCGACGCTTCTATTACTCAATACGTAATACAGCATCGTCCGTGCACCCGTCCCGTGGTTTGGGGATTCTACAAGAAAACTCCGTTTGGCGTTTTGTCTTTGAACAGGTAAGCAAAACTGTATTTTTATCTAATGATTAGTTTCCGACACAACTCCTGCAATATTACTGATTTCGCCCACAGTTTGGGCATTCTTATCTCTTGAACAAAACATATTTGCTCATCGTCGAGTTTTTAGTACAGATTTAGCAAAAAAATTGGCAGACAAATTATTCTTCCGAGAGCAAAGAATGGAGCACGAAAACTAAATCTTCCAACCACAAGATTCTGACGCAATTGCTGCCAGAAAAAGGCTTGCTTTGCCACCAGCTTTTTACTGGTTTTTCGAATTAATTATGATTTCGCAAGTATTTACTTATCTGGTTTTTTCTATCGAACAATGACTCTGTATATGTAATATCCCACGACACGCATCTTGCCGTATAAGTTTTTTCGTTTACAAAATGGTTTTAAAATTTATCGCTTGCATAGAAATCACATTTTGGAAGAGAAGCGGCAAGGCTCAGGATGAATCTATTAAAAAAAGGAGCGCCAGATTCAGTTTCTCGCTCAAAGACGCCCACGCCAATGGGTACCACAGAACGAGACAATCTTGACGCTCCATTACTTTCTTTTGCTTTTTATTTAGAGGTAGGAAAACGAACCGTTTTCCCTGTATACGTCACATAAGCCTCCTGTAATATCCTCTGTGCGATGACCAAAATCAGCAAAGTAAAGTTCGGTTAGTATACACAATCGTCAAATTATTTCAATTTTTTTGAAGTTTTTAAGAAAATTGAGGTTCTTTTAAGGCAGTGGATACAGGTATAAGCTTGTTTATATAGGGGAAAAATGACAGCTTCGGCTCAGAACCTGTCAGGTCTGTCCGAAAATACGAAAGTTGACCATTGGCTTTATACATAATGAGGTTTATTTGTATACGCTAATTCAGTTTACAACAGCCTGAGAAAAGAATTGTGGGTGGATTTATCCAATAAGGAAAGGTTGTTTATTAGTCTGGATTTAGAGGCAGTAAACGGCAATAAACAAGGAGAATAAGATGCAAAGCAAAACAAAAAAAGGCGCAGTGGAAAAAGTTTTTACTGGCATCGCGTATACTGACCCCCGACAGACGACCAAGTGAGCAGCAATCGAGGACAGGCGACGGACATATTACATTTTGCGAAGTGCTGCCGGATGCACAGAGTAATCAGTGTTTTAAAGCAGAGAGGTTCGAAGCACGAGAAAGATTTGATGGAATTTGAAGTAACCTCATCGGCTGGAATAGAGATATTAGGGCCGTTTAAGGATATAGAAAACCTGATGAGCGGCTCTGCCAGAAGAATCCGCCGGATAGTCGAGGAAAAGGCAGAAAGGGATTTTATACAAGAGGCAGTGGCAGGCAAAATCTGAGAAAGATTGGCCGATTATTAATGTAAGGCCGGTGATGGAGATATGGCGGCATATGGAAGTTTTAACGGCCTGCCGTTGAAAAACGAAACGGATTTTTTCAAGAAAATTGGCCAGAAGTTTGCCCACCCTGCGGACATTGCAAACCCCTCTCATCCCGCTGAACAGTAGATAGTAGAACAGGTGACCGCAGGTTCGCAGATTTCGGCTGTTTGATTAAGCCGAGAAAATTTTTTACTCTACTTTCACCTTTCTACTGCTCACCTGCTCTGTCGGCCAAAGGCCGACCGGAGAGGGCGGGATTCGAACCCGCGGTACGGGTTTAAATTCCCATACGACGGTTTAGCAAACCGTTGCCTTCAGCCACTCAGCCACCTCTCCAAACATCAAAATAACAATTTACATCCCCCCACGCCTTATTGCAAGCAGATAACAGCCAAATTGTATCTTTTTGCATCTTTTATCTCAAAATCTTTCTTCAGCTTGTAGACATAACGGCAGAAACAATTATTATGTATGAGCAAACTTATGCAGAAATTCAAAAACCAGCCGGCACAAAGCAAGGAACTTGTGTTGACGGAAAATCAACCCAAAAACATCGCCTTTAAGCTGGCGTTTGTGCTTGTCATCATTCTGCTGCTCGGCTGGTATGTATCCATCTCACATCAATACCCCTACTACTTCATCTGGGATATGGATTACGTTGCCACGCTGGATACGGTGCTTATTCACAGCGGCCTGCTGCCCGACCATATAAGTCATACAGGCTTCGGAATGTATTTGCCTTTAGTCTTCACCACAAAAATCGCTCACTTCTTTAATGCAGTATCGGTTCTCGACCTTACAGAAGTCGCCGGTTCGCTCAATCCCCTCGCAGGCATAGCGGAACTGACGGACTTTATCAGGTTGCACACACCTTTTCTGATAATTGCTGTCGTGATTTTTTTATCTATGGCAATATATCTGATATTCGATATGTCCCCGTGGTATCTTTTGTTCTTTCTTGTTTTTCTCGGTTCACAGGAGTCGCTTATTTACCATTCGAGTATGGTGCGAACGGAGCTTTACAGCCTTTTTTACTGGAGCGCATCTGTTTTGATGCTGGCTTTGGCTGTTAAATCAGCAACTTCTGCCGGCAAACTCACGTCGCTGCTGGCTGCCGGAATACTGCTCGGACTGTCCTTCCTGACCAAAATACAATCTTTTTTCTACGTTGCATCATTGCCGCTGCTGTTTTTAATTTTTACCCTTCTCAAAAATAATCAGAAACAGATTCTGTCCCATCCACCGTTAAAACACCCCTATTTGGTGCTGATGGTGAGTTTTGTTAACCTTATAATCTTTTTGATTCTGGGAATTGCCTCATATTCAGTACTTATACCTCGCGGCGTTCCGACATGGTCATCGGGATTCGGGATTACTCCGCTGGTAATTCTTTTCTTTCTGATTTTCCTTGTCTTATTTGTGTGGCAGTTGCGCTTATGTGCAGCAAAAAAAACATCCGCCGACTCATTCAAATTCCTGTCCTGTATAAATATCATTGCAGCAGGATTTTTATTGTCTTTCGCCCTGCACTTCCTAATCTACCCGGACTCAGCCGTGTCCCTCCAGTATCTCCTGTCTGATTTCAAAATGGTTTTCTTCAGAAAAACTCGAGTATTGGATCCCAAAAGCCTTTCTTACTATCTTTCCAATTTTCTGCAATATCTTTATTACAATCCTGTTTTGTTTATTGTAAGCACACTCCTGAATCTGCTGCTGATTTTAGGATACCGTCTTAAATTTATTCAAATAACAAAAGGCCTGCTTATATTGTGCCTGCTTATCACCGTCTTTGCCATCGTAAACACAACTGTGGGGACAAGGTTTTATCTCAGGGACATTCTCTGGAAAGAAGTTTTGCTTAATTTTATGAGTCTGTTCTGCTTTGTCGTTCTAATAAACCGCCTTTCCGAACATCGCTTAAGATTTATCGGTATTGGCAGCGGTCTGCTCATCGTCCTATTTTTTACAAATTGCATTCACGCCTGCAATATGCCCGCAAGAATAGATGCAAATTACAACCTCTACGGCTGGTGGGAGGATAGAGAGTTCACCAGCGTCTTTGGCTGTAATCAGCCTAAGTATATGGCTATTATGTATAAAAAATATAATGCTGCTACCGCTAAAGTTGCCGAAGAATACGCCGTTGAACACAGGCAAATCAGAAATATCGCCAGCTTCGTATTCAAAAACCAGGATATCACATACCGTAATATCGGCATCCTTTTTGAAGGATTTCCCGCCTGGACCGCCGACCTGAGCTGCAAAATCACAGAAATCCCGTCCGAACTCAGCGGGGCCATACTGGTCGATAATGCCTCCGTCAAACTGAAAGAAAAGTTTTTTTTCAAAGAAGAATACGTCAGGCAGGAATCTGAATATCTCGACAAATTCAGCAAACCTTTTTCGGACAATCTAATATCCGTTCTGACCCGCCGCGATTTGAGAGTATTGTTGTTTGTCAGCCCGGATGATGTCCCCGGCCTCTTAAACGAGCAAGTGGTTCAGACGCCTTACAAAATCATCCTGCGAAACAGCAGCCTGTCCGTTGAACTCCAGGGTTTGGAGATAAAAAATTATTCCGAGATACCGCTGGATAAAATTAAACAAAAATTTTTCTTCGTTATAAAAAAAATGTAACTTTTTTTCGTAAATATCAGGAATCTTTTTAATGCAAAACAGCAGCAACTATTCCGGTAATGAAGAATTGGCGGCCATAGAATCAAAGCGGCGGAAAAACCCCGGCTATTATCGCGAAGTCGACCGTGCCTGCACCTTCGTTGTCCCTCAGGGCGTCAGGGTCCTCGAACTCGGATGTGCCACCGGCAGGTTGTTGGCTGCAACCAAACCTTCTTATGGGCTGGGGATTGACACTGACGAAAAACAGATTAATGCCGCCCGGCAAATTCACGCGGACCGTAGTGAATTAGAGTTCAGAGTCGGTGATGTCGAAACTACAGACCTCTCAGACACAGAGCCTTTCGACTATATTATTATTTCAGACCTCCTGCCTCTTCTGCGAGATGTGCAAAAAACTCTTACCAGACTGCATCCTCTCTGTAAACCTCACACGCGCCTCGTTATAACATATCATTCAAACCTCTGGCGGCCCATTCTTGCAATTGCTACGCTGCTCGGCAGACGCTCGCCGGACCCTTCATACAACTGGCTTTCCACAAACGACATAGAAAATCTGCTCTGCCTTGCAGATTTCGAGACGATAACGCTTTCCGGAAGAACATTGCTGCCCATTCGTTTCCCCGTTCTGGACTGGATTGCTAATCGCCTCCTCGCAAAGATGCCCGTCCTTAGCTGGCTTTGCCTGACCTGGCGAATTGTAGCACGTCCCTCGCTGCTTGCCTCTCCCGACAAAAAACAAAACGATGAACCAACTGTTTCAATCGTCATCCCTACACGAAATGAAAAAGGAAATGTCGAACAGGCGTTTACCCACACCCCTAAAATGGGTAAATGGACGGAATTAATATTCGTCGACGGCAATTCAACTGACGGCACCATAGAGGAAATCCAAAGGTGCATAAAAAAATACGGCCACGAATGGCACAGGGCACTGCTGCTGCACCAGACCGGAAAAGGCAAGGGACAGGCTGTCCATCAGGGATTTGCCCAGTGTCAGGGCGACATACTGATGATTCTCGACTCAGACCTGACTATGCCGCCGGAAGAACTGCCCAAGTATTACAATGCCATTGTTTCCGGCAAAGGAGAATTTATAAACGGCTGTCGCCTCGTTTACCCGATGGAAAAGCAGGCGATGCGATTTTTGAATATGGTCGCCAATTACTTATTTGCTCGTCTGTTTACTTGGCTGCTGGACCAAAAAATCAAAGATACCCTCTGCGGCACAAAAGTGCTTTGGCGGGAAGACTACGAAAAAATCGCTGCCAATCGCTCTTACTTCGGCGATTTCGACCCATTCGGTGATTTCGACCTGTTATTCGGCGCGGCTCGTCTAAATCAAAAAATCATTGATATGCCCATCCGCTATCGTGAGCGCAGTTACGGCGAAATCAAAATCAGCCGCTGGAAACACGGATGGCTGCTCCTGCGAATGAGTCTCGTTGCCTTTAGAAAATTGAAATTGTCTTAAGTGTAATTAAATACTGGCTAATCCCCGCTGCGAAGTCTCTCAATGTCCCTCGCCACAATTTCCGTAATGAGCAGGTCTTCATCTGCGGCTATTTCCCCCGCGGCAATGTAATCCGCCGATGAATCCTTTCGCTCATAGTCCTCTCTTTCGGCTCGAACTTCTGTTTTTCTGCCCGGCGCTTTTCTTTTTATCCCTGTAATCTTCCGTTGCTGTGCCATAATCTCTTCAGCAAGGTCAAATCTCGGAATGTCAGCCCGCGACGTTCTCGCCGTCTCTGCCTTATTTGCCTTCACCACCGCTGCCAGCAAAGAAGATGTCCCTTCGGATGTCTCGCTCACATTTTTTTCTTCTGCTTTTTGCGGCTGGGTGATGCTCTGCGGCATTTCTTTGGATGAAGATGTTCTGTTGGTGGAGCGAATGACATCTGCCCTGCTTTGCAGAATGTCATCGTCAATCTGCTCTTTTTTGTCCGGCCTGTTCACCACTTTAGCCTCCTCTACAGGATAATCAGTTTAACGCTGCTGCCGGCACAAATCAACGACAATCTGCAAATTTTCACTTGCCCGTCTCCGCTCCGTTATCCGCATCCCGCTTCAATTCATTTTTAAGTGCAATAAGCAGGTCTTTGGGAATATCCACGCCGAGTTTCTGTGCGGCCTGTATGTGTTCCCACGCAGGGTCATATTTCCTCAGATTGTAATACGCACAACCGATTCCATAGTGTGCATCGCCCATTTTCGGGTCAATTTCTATCGCCTTTTGATATTCATTCACCGCCTGCTCATAAGAACCGTTATTCAGATACGCCATTCCAAGATTGTAACAAATCGCCGCGTCATTCGGTTTTACGAGTTTTGCCCTTTTATACAATCCGATTGCCGTATCATATTTCTGCTTTTTGCAATACGCATTTCCAAGGTTCATCAGCGCTGCCGCCATATCAGGCTTGATAGCCAGCGCCTTTTGATATGATTCGATTTCATTTTCCGGCAGACCTTGTTTGTTGTAGCAGACCGCCATCCCGTAATACGCCTCTGCGGAATCGCCTTTTATCTTCAACGCCTTTTCATATTGGCCTATTGCTTCCTCAAAATCGCCCTTCTGACTATAAACCTCTCCTAACTGGCTGTATAGGCTGCTGTCTTTAGGCTCCAGTGTTATCGCCTGCCTCAGCTCAGCAATGGCCTGGCTGAACATCTCCTTCTTGCAGTATGCGCTCGCAAGATTTCTGTGTGCATTTACAAAGTTAGGGTCCAGACCCAGTGACTCTGTGTATTCGGAAATCGCCTCGTTCCACTGCTCTTTTTTGACATACGCATTTCCGAGATTGTTATGCGTCTTGGCGTCATTCGGATTAATCTCAAGCGCAGCCCGCAATTCTCGTATCGCATCTTCTATGCGGTCTTTTTTCAGATAGATACTGCCCAGATTTGACCGCGATTCCGCGAGCAGAGGATTTATTTCCACCGCTTTTTCAAGTGCGCTTAAGGCTCGGTCTGTGTCATTAACGACACTATAGCTGTTTCCAAGATTATTGAAAAAGCACCCAAGCGTCTGCTTCCTGTTCAGGCTCTGCATATAAATGCCTTCACCTTTGTCTTTAGGCACCTTAAATTTATCTATATAATGTTCATCGCTTGCGTAGCCGCCTTTGGACGTTGTTTCAATGTTGAATCGCACCTGCCCGTCGTCATACCTGACGAAGAAATGTCCCGGCACAACGACCCCATATAAGGGCAAACCTAACCGTTCCCCAATTGAAAGATAAAGAATCGACAAACTCAGGCAATAGCCGCGCTTCCTGTCTAATACCGAATGTAAAAATAAATCTTCAGGGTCATTCGCATCAGGAGTTGACACAAACCCTAATTCGCTGAACAGATACTCATTTATCAGCCCAATCGCATTCTGATTTATTTTTATCCCCTTTTCTTCGAGTCTGCTGCGGATTTCCGTCGCCATATCGTCCAGTTTCGATATATATGTTTGTGCATATACATCCTTGTTCCATTGTTCCGAAACAAGCAAAATTGCAGTCGCCAAATCTATCTCGTCAGCCTCTAACCGCAGCACCTGCTCAATTGATTTCGCATACAGACCGCTTCTGTTCTCATTGGCCAAACGCCCGTTTGCGCCGAAAGATACAGCGGCTATGACCAGAAATGTGCAAAATGGCAGGGTTTTTTTCATAATCCCGTCAGGGATGGCTTACGCCATTACTGTCCGAAACGCTTATATCGTATAAAGTTTAATCTATTACCGGCTCAATTTCAATCGGCACAGTCGTCCTGCGCTTAAACAAATCTATCTTCATCCACCCGTTGCTTTTGAATCGCCACAGCATTGCCAGTCCCACCAATACGGCACTGATTGTATCAGCTATCCACGGCCCTACCGCCCCGAACTGCGGAAAGAACTTGACCGTAAATGAACCGCCGACCCCAAGGATAACTACAGTGCCTATTGCCGAGATTAATGCAGGCCACATCGTATCGCCCGCTCCGCGCAGTGCGCTGCTGTAAATAATTGCCGCCGCATCGAATATCTGAAATATCGCCGCACAAATTAAAATATCTGTCCCCGTCCCAATGACCTTATTGTCAACAGAGAAAAACGTCATCAGGCTTTCTTTGAATACAAAAAAATACAGACTGACCGCTGCCATATACAAAACTGCTATTTTCAAACACAGACCTGTCTGCTTGACCACAATATCTCTTCTGTCCCGGCCGATGGCCTTGCCCGCCACCGCCGTCAGCGCAATTCCTATCCCCACAACGGGCATAATCGCCACGTTGATATATGAGAAAACAGCACTTGTTGCCGCCAGCGCCTCTTTCCCGAACTTTCCCACCAGCCCGAACAAAATTATCCCCCATAAAGAGACGTTTATAAGCACACCTACCCCTGAGGGTAATCCTATTTTTAACAGGTCTCGCATCTTTCCGAAATCTATATTTATAGTCTGTCTGCTCTTAAAGTCAGCGTTCATTTTGCCACCCAAGAACACCGACATTCGTATTGCTGCTCCGACCATTACGCCGATAAATGTCCCCCACCCTGCCCCTGCAATGCCCATTTTTGGAAAACCGAATTTGCCGAATATCAACAGGTAGTTAAACACGATATTTACCGCCTGCGCGACTATCGCTGCGTACATCGTAATTATCGGCCGGTGAATCCCCATAAAAAACTGGCTGCACGCCCACACCGATATGACGGGAATCAGCGTATAAAGCATAATTCGCAGGTAAATCACTTCCAGTTCCGCCACCGCCGGCTCGTGTCCCAATACCTTGAATATCCACGGCGCCGCAGGCCACATTATCGCCGCTACTATTACCGAGTAAATCATCCCCATATACATCGCCTGCCAGCAGTAACTGGAGCAGTCTTTTTTGCTGCCTTTGCCTAAATTTTGGCTGACAAACGTGGTAACGCTTGTGGTAACGCCTATTGCAAAACTTGCAGGCACCATACTGATAACGCCGGCAGGCAGTATCGCAGCCAATGCCTCCGTCCCCAAATCCGCAACCATAAGCCGGTTCACAAACTGCATTATGGTAAACGATATATTTGTTACCACTATCGGCCACGAAAGCCTCAGTATATATTTCAGCGACGCCTCATCAGCAGTCGTTTCCGGTAAGGATAACGTTGATTCACCGTCCATTAAACTTCACCCGCCTCTTTCAAATTAAGTCTTTTCAGCAGAGTTTCTTTTAAAATTCCCGCAATTTGTATTTGTTTGACTGGTTTGGTCTGGCCTGAAATTATACTGATTGCATTTTTTTTCACGCCAAGCTGTTTGGCCAGAAAATAAATAAGGGCTTGATTAGCCTTTCCTTTTTCTGGTGCCGCCGCAATTTTGACCTTCAGTATATCGCCGAGCAAGCCGCAGATTGCTGTTTTACTGCTGCCGGGAACGATTTTTGCGGTAAAAACCACCCCCCCGTCAATTTTTTGAATCGTCAAATCGGACATCTTAATCCCGTAAGGGATGGCTAACGCCATATTTATCCCCGGCCCAGCCGAGGGCTATTTGTTTTATATACTCAAACCAACCAAATTTTGTTTCTCAGATTAGATAAGTATACCGGATTTGACATTGATAGCAAGAAGACGATTGCCGTAAGGCATCCCTTAGCGGATTGCGTATCACAAAAGGCCAGTTTTCAACAGCCCCAACGTCCCTATTTATGCCTCATTTATCATTTCTTATTTTATTGGCCAGTCGGTGCGACATCTAAGAATACTTCATGTATTCCAAAATGCTGTTTCATTGTGTCTGTAACACCAAGATATTGTTTTTGCTTCTCCAGAAAAGGATACCATTCTTGAGCAGTTTGGGGACATGTGCTACCATCACGCAATTGTTGGTGTTTATCCCCTAAGAAGTAAATAAAGAGTAATTTGGCCATAATACTATGCTCCCTAAGGAAACATAGAACTGCCAGCCTATTGGCATACTGGTAATATTTCTTTTTCCAGTCGTTTGAATTTTGGATTCTTAGGAAACCTTTGGTCTTTTGGAAGGCAAGATCAATTTTCTTTACGCTCTCGGGTGCATCGGCACTGCAGTTACTTTCTATCTCTCCAGTATGAGCTTTGGCCTCGACCAGCAACCAACCATCACAACTGTCAATTTTTATTTTGGCCACGGCATCCCAGTTATGCTGCGTTCCTTTTTGCGGCCAAAAAGTTTTCCATTCTTCAAGTACCTGGGGGTATTCACCTTCCTTTATGAATTCCAGACCTTCCAATTCTTGATCTGGCAAGATTACTTTTGCAGGGTCTGAGGGATTATATACGTCTTTGTTCTTACGTTTGAAGTCTAACCAGTTTACAATTGTTATGCCGATTTTATTTTCAATTTCACGATTTAGCTCGTAACGGTATCGTGCCATATACCTCATGAGGTGGTATTCACTGCCATATCCTGCTCCAATATGATCACTCATAATATCCTCTTAAAAAAATGGAGGACTATAGCAATAGCTATGGATAGCGGGGTTATCCATATTTCAATACTTTTCGTTTATATTTGTGCCGATAGCGGATTGGACATATTTTTCAATCTGCTCGGCCAGTTCGCCTAATGGTTCAAGCTGAAAATCCTCATAATGGCCCGGCACAAACTCGCCATTCAGGGCCTTCTTGAAAATCCTGACTCTTATAATGGAAGGGTCTTTGGCAGCCTTGCTGAAATCGCTGTCTTTATGCTCGGTAAGCTCGACCCGCCAGTCTTCACTGACAAAGACAAGGCACTTGCCGGTAAAAACCGCCGTCGGAAAATAATCGCGCAATAATTTCAAAGTATTCATATCCTACCCGCCATACGCTGTCCGCTGTCCGCCATTTATCATTTTCCCAGCCAATTGTCCCAGAACTTTTCTTTTCCGCTGGGACTGACACGCTTACCTATTTCTTCGCGGCTTGCACCTTCACCTAACAGCCGTTCCGCCTCTTTCGCCGCCTTTACAAATAACTTTACCTTTTTAGCAGTCTCCTCATTACACATCACTGCCTCGATATGGGTATGAACGTAGCCTGCCCCATCCGCCGCCGCCTGATATACAAAATCTTCTACGTCCTGACAAGTCATAGAGCTGTAATGAAATCCGCCCAGCCGCCAGCCGAACGGCACATTCGTCCCTCTGTTGATAACCGCAGGATTAAGTTTCGGCGATATGCCTGGGTCATAATCGATTACCGCTATTTTCTCCAAATGCTGCAACTGCTCAGCCCGCATATCCTCACAATGAAGGATTCTTCCCGGCACAGGCCCGTTATAGAACATATTCCAGTATGGCAGGACAAAATCCTGCCACATCTTCGATGGCACCATCGCTGCAATGTCATCGCACAACCTGCCGTGGTCAGGTTCCGGGTTTAAAACTTCGGCATTTTCTATTTTGCAGAAAAATCGACAGTATTCCACGATGCTCGTTGTCGACAGCCGCATAAACTGCTTAAGCGAATCCGGCTTATCGAAAAGGTCATACATAAAATTTGCGCCGAGCAGTTCCCAGACCGTAGTGATAGGCCCTTCCCATTGCCAGCCGAGATGCACCTTTTCGTCAGGGAAGGCGTTCTGCAGCCTTTTGTAAAATCCTAAATAATAAGCCGTCATCCCTGACGTTGCAAAATCTATAGACTCTTTCAGCCGCTTAATCCCCTCATCAATCGAGCTAAACGGCGGAATATGGTGAACCTCACCTCCTTCGGGAAAATTCAATTTCGCCCCGATAGTGTTTACGTGGCCGTATTTAATCATCGGCGAAAGAACAGGTATCGTCGGCGTCGCTTCACCGAACAATTCTTTGACAAGGGGTCTTCCCTTGCGATACGCCTCTATACACGCACTGGGATTCTGGTAATATTCTCTGATAGGTATGCCCGCCAGTGTCCATAGTGAATTGCCATATACCCCTACATACCATCCAAATTTTCCTTCACTGCGAAGTGTCTTATAGTGTGGTTTTTTCGGCATTTTCTTCCTCCTTCATTGTAGAATTCGCTCGTTTCATTATATCTTTGTGCCAATATTTGATTCTTTCCTGCAGCTTTTCGCATATTGCTTTGCTGCTTTTATCTTCAATGAGATTGTTCATCTCATAAGGGTCTTTTTCCAAATCAAAAAGATGAGTCGGCGTAGAATCATCCTGCGTAACTACCAATTTATGTTTTCCTTGGCGTATCATAAACCATTTCTTCTTTGTTGGGCCGCCTTCCGATTTCGGCACGTCTCCGCCTTCCGAAAATACCGCATCTGCCAACCTCTCCTTTTTGCCCGCAGTTATCGGCGCAAAACTTATACCCTCCGCTGACTTTTCTTTAGGCAGGTCTGCATACCCCAATATGCTCGGAAATAAATCAACGGAAGAGACAAGCTCATCACTGACAATGCCTTTTGGGCTGCCGGGGGCTTTCACTATCATTGGAACGCGGACAGATTCTTCGTAAAAGATATTTTTGTTTTTCAGGCCGTGACTGCCTTGCATATCACCGTGGTCGGACGTAAACATAACCACCGTTTTGTCTGAAATTCCAAACTCCCGCAACTTATTCATTATCCGGCCAACGTTGTAATCCAATTGTGTTATCATCGCATAGTAGAGTCTGAGATAAGTATCCAGATTTTTATTGTATTTTTTATACATCGGGTCATTTTCAGCCGTTCTCGGTGGGCTGAAGGTGCGCGTATAGGGGTCTATGTCCTGACAGTTCGGCCTGCTGTGGATTTTCATACCGGCATACATATCCTCGTATTCTTTTGACGGCTGCTCAGGATAATGAGGGTTCTGATATGAAACAAACATCGCAAATTTTTTGTCTTTGATTTTTTCGAGGCGCTCGATTGCTATATCCGTGGTAGCATCGGTTCTGTGTTTTTTACAGTCAATTTTGTTGCCTTTCTCATCAAAGAACCACACCTGGTCTAAAAAATCGTTATAGCACTGATAACCTATGAAATCTGTGAAGCCCGCACGAAGTTCCGGCGGCACACCGATATTGTCCTTTCCGCCCAAATGCCATTTGCCAATATAACTGGTTCGGTAGCCGCCATCATTCAGCGATGCCGCCAGTGTGCGTTCATTTTGTGGGACGGCCTTTTCATTTTCGATGACTCCTGTCTGATGGGCGTAGCGGCCGGTCATTAAAATCCCCCGGAACGGCGTGCAGACAGGATAAGATGAATATGTATTTCTAAATAACGTCCCCTCAGCAGCAAGCCTGTCAAGGTTAGGCGTTTTGACGTTTGGGTCGCCCATACAACCCATCGCAAACCCGTGCATCTGGTCGGCAAATATGAAAAGAATGTTGTAACCCTCTTTGTTTGCTTTTAGGTTATCAAGACTTTCTGGCAGGATAGACCGGCAGGACGATAACGCAAAACCTGCTGCCGCCGCTCCTCCCATTTTTAACAAATCACGCCTGCCTATCGCCTCGGTTGTGAAATTTTTATTTTTTTCTTTCATCTTAAATCTTAAGTGTCCCCACCAATTCTTTAATATCTTTTATATTTTTGCGGACGCAGTATTTTTTAATGCCTTCTATGATTTTCATTGCGCAGTTAGGCTCAATAAAATTCGCTGTGCCAATACCAACCGTGGACGCTCCTGCAATGATAAACTCGACAGCATCCGAGGCGTTCCTGATTCCGCCAACGCCCAGAATCGGTATTTTGGTGTTTTTTGTAACTTCGTTGTAAACCTTATTAACTAAGTATACCGCTATTGGCTTTATCGCCGGCCCCGACAGCCCACCGGTCTTATTTGCCAGAACCGGCCTGCAACTCTCTATATCAATCACCATCGCAGTAAATGTATTTACCAAACTCAGTGCATCAGCCCCGCTGTCCACCGCTGCTCTCGCAATTACGCTTATATCCGTAACGCAAGGCGTCAGTTTGACCATCAGGATTTTGTCCCCGGAAACCTTTTTAGCCGCCGACGTAATTTCCGCAACCTGCACCGGGTCTGTTCCAAAGGTTATCCCGCCCTTCTTTACATTGGGGCAACTTATATTCAGTTCAAAACCGATTATCGCTTTTTCACCTGAAAGACGTTGTATCACAGTTACATATTCGTCAATCGTTTCGCCTGCCACGTTCACAAAAACCTTTGTCTTCATTTGCCCGATGACAGGCAGTTTCTCCTTGATGAAATTTTCCAAGCCGATATTTGCCAGCCCGATAGCGTTGAGTATTCCCGAATCGGTTTCGACTGCTCGCGGCACAGGATTGCCTTTTCTCGGTTTCAGCGTGATGCTTTTTGTAATAAATCCCCCCAGCGCATTAATATCGATAAACTCCGCCAGCTCATCAGCGTATCCAGATGTCCCTGAAGCAGTGAACACCGGATTAGCCAGCCGAACCCTCGCAAAATCAACCGAGATATTTATTTTTTCTTTCATAATTCAAAAACCACTTCTCTGCTGTCAAATACAGGCCCGTCCTTGCAGCAAAGTTTATAAACGGTCTCTCTCGAACCGCTTACTTTGCATTCCACGGCACAGCTCTGGCAGACGCCGATTCCGCACGCCATCATTCGTTCCATACTTATCTGGCAGTCGACATTATATTTCTGTGCAATTTCTGCCATTCTCGCCAGCATCATCTCCGGGCCGCAACTGTAAATAATTATATCTTTTGCCGCCGATTTATTTTCATCAAGCCATTCTGTAAGGCAATATGTAACAAGACCTCTAACTCCCATTGAGCCGTCATCCGTTGATATAATTGATTTCACATTATATCTTGCGAAGTCCGTCGGCTCGGATTTACGTATTTTCTCAAATGGCAGTTCTTTGGCTGTTTTTGCGCCGACAAATGCTGTTACCTTAATATCAGGGTAATTTTGTTTGAGGGTCTTTGCCAGATGTATCAGCGGCCCTGCCCCCATTCCACCGGTCGCCAATAAAGCAATTTTTTTATTCTTCGGCACACTAAAACCGTTCCCCAAAGGCCCTGTAACGCTGATTGAGTCGCCTTTTGATAATGTCGTCATTCGCAGACTCGCCGGCCCCACAACGCAGTAAAGAATTTCAACCAATGTCTTGCCGCTCTTCGTAGTTACATCGCAAAAACTGAACGGCCTTCGCAGCAAAATCTTACGCTCCGCCGTATCCCTCAAATTTTCCGATATAGTATCAAGGGGCGGCAATGCTGTAGTCGACAGGTCCAATTCGGCAAACTGACCCGCAGAGGTCTTCGCAAATGCCGTCCCGCCTTTGCCTTCAAAAACAAGGCTTATTCGGTAGAACCTCTCTCCTATCTTTTTATTGGAGGTTACTAAGACGTCAAACGTCCCTTTATTAAAACTATGACTATTCAGACTCATATAATCTAACTAAGAATTTACCTAAAATCCCCTCCCAGTCAAGTTAATAAACTGTATCGCCGCCCCCACAATTTCGTCTTGACTTGCCGACAATTATGTTTATCCTGTATAAACCAAAAAACAAAAACAACGTATAACATATAAAGATAACTTATGACAAGGAGAACGTAAACAATGGTATCTTTTCTTAAGAGAAGGTCTGTATTTCTTTTGTGTTTAGCTGTTGTATTGTGTCAATCCTGCACTTCGAATCAGCCCCAAATACAAACAGCAGCCGAGCAATCCAAAACCGCCGAACAACCTGCCGTTCAGCCTGCTGAACGGTCAAACATCGTCGCCGAAATCGGAGACCACGTAATTACGACAGAAGACCTCGAAAAGAGAATCATAGATAAGCTGCGTCCCAGCCCGGTTATGACTGCTGACCTAAACCAGCCGGTCAAGCCAAAGGATGTGCTTATGGAAATGATAACGGAAAAAGCTATGATTACCGAGGCCCGCAACCTCAATCTCCTCGACAATAAGGATGTGCAGAAAAAGCGTAATGAGTTCAAAAATGGCCTGCTGTTAAAATTACTGGCGGCAACGTATCTGACCGGCAAGATAAATATCACCGATTCGGAAATACAAGAAAAGATGAAGGCAAATCCGGGCATTGACAAAGCAAAGGCTGCAGTAATGCTTAAAAGAGAAAAAACCGCCAAACTCACGGATGAATTCTATAATGACTCGAAAGAAAAACTGCACGTTCGCAAATTGACTGAAAATTTTCCCAGAGCAGCCCAAATCCATCAAAAACTGCTTGATGAGGCATCTGTCTCAGACGGCATACAGTTCATTAAGATTAAACAGATAGAAAACCTCACTCAGGAAGAAAAAAATCTTGTCCTCGTAACTTTTGACGGCGGAGAAATAAATCTGGGGGATTTGTTCGCAGCACTGCACGAAATATCTCCTCCTACGCGTCCCAAAAACCTCAGCACCCCGGCCGGCATTGACCAGTTCCTGGAACAACGCTTGATGAAAAAACCCATTCTCATCGCTGCCGCCAAATTCTATGGGTTTGAAAAAAATGAAACCCTCCTGAAACAGCTAAAACTATGGGATGAAAAAACCCTCCTCGAGGAAATCATAGGGAAAACAGTTTATGTCCCTAACGAACCAAACGACAAAGAAGTTCTCGCCTATTTCAATAAACACAGAAAAGATTTTGCAACACCCAAATCTCTTAAAATCGACCAAATCTGGTGCCAGGATTATAAAACGGCAAAAATAGTAAAAGACCGGCTGGCTGCCGGCAAAGATTTTGATTCTCTCAAGCAGGAATATTCTCTGGACAAAAAAACCGTTCCCGTCGACGTTTCTGCTAATACCGAAAAAATGTTCTTTCCCGATATATGGACAGGAGAGCCCAATACAATCATCGGCCCGATAAAAGGTTTGCATCAAAATCGGGTAACCTGGAGAATCGTCAAAATACTGGAGAAAAACCAGGGCAGATGGCAGAAATATGACGAAGAAACAATGAACTCAAGCATAAGATACAAAATGTGGGAAGAGCAAAAGGAGATTATCCTCGCCGCCTACAAAAAACAAATTATTAAAAAATATCCCTATCGGATATATCCTGAAAAAATTAAAAATCCGTTGGACATCTCTTAGCCTTGGCTGGCGAGCCACGCTCGCAGGGTAACAAACTACGACCGGTTACAAACAAGTGAAGGCAGTATTAATCACATATAGGCCGATTCTCATCTGCATCGCACTTGCCGCAGCAACTCTGATTGCTTTCGAGCCGCTTCGATATAACAGCTTTGTTGATTTGGATGATACGCTCTACGTTACCGAAAATCCGAACATCAAAAACGGTTTAAGCCTTCAGTCTGTTCTCTGGGCATTCACGCACTCGCACGCCGCCTTCTGGCACCCTTTGACCTCACTCAGCCACATTCTGGATTGTGAACTATTCGACCTGAACCCGCTCGGCCACCATATAACAAGCCTCCTGCTGCATATTGCAAATACCCTTCTGCTCTTTATGGCGATGCAAAATATGACAAATGCAGTCTGGCAAAGCGCCTTCGTTGCAGCCGTCTTCGCATTACATCCGCTCCACGTCGAATCCGTCGCCTGGGTGTCTGAACGAAAGGACGTCCTAAGCGGCTTTTTCTGGATGCTGACAATAATTGCTTATTTGCATTACCTTAAAAATCCGAACATAAAACGGTATCTGCTTACACTCCTAAGTTTTATCCTCGGCCTTATGTCCAAGCCGATGGTGGTAACTCTGCCGTTTGTTCTGCTTCTGCTCGATTATTGGCCGCTGAAAAGAACTGAAAACCCGAAATTAGGAATTGCTCATCTCGTTTTGGAAAAAGTTCCTTTCTTCGTTCTCTCGGCTGCCGCCGCCGTCATCGCTTTTCTTTTTCAGCAAAAAGAAGGTGCCTTGCCGGACGTAAATTTGCTCCCAATAAACACTCGCATCGCAAACGCCCTGATTTCTTACATCAGTTACCTAACAAAAACATTCTGGCCCGACAGGCTGGCGGTCTTTTATCCGTATCCCGCCGATACCATACCCATCTGGCAGGCCCTCTTTTCATTTTTATTGCTGCTTGGCTTGTCCGTTTTGGTAGTCCGTCTGGCAAAAAATCATAAATATCTGCCGGTCGGCTGGTTCTGGTATCTGGGGACATTGCTCCCCGTTATCGGTCTGGTGCAGGTCGGCACACATTCTATGGCCGACCGTTACACCTATCTGCCGCTCATCGGCATCTTTATTATAATTGCCTGGGGCGCCGCCGAACTTTTTGCCAAATGGCGCTTTCGCAAAATCGCACTTTCAATATTCGCTTCGGCAATATTCACCGCTCTCGTTGTGCTTACCCGAACGCAGGTAAAATACTGGCACGACAGTGTAACGCTTTTCGAACACACCGTCAGGGTAACAAACAACAACTACACTATCGACAACAATCTCGGTGTCGCACTTCAGGCCCGGGGCAGACTCGATGAGGCAATCTCACATTTTCGTATGGCCTTGCAGTCTAACCCCGAATATTTTAACGCATATTACAATCTCGCCAACGCACTTAAAGCTCAGGGTAAACTCGATGAAGCGGTCAGCTATTATTATCAGGCCCTGAAAATCAAACCTGATGACGCAGGCGTCCATAACAATCTCGGCACCGCCCTGCAGGCCCGGGGCAGACTCGACGACGCCGTCGACCAGTATCAAAAAGCTCTCCAAATCCAGCCTGACCTCCCTTCAGCACATAATAATCTGGGCAGTATCTTTTTAATGCAGCGAAAACCCGATGATGCAGTTGTTCATCTTCGTCAGGCATTGCTTCTCAACCCTGAAAATCCGGAAACGTATTACAACCTCAGCATCGCCCTTCAGCTACAGGGCAATCTTGAGCAGGCGATAACAGCCGCTCAAAAAGCCCTCGATTTGGCCCTCGCCGCCAAAAATAATGACCTGGTTCGTAAAATTCGCTCCCAACTGGAACTTTATAAGCACACCAAACCGTAATTACATCCTCACAAAAAATGGTTCGACGCGTTCGACTCGTCCCGATTTTGTCGGGACTCGCTCAGGGCTGGCAGGCTCCCTTCTTCGCCCTGAAAAACAGGGCTTCGCAGGGCAGGCACCATAAATTGGGTTTGTTTGGGTTTGTTTTGACCAAGTGTCCATTGTCCATTTTCTGTTGTAATTTTTTGTTCTTATTAAGGTTATAAACATTTGACTTTTTGAAAAATTGGGTTTGTTTTGCAAAATAGTTCTTAGTTGGTAGTTCGTGGTTCATAGTTAATCCAACCCCGCCACAGACAGGTAAAAGGCAGGCAATATGGACTTGTCAAAGGGTTTAAAAACAAGGTGTTGAAACAAGATGCTTCTATAATTGGGCGGAGATGCGCGTTTGATTCGACCCTACTTCGCCCTGCGGGCTACGAAGGACAGGCAAAAAGGGATAAGTTGCTATAAAATAAGGGGTTAGGAAATTGGAAAAAATTTTGAGAAAAATAGTTTTTGGTTCGGGGGTAGCTGCGATTTTGATTGATATAGAAATAAAAAACCCGCCGGATAAACCGGCGGGCTAAACATTTTTTGATGACCGCTTACTGATTGACGTGCGCGGCCCGGATTTGTGTTACTTGGAAGGACGCTGGTCGTGCGGGACGGTAACGATTGCGCTGCTCTGAGCGGTGTTGCCGGAATCGTCAACGGCCTTGAAAGTTACCGTGTAGATTCTACTACCTGTGTTGCCGGTGCGCCAAGCCTTCAAGTATATCGAGCCATTAGGGTTGACGCGGATGTCGCCATTGGCTGGTTCGCTGGCTTGTATATTTACCAGCGACACCGTCGGGTCGGTGTCGCATAAATCGCTAACAGTCCAGCTTAGCGTAATCTTTACCATTGCCTTATTAAGTGGCCAAAGAATTGTCGGGGTAACGGATAAAGTAAATTGCGGCGGAGTGGTATCCTGAACAATTATTGTTACCTCGTTGCTGTCGGATGCACCGTTTTTATCGGTTACTTCAAGAATAATGGTATGTATTCCTAAAGGCAGATTGCAATCGAGAATTTGGCCGCTGCCGAGAAGGACATTAGCATTCGGGTCGCAGGGGTCGATTTCGTACCAGTTGAAATCATTTATATCATCATTTGTTCCCGGCGTTGAATCCTCGTCGCTGGAATTAGAGCCATCGAGATGAACCTTTGCACCCCACGGCGCATTAGCTTCGATAGTCTGGTCAGGGCCTGCATTGGCGACTGGTGCTGTGTTCTGCAGGGCAAGGGTGTACCCACTGCCCGCCGCAATAGCAAAAAAGCCCGTATTTGGCGAGGGGACATTGCACTGCCTGTAATAGTTGTCTCCCCAGGCCACAATCGAGCCATCTTGCTTCAGGCCGAGCGAGTGACCCGCGCCAGCCGCAATGGCCGTAAATCCCGTATTAGGCAACGGCACGTTGCAATTGCCGGCATAGTTGGAGCCCCAGGCAACAATCGAGCCATCTTGCTTCAGGCCGAGCGAGTGACCACCGCCGGCCGCAACGGCCGTAAATCCCGTATTTGGCGGCGGCAAATTACATTGACCGTAATCGTTGTATCCCCAAGCCATAATCGAGCCATCTTGTTTAAGGCCAAGCGAGTGATAGTCCCCGGCAGCAATGGCCGTAAAACCCGTATTGGGTGATGGCACATTGCATTGACCAAAGTCATTGTCTCCCCAGGCCACAATCGAACCATCGGTCTTTAGACCTAAACTATATCCACCGCCTGCTGCAACGGCAACAAAATCGGTATTTGGCAAAGGAACATTGCACTGGCCGTAATCATTGTATCCCCAGGCGACAATTGAGCCATTCTCTTTAAGGCCAAGACTGCGGGATTCTCCTGTGGCGATAGCGATAAAACCACTGTTAGGCGAAGGGACATTGCACTGCCCTAAGTGGTTGTCTCCCCACGCCGCAATTGAGCCGTCTACCTTAAGGCTTAAACTGTGATGTTCACCCCCTGCGACAGCCACAAAACCGGTATTCGACAAAGGGATATTGCACTGGTTGGAGTAGTTGTTTCCCCAGGCCACAACTGATCCGTCTCCCCTAAGTCCTACACTGTGTGCTCCGCCCCCTGCAACTGCAATGAAGCCGGTGTTCGGCGAAGGGATATTGCATTGACCGGTATAGTTGCCTCCCCAAGCCACAATTGAGCCGTCTGCCTTGAGAGCTAAATTGTGGTCGTAACCTGCTGTAATGGCGACGAAACCTGTGTTAGGCGAAGGGACATTGCACTGGCCGTAATCGTTGTTTCCCCAGGCGATGATGTAACCGTCGGCCTTTAGGCCCAAACTATGATTCCGGCCTCCTGCAACAGCGATAAAACCTGTATTCGGCGAAGGGACATTGCACAGCCCTGAATGGTTGTCTCCCCAGGCGGCGATTGAGCCATCTACCTTAAGTCCTAAGCTGTGCCGGACTCCCGCTGCAACAGCAACAAAACCCATATTAGGCGAAGGAACATTACGCTGGCTACTGTTTCCCCAAGCCACAATCGAACCGTCTGCCTTAAGGCCCAGACTATGATACCAGCCCGCTGCAACGGCGACAAAACCGCTGTTAAGTGAAGGGACATTGCACTGCCCGTAATAGCTGTCTCGTTCGTCACAGTTGGCTCCCCAAGCCACAATCGAACCGTCTGCCTTAAGGCCTAAACTGTGTATCCCGCCTGCCGAAACGGCAACAAAACCTTTCGACAAGTCGCCGCCGACCGCATACTTTCCCCAGCCGACAATTTTGCCTGTTTTAGCGGTTACCTGTGGGGCAGCAATTAAAAGAACCGCAATTAGAATTGAAACTATTAAGGCAGGTTTTTTCATATTACCGCTCTCCTAAACTCTATTTATTATAACCACTTACAGTTAAAGAACAAGCCAAATACGGCTAAAAACCGTTTTTATGGATTCAAAGAAGCTTTTCTACCTATAAGATGCACAAAACGGTCAAACTGTTCCCTAAATTTTTGCAATTTTCTAAATTTTTTTTCAAAAGAGCAAAAACCCTGATAATTAAAAAAAGCAAGATAAATTCCCTGCCTCATATCTCTTGTCCCGGCATACCCTTGTGTGGTAACATATTTTTATGCACAAACAGCAGCGCGGTTATCAATCGGCCTCGAACACCGTCATACTGACGGTATCAATTATTCTTGTTTGCCTGATAGTTTTCGCCGTGCATTGGCCCGCCCTATCAGCCGGCGCTTTGCTGTTCGATGATGACCAGTATCTAACCAACAATCAATTAGTGCAAAATCCGTCTTTGGCGTCGGCAGAACATTTTTTTGCAGAGATATTAAAACCGTCAACCGTTGTGGGCTACTATCAGCCATTGACGATGATTTCGCTTATGCTGGACTATGCCGCAGGCGGACGGGAAAATAATCTGCTTCCATTTCACCGCACCAGCCTTATCCTGCATATCTTAAATACAATCCTTGTGATTTTGCTGCTTTATCTGCTTTTTGACCAGCCGCTAATCGCAGCATCTTTAGGTCTGCTCTTCGGCGTTCATCCCCTGACGGTTGAACCGCTCTGCTGGGTAAGCGACCGAAAAACATTACTGTCAACATTTTTTGCTTTGGGCAGTCTCGTTCTATATGTAAACTACACACGAAAAAACAAAAGGGTCTTCTGTCTCGGCAGCCTTTTAACTTACGCATTGGCGCTGATGTCCAAACCCACCGCTGTGATGCTGCCGATAGTGATGCTGCTGATGGACTACTGGCCGCTCAACAGACTCAAGCCGTTGCTACGACAGGCAGCCGGTCTGATATTTGAGAAACTGCCGTTTTTCGTCCTCGGCGGCATCTCTGCTGCTGTAACTTATATCTCGCAAATGCGCACCGTCGGCCCTGCGCCGCCGGCTGAATACACACCGGCTCGAATCTTATTTATCTTCTGTCATAACATTACCTTTTATCTTTATAAGATTATCTGGCCGGTCAATCTCGCTCCGCATTATCCCTTCCCCAAGCCAATGATTTTATCAAACCCCACAATACTGGCTGGTCTGGTCGGAACTTGTCTGATAATTGCTTTGCTGCTGATTTCTTTACGCTGGACCAAAGCCGCTATTATCGGCTCGCTGATTTCTCTCACGGCGATCTTCCCCACTATGGGCCTGATAGGTTTCACCAACGTAATTGCCGCTGATAAATTCCTTTACCTGCCCTCTGTCGGTTTACTGCTGATATTAGCTGCATTCCTGAAATGGCTTTTCAAAACGGCTCATTCGGCAATTTCCTGCAGTGCCGCAGCGATAATCATACTAACGCTTGTTGCCGCTGAATCGTTCGCCACTCGAAGTTATCTTGCTTACTGGTGCGACACGTTGACTCTTTCCGAACGTATGCTCTCGGTATCTCCGGATGCCGCCCCTGTTCATAACGTTCTCGGCGCTGCACTTCAGGCAAAGGGCAGACTTAATGAAGCAATTGCTCATTTTCAACAGGCGCTGCGTATTAACCCCAATGATGCAAAAGCCTCTTATAACCTCGGTTACGCCCTGCTGGAGCAGCAAAAATTCGCAGACGCCGACAAATATTTTCGCTACGCCCTTCGCCTCAATCCCAACTATGCTGAAGCGCATAATAATCTCGGCTCTGCTCTCATTTCGCAGGGCAGACTCGACGAGGCAATCGACCATTTTCGTCAGGCCTCTCAGCTTAAGCCCGGCAATCCGGACATACTCTACAATTTCGGTCTTGCACTTTATTCACAGGGTAAATTCGACGACGCCATTCGCTGCTTTCGTCAGGCGATTCAGATAAAACCCGATGCCGAAATATACTATAGTCTCAGCCTTGCTCTTTACTCACAAGGCAAAATCGGCGATGCCGTCGCCGCCTCTCAAAAGGCCTTCGAGCTGGCAAACGCCGCCAAAAATGCTAACCTTATAAACCTTATCAGCCGTCAACTGGAACTTTACAGGCAAAAACAACGTTAAAAATAAATATAAAGTTATGAGCAGAAAACAAATCCAGCCTTCGGTCGAATCGCAAAAAAACATCAGCCTCCTAACTTTTATATCGCTGATTATAATCGTCTGTGCCGCTGTCCTTGCCGCCCATTGGCCGGCCCTTTCGGTACGGGCTACGTCTTTCGATGACAGCCAGTATTTCAAGGACAATCACCTGATTCAAAACCCCGGCTGGGCCTCTGCACGGCAATTCCTCACAGAAGTATTAAAACCTTCGACCGTAAAAGGCTACTATCAGCCTCTGACAATGATTTCGCTGATGCTCGATTATGCCGCAGGCGGTCGAAAAAATAATCTCCTGCCCTGCCATAGAACAAGCCTTTTTTTTCACGTTGCTAATACCGCTTTGATAATTGTTTTGCTTTACCTCTTATTTAAAAATATCTGGGCGGCAGCAGCCGTCGGTCTATTGTTCGGCGTTCACCCATTAACCATTGAGCCTATTCCCTGGCTCGGCGAACGAAAAACTCTCCTCGCTGCATTTTTTTCCCTGTGCTCGCTGGTCTTCTATGTTTATTCACGAACAACGACCAACAAGCAGCGAACGGCAAAACTTTTTTACGCCGGCAGTTTCGTAACATATCTGCTTGCCCTGATGTCCAAGCCCACCAGCACGCCGCTGCCGGTGGTTATGCTCCTGATGGACTTCTGGCCTCTGCGAAAAACTGTTTCCAAATTTAAAATCGTTGCCGAGAAACTGCCGTTCTTCGCTATCGGCGGTATCTCTGCGGTTATAACCTATATCTCTCAGATGCGCACCGTCGGCCCGGTTATGCCGGCTGAGCATCCGCTTCAGCAGGGTATTCTCATCACTTGCCATAACATCGTCTTTTACCTCCATAAAATCCTCTGGCCGGCAAATTTATCTTCGCACTATGCCTTTCCAAACCCGCTGGCTTTATCTAATCCGCCGTTTTTGGCGGGACTCATTGGCACCGCTATACTGATTCTGCTCCTGCTGATTTCCCTGCGTTGGACACGGGCACTCCTGACTGGCTGGCTCATTTTCTTCATCGCTGTCCTGCCTACTTTGCAAATTGTAGGTTTCAGTAACGTCATTGCCTCCGATAAGTTCGTCTATTTGCCCTCAATTGGACTGCTGATGATATTATGCTGGTTTTTAGTCTGGTTGTTTAATAAACGCGGGACGGTAATCGTCATAATAATGTCTGTCGTGCTGGTGCTCGCCGGCGCAGAGGCTTTCGCTACCCGGCAATATCTTCGATATTGGAAAGACAGCGTCTCTCTCTTTGAGCATATGCTGACTATAACGCCGAACGCTGCCCCCGTGCATAATATGCTCGCCATCGCTCTTCAGTCTCGCGGCAAACTCGATGACGCTGTTGTTCACTATCGCAAGGCTGTTGAACTCGACCCCGTCTATGTCGAAGCCTACAGCAATCTCGCAGGAGCTTTACTTCTGCAGCATAAATTCGACGACGCCGTTGCCTGCTGTCGTAAAGCAATTCAGCTTAAGCCTGACTATCCCTACGCATACAGTAATCTCGGTCTCGCTTTTCAGGCGCAGGGTAAACTTGATGATGCTCTCGAAAATTTCCTAAAAGCCGCCCGGCTCAAACCCGACCACCCCGATTTTAATTACAATATTGCGACCGTTTTTCAGGCACAGGGTAAACTCGACAAGGCCGCCGAGTATTACAAGAACACCATCCGCCTAAGACCCGAAGATGCCGAGGCCCATTATAATCTCGCAAACGTTTTGAAATCGCTCGGCAAACACAATGAAGCCGAAACTCACTTCAAACGGGCTTTGGAATTAGCCATATCTTATGGCAACAATGAACTTGCCGCTGACATCCGCAAATCACTTAATATAATACCCTGACACTCGCCCTTGTATGCTAATATATCTAATGATAGTATAACGATATGCACATAACCGGCGCACCATTTACGAACAGGCTTATTGGCCGATTGGTTTCAGACCGCAAAATTCTGATTAAGGCAATTTTCACAATTATAATTTGTGTATCGGTCTATCTGCCGGCTTTTCAGGGCGGCTTCGTCTGGGACGATGAAAGTATGCTCACCAATAACATCATTCACGAAAATAACGGCCTCTACCGCACCTGGTTTACGACCGAACAGACCAACTATTGGCCAATTACTTGGACTACTTACTGGCTCGAACATAATCTTTGGGGACTAAATCCTATAGGCTATCACATCACCAATATCCTGATTCATATAGCCTGCTCCCTTTTGATTTGGCGGATTTTAGTCCTGCTGAAAATCCCCGTTCCCTGGCTGGCCGCCCTCATCTTCGCCGTTCATCCCGTAAACGTAGAATCCGTCGCCTGGATTGCACAGCGTAAAACCATTCTTGCAATGCTGTTCTTCCTGATAACAATTCTCCTCTATCTTAAATTTGAAGGCAGCAATGATTACCTGCTGTATTGGCTCTCCGCGGGGACATTTACTCTGGCAATGTTAAGTAAAGGCTCAGTAGTCGGTCTGCCGATAGTGCTTTTGTTAATAATCTGGTGGCAGAGAGGGACAATTACCCGCAGGGACATCCTGCACACCCTGCCGTTTTTCGCAATATCTGCCGTGATGAGCTGCGTCGAGATATGGTTTCAGACTAATCGGGCAATCGGAGAAGGTATTGTCCGCAATGAAAACTTCCTTGCTCGCGTATCCGCCGCAGGGATGGCCGTTTGGTTTTACATTTACAAGGCAATCTCACCCCTGAATCTCGCTTTCATTTATCCCCGCTGGCAAATCAACACAACAAATCTGCTCTCTTACGTCCCCGCTGCCCTTCTGCTCGGCTTGTTTCTGCTTTTATGGCGCTATCGTCGCACCTGGGCAAGGCCCTTATTATTCGCATTGACTTATAATGTAGCGATGCTGTTCCCGATTCTCGGCTTCTTCACCATTTACTTTATGAAATATTCATTCGTCGCAGACCACTATCAATACGTTTCTATCATAAGTATTGTCTCGCCGATTACAGCAGCCGGCTATTTTATCGCAATTCATTTCGGCACCGCTCGAATGTCCCTTGTAAAGGTAATAGCCGCCCTCATTGTAATAACGCTCGGAATTCTCACTTGGCGCCAATGTAATATTTACAAGGATGAAA
>Ga0315278_10000755_pt1 | contig 28236 bp, 23 predicted proteins | sample YL17G06_0_MG_FD_203880 | JGI IMG/M metagenome (GOLD analysis project Ga0315278, IMG submission 203880) | Sediment microbial communities from Yellowstone Lake, YNP, Wyoming, USA - YL17G06_0 | ecosystem: Environmental > Aquatic > Freshwater > Lake > Sediment | place: USA: Wyoming | collected... | reverse complement strand
GAGCGCCGAGGCCGTGACCTGGTCGGACGGGTCGCTCGGCTGTCCGCAGCCGGGGATGATGTACACGCAGGCACTGGTGCCGGGGTTTCGGATTCGCGTGAGGGCCGGCGCCGAAACGCTCGACTATCACGCGGGTCGCCGCGGGGCGGCGATGTTCTGCCCGGCGGGGCGTGTAGTGCCGCCCGTTGCCGACAACGCCGCGATCTAGCCCATTTCGACAGCGCCAAAGAAAACGCCCCGGGGATTTCTCCCCGGGGCGTCAGTTGAGACCGACTCAACCTGCGAGCAGATCCTTACGGATCGACACGCACGATCGTCGGATTGGGCAGCCCTGCAATGCCGCCGTACACCACCGAGCCGAGGTACTTCGTGCCGGCAGTCAACCCGCTGGTCGCGATACCGATCGCACCGGTCTGACCGAGCACCGCCGCGGCAGGTGCCGTGACGATCATGTTGCCAGCTGCCGTGGTACCCAGCGCCCAGCTGAACAGTGTGAAGCTGGCTGAGCCGACAGGCACGGCAAAGCCCACCACACGTACGGTGTAGACACCCGCGGCCGGGTTGAGGAGATTGACCTCCTCGTCTGTCGTGCCACCGCCGCTGGCGCCAACCAGTGCTGTACTCGGAGCCGGTCCACGGACCTCGAGATCGAGGTCGCTGGCCTGGCTAACTTCAGAGTCGAACAGCGAGAACCGGGCATAGGTCGTCCCGGCGGGCACTGTCACGGGGAAGTCCACGCTGTTACCCTTCGCGACCGCACCCGGCGCCGTGACCGCAGGTACCAGTCCCCGCGCCGTTGCCGTGAACGCGCCGTCATAGCCAAAGGTCACGCTGTAGGAGCCGTTGACCTGCGCAGGCGCCGCCAGCGCCACCGGGCGCACCACCATCGGGATACGCACGTTGTGCACGCCATCGCTGAGCCGCAGCTGGCCACCGGTGTAGGCATTCAAGGCCGCCGTCGTGCGGGTGAAGGTCACGGTGAATGACTTCGTTTCGCCCGCCGCCAGCGTCAATGTCGCCGGCTTGGCAACGGTGAATCCCGCCATGCCGGTGTGAGACAGCGTGTAGGTAGCCGCACCGCCGCCGACATTGGTGACTCTACGCGTGACGCTCTGGACACCCGCCATGTCGCCGATCGCAATCGACGCCACGTTCAGGTTGCTCGGGTCGATGCGGATCGACGGGCAATACGACGCCGTGAGCTGGCCCGTGCCACACAGGAAGGCGAGCCAGTCGTCGAAGCCCGAGTCGAACACCAGACCCGGGTTCGCCGCGCTGTTCGGCTGCACATGACCGGCGCCCTGACGGAAAATCAGGACCGGGTTCGTTTCTGCGGCCGGCGGCGTACCGCCATCAAGAACATCAACGCCCGTCGTCATGAGCGCCGACTTGATTGCCATCGGCGACCAGTCCGGATGGAGCTGCTTGAACAGCGCCGCCAGACCGGCCACATGCGGGCTGGACATCGACGTGCCGCTGTAAAGATCGAACAGTTTGCCACCATTTCCCGGAGGCGCCACGCCGGCGAGGACGTCCTGCCCCGGCGCGATGATGTCGGGCTTCAGCAGGTCACCATTACCGGCACGCAGCGGGCCGCGTGACGAGAAGCTGGCAGTGAACGGCGCCGGCGCGGTCAGCACTATCGTGGCCTGATTGATCGTCGCCGTGGCACCGGCAGTGGCTGCATAGCTCTTGACGGCCGCGCGATCGGTCGACTGCAGGTGCACCGTGGGCACTGCATGCAGATCGGCGTTGAGCGAGTTGACGCTGGTGTTGACCAGGATCATGCCCAGACCGCCGGCATCCTTCACCGCCTGACTCTTGTTGACGCGCGCACTGACGCCGCGATCGCAAACGACGATCTTGCCTGCCACCTTGGCAGGGTCGAGTACCGCCGCGCCACCGTTGTCGCCCGCTGTGAAGCACAGTGCGAGCGCAGTCGCATTGGCGCCCGGCAATCCGGCGGCGGTCGAGTCAATCAACGGCAGCGGGCCAACACTGCCCAATGTCGATGTCGAGGCGCCATTGTAGGTGACCGAATTTCCAAGCGTTGCCGAGCCAGCGCCGTCACGGTTGTGCGTACCTGCCGCAACCGTGGTGAGCCATGGGCCCGGGTGCGCAACGGTGCTGCTCGCCGGGCCGCTGTTACCCGCCGAAGCCGCCACGAATACACCGGCGTCAGCCGCAAAAAGGAACGCGACTTCGACGGGGTCGAGGAAGTTGGTCGTCGAGCCGCTGATCGAATAGTTGATGACGTCGACACCGTCAGCCACCGCCTGGTCGATCGCCGCGACGCTGTCGCTGGTCGCGCAGGTGCCACCGGCACCCGTTTCCCAGCAGACCTTGTAGGCTGCGATGCGCGCACGCGGCGCGATGCCGCTGATTTTGCCGAACACGGCAGCCGGGCCGGTCGCCGACACGTTAGCATTGCCGCCGGACGTACTCGAGGTGTGCGTGCCGTGGCCACCGAAGTCGCGCGGCGAATTGTATTCCCAGGGCCATCTCGCATCGATGCCGGCATTGCCGCCAAAGCCGGCGTTGTAAAAGCGTGCGCCGATCAGCTTCTGGTTGCAGTTGCTGGCCGTGAAGTTCTCGCCGGGGACGCAGCGCCCGTTCCAGCCGGGAATCTGCTGGTAGCTCAGCTTGCCGTCCTGAGTGCCGTTGCCGTTGACGCCCGTCCGATCCGAAAAGCTCGGATGCTCAGGCCAGGCACCGCCGTCTACAATGCCGATGATCACATTTTCGCCGGTGGCACCCGTCGTGGCCCAGAAGCCGGTCGGACCGCTGAGGCCGAGAAAAGCTGGCGTAGACGACGTGTCGAGTTCACGTGCTTCGTCCTTTGTCACCGCGACCACGCCCGGTATCTGCGCGAGCTGCTCGGCCTGCGCTGAGGTGAGTTCCGCCGCAAAGCCGTTGAAGACGTAGCCGTAGCTGTACAGCTTGTTGCCGCCGCCAACCTTGGCGAGCACCTCGTTCTGCCGTGACTCGAGGAAGCTGCGGTAATTGACCACCGCGGGGCTGTTCGGGTCAATCTTCTGGCCCTTGCGCGGCTTGGTGGCCTGCAGTCCCTTAATGCCGCCCGTGTATGCCGTCACCGGCTGCTCGGCAAGCCCTACGATGTAAATACTGTTCGAGAATTTCTTGGCCTGCGCGTTCGATTCGGCGTTGGGCGCCGCGACGACCGCAGTTACTGGAACCGACAAAGCAGCAGCGGCCGTGAGTACGGCCGTCGACAGCAGTGTCAACATTGGCTTCTTGCGCATATCTCCTCCTGCGGAGCATGGGTTCATTTTCACGCTGGCAGGCTCGAGACCACGTCATGCGCTGTGGGCTGTCCCATCACGCACGAGCGCGTTCTCTACAAGAAAAATCGTCTCCCCGTGTCACACGTGCGACGCAGATCGACGCTTCCCTTCAGGCGGCCCAGCCCTCTTGTTCTGTAATGATCAAGAGCTGTGGCTTTGCGGCCCCGCCTCGCAGCGGGTGTGCCCTTCGACGCTTGCCGTGGGGCGGAAGCTACGCAGGTCTTTAGCGGAAAACAAGCGGTACGAGGCCCTCCCGCAGTGCGGCGCGACATAAGAAAACCTGGCCGGCAGCTCAACCCACCCCAAGACCGGGCGAGGGGACTACCCGCCCGGTTCCGCCAGCCAATCCCGAGGCCTTAGAAAGTCCCTGTACAGGCGCTCTTCAGGCGTTCCGGGCTGAGGCTTGTAGTCGTATTCCCATCGCACAAGGGGCGGAAGCGACATGAGAATTGATTCGATCCTGCCGCCGGTCTGCAGCCCGAAGATCGTGCCGCGGTCGTAGACCAGGTTGAATTCAACATAACGTCCCCGGCGATAGAGCTGGAAGTTCCGCTCCCGCTCGCCGTAGGGCGTGTCCTTCCGCTTCTCGACGATCGGCAGGTACGCCGGCGCGTAGTGGTCGCCGACACTGCGCATGAACGCGAACGACTTCTCGAAGCCCCACTCGTTCAGGTCGTCGAAGAAGAGACCGCCGACGCCGCGCGTCTCGTTGCGGTGCTTGAGAAAGAAGTACCGGTCGCACCAGTCCTTGTACTTTGCATACACGTCGGGCCCGAACGGATCGCACGCCGCCTTGGCCGCGCGATGCCACTGCAGCACGTCTTCCTCGAACGGGTAATAGGGCGTGAGGTCGAACCCGCCGCCGAACCACCACGCGGCCGGTTCGCCATCCTTGATCGCGACGAAGTAACGCACGTTCGCGTGCGAGGTCGGCACGAAAGGGTTACGCGGGTGGATCACGAGCGACACACCCGTCGCCTCGAAGCTCGCGCCCGCGAGTTCCGGCCGCTGCGCCGTCGCCGACGCCGGCAGCTTGCCGCCCATCACTTGCGAGAAGTTGATGCCTGCCTGTTCGAACACCGCGCCTTCGCGCAGTACGCGGCTCTCGCCGCCGCCGCCTTCTGGGCGCTCCCAGGAATCGCGGCGGAACTTCGCGCCGCCGTCGGCCCGCTCCAGCGCGCTCGTGATCGAGTCGTGGAGCGAGCGGAGGTAGGTGATGACCAGTTCGGTCGACGGCGGTTTTGAGTTCATGGGGTGGATTGTGTCGGTCTGCGATTCGAGCGGCAAAGGGTAACGACAATTTCCAGTCGTACCCATGCGAAATGCAAACGGAGCCGCCCCACGTGCATGTCGAATCGGGGGAGGGCTCGGCCAAGCTTTGGCTCACTCCCGTCGCTCTGGTACGCTCCACATCGATCAAGTCCGCTGAGACTCGCGAGATTGCGAGGTTCGTCCGGCAGAACCGGACGCTACTGCTGGAGGCGTGGAATGAGCACTTCGGCCGTTGAAGCCGTGCCGCGTGCCACTTCGGTGCGGTGCTCGGATACCGAAGTCATCGTCACGCTTGACGATGGCCGCACGCTTTCGACCCCATTGGCATGGTTTCCGCGGTTGCTCGCCGCGACACGCGAGCAGCGGGCGGACTCACGGTTGGTCGGGAGCGGGGAAGGCATACGCTGGGACTTGCTGGACGAAGACTTGTCCATAGCCGGGCTACTGCGGGGAGAAAGAGCCCGGAGCTGACTGACGGACCCTGCGCAGTTCAAGACCCCTTCGTCGCCGGCGCTTTCTTCTTTGCGGCAGACTTCTTTGCGGCAGCAGCTTTCTTCCTCGGCGCGGCCTTCTTCTTCACCGGCTTCACGGCGACGCCTTCCGTCCCGGCCTCGTCCGACTTTGCCTTGGTCTTAGCGGCTGTGGTCTTCGCTGGCGCCGTCTTCTTGCCCCAGCGTCCCTTGCGCTCCGGCGCCGCGGCGATCAGCGCCTGGCACTCCTCGAGCGTCAGCGACTTCGGGTCCCGATCTTTCGGAATCTTGCCGTTCTTCTTGCCGTCGGTGATGTACGGGCCGTAGCGGCCGTTCAGCACCTGGATCTCGGCCTCGGGGAACTCGCGGATGATGCGGTTCGCATCGATCTCGCGCTTCTCGCGGATCAGCTGCAGCGCCCGCTCCAGCGTGATCGTGTACGGGTCGTCTTCCTTCTTGAGCGACACGTACTTCTTCGTGCCGTACTGCGCATACGGCCCGAACCGGCCCACTGCGACGCGGATCGGGTAGCCGTCCTCCCAGTCGCCGACGGTACGCGGCAGCTTGAAGAGCTCGATCGCGTCGGCGAGCGTGACGTCGTCCATGCGCTGGCCCGGGCGCAGGCTCGCGAACTTCGGCTTCTCCTCGTCGTCGCGGGTGCCGATCTGCGCAAAGGCGCCGTACTTGCCGTAGCGCACGCTCACGGGCCGGCCCGACGCCGGATCGATGCCGATGTCGCGCGCCATGGCGACGTCGGAGCGCGTGACGTTCGCCTCCACGTCGTCGATCTGCTTCTTGAGCCCGGCCCAGAAGCGATCGAGCACCTGCACCCAGTCGTCTTCGCCGCGCGAGATGTTGTCGAGTTCGTCCTCCATCCCGGCCGTGAAGTTGAAATCGACGTAGCGCTCGAAGTTCCCGGTCAGGAACCGGTTCACGATCTTGCCGAGGTCGGTCGGGATGAATCGCTTGTTGATCAGCTCGCAGTACTTCTTGTACAGCAGCGTCTGGATGATGCTGGCGTAGGTCGAGGGGCGGCCGATGCCGTACTCCTCGAGCGTCTTGACGAGGCTCGCCTCGGAGAAGCGCGGCGGCGGCTCGGTGAAATGCTGCTCGGGCTTGATCGCGTTCAGCTTGACGCGGTCGCCGCTTTCCAGCGCCGGGAGCCTGCGGTCGTCGTCGTCGTCGAGCGTGACGTCGTCGAAGCTCTCGCGGTACACGGCGAGGAACCCGGGCTTCACCAGCGTAGAGCCGTTGGCGCGCAGCGTGTGGCCCTTGCCTGCCGAGAGATCCACCGCGACCGTGTCGAACACCGCCGCTTCCATCTGGCTCGCGACGGCGCGGCGCCAGATCAGCGTGTAGAGCTTGTGCTGGTCGGGGTCCAGCTTGCCGGCGAGCTGCTCCGGCACGCGGGCGGCGGACGTCGGGCGGATCGCCTCGTGCGCCTCCTGGGCGTTCTTGGACTTGGTGCGGTACATGCGCGGCGAATCCGGCAGTGCCTCGGCGCCGTAGAGCTTGCCGATGGTGCTGCGGATCTCGCGCACCGCATCGATGCCGAGGCTCACCGAGTCCGTACGCATGTAGGTGATCAGGCCCACCGGGCCTTCGCCGAAGTCCACGCCCTCGTAGAGCCGCTGCGCGGTGCGCATCGTCCGCTGCGCGCCGAACCCGAGCTTGCGCGCGGCTTCCTGCTGCAGCGTCGAGGTCGTGAAGGGCGGCGAGGGATTTCGCTTGCGCTGCTTCTTCTCGACAGCGGTAACCGTCAGCATGCCGCCCGCCGACTGCTCGAGCGTGCGGCGCACTTCCTCGGCGCGCTCGGCGGTGGTGATGGTGAACTGCTCGACCTTCTCGCCGGCGAACTCCGTCAGACGGGCCCCGAAGACTTGCGAGGCCTTCTCGGCCTCGGCGTCCACGGTCCAGTATTCGCGCGGCTTGAACGCCGCGATCTCCTCCTCGCGCTCGCAGATCATGCGCAGCGCGGGGCTCTGCACGCGGCCGGCGGACGCGCCCGAGAGTCCGGCCTTCTTCCACAGCAGCGGCGAAAGGTTGAACCCGACCAGGTAATCGAGCGCGCGGCGCGCGAGGTAGGCCTTCACCAGATCATCGGCGATCTCGCGCGGATGGCCGATGGCCTCCTGCACGGCATTCTCGGTGATCTCGTAGAAGACGCTGCGGTGGACGGTCTTGCCGTCGAGCGCGCCGGCTTCCTTCAGCAGTTCAAAGAGGTGCCACGAGATCGCCTCTCCCTCGCGATCGGGGTCCGTCGAGAGATAGAGTGCGTCGGCCTTCTTCACGGCGCGCGCGATCGCGTCGACGTGCTTCCTGTTCTTGTCGATCAGCTCCCAGCGCATCGCGAAGCGGCGCGTGGGATCCACGGCCCCTTCCTTGGGCACGAGGTCGCGGACGTGGCCATAGGACGCCATCACCTCGAAGTCCTTGCCCAGGTACTTCTTGATGGTCTTCGCCTTGGCCGGCGACTCTACGATGACGAGATTCCTGCTCATTTTCCTCGCAAAATTTGCCTTGCCCCAGAAACGATCATGCCGCGGGGGGCCGCGGCATCCGTTTCGGTCGCGCTCCGGGCGGCCTCAGTGGACCGCCCCGGACCGCTCGTCGAACACCAGGTCCTCCATGCGCGAGAAGGCCGTCTCCTGCCCGGGCTGGCTGAAAAGCACCATCAGCACGACCCACTTGAGCTTCTCGAGGTCGATCTCGTCGCCGTCGAGCGCCATCAGCCGCTCGATCACCAGCTCGCGCTGGGTCGGCGAGAGGATCCCGACCTGCTCGAGGTGCACCAGGAAGCCCCGGCACGGAGTGTCCAGCCGCGCCTGCTCCATCGTGTCGAACACGCGGATCGCGCGCGACGTTGGCGCAGGACCGACCCGCGACGGATCCGACGCGAGGTCTTCGAGCCAGCACAGGGCCCGCTCCACCTCGCCTGACGGAAATCCGGCGTGCTCGAGTTCCTGTTTCAGCGTCTCGCGATCGGGCTCGTCGCCCTCGTCCAGCTCGCCATCGAAATAGTTCTCGAAGAGGTAGATGAGGATGTCGAGGACGCCTTCCTTCATTCCTTATTTCCCCGGCAGTCGCCGGCAGAACGATCCGCCGGGCTGCTGTGCGATCCGCCCCTCGAGCTCGAGGATGAGCAACATCGATGCGACCGCGTCGGCCGTGAGCCCCGTGCGCCCGACGAGAACGTCCACGCTGGCCGGCTCGAAGCCGAGCGCATCTAACAGGATTTCGTAATCCTTGTCCAACGCGGGGCCGGAATCCTGTTGTGCGTCAGTCGCTTCGGCGCGCGCCGCATGCCCCAGGCTGCCGAGCAGTGCGGCCAGCTCCGAGAATATGTCGTCAACGTTTTCCACCAGCTTCGCGCCCTGGCGGATGAGCCGGTGGCAGCCGCGCGAGAGCGGGCTGTGGATCGAGCCGGGGATCGCGAATACCTCGCGCCCCTGAACGCCCGCGAGGCGCGCCGTGATCAGCGATCCGCTCTGCAGTGCAGCTTCCACCACCAGCGTTCCGACCGAGAGTCCACTGATGATGCGGTTCCTGCGTGGGAAATGCTGCTTGAGCGGCGGCACGCCGGTTGGAAGGTCCGAGACCAGCGCGCCGCTCGCCACGATCTGTCGCGCGAGCTCGGTGTTCTCGCGTGGATAGATGCGATCGAGCCCGCAGCCCAGCACGGCAATCGTGCGGCCCGGGCCGAGCAGTGCACCTCGGTGCGCCGCGGCGTCTATGCCGAGCGCCAGGCCGCTCGTGATCGCGAGGCCGGAGGACGCGAGGTGCCTCGCGAACTGGCTCGCCGTGTCGCGGCCGATCTGCGTCGGGTTGCGGCTGCCGACGATCGCGAGCTGCGGCAGCGCGAGGGAGCCCGCGTCGCCCTCGACGAAGAGCGTGAGCGGCGCGTCCTCGATCGAGGCTAGCAGCGCCGGGTAGCCAGGCGAGCCCCAGGTGACGAGGCAGCGCCCCGGCGTGGCGAGCCAGCGCTCGTCGGCGGCGACCCCGTCGGCATCGGGGTTGTGGATCGCGTCGATCGTAGCATCGCCCAGACCGAGCGCTGACAGTGCCGCGCGGGACTCCCGCAGCAGCTCCGTGGGTTCGGCGAGCTCGATACCTGGCCGCCGCAGCTGCCCTGTATGCAGGCCCGGGGCGCGGGCCAGCGTGAGCCATGAAATTGTGTCGTCCATGGAAAAAGAGCCTACCGGGATCGCTCCCGGCAGGCTCTTCGTCAATCTTACGCGTTCGCGCGCAATCTGCGCGGGCGCGCCTCAGGGTCGATAGTAGTCCGTCAGCCCTGTGTCGCTGTGGCCAAAATCAGGGTGCTTGATGAAATCACCAGCCCGCATTGGCTGGGTGGACTCCACCACCACGCCGTAGCTCATCCGGTCGTGGACCTGGAAGATCAGCACCGTGCCGCTGCGTTCGTTTGGCAGTTGCACCGTGTCGTACGTCGCGGTGAAGGCCATCCAGTTCTGGCCGCGACTGAAGCGGTCGCGCACCTCCTGGCCACGCGCGAATATCGCCACCACGCTGCCGGGCACGAGGCCGTCGCGCTTGCCACGGTTGATCGCGAGCACCGAGTACTTGGCGCCGACGGTGAAATTGCCCCCCGCCACCGCAAGCACCTGGCCGTTGAGATTGGTGTTGGCCGGGACACTGACCACCAGGTCGTCGGTGAACCTCGGCATTGCCGGCAGCAGCTTGTCGCCCTGCAGGATTTCACGGCCCGAGTCGCGCACGGCGAAATGAGTCAGCTCTTCCTGTCCCCACTTGCTGCCGCCCGAACTCGTGATGGTTTCCACCGTGCCGGCGTAAATGCCCATGTAGCCGAGCAGGTCGCCATCATCGGGATCGCGCAGTTCGTCGCCGACGTGCACGACGGTGAACAGGGTACCGGGCGGCGGCGCCCCGAGGCCCGTGCCGTAGGCTTCGTTCTCGGTCGAGCCGACCAGGTGCCGGCTGCGGAAGCCGACTATGTGCGGCGCGTCGTTCACCAGTTTCCTGTCGAGCAGGCTCGGCCGGCCGACGAACTTCTCCAGCACGTCGTAGGGGACGGTGCGAATCGCCTGCGCGAGCGGCTCCGAGCGGACTTCCGGCGAGAGCCGCACCGTTCCGGCGCTGTCGACGGTCACGCGGGGCTTGCCGTCCACGTAGACGAGGCGCAGCACGTCGCCGGGGTAGATCCAGTGCGGATTCCGGACCTGTGGGTTCACGTACCAGATTTCGGGCCAGTACCAGGGGTACTTGAGGAACACCCCGGCGATGTCCCAGAGCGTGTCGCCCTTCTTGACGACATAGGTCTCAGGGGCGTTCGGGGCCAGCGGCACCGACATCGACCGGCCCGAGGCCTGCGCCTGAGCCGCTGCTGTCGGGGCAGCCGTACCGATCGCCAGGCCAAGGCCGGCCACCGCCAATGCCAGGGGCAATGCGCGGATCCAATGTGCCCGTCCGGTCGAAACGTACTGGACGACGCGCTGCATACGATCCATCCCTTTCTCCATCGGGTGTCGGGGTCGCGACCATCGCCTTATAATCCGAGACGCCGCCGGGCCGCTGCCGACCACGTCTCAGTCGGGGCATACCGCTGGACGGCGACGCTCGATACTAAGGTGCTCCCACGGTCACTAACTTCAAGCCTTACTTAACTTTAGCAGCATTTCTGAAAGAATGGCGAAGCTCACGATCCTCGAATTCCCCGATCCGCGTCTTCGGACCCGGGCGACCCCCGTGGCGGCGGTCGACGACGACATCCGGCGGCTCATCGACGACATGCTGGAGACCATGTACGCCGCGCCGGGCGTGGGCCTTGCCGCGACGCAGGTCGACGTGCACAAGCGCGTGCTTGTCGCCGATGTCTCGCAGGAGCAGGACCACCCGATGGTCTTCGTGAACCCGGAAATCATCGAGCGCGAAGGTTCGACCGAAGCCGAAGAGGGCTGTCTGTCGGTGCCGGGCATCTTCGACAAGCTCACGACCCGCTCGGCGCGCGTCGTCGTCAGGGCCCTGGGCCGCAACGGCAAGCCTTTCGAGCTCGAAGCCGAAGGGCTGCTCGCGATCTGCATCCAGCACGAGATGGATCACCTGGAGGGCAAGCTGTTCGTCGACTACCTCTCTGAGTTGAAGCGTACGCGGATCCGCAGGAAACTCGAGAAGGAGCGTCGGGAGCGGGCCACTGGCGGCGGCCAGCGGGATCGCTCGACCGTGCCGGTGATCTGACCAGAGCGTCGCCCGCCTCGGCGCGGACGGCGATTCCAATGACCAACCGGCCGCGCATCGCCTTCGCCGGCACCCCCGAGTTCTCGGTCGCGGCACTCGATGCGCTGCACGAAGCCGGGCACCGGATCGTCGCCGTCTACACGCAACCGGACCGGCCCGCGGGACGTGGCCGGACCTTGAGCGCGAGCCCGGTGAAACGGCGCGCGCTGGAACTCGGCCTGCACGTCGAGCAGCCGGCGACGCTGAAGTCGCCGGAGTCGGTAGCCGGGCTCGCGTCGCACGATCCCGACCTGCTGGTGGTCGTGGCCTACGGCCTGATCCTGCCGCAGTCGATCCTCGACGTACCGCGACTCGGCTGCCTCAACATCCACGCCTCGCTGCTGCCGCGCTGGCGCGGCGCCGCACCGATCCAGCGGGCAATTCTCGCGGGCGACACGCGCACCGGTGTCACCATCATGAAGATGGACGCCGGCCTCGACACCGGGCCGATGCTGCTCGTTCGGTCCCTGGAAATCGGAGCAAACGAGAATGCCGGGGGCCTGCACGACCGTCTCGCCGTGCTTGGAGCGGAGGCGATCGTGACCGCGATCGACTCATGGGCTGCAGGCAGTGTCGGGCCGGTCGTCCAGCCGCCCGATGGCGCGACCTACGCGGCCAAGATCAGCAAAGAGGAGGCCGTGATCGACTGGAGCAGGACGGCGGCCGAGATTGCGCGGCAGGTGCGTGCCTTCAATCCCTGGCCGGTGGCCGAAACTCGCTGGCAGGGGCAGCAGCTGCGGATCTGGGAGGCCGAGCCGCGGAGCGGCGGGCCGAGCGCGGTGCCAGGCACCGTCGTCGAGGCAGCCGGCGGGCGACTCGCGGTGGCTGCCGGAAGTGGATCGCTCGAGGTTCACCGGCTGCAACTGGCCGGCCGCAATGTCACGTCGGCTGCGGAGTTCCTGAATGCGCACCAGTTGCTCGGCGCGTGCCTCGGGTGATGGGCGCACAGCCCACGCCAGCGGAAGTCCGGGCATCTGCCGCGAGGCTGGTGTCGCAGGTCATTGACCGAGGGCGGTCGCTCGATGAGCTGCTCGCGGGCGATGCCGACGAGGGATCGGCTCGAGGGCTCAAGCGTTCACTGTGCTACGGGACGCTGCGCTGGCATTTCCGCCTGATCGAGGTCCTGCGTCGTCTCTGCGAGCGGCCTCTCGAGCAGATGGCGCCGGAACTGCGGGCGCTGCTCGAGGTTGGCCTGTTCCAGCTGATGTCGGGCGAGGTCGCCCCGCATGCGGCGGTCGCCGAAACGGTGGGCGCCACGCGCGTGCTGGGCCACGATCGGGCGAGCGGCTTCGTGAACGCGGTGCTGCGGCGATTCCAGCGCGAGCAGGAGGCGGTGCTCGCCGTCGTCGACGGTGACCTGGCCGTCCGTACGGCTCACCCGCGCTGGTTCGTCGATATGCTGCACCGCGACCGTCCCGGGAGCTTCGAGGCCATACTCGAGGCCGACAATGCGCACCCGCCGATGTGGCTGCGCGTGAACCGGATGCGGACCGACCCAGCCACCTACGCGGCCGAACTCGAGGCGGCCGGACGGCGCGTTACCCGCCACGCCTACGCGCCGGACGCGCTGCTGATCGAGCCGCCTACCGACGTGCACTCGCTGCCCGGGTTCGCGGAAGGCCTGGCGTCCGTCCAGGACGCCGCTGCCCAGCTCGCGGTGGACCTGCTGGGACCGCAGCCGGGGGAGCGCGTCCTCGACGCCTGTGCGGCGCCCGGGGGCAAGACCTGTCACGTGCTCGAGCGCGTCGGGGGCCGGACCGACGTGACTGCGCTGGATGTGTCGGAGGCACGGCTCGGCCGCGTCCGCGAGAACCTCGAGCGGCTGGGGCTGGAGGCGCGGGTAGTGGTCGGCGACGTTACCCAGCCGCAAGCCTGGTGGGACGGACGGCCCTTTGATCGAATCCTGCTCGATGTGCCGTGTTCCGCGACAGGGGTGATCCGGCGGCATCCTGACATCAAGGTATTGCGGCGGGCCCGCGACGTCCCGGCGCTGGCTCACCGGCAGGTCGACATGCTGGCGGCGGCCTGGGGCCTGCTGCGGCCGGGCGGTACCTTGCTCTACACCAGCTGTTCGGTGCTGCGGGCTGAGGACGAGGGCGTAATCGAGGGGTTCCTGGCCAGGGCCGCTGATGCGACGGACCTGACTCCTGCCCGGACGGTGGCCTGGCCGGACCGCCCGACAGCTGGCCCGGGGTACCTGGTGCAATCCGGGGAAGCCGACATGGACGGCTTCTATTATGCTTGCCTCGGTAAGGCCTCCTGACCGTTGGTAATGAGCAACAGCAACCCCGTGTCCTGTCGCAGAGTGCCGCAGTTGTTGCGGCGCGGCGCGATGTTGCTGCTGTGCTTTCTTGCAACGTCGACGCTTTCTCCGGTGTTCGCGGAGTCGAAGGCCGTGGTCCGCAGTGCCTCGCTCGCGCTGGACGCGGCCCAGGACGTTTACGAACTCAACGCCAAGGTCGACATCACGCTTCCCGAGGAAGCGCGCAAGGGTATCGAGGCCGGACTCACGCTGCGATTCGTCTACGAGATCGAGTTGTCACGCGTGCGCGGCTACTGGCCGGACGCCACCATCGCGGAACTCGAGCAGGTGTATGAGCTGAGTTACCACGCGCTCAGCCAGCGCTACCTGCTGCGCAATCTCAATACCGGCGAACAGCAGGACTTCGGGTCGCTGCAGGCTGCGCTCGAGCAGCTTGGCGACGTGCGCGGCCTGCCGGTCATCGACGCCGACCTGGTGCAGGGCGACAGCCGGTACGAGGTGTACCTGCGCGCCGTGATCGACCTCAGCACGACGCCGGCCGCACTTCAGTGGCTGCTCTTCTGGACGGATGACTGGAGCGCTGCGAGCGAGTGGTTCATATGGCCACTTCGTCCGTGAGCCGCGCATTTTCCATCGCGCTGATGGGCGTGGGCGGCCTGCTCTGGCTGGCCGCGATCCTGTTCATGGCCCAGACGGCGCAGAACTCCGAACAGTTCAGCCGCCTGCACCCGTGGATCCTGGGGATCAATGTGGCCGGAATCGTGGTGCTGGTCGTGCTGCTGTTCATGAAGCTCGCGCAACTGGTGCGCGACTGGCGCGGCCACGTCATCGGCTCACGGCTCAAGGCGCGCATGGTCTGGATCTTCGGCGTACTGGCCACGCTGCCGATCCTGCTCGTGTACTTCTTCGCGGTGCAGTTCCTGAACAAGGGCATCGACAGCTGGTTCAACGTCGAGATCAGGAAGAGCCTGGACGACGCGCTGGCGCTCAGCCGTTCGGCCCTCGAGACGCGCATGCGCGAGCACATGGGCGACACGCAGCTCGTCGCCGACGAAATCCTGATGAGCGGCGGGCCGTCGCCAGGACTGCTCGAGTCGCTCAGGCGACAGGTCGGCGCCGTCGAACTCGTCGTGGCGACCGACGCCGGCGCGGTGATCGCGGTCAGCAAGGGACTTTCGGCGGACGTCGTACCCGACGAAGTACCCGGAGAAGTCCTGCTGCAGCTCAGGCAGGGGCGCCCGTTCGTGAGCCTCGAGCCGCAGTCGGGCGGCGGATACCTCGTGCGCACGGCAGTGCCGATCGGCGAGCCGCTGCCGGGCAGCGACCGTCTCGTGCTCCAGGCCGTGTACCCGGTCGCCGAGCGTCTCGGTGCGCTCGCGGACACCGTACAGGCAGCCTACAAGCAGTTCGGCGAGAAGGACTACCTGCGCGCGCCACTCAAGGCCAGCTTCATCCTGACGCTCACCGTCGTGTTGCTGCTGTCGCTGCTCGCAGCCTGGTACGGGGCGATCTTCACCGCGCAGAAGCTGGTGCAGCCGATCCAGGACCTCGTGAAGGGAACCAGGGCGGTGGCCGAGGGCGACCTCGACACGCGACTGCCTCTCACGTCGCACGATGAAATGGGCTTCCTCGTCCACTCCTTCAACGACATGACCAAGCGGCTGCGCCGCGCCCGCACGGACCAGGTCCGCGCGCAGCAGGCGGCCGAGACCGAGCGCGCGAACCTCGCCGTGATCCTCGCGCGCCTCTCCACCGGCGTGGTCTCGCTCGAGGCCGATCTGCGCGTGCGCACTGCGAACCGCGCCGCGAGCGCGATCCTCGGCGAGGAACTCGAGGGCAGCGTCGGCCAGAACCTGGGCGGGCTCGGTTCGAGCGAGGGTCTGCTCAGGCAGTTTGCCGAGTCCTGCCGTGCGCGGCTCGCTGCCGGCGACGTCGAATGGCGCGACCAGCTCAGCTTCCAGGCGGACAGCGGCCGCCATGTCATCATGTGCACGTGCACTCCGCTGCCGAGCGAAGGCGAAACGCCGGGCGGCTACGTGCTGGTGTTCGACGACATCACCAGCATGCTGCAGGCGCAGCGCCAGGCCGCATGGGGCGAGGTCGCGCGCCGCCTGGCGCACGAGATCAAGAACCCGCTCACGCCGATCCGCCTCTCGGCCGAGCGCATGCGCCACAAGCTGCTGCCGTCCCTGAACGAGAAGGACGCGCAGCTGCTCGACCGGGGCACGGAGACGATCGTGCAGCAGGTCGAGGCGATGAAGGATATGGTCAACGCGTTCAGCGAGTACGCGCGTGCACCGCGGTTCGAGATGGCGAGCGTGAACCTGAACAAGCTCGTGGCCGAAGTGACGGACCTGTATCGCGCGCAGGTCGCGGGCCGCGGCGTGCGTCTCGGCGTTACGCTCGATCCGGCCCTGTCCGAGTTGGTGGCCGACCAGGGGCGCCTGCGCCAGTTGCTGCACAACCTGCTCACCAACGCGGTCGAGGCGCTCGAGGGCCGGGACGGCGGCGAGATCCTGGTGACTACGCGCCTCGCGACGCGGGAAGGCGCCGAGGTCGCGCAAATCGCCGTCGAGGACAACGGCCCCGGCTTCCAGCGCGAACAGATCGGGCAGGTCTTCGACCCCTATGTGACGACCAAGGCGCGGGGCACCGGCCTCGGGCTCGCGATCGTGCGCAAGATCGTCGAGGAGCACGGCGGCTACGTAGAGGCGGACAATCGCACCGGGGGCGGCGCGCGCGTGCGCGTCGACCTGCCGATCAATGAAACAGCACGGGGCCAGGTGGTGAGGCGCGAAGCGCGCCGGCCGGAGCCCAGGAGGGAGCGCGCGTGAGCAATGCACGGATACTGGTCGTCGACGACGAGGCCGACATTCGCGATCTCGTGCAGGAGATCCTGACGGAAGAGGGCTACACGGTCGAGATTGCGGGCACTGCAGCCGAAGCGCGCGCCGCGTGCGCAACCGCGTTGCCGGACCTCGTCCTGCTCGACATCTGGATGCCGGACACGGACGGCATCAGCCTGCTGCGCGAATGGCAGCATCTGCACGGCCAGTCGCTGCCCGTGGTCATGATGTCGGGCCATGGCACCGTCGAGACCGCGGTGGAGGCCACGCGGCTCGGTGCACTCGACTACGTCGAGAAGCCGCTCTCGCTGGCGAAGCTGCTGCGCACGGTGCGCAGCTCGCTCGATGAGGGGCGGCGCCTCAAGCATGCGGCGCGGGCCATCGTGCCGCCGCTCATCGCGCCCGTCGGCCGCAGCAGGTTCATGCGCGAACTGCGCGAACAGGTAAAGCAGCTTGCGCCGCACGAGGCACCAGTGCTGATCATGGGCGAGGCGGGCACGGGTCGCGAAGCGTTCGCCCGCTACATCCATTCGCTTGGACCGCGAGCCGGAGGGCCATTCGTGACTGTCGTTCCGGGGTCGCTCACCGGGGAGAACGTCGAGGCCATGCTCTATGGCTCGGAGTCCGACGGTACCGTGCGCAAGGGCCTGATCGAACAGGCCGAGCGCGGCGTGCTGTTCATCAACGAACTCGGCGACGTGTCGCCGGCGGCACAGCGCCTGCTGTTCGCGGCGCTCGACTCCGGCACCTTCCAGCGTGCCGGGGGTGCGACACCGGTTCGCTTCGACGCACGCGTGATCTCGTCGACGCAGCCCGGCTTCGAGTCGCGGGGCCCCGAGCCGTTCCGCATCGACCTGCTGACGCACCTCAACGTGCTGGTGCTCAGGATCCCGCCGCTGCGAGAGTACGGCGAGGACGTGCCGGACCTGCTGCGATATTACGTGGAGCGGCTCGTGGACGACGAGCACCTGCCGTTCCGCCGCTTTGGCGTCGCCGCGCAGAACCGGCTGCGGAACTACCCGTGGCCCGGCAACATCCGCGAGCTGAAGAACCTCGTCCATCGGCTGCTGATCCGGGGCGGCACCGAGGAGATCCGCCTCGATGAAATCGAGCGCGAGATCGCCTCGCAGGCACCGGCGAACGAGCCGCTCGTGAAGCAGGACCTGCTGTCACTGCCGTTGCGCGAGGCGCGGGAACATTTTGAGCGCGCCTACCTCACTCAGCAGCTGCAGCTGTGCGGGGGCAAGGTGGGGCAGCTCGCCAAGCGCGTCGGCATGGAGCGCACGCACCTCTACCGGAAGCTGCGTTCGCTCGGAGTGGACTTCAGGCAGACGGAGGAGTGAGCGAGCGGCCGGCAGCGGCGCCGCTCCTCGCGTTGGCCTACTTGCCCGCCTCGACGATGTAGTCGACGCCGTTCACGACTGACTGGTCGCTCAGGTCGGTACGGCCGCCCTTCGGCGGCATGAGGCCGGCCTTGCCCTGGAAGCCCTGCAGCGCATGATTGTGCAGCGTGTCCATGCCCTGCGCGATGCGCGGCGCCCACGCCGCCTTGTCGCCGAACTTCGGGGCTCCCGCCACGCCCGCGCCATGGCAGGCGACACAGGCCTGGTTATAGATCTGCTCGCCCGTAAGGTCGGCTGCAGCGGCTGCCGCCACGGCAGGAGCCGCGGCTGGCGGTGCCAGCGCGGTGTTGTCCTGCCCGGCAATCGCAACCCTCGCGACCGGCTGGATGCGCTCCTCGACCTGCCGTTCGTACACGGGGTCTTCGGCCCGGTTGGCGACCGACGTGTTTGCCGCGATGATCCGGGCGAGGATGATCAGGCCGATCGTGACACCCACGAGGATGCCCAGCACCAGCAGGAAGGTGTCGAAAAACGTGCGGTCGTGCGATGCGCTCACGGATATCCCCAGGGCTGGCGCCGAAAACGAGGCCTCGAAGTATAACTTGCGGGGAGGCGGGATGCGCCACCCCCTCTGTCGTCCGGGCATGCGCAAGACGTTGATTCCGGACGCGATTGGAATTGCCGGATGGACGCCATTTCCGCGGGCGGTCTATCATCCGCCCGCTTGCGATGCGCCCGTAGCTCAGTTGGATAGAGTGTCGCCCTCCGAAGGCGAAGGTCACTGGTTCGAATCCAGTCGGGCGCGCCACCACATCCGTTTCAGGCCTGCTGCGCCGCGAAACCCACCATTCTCGCCGCCTCCTCGTCCCACAGCTTCAGCCGTGCGCAACGCAGGCTGCTCGCAAACGTAAATCGCGGAGCTGTCCGCAGGCGTGGGTGGGACTCGAAGCATTCCCGCAACCGGTAGTTCGGCACGCGGCTCGAGAGATGATGAATGTGGTGGTACCCGATGTTCGCGGTGAACCAGTGCACGACCCGCGGCAAGTCGTAGAACGAGCTGCCCGCCATCGCCGCTGAATCCGGGTTCCACTGTTCCTGCCGTGCCCAGTAGGCGCGCTCGAACTGGTGCTGTACGTAGAAGAGCCATACGCCGGCCGCGCCGGCGAGCAGCATCACCGGCACGTGCACTGCCAGCACGATCTCCCAGCCGAAGACCCGGCACAGCGCGAAGACGGCGACCGAGAGCGCCACGTTGTTCCATAATGCACTGGCCCATTCCGCGCGCAATGACAGCGGCAGGTCGAAAGGAATGCGGTGCTTGATCACGAGCTGGTACAGCGGGCCGATCCCGAGCAGCACGGGCATGCTGCGATAGAGCCGGTACGCCAGGCGCTGGGCCCGCGACAGCGCCCGGTATTCACGCACCGTCAACGTCTGGATGTCGCCGAGACCACGTCGGTCGAGGTTGCCCGAGGTGCCGTGGTGGATCGCGTGCGTCTTGCGCCAGTACGCGAACGGAAACAGCGTGATCAGGCCGAGCGCCGCGCCAACGGTGCGATTCAATCGCGCGCTGGCGAAGAACGAACCGTGCCCGCAGTCGTGCTGGATGATGAACAGGCGGATGTACAGCCCTGCGACCGGCACGACCAGCAGCATGGACCAGCCGCGGCTCCATTCGAGCGTCAGCGCCATGAGCACCCAGAGCCCGACTAACGGAGGCAGCGTATTTGCGAGTTGCCAGAGCGCCTTGCGGCGGTCAGGCCGGGCGTAGGGCATCACCAGCGAGCGTAGCGATCTGGTGGAGTCGTCCTGCAAGGGCGGCGTCAAGAGCGGTGTCCCGTCCTGGGAACGTGGGTTACCACCCCAGATTACTCCGGCCGGCCGGGGAAATTCCGATAGACCTCAGCCCGCCACCGCCCTCACGACGTAGCCGCCCGACTTCTCGTCCTTCTCGAGCTCGATGAGCTTGCGCGCCTGCGCTTCCTCGAGCAGCTGGCTGAAACTCCTGAACCCGTGGTAGCTCTCGCTGAAGCCAGGCTTCTGGCGTTTCAGCGCCTGCTTGATCATCGAGCCCCAGATCTTGTCGTCTTCCTCGCGGTCCTCGGCAAGCGCTTCGATCGTCGCGAGCACGAGGTCGAAGGCTTCCTGCTTGCGCTCGTCGTCAGACTTGGCCGACCGCGAAGTCGGGGGCGGCGCCTCGGTCGGGCCGCCGGTGTCCATCGCCGCTGCCGCTGCCGACTGCTGCTTCGCTGAAGGCTGCCTCGCCGGAGCCCTCCGCCGCCCGCTGCGCTGCTCTTCCTTGCGCACCAGGTCGTCGTAGTAGATGAACTCGTCGCAGTTGGCGATCAGCAGGTCGGACGTCGAGCTCTTCACGCCGACGCCGATCACGATCTTGTTGTTCTCGCGCAGCTTGCTCACCAGCGGTGAGAAATCCGAGTCGCCGCTCACGATCACGAACGTGTCGACGTGCGACTTGGTGTAGCAGAGGTCGAGCGCGTCCACGACCATGCGGATGTCGGCGGAATTCTTGCCGGACATGCGCACGTGCGGGATCTCGATCAGCTCGAACGACGCCTCGTGCATTGGCGCCTTGAACTCCTTGTAGCGCTCCCAGTCGCAGTAGGCCTTCTTCACGACGATGCTGCCCTTCAGCAGCAGCTTCTCGAGCACCTTGCCGATGTCGAACTTCGCGTACTTGGCGTCGCGCACGCCGAGCGCCACGTTCTCGAAGTCGCAGAACACGGCCATGTTGTTGATAGTGGGTTTTGCCATGTCGCCATCCTATCATCGGGTCGCCACCAGCGCGGCGGCGACGAGCATCAGCGTCCCGGCGACGCGGTTCACGGCCCGCAGCGCACGCTCGTCGGCGAAAAACCGGCGCGCGCGTCCGGCCGCGAATGCGTAGCCGGTGTTCACGCCGCCGATGACGACCACGAGCATGGCGGCGAGCAGCAACAGGTCCGGCAGGCGCAGTTCGGCGAGGTTCACGAAGCCCGGCATCAGCGCGGCGTAGAAGAGCATCGCCTGCACGTGGCCCACCATCAGCAGCAGGCCCGCGCCGTAGTTGCGCCAGAAGTGGCCCTCGTGGCCGATGGCGCCGGCGGCCTCGATGCGCGGTTCGGCCCGCCAGAGCCTGATGCCCTGCCAGGTGAGGTACGCCGCGCCGACGATCTTGAGGACGGCGAACAGCTCGCCTAGCGACTGCGCCGCGGCAGCCATGCCGGCGGCGGCCAGCGCGAAGAAGATCAGATCGCCCGTCACCACGCCCGCGTTGATCGCCATCGCGGGGCGCGTCCCATCCGTGACGGCGCGCGCGACGATCGCAGTCACGGCCGGCCCCGGCGTGAGTGCGGCCACCGCGACCGTCGCGGTCAACGTGAGGAAGACGCCGGGCGACATCGGACGGCTACAGCCAGCCCTTGCGGCGGAAATACAGGTACGGCACGACGGCCGACACGACCATCGCGACGAGCGCGAACGGGTAGCCCCAATGCTTGTCGAGCTCGGGCATGAAGTGGAAGTTCATGCCGTAGATGCTCGCGACCAGCGTCGGGGGCAGGAACATCACGGCCGCGACCGAGAAGATCTTGATGATGTTGTTCTGCTCGAGGTTGATCAGCCCGAGCACGGCGTCAAGCAGGAACTGGATCTTGGCGCCGAGGAACGTGGCGTGGTCGGAGAGCGACTGGACGTCGCGCAGCGTCGACTTGAAGCGGCTGCGCTGGTCCTGCGACAGGCTGACGTTGCTCGCCTGCTGCACGTACATCAGCAGTCGCTGGAAGCTCACGAGGCTCTCGCGCGCCTTCGAGACCAGGTCGCCGTTGGCGCCGATCCGCTGGATCATCGATTTCAGGTCGCCGCCCGTTGTCGTGTCGCCGTTGGACCGCTGGAAGATGCTGTGCGAAACGGAATCGAGTTCCGCCTGCACGCGCTCGAGCAGGTCCGCGATTCGCTCGACGAATGCTTCGAGCAGGCCCGCAAGCAGCGTGGCGGACGACGTGCAGGCCGCGGGGTAACGCTCGACGTGCGCCATGAACCGCCGCACCGGCGTCGGATCCGCGTAGCGGTTGGTGATCAGGCGGTTGTTGGCGAGGATGAACGTGATTGCGCTCGACTCCGGCGTCGCCGAGTCGAGCTTGCTGCCCACTGTCGCGGTCATGTAGACGGCGCCGTCTTCCTCGTAGAGCCGGTTCGACGTCTCGATCTCGCGCATCTCGTCGCGCGTGGGCACGTCCACGGTAAGCAGCGACTCGACAGCCTTTTCTTCCTCGACCGTCGGCTCGAAGAGATCCGCCCACAGGAACTCGTCCGGAAACGGTGCCGGAGGCGAATGCTCGATCCAGGTGTAGCCGCTGCCGGTCGGGATCAGTAGGCGAAGCATGCGGGGAAGCCCTTGGGACTGGCGGACCTTTTAGCACATGCCCGCGGCCCCCGGCAGGCAGACTGCGGAAAAGCGAAACCCCGCTGGCGGCGGGGCTTCGGGTCGAAATGGCGGAGGGCGACCGACGCTCAGCGGCTGGGCTTCTCCCGCGCCGCGAGCTGGTTGACCACCTGGAAGAGCTGGTCCTCGCCACCGGCCATGGCAACGTCCGTGATGTACTTGCCGTTGACGACGATGGCCGGTGTGCCCGTGATCTTGTAGCGGCGGTTCAGGTCCTCGGCGTGCAGGACTCTCGACTCGACCGCGAACGAAGAAAACGCCTTCTGGAACTCGTCCTTGCTCACGCCATGGGCGACGAAGAACGCCTCGATCTTCTCGGGCGTGTCCAGACGGTTGCCCTTTACGTTGATCTCGCGGAAGACTTCGTCGTGGAGCTGCGGCTTGCCGAGCAGCTCGATCGTGTAGAACACACGAGCGTGCATCTTGACCACCGGGTTCCACGTCGCCGGCAAGCGGATCAGCTGCACGTAGGGCGCGCGGCCCTTCTGGTTCCACGCCTCGAGCTTCGGCTCGAGCAGGTAGCAATGGCCGCACGCGTACCAGAAGACCTCGGTCACGCCGACCTTGCCCGGAGCGGCCTCGCTCGGCTGGGCGGGCTTCAGCAGCTTGTACTCCTTGCCTTCGACAGGTTCGGCAGACGAGGCGCCGCGCGCGGCAAGCAGCAGCAGGCCGGCCGCGATCAGGGACCGGGCCATGACGGTGAGTTTCTTGTTCATAGCGGATTGAGACACGCGAGACACGGCGGGGTTCAACGCAGGCCCTGGATGTACGAGGCGACCGCGTCGATCTCGTCCTCGGACAGCGACGCGGCGACGGTGCGCATCATCTCGTTCGGGTCGGTGGTGCGCGCGCCCGACTTGTAGGCCCTGAGCTGCGCGGCCACGTACGTGGAATGCTGGCCGTGGATGGCCGGGAATCCCGCTGGTGCGTTGCCCCTGCCGTCCGGGCCGTGACAGCCGGCGCAGGCCATCACCTGCTCGTGGACTTTGCCCGAGCGGTAGACGCGCTGGCCCGCCTTGAACTTCGAGGGATCCGCCTCACCACCGCGAACGGTCTGCGAGGAAAAATATGCCGCGAGATCCGCCATGTCCTCGTCGGACAGGATCGCCGCCATCGGCGACATCAGTAGGTTCTGGCGCTGGCCGGCGTGGAATGCCTTCAGCTGCCTGACGATGTAGACCTCGCCCTGGCCGGCGAGGTTGGGCCACTCCGGGTTCAGGCTGTTGCCGTCCATGCCGTGGCAGGCGCTGCACGTCGCTGCCTTGGCCTGGCCGGCCTCTTTCGAGCCCGCGGCGAGGGCCGACGATGTCCAGCCGAGGGCTGCCACCAGTGACAGGGCGGCGATGAGCTTCGCGGTCATATAACCACTCCAAACGACAGGGGCGGGAGAGCCGTAAATTGTACACTACGGCCCCGACCGAGCGTCCCCCGGCTCCCACCCCATGTCCGCGTATCCCGAAGTCAAATTCGTCACCAGCGCGAACCAGGTGGGGCAGCTTCCGTCCGACACGGGTGCCGAGGTTTCGGTGTCCGGCAGGTCGAACGCCGGCAAGTCGAGCGCGATCAACGTGATCACCGGGCGGAAGGGGCTCGCGCGCACCAGCAAGGCGCCCGGCGCGACCCGCCTGATCAACTTTTTCGAGCTTGAGCCGGGCCGCCGGCTGGTGGACCTGCCGGGCTACGGGTTCGCGAAGGTGCCCGGTGCCATGCGCGAGCACTGGGGCGAGCTGATCAGCGCGTACTTCAAGCGCCGTGAGTCGCTGCGCGGTGCCATCGTGGTGATGGACGTGCGCCACCCGCTCACGGCGAACGACCGCGACATGCTGGCAGTGGCGCTGTCCCGGAACGTGCCGGTGCACGTGCTGCTCACCAAGGCGGACAAGCTCGGGCGAGGGGCGGCGCGGCAGGCCCTTGCGGGGTTCCGGCGCGACGCGGGAAAAGGCGTGACGGCGCAGCTCTTCTCGTCGCTGAACGGCGAGGGACTCGACGAAGCGCGGCGCATGCTCGAGCGGATGCTCGATGGACGTGTAAAAAAAGAAACCCCGGTTGGACCAGCGGATCCAACCGGGGAAGTATGACCCGGCGTTGGGGGATGACCGGGCAAGCACCACGCCCAGGGAGGTAGGCGGGCGCCAAGCGTCAGCATGACGCTCGGTAATTTAGATGGGGGCTGCGTGGCAAAGTTCAAATGCTGTGCAGTAGCAATCAAGATTTGATAATCAGCAGGCTGTCTCACCAGCGTCAACAACTTGTGATGGTTCCGACAAATCTTTCTTGAGTATCGAACGCGTCTCCCTGGGCCGGGTAGCGGCGGGGAAATGAAAAAGGGCCCACCCTTGCGGGCAGGCCCTTTGTCTGGCGCCTGAAGCTCAGGCGCACATCCGTCGGACGGTTAGAACTTGTAGAGCACCGAGAGTGCGATCTGGTTCCAGCTGGTCGAGCCCGTCTGGTTGTTGCCGACGCTCGGCATGCCCTGCCACTCGGCCCGCGCCGTCCACACGTCCATGAAGTTATAGTTCACGCCGGCGCCGCCGAGGAACTCCGTGCTGCCATCCGACGCCCTCGAGCGTCCGTTGGCGTTGCCATTGTCGGCGTTGACCGCAACCTTGAGCGTCACGTCGCCGATGAAGACGCCGACTCGGCCGAAGACCTCCCACTCGTCGGTGATCGGCCAGATGCCGAGGACCGAGATCGGCACGCCGCTCGCGCTCCACTCCGCCTTGGTCGTCACCGGCACGGCGGCAATGAAGGTCGGCGGGAAGGTAGCGTCGCCGTTCATCCTGTAGGTCGGGCCCCTGAGGTCGAGGTAGGTGATTTCGCCCGCGAGGTACGGGTTCAGCCGATAGCCGAGGATGGCCTGCCACGTCGTGGACTTCGTGTCCTTGTTCTGGCCTGTCTGGTCGAGCGCCAGGCTGTTGTCGTTGAACGCTCCCTCGATGGCCCTGTTCACCTTGCTGGTGTTGAGGGCGAAACTGCCCTGGCCGACACTCGCGCCGACGTAAAAGCCAGTGTCCTCTGCAATCGCGCTGCCCGATACCAGGGCAAGCGCTGCGATCAAACCGGTGGTGATTTTCATGTGTGCAATCCTATTATTTGACATATTGACGATAAACCGCGGCCGCGCACAAAGATCTACGGCGTGGCCCAGCGTGTGAAATGCTACGCTGCAGCAATAGACAGCGCAAGTTGTGGCAAGTTCCTAGGCTTCGTTAGTAGCTGAAAAATAACAATAAAATGACCGAAAGCGGCGCGATGTTGCGGGCCGGCAACGCTGTTGGCTAGTGAGCCTCGTCCCAGTTGGAGCCGCGGCCGACGTCCACCCTGAGCGGCACGCGCAGTTCCGCGGCGGAGGTCATCAGCGCCCGCAGATCGCGCTCGACCGGTTCGGTCGAGTCCTCGCGCACCTCGAGCACCAGTTCGTCATGCACCTGCATGACCAGCCTCGCGGGTGCGCCGGCACCGGCGAGCCACTGGTGCACGCCGATCATCGCCCGCTTGATGATGTCCGCGGCCGTGCCCTGCATCGGCGCGTTGATGGCGCTGCGCTCGGCGTACTGGCGTAACTGGCTGTTTCTGGAGCGGATGTCCGGAAGGTACAGGCGTCGTCCCGCCACCGTCTCGACGAATCCCTGCTCGCGCGCAGTGGCGCGGGTTTCGTCCATGTACCGCTTCACGCCGGGATAGCGCTGGAAGTAGAGGTCCACGTACTTCTGCGCGGACCCGCGGTCGATGCCGAGCTGACGGGCAAGCCCGAAGGCCGACATGCCGTAGATCAGGCCGAAGTTGATCGCCTTGGCCGCCCGCCGCTGGTCGGTGGTGACGTCCGGCGGTGCAACGCCGAACACTTCCGCCGCCGTCGCCTGGTGAATGTCGCGATCCTCTGCGAAGGCACGCAGCAGGCTCTCGTCGCCCGAGAGGTGCGCCATGATCCTGAGTTCGATCTGCGAGTAGTCCGCCGCCATCAGCACGTGACCTGGCGGCGCAATGAAAGCCTGGCGTATACGGCGGCCTTCCGGCGTGCGGATCGGGATGTTCTGCAGGTTCGGGTCGGTCGACGACAGGCGTCCGGTCGCGGCGACGGCCTGGTGGTACGACGTGTGCACGCGCCCGGTGCCGGGGTCGACCTGCCCAGGCAGCTTGTCCGTGTAGGTGGACCGGAGCTTCGCCATGCCGCGGTAGTCGAGGATGATGCGCGGCAGCTCGTAGTCGTCCGCGAGTTCCTCGAGCACGTCCTCCGCGGTCGACGGCTGGCCGGTCGCCGTCTTGCGCCGCGTGGGCAGCCCCAGCTTGCCGAACAGCACTTCCTGCAACTGCTTCGGCGAATCGAGGTTGAACGGCGCACCGGCCACCGCATGCGCACGCGCCTCGAGCTCGACCAGCTTCTTCGCCAGTTCGTGGCTCTGCTTCTTGAGCATCGCCGTGTCGATCAGCACGCCGCGGTGCTCCATGTCGAGCAGCACGGGCACCAGCGGCCGCTCGATCTCCTCGTAGAGGCGACGCAGCTTCGGCAGCTGCTCGATCCGCGGCCACAGTGCGCGGTGCAGGCGCAGCGCGATGTCGGCGTCCTCGGCGGAATACTCGCCCGCAGTCTCGATCGGCACCTCGTTGAACGGCAGCTGCTTCGCGCCCTTGCCGGCGACGTCCTCGAAATGAATCGTCTGGACGCCGAGATAGAGCTGTGCGGTCGAGTCGAGGTCGTGGCGCGTCGCCGTGCTGTTCAGCACGTATGACTCGAGCATCGAGTCGAATTTCATGCCCCTGAGCTCGATGCCGTGATTGCGCAGCACGTGCGCGTCGTACTTGAGGTGATGGCCGAGCTTGGCGCGCGCCGGGTCTTCGAGCAGCGGTCGCAGAGTGTCGAGCACCGTCGTCCGGTCGAGCTGGTCCGGCGCGCCGGGATACGTGTGCGCGAGCGGCACGTAGGCGGCACGGCCCGCCTCCACGCAGAACGATACGCCGACGATTTCGGCGCGCATGTAGTCGAGCGACGTGGTCTCGGTGTCGAACGAGATCAGCTCCGCCGTCTCGAGTCTTTGCAACCAGGACTCGAACGCATCCTGCGTGAGGACAAGTTCGTAGTTGCGCTCGAGTGCGGGACCGTCAGCCGGCCTCAGGCCGCCCTCGCCCGCATCGGCGGGAGAGGGCAGTGGAGCGAGCAGCGGTGAGGACTCGTCGCCCGGCAACTGTTTCAGCAACGAGCGCAGCTCGAGACGCGAGTACAACGCGCGCAGCCGCTCGACATCCGGCGCGGTCGGCTTCAAGTCTCTCGTCTGCAGCGTCAATTCGAGGTTGCAGTTGATCGTCGCCAGCTGCCGCGATAGCGCGAGATCGCTGGTGTGTTCGCGCAGGCTCTCGCCCACCTTGCCCTCGATTTCACCCTGGTGCTCAAGAAGGTTGTCGACTGTCGTGTACTGGTTCAGCCACCTGGCTGCAGTCTTCGGGCCGACTTTCGGCACGCCCGGGATGTTGTCCGAGGCGTCGCCCATCAGCGCGAGGTAATCGACGATCTGCTCGGGATAGACATCGAACTTGATCTTGACCCCGGCGCGATCGAGCGACGAGCCGGTCATGGTGTTCACCAGCGAAATGCGGTCGTTCACCAGCTGGGCCATGTCCTTGTCGCCCGTCGAGATCACGACGCGCAGCCCTTCGCGCGCAGCGCGCCCGGCGAGCGTGCCGATCACGTCGTCGGCCTCGACGCCCTCGACTCTCAGCAGCGGCAGGCCAAGGGCTTCGACCGCCTCGATCAGCGGGCCGGTCTGCGCCCTGAGGTCGTCCGGCATCGGCGGCCGGTGCGCCTTGTACTCGGCGAAAAGATCGTCGCGGAAGGTGCGGCCCGGCGCGTCGAAGACGACCGCGACGTACGTCGGCTCGAGTTCCTTCTGCAGCTTCGCCAGCATGTTGAGCACGCCGAGCACCGCACCGGTCGGCTCGCCCCTGGAGTTCGTGAGCGGCGGTAGAGCGTGGAAGGCCCGGTACAGGTACGACGAGCCGTCTACCAGCACCAGCGTGGGAGCCTCACCCACCCGAGCCACCAGTGCGAG
>Ga0315278_10000753_pt1 | contig 28275 bp, 20 predicted proteins | sample YL17G06_0_MG_FD_203880 | JGI IMG/M metagenome (GOLD analysis project Ga0315278, IMG submission 203880) | Sediment microbial communities from Yellowstone Lake, YNP, Wyoming, USA - YL17G06_0 | ecosystem: Environmental > Aquatic > Freshwater > Lake > Sediment | place: USA: Wyoming | collected... | reverse complement strand
AGGAGTTGTAATGAAATAAATTGATCGTTTTAGCTTTCGGAATTTTTCCCTCAAATCAAGGGCAAATTTCAAGAACAATTCAGAGCATTCGGTACAATAAAGGTATTCTTGCGATGTTTTTTGCCTTTCATACGGCCTTTTTAAGTATCCTTAACCGGTGGGCACGTCATTTTCAGTGGTGGGCAGATCGTTTTCATTGGTGGGCACGTCATTTTTAGTGGTGGGCAGATCGTTTTCATTGGTGGGCAAATCATTTTTTGTGGTGGGCAGATCATTTTCATTGGTGGGAATGTCATTTTCATGAGTTGGAATGTTATTTCCCGGGTGAAGAATGGCGTAAAATGAAGATTTTTCCCGTTAAAAGGTTGAAAGGAATGATTCTCATGGAAAATGGAACTATATGATTTGTTCCAAAAGGCATCGAAAATGATCCAGATATTTCATTACAATGCCTTAGCCGTTATCCTTTGATATCTTTCCACCACATCCCCGTCTTTAACCCTGTGCTCATTTCCCTTTATATATCGTTGATATAGGGATTTCATTTTTTTTAAATTGCCTTGTTCCAGGAAAAGTATCAACAGGGGTATTACTAAATTGTTAAGGCCGTCGTCATCGATTTTCCCTTGAGCTTCGGTTCTTTTTAATTGTTTTGCCAGTAATTGGATTTTCAGATCGATGTTTGTCAGTTCATGTTGGGAATAATCCCTAAAGGAAGAAGCCAATATATCCATATTGGGCGCCCATTTTCCTTCGAAATGGAGGTCCGGCAGGTCTCTCATGTTATACAAATCAGGGGCGCCCTTTATGATTCGTTTCAAGATTTCCAGGTTAACGACGAAAACAATGGGCAAGTGGAACCGTGAGAATGCGTCGCGTGATGTATTCAATAGTTCGATGGCTTTAGCGCCGTGACGATAAATCAATGCATTTAAACCTGTTACGATCAATCCATCGCAAGCCCCTTCCTTCTCGCTCTCAAGAAAATTTTTAACCTGGCGATAGGCATAATGATCATCTTCGGATAATGGGAGTTTTAATATTTTTTTCCCGCCTTGTTCCAATTGAACCTGGACTTTTACGATTAGATATTCCAGGATGCGTTGATCATCCAGCACCATAAAAATGTATTTGAAAAGTTTATGGCGAAAAAAATAACACAGCGTTTCCGATTGACGGTCATTTTCGGTTTCGTTTCGATCGGTCACTGGATTTTCTTCTTATCCCTTAAAAGTTCTTTCAGCAAGGTGAAATCGAAATCATCCAATGTCTGTGCGATTTTAACACTCATGTGCTGTATCCTCCTAAGTGAAAGCCATTATATACCTTTTTAAATTATTTTTTCAAGCGACCGGGAAATCCAAACTCCGCCGCCTAATTTTATGAGCCGCGAAGAGCGCGAAGGAACGCTAAGAGAATAAGTCAAATTACTTTCGGGTCGATTTCAAACTCCTTTAAAATAGCTTGAAACTGTTCTTCCGGAGCCTTTTCCCGGCAGAGGGCGATATCTTCTTTTGCTTGATTGGCATAGGGAGAGCCGATTTTAGCAAAGATGGCAAAGGATTGAAGGAGGAAATCTCTCTTTCTGAATTGACAAACACACCATATCAAATTATAATATTACCATGGCTGACCAAGAAGAAAAGAAGACAAAGACCGGTGAAAAACCGGTTGAAAAGATGCGAAGTATGCATGATGAAGTGGTAAAAGATTTTTTAAGTGAAAATGAAACAGCCAGGAGTTTTTTCAAGGAATATCTTCCACCAGGAATCGTCAGAAATCTGGATTTCAATACGCTGCAGATATGCAAGGATTCCTTTATCAATAAAAAACTGGCAAAATATTTCTCCGATATTTTATACCGGATCGATCTCGAAAATACAGGTATATTCATCTACTTGCTGATTGATCATAAGAGCAGGGAAGATCGTTTTATGGGCTTTCAATTTTTGAAATACATGGTAAGGATTTGGGAATTGTATCTCAAGCAAAACAAGACTGCGGAGACCCTGCCGGTAATCATTCCTATTGTGATTTATCACGGTCCCCGGCAATGGCAAGTAAACACCCGTTTTGTTTCCTTGTTTAATGCCCCCGGCAATATAAGAGAGTATGTACCTGATTTCAATTATAATTTGTATGATATTTCCCATGTCCCGGATGAGTCGATAAAAGGAGCGGTGCTGCTGCGTATATTGTTTATGACCTTGAAATATATTTTTACCCCGGAACTAAGGTATAAACTGCGTGAGGAGATATTCCCGTTATTTCATGAGCTCAAAGATAAGGAAAAGGGAACCGAATACCTTGAGGTGTTGTTGAGGTATCTGACCGGCAGCGCCAGGAATTTATCTGTGGATGAGCTCAATAAAACAGTAACTCAATTATTTGAAGAAGGAGGTGATCTCATGGCTACCATAGCTGAAAAATGGCAAGCACAAGGTAAAAAAGAAGGTAAAAAAGAAGGTAAGTGGGATGTTGTAAAAAGTTCCCTGAAAGAGGGATTACCAATAAAAACCATTGAACGAATTACCGGGTTTCCGGCAGAAGAAATTCACCGGTTTAAAGAAAAGTTTGTGCACACTAATTAAAAAGGGGCAAGCCGTGTTCCTTAGTCGTGGAAAACCCACTCACCACTCACTACTCTACCCCGAACTCTTTTAAAATCGCCCTAAATCGTTCTTCCGGCATGTTTTCCCGGCAGAGGGCAATATTATCCTTCGCTATATTGGCATTGGGGGAGCCGATTTTATCAAAAATCAAGAAGGCCTGGCAAAAGAATTTCAGTGCGGTTTCAAATTGATTTTGTTCTAAATACAAATGCCCCATCTGGCCAACTGACATTGCCTTACCGGCGATATCCCCGATTTTTTCAAAGGTTTCCTTTGCCCTCTGATACTTCGTTAAGGCCGCATCATAGTCGCCTTTCTCTTGATAGATCATGCCGATCTGATGCAAACAGCCGGAAAGATTTTTGATATCGCTGATCACTTCAAAGGTTTTCAGGGCCTTTTGGTACTGCGTTAAAGCGGCATTGTAATCGCTTTTATTTGTATAAACATTTCCGATACCCAATAATGATGAAGCCGCCCCCTTGATATCCCCGATTTTCTCAAAGGTTTCCTTCGCCTTTTGATACTGCGTTAAAGCCGCATCATAGCCGCCTTTCAAATAATATATGTTGGCGATCTGATGCATACTATTTGCTACGCCTTTGATATCCCCGATTTTCTGCTTAATTTCCAATGATTTTTGATACTGCGTTAACGCCGCCTCATAGTCGCCTTTATCTTCATAGATCATGCCGATCTGATGCAAACTGATAGCTACGCCCTGGATATCCCCGATTTTCTCAAAGGTCTCCTTTGCCTTTTGATACTGCGTTAAGGCCGCCTCATAGTCGCCTTTCAAATAATATATGTTGCCGATCTGTCCAAAACTATTGGCCATGCCTTTGATATCCACGATTTTCTCACGAATTTCCAATGACTTTTGATACTGCTTTAAGGCCGCCTCATAGTCGCCTTTATATTGAGAGATCATGCCGATCTGATGAAGATTGGTGGATACGCCTTTGATATCCACGATTTTCTCAATGATTTCCCTTGCCTTTTGATACTGCTTTAAGGCCGCCTCATAGTCGCCAAACCCCTGGAATAACATTCCCATTAAATGAAAAACATTGGCGCGATTTTTATCCTCCAGTTTTTTATCCTCAAACTCCATCAGTAATTCCATGGACCATTGCGGAAATCCGTGCAGAGTTAAATAATCCTCAATATCAAACGTCATTTCCGCTGCCCGGTCCCACTCCCCGGCCTGGAGATAATGCCAGCGGGCTTCATAGTCATTTTCAATATATTTTTCCCCTTTCTCATTTCGAATCCCTTCAAAATATTGGGCGGCCTGGAGATGATATTTGGTTTTAACGGTGGTTTCCATGGGGTCCAATATATACTGCGCCGTCAACCGGTGCATATAATACAATTTATCTTTCTCCATTTCCATGCATTCCAGCAAAGATAAATCCGCCAGCCTTTTACGGTCCACCCGCGACAGCGCTGCCCCTTGAACTTCTAAGGCTTCTCCCGGAACCGGGTTACGGTAAATGGATAGAACATCCAAAATTAAACGCTGTGCCGGGGTCAGGTAACCGATCAGCTTATCAAGGAATAAAGGCGAAAAATCATCACTCTCGCTTTGCTTTTCAATGATCCGCCGACGCAGTTCCGGGATTAAATCCTTTAATTGCTCCCAATTGTACTCTTGCTGATGGAACTCAGTAATAGCGATGCGGTCCAGTAATTCCAGCGCCCGCGGATTGCCCCCGATCTCTTGCTTAAGCGTTTCAATGGATTTCCTATCCAGCCGCTGCAATGCCTTGCCATTCCACAGCATCTTGCGAAATTCCACTTGCGTAAATTCGGAAATGTCCCTGGTAATGTCCGGCCCCTCGAAACCGGGCAGCGCGTAGCGCGTGGAGAAAAATAAAAAACTCTCCTTGTCCTTTAAAAAGTCCCGAAAATGCCATATAAATTCCTTTAACGTTTCTTTGCCGCTGCAAAACCCGCCACGTTCTTCATCCTGGTTCTCCTCGAAATTGTCGAAGATAATCATGACCTTATGCGGCAGGAGAAAATTCTCCACGAACCAGCTCAATTTTTGAACAGGTTCAGTGTTGGCGCCGTAAACTTCTTTGGCCCCTTCCACTCCCAGTTCTTCCGCCTTATTGGATATGGCTTCCAGGATTTTCACTTCCGAAGCGTCGCCCCGGATAATGATAAAATCATAACCATCCCGCTTCTGCCGCAGGTTGGCGGCAATACGGGTGGTGAGCGTAGACTTTCCGATGCCGCCGGGGCCTTTGAGCACTACCGCGCCCTGTTTATTCTCGATGGCCTTGAAAATCTCCCGCAAAATCTGGCGTCTGCCGATGAACCCATGTTCGAGGTATTTCGCACCCTGGAAATGGTGGCTTTGCGGTCGGCCCGGAGCTTCGATGCGATAATCGGAAAAGGATTCCACCCCCAGGTTCTCATCCCGCGCCAGTAATTGCGGGATTTCATATTCTTTCAACATGTTCCAGTTGGGATTCTCTTTAATACGGCGCTGCTCTCCTTTAAATATGGCTTCCTTTCCCGCTTCAAAGGCTTGCTTTATCGTCTTCTTTCGGCACAGGGCGGTAAAAAGCGCGGCGTTAAATTCGATGGCGGCAATATGGCTGACAGACTTATTCATACCGATGACGGCGCCGATGCGGATACCTGCCTCGTATAACACCCGGGCCACCGGCATTAAATTAGGTTCCGGTCGCGCTGAATGGCAGGAGGAAAGTATCACCATCATGGGTGAAAGCTTTACCGCTTTTAACGCCTCCGCCAGTTGAGAACCGGAGACGGTTTCCAGTTTGCCCCGCTGGTCTTCGAAACATAGGAAGCCTTCGCCTTTATCGTTTATCCCGCCGTGGGCGGTGATATGAAGGATATCGTGTTTGCCGTCTTCCAGGCGTTCTTTGATTTCATCCAGGGTGCTTTTGACCGGGTCCGGCATATCCAGGTAAACCTGGTCGCGGTCAAATCCCTGGAAAGCATTCAGCAGGGTATCCTGTTCCTGTTCGTACAATAACATGTTTTCATCATCCGGGCTGGCGGTAATGGAGAGGATTTTGATTTGCTTGCCCAGGTAAACCCGGTTAATTTTACGGGCGATTTCAGACAGGGTCTCATTTAATTCAAGGGGGCTTAAGGTTTCCAGGGGATGTTCGGCATCATGCACGGCCTGGAAGTCCTTTAAACCGGTTTCCTTATACCGGCAACTACGAATAAGGAGCCAACAAATTGTGCACTCTTTCTTTTTAGCGGCGTCAAGAATGGCCGGGAGTTCGATGGTGGTAATATATTCGGAAGCAAGAAAATTTTCGCTGACCAGTAGAACCGCAATTTTGGCGGTTTCCAGGGCCTTGATGATTTCCTCATGCCATAGATCGCCGGGTCCTATGTCGGCGTCAACCCAGGGAATAATTTTCCCGCTGTCGGCCAGGGGTTGAAGATACGTTTCCAGTTTTTGCAGCCATTCTTTATCTTTATGGCTGTAACTTATAAATACTTTGTCCCGCGTTTGCTCACTCACAGCCGCCTCCTTTCCTCGGAGTTCGAAGGTATACGTTACTCGAACCATAAGGGGTCATTATGATTCATGTGGATATAAAAGTCAATGTGAAAAGAGCCCTTCGGGCAATTTTAAAAAACGCCGAAGGCGTTAATAACCTTGTCCGAAGGACACAGCTTCCATTTTTAATTTTTAGTTTTTCATTTTTCATTTTTCATTTACAAAGTCTATCCCTTGATCTTCCCTTTCTCCTTTCTCTTAATATGAAACGGGCAAGAGTTCCCCAACATTAAAAAAGAGCCTTACCACATGGGGGAAGAGTTCCCCTACTTGCGGGGAGGTTTCCCCTACTTAAAGGAAGAGGTCCCCAACGTGGGAGATGCATCCCATCACGTGGGGGATGAGTTCCCCCACCTGGGGGAAAGGCTCCCCGACTTAGGGGGAGGTCTCCCCCACATGGGGGAAGGCCCCCCCTACGTGGGGGAAGGTCTCCCCTACGTGGGGGAAGCTCTCCCCTACCTGGGGGAAGTATTCCCCTACGTGGGGGAAGAGTTCCCCGACATGGGGGAAGGGCTCCCCTACGTGGGGGAAGAGTTCCCCGACATGGAAACGAATGCAAATGGACAGGATAAAGATGTAAAGATTTATAAATCTTTACATCTTTTGAAAGGAATTGATTTACAATTATATATTGTAATTATCCGGAGGTAAGAATGAGACAAAAAGCAAGTGTTTTGTTTTTCGTTGTTTTAGTAAGCGCGGCGATTTTTAATTATGGCGCTGTCCCGGCATCGGAAAGGGCCGCGTTGATTGCCCTTTATAATTCGACCGACGGCGATCATTGGTCCTGGAATTACGGATGGAAAACCCCGCCATTGGCCGCGGACGGTTTTGCCAGGCCCGGGACTGAAAAAGATTGGGCCGGCGTTAGCGTTTCCGGGGATACGGTAACCGGTATTAACCTATACGATAACGAAGCCCACGGCGTCATACCACCCGAACTGGAGCACCTTTCCAATTTGCAACGCATCGATTTTTTTAGGAATTCTTTAAGCGGCGCTATACCACCGGGACTGGGGAAACTTTCCAGGTTACAAGAACTCTCCCTTTCCAAGAATTCGTTAAGCGGTAGTATACCACCAGAACTGGGTAATCTTTCGAATTTGCAAACCCTTGCCCTTGGAGAAAACGAGTTAAGCGGTCCCATACCGACAACGCTGGGCAACCTTTCTAATTTGAAGGAACTTTACCTCTACAACAACCAATTAAGCGGTCCCATACCGGCAGAGCTGGGAAACCTTTCAAACCTGCAAATCCTAAACTTTGAAGACAACCAATTAGACGGCGCCATACCGGCAACGCTGGGTAACCTTTCTGATTTGAAATATCTCCTCCTACCCGGTAATCAATTAAGCGGCCCCATGCCATCAACACTTGGCGATCTTTATAATTTGAAAATACTTGACCTTTCCAATAACCAATTAAGCGGCGCTATTCCAGCAGAACTGGGGAATCTTTCTAATTTGGAAAACCTTAGCCTTACGAGCAATCAATTAAGCGGCCCCATACCGCCAGAACTGGGGAATCTTTCAAATTTATACCATTTCCTCCTTTCCCACAACCTATTAAGCGGTGAGATTCCAGTCACTCTTACACATTTTACAAAAATTGATTTTTTTGCTATCGGTTATAATTGCCTTTATACAAATGATTTTCTTTTGAGGCTATGGTTAAATACCAGGGACCCTTTCTGGGAGAACCACCAGGATCAGTGCACGCCTTCCATAATTATTTTAAACCCGTCTCACCTGTATTTCGGAGCAACAATAGGCGGCGCAACCTCAGCCCCGCAAACCGTGATTATTAAAAATATCGGCGCCGCGCCCCTGGCCTGGACCGCTGCCGGCGATACTCCCTGGCTCAACGTCTCTCCCACCTCCGGAACGGGTCCCGGTATGATTACCATTTCCATAAACCCTGCCGGTCTCTCAACCGAGACCTTTACCGGCGCTATTACGGCGAGCGCTCCCAACGCCGGTAATTCCCCGCAGACTATTTCCGTAACTTTAAAAATATTCGATAATGGCGATACTGCCGCTCCCTTTGGCGATTTCGCAACCCCGCTCAACGGTTCCACGGTTAGCGGCAGCATACCGGTAACCGGCTGGGTCCTGGACGATATCGGGGTTAATAAAGTTGAAATCTTCGATGGCGTCAATTATATAGGCGAAGCTTCATTCGTCGAAGGCGCCCGGCCGGATGTTGAACAAGCTTACCCGGATTACCCCCAGAATTACAAAGCCGGTTGGGGTTATATGCTGCTCACGAATTTTCTAGCCAACGGCGGCGACGGAACTTATACATTGAATGCTATCGCCACCGATGTCGAAGGGAACGAGGTAACCCTTGGGTCTAAAACGATAACCTGTGACAATGCCCATGCGAGGATTCCGTTCGGGGCTATCGATACCCCTACCCAGGGCGATATTGTCTCAGGAAAAAGCTTTGTTAATTACGGGTGGGCGTTAACACCCCCGCCCGATATGATCCCCAAAGACGGTTCCGCCATCGACGTTTGGGTCGATGGGAAACAAATCGGTAACCCCACTTATAATATTTATAGGGAAGATATTGCCGCGCTATTCCCGGGTTATAAAAACAGCAATGGCGCGGGGGGGCATTTTTACCTGGATACTACCCTGTATGTAAACGGTGTTCATACTATCCATTGGACAGCCACTGACGGAAATTTGAATACCGGCGTGATCGGCAGTCGATACTTTTCGATAATGAATACCGGCAATTCATCGTCGCAGGGAGCCCATAACACGGCAGCGGATATGCTCTTTACACTTACTTTAGAGGATTTAGAGAATTTGCCGGGGAAATCAACCGCGCCTGGAAAGATGATTAAAGGGTATGGAAAAGACGAAGAAGCGTGCGAATATGAATTATTCCCGGATAGAAATGGAATCAATAGGGTTTCCATTAAACAGTTGGAGCGAATCGAGATACAATTGGGAGAAAATCTTGCCGATGTCGTCGATGTGCGGGGTTATATGATAATCGCTGGCCGCTTAAGATCATTACCCATCGGATCGACGTTGGACAAAAAGGCCGGGAAATTTTATTGGTCCCCGGGTCCGGGTTTCTATGGAAAATACGACCTTGTATTCCTGATCAAGGACGGCGGGGGCCAATGGTCTAAAAAAATGATTGAAATCAACATCGATTCCAGGTTCGATCGAAACGATTAAGGGCAGGCTAAATGAAGGGGCGTCCTTTGCCTGTCCTCTAATTTTTCCCTGCCCGAAGGGCCCCGTTTCCATTTTTAATTTTTATAAATTATTAATGATAAATTATAAATTATAAATGGAAGCGGCATCCTTCGGAAGTTTTATCAACTAAATTTCGCTGTGATGTACCATCCGGCTGCCACTGAAGATGAGCACCAATTTTTTCAACGTGGTTTGCCCGATGGTCTTCCGGAATTTCTCATCCATGCTGTATTTATTGAGCTGATTTTCTGCTTCTTCTTTTATTTTTTTTAGATTTTCAGGGGTTAATTCGCCCTTTTTTCCCTGGGGTTTGATGTATTTGATTTCGATAAGATAGGAGTACTTTAACCCGGGGTACTGCGCCAGGAACGGTTCCAACACGAGGTCGGCATAGCCCTTTTTCAACTCTTTTTCCGAATAAACCAGGTACAGCGCGGATAATCCCAGGTAGACATTCAAAAACGCCTGGATGGCTTTTTCTCCCGTAATTAAATCTCTTAGACCCATCGACGTCTCCATTTGTTCTACCAGGTAAGCAATTAAGGGTTTCCATTTCCCGCGGAAGGCCATCTCTTTCATGGCCGCTTCATACCGGCTTAAATCGATGGTTAATAGGCCGGTCTCTTCATAGGTTTCTTTGATATAATCGTAGTATAACCGTTTGACGGCTTCATTGGGAATTTTAAGAATCGCTTTATGTTCTTCATCGCTGCCGGTGATGGTTAAGAGGCCGAAATAATATAAAAGGGAGATAAAATTCTCCGGGCTGGTCAACTTCGCAATAGGAAAACGCTCGACAATAGTAGAATGAACGGAATCGCTTTCCATGATCTGCCGGAGTTTGGAAAAATTGCCGTTGGTAGGGGGGGGTTGGACGTGGGGAGTGCTTTTTTTATCGCTAAGAATTAAATAGCGCAGTTTCAAATAATCGATCCGGGCGTTATTATCGATGAGTAGGTCCGGGATACGGGATTCTTTCAGGTATTCCCGGAGGAAGTATAATACAAAGACGGTATTAAAAACCTGGGAGGTGGAACGAAGGGCAAATTTATAATGGTTATACCAACGGTTCATGATGTCCATCAATTCCGGCGTTGAATGGCGAATTTTACCGGTTTGCCGGTAGTATTCGATCATGATTCCCACTTCGGTCCCGGTGAATCCCAAAATTTCATCGATATCCAGGTCCAATGAGATGTTTGTCGCGATGTTAAACCCGGAGGTGACGTCGTCCAGCGCTATGGGAGAAACCCCGGTCATGAACAACCGTGAAATGGGGGTATCGCTCCCGGTGGTTCCTGCTTTGATTACATTAAAAAATGAACGTAGAAAACCTTCCCCCTGGGTGATTGCCAGGTATTCCTCTTCCCCGGAATCGGAAAGGATCGTATTGGCAAAATTATCGTATTCATCGATGATGACGTATAGTTTTTGCTTCTTTGACCAGCAATAACTTAAAAGAGTATCCATTATTTCCGATGCGGTATTTTTCCCGTTCAACTCTTTCTCTATTTTTCCAGGATCGATATCCAGAAGATTGTGATATTTCGCCGTGAACAAGTTGGCTGCGTTTTTAACCCGGGTTAAAAATGCTCCTTCCACCCATTTTGGGTTTGAACCGACCATTGAAAAATTTAATGGTAATATCAGGTAGCTATTCTTTTCTTTTGTGGGGTTTTGGTGGATCTCGGTTCCGTTGAATAGGTAATCGAATTGGTCTTTTCGCCGGATATCGTAGTAGTATTCGAGCATGGAAAGGAAGAGTGATTTCCCGAACCGGCGGGGCCGGATGAAGAATAAAAAGCTTCCCTTTGTTTCGATATTCCTGATGAACCGTGTTTTGTCTACGTAAAATAAATTTTTTATACGAAAATCTTTGAAATCGGCGATACCATAGGGAATACCTTTTAATTCATGTGCTTCTATCATGGGCTTATATTAAACCAAAAGCCCCGGATTGTCAACCGGTTTTTTTACCGGCTTTTCCGTTTTTACTTTTTCATTTTTCGTTGTTCATTTTTACTTTTCATTCCATGCTTGTCTGCTTACTTTTCCGGTCCCAGGGAATCTATGAATTTTCCATTTACTTGTGATTCCGGGTTGAGATAAAAAATGGACAATGTTAAAGGATGATCAAGAGGGAATTTGGCCATTTTTAAATTATCGATCAAGTTTATTCTCACAATTCCCTGTTCGTCGGTTTGGGTTTTGAAAGAATTGGTCTTGCCGCGGATTCTCCATTTGAACTCCAGGGGAAAATCCTGGATCGGCATAGGAGTTGAATCGGGTTTCTTTTTCAAATAGCTCCCGACCGGTATCTTGAATTGACCCGGGTCATGCTTTTTTTCAATTTTTTTACCTATTCTTGGGCCACTTATGCCACCAGTTAATGCGCCTATAAAAAAACCGTAGAATGCATTCATAAATTGAACTTCATCATCATTGCCCCCTGAAAGGCATCCAATAGCAGCGCCAATAAATGCACCTGCGACTAACCCTCCCAAAAAACATCCCCATAGATTAGCCTTTTTAATTTTTTTATATACATTGATCGACTGAATTCTATTTGCCGGGAATTTTACGATTTTATATTCGATCGTGGGGTCCTGGGCGGATGGGGCTTTTATTTTTTCCAATTCGTATATAAATTCCCGGCTTTCGTCCTCAATTACCTTCTCTTCGGTTGAGATCACTTCCCTTTTAATAGACATGCATTGGCCGGTAAAGAGCACGGCCACCAATAAACACAACGGTTTAAAATAGCTACTTTTTCTTAAATTCATTTTTTCCTCCTAGAGGTCAAATAATAAATCAAAACGGTCATTTTGTCCATGGGACTAAAGTCCCGTTTTTAAAAACGGGACTTTAGTCCCGGTGTGTTGGAGGAGGAAAAACGCAAAAGTAAAAATGGAAGCGGCCTCAGTCTTTGATGACGGCGCTTTTAATGAAATCACTCCACTGGGCGCCAGTGTACTTTGGAGCACTGGGGTTCTCGTAGGTCTTGACGTTCATGTTCCACGCATAGTCGGAGAAGAGACCCATCCTCTGGCGAATGTTTACCGTACCGTCCTGATTCTTCGTAAGATTGAGTACCATGGCGTCGGTAGCCCAGGCAATGGGGCCCGAGTACTGGGCGCGGAGTTCGTCGAGCGCATGGATGAAGGTGTCCTGGTTGAATTGACAGTGTGTGATCACACCGAGCTGTGGTTTCGTCATGTTGAGGATTTTGCCGAGCATGTTGGCCGGCGTATGGGAATTGTCAATAATTTTTTGCGCCTGCGCGACTGCCTGGTCCCAGTTGGGATCCCCGGGTTCGATGGCGCCGCTTTTTTCGGTCCATATATCCGCATCCAGTGCCATCTCGTGGATCAGGACAGTTGCCCCGTTCAAATTTCCCCCGGTCATGAAGGTGGTAGGCGCCGTGTCGCCGGAGAAGACCACGTTCATGAGATTGAACGACAGATTGAAGCTTATGGCGCCGTCCCGGTCGTGCGCTGCCGGAAAGTGCTTGATAGTTACCAGCTTATCATCAGATTGGTATGCCGTGCCAAACTCCCGGTATTTAAGTTCATGGGCTTCGATGTTGTACCCGTCATCCACTACCTCCCCATTAGACCCCGTGATCCCCGTGGAGAGGAAGCTGAAGCTTTCGCAATGCCACTTGCTCATTTGTTGCATCAGTTGGCAAAAGTTTGCCGTTCCTTCTTCGGGATGCTCCTGTTCGGGGCCATCGGGATAGGGCGTGGGAATGATTGGGCCGCTGGGGCCGTAAACGTGCAAGGCGGTCTTGCGATCGCCAGAGGGTCCAAAACAGTAGAGATAAATCAGGTCGCTCATGTGGTCCCCGTGCAGGTGCGTCAGGAAAACCCGGGTCATGCGCGACCAGGGCACGCCGAGGGCGACGTACTTGGCGCACACCCCCGACCCGCAATCGAATACGAAACTCTCCCCGTTTCCGCATTCTATAAAAACGCTGTTGCAGGCCTGGCCCACCCTCGGGATGTAGTTCGTTCCCATGAAGGTGATACGTATTTCGCCCGAGGCGAGCTGCTCGCCGGGTAAATAAAATGATTCCTGGATATGCTTGAGGATGTCGCTGTCAAAGCCGGTGGTCGACGATTGGCCTAAATTATTGCCCGAGCCATTTGTTCGTGTTAGTTTGTCCATTTATTACTCCTTTTTCTTTTTAGCCGGTAAATTGAATACCTGCTGTTTTTGCCTTTTTTAAAAAAAAATTATAGCACTGAACTTTCTTTTGTCAAGTACTGTCGGCAAGATGTGGCAAGATGTGGTTTGACACAAGATTAACTCTCTTGTAGAATAGGGCTATGTCTAAAAAAGTAATCTTATTTTACGGTTGTTTCATGTTTATTCTTTTGTCCCGGGTTTTTCCACAGGCGGATGTTAACGTCCTGGAATCGCGGTTAGCCCGGGCAACCGGCGAAGAACGCCTTAAGATGCTGGTTGAATTAACGAAACGGCATCAGACCGACGATCTTGATAAGGCGTATTCATATGGTAAGAATGCCCTGGAACTGATGCGGCAACTGCCGAACTCTTCTGACGAGGTAATGTTATTGAACCTCCTGGGCCGCATCGCCTATAAACTGGGCGACTTTCAAGCCTCCATCGACTATTCGAACCAAGGCCTGGAAATCGCCCAAAAAACCGGCAATAAAATTGAGTACGCGGCGGCGCTCTTTAACCTGGGCATGGGAAATAAATACCTGGCTAATTATAACCCGGCATTGGAATATTTCTCCAGGGCCCAGGCTGTCTACGAAGAATTGGGGGATAAGAATAATACCGCATCCTGCTTAAACCAAATCGGCCTGGTTTACCGCCGGGTAAACGAATATTCCAGGGCCCTCGAATATATCATGAAGGCCGGGAAAATTTATGATGAACTGGACGCTAAAAGCCGTTTATCTTCCATATACAATAATATCGGCATCATTTACTCCGACATGGGCCAATCGGCCGTCGCCCTGGATTATTATAAAAAAGCGCTGAAAATCGACGAAGAAGAGGGCGACCTTGAGGGCACGGCCATTGCCCGGATGAATATTGCTGAACAATATACCAACCTGGGAAAATTCGCTGAAGCCCTGGAAGTGTATTCTAAATCCCTGGCAGTGTTTGAAAAAGTGGGTTCTAAAAAGAATATCTCCAATGTCCTCATGTCCATTGGCGACACTTATAGAAAAAAAAATGACTTTCATCGGGCGCTCCACTATTACACCCGCGCCAAAAAAATTAAGGAAGAAACCCACGAATATTACGGGATCGTGGAGGGCCTGCTGGGATTGGGAAGCATTCACCGCCAACTGGGACAATTTGAACCGGCGCTGGAATATTTATTCGAAGCCCTGCCCCTCTCTGTGAAAATTCATTATACCCAGCGCACAGGGGAAATCTACCTGGAACTTTCTACCTTGTTCCAGGACATGAAAGACTTCCCGAAAGCCCTGGAATATTTCAAAAAGTACAAGGAAACCAACGACCTGGTTTTTAATGAAAAAAACAGCCGCGATATCGCGGAATTGCAAACCCGGTTCGACCTGGAACGGAAAGAAAAAGAGATTTCCCTGTTAAAAAAGGACCAACAAATCCGGGCATTGGACCTGGACCGCCAGCGGAATTTTACCACTTACTTAATTGTTATCTCTATTTTAATTCTCATACTGGCGTTCGTGATTTATGCCCGGTACCGGCTGAAATCCCGGGTAAACATCGAACTGATGCGGTATCGCGAGCGTCTATCCGAACAGGTGGAAGAGAGAACCCGTGAATTGAAAGACGCGCAGGTGGAATTGGTGCGCAGGGAACGGCTGGCGGTACTGGGTCAGTTGACGGCCACGGTGGCCCATGAGATACGCAATCCGTTGGGCACTGTGCGCGCTTCGATTTTTTCCCTGGAAAAAGCCCTGGAAAACAACAATTTAGACCGGGTTGGACAGGCGATACAATTGGCGGAACGTAATATTGTCCGGTGCGATGATATTATTAATGATTTATTGGATTTTACCCGCCGGCGGGAACCGCGGCCGGAACCGACAGTCATCGATTCCTGGTTGGAAAATGTCTTGAACGAGCGGCCCCTGCCGGAAAACATCATTTGCATTAATGAATTAACATCGGGCCTGGAAATCCCGGTCGATCGCGAACGGCTCTTGCGGGCGTTTCTCAATATCCTGGATAATGCGGTGGACGCCCTGCTGGAAAAGGACGCGCCCGGGAACCGATTAACCGTAAGCGCCAATGCCAATGCCGACGCCGGACGGTTGGAAATCCGGGTAACCGATACCGGCCCGGGTATCCCCGCGGCCAACCTGGATAAAATCTTTGAACCACTCTTCAGCACCAAACCCTTTGGTTTCGGTCTGGGTTTGCCCGTGGTGAAAAACATCATGACGGAGCATGGCGGCGGCGTGGATATCCGGAGCACTGTCGGCCAGGGGACTAGCGTGGTAATGTGGCTCCCTATAATTAATAATTATAAATGATAAATGATAAATGATAAATTATAAATTATAAACGATGGCGCCCTACGGGCAAAATAATTTAAACGCCTGCGGCGAAAAGATTAAAATTTATTTTTTCGCGGTAGGCGTTAATAGATAGCGTCCGTAGGACACAGCTTTCCATTTATAATTTATAATTTATCATTTATAATTTATAATTTTTTTTTAAAACCTGGACTGTGGACTGTTACTAATTAATATCAAATAATCCCGGCTTCCTTCGCTTTCATGACCGCCTGAGTCCTGGATTTTACCGCCAATTTCCTGAATATATGATTGATATGAATTTTAACCGTATTCTCGCTAATAAAGAACTTGCTGCTAATTTCAATATTGGATAACCCGGAAGCCATGGCCTGGAGCATTTCAACTTCCCTCCTGGACAGGCGATACACATCATTATTATTTTTAAACGCCCGGTTTCCCAATCTTTCCAGCAGTTCGATTAGTAAACGGCTGGACACTGCCCTGCTCACCCATAATTGCCCCTTTGTAATCAAATCAAAGGCTTTTTTCATACTTTCTTTGCCGATATCCTCGATAAAGCCCCGCACCCCATATTGAAGGAATTCGTATTTTTCTTCATCGCTAAAATCGCTGTCGATCATGGCGAACCCGGCGTTGGGGAAAAGCGAATGCAGCCGGCTAAACAATGTTTCCGGTTCCAGGGACTGTTTCGGGTTATAACAGGACTTACAAAGTAAAAGCAAGGCAACGCCGCCGTCGAAATCGCCCGGCTTGATGTAACTGCACGAACGAAAAGTTTTAACCAGCCGGTACGATGGGTTTTCCCGGCAAAAATTTTCAATCCCCCCCTGGTTTAAACCATGACCGCATACCAGTACGATATTTTTTTTTTGCAGTAGAGATGGGCTACTTTTTTTGGAGATTTCGGCGCCGCGGACTTCCAGGGCATTTTCGATCTTCCTCAAAAGGACCCGGGGGTCTTCGGTTTTGGAGATATAATCGAAGACCCCCATTTTCATGGCATCCACCGCCGTTTCATAGGTAGGATATGCCGTGATGATAATAATTTTGATCAAAGGGTCCACCCGGTACAATTCCCGGCTGACCTGCAAGCCGTCCCCATCTTTTAATTTCAAATCCACCAGGCAAACCGCGATGGTATATTCTTCCAGTACCTTCAGCGCATCGTTTTTACCGGCGGCCGTAAGAACCGGGTAGCCGTTTTCTTCCAGCATGATCTTATATGCTTCCAGGATATCCGGTTCATCATCGATCAACAATAGATATGCATTTTCCGCCATGAATCACACTCCTTTTGAATAAGTGAAAAGCAATATATAATATATTTTCATGGAAAATTCAAAGGGTAATACCAAAAATAGTACTTTTGGGTAATTGTATTTGTCCTGGGGAATGTTATAATTTAATCTCAGTTCATTATAACAGATATAGAACCTATTGTCAATTTGCCTTTTCATTTAAACTGCGCCAATAACCAAATAAAATAAAAGGAGGCTATTCATGAAGTTAAAACAAGTTTTTGTTGTTATGGCAGTCGTGTTTCTACTGTTTGCCGTCGGTACAGGGGCCCTTGATGCAGCCATCAAGAAAGGACCTTACCTGATGATGAACGGCAACAGCAGTACACAGATGACGGTGTTGTGGCAGACCACCGTGACGGAGTCCTGTACGCTGGAGTGGGGAACCACTACCGCTTATGGGAATTCGGTTAACACCACCGAATACGGCGCCGATCGTCAACACAAGTATGTGATTTCGGGCCTGGCCAACGGTACGAAGTATTATTACCGTGTAACCATCGGAGGCGTCTATTACACCGGTAGTTTTCGTTCGGTCCCCGCCGGTTCGGCGACCGATGCAAAACTCTTTGCCTATGCCGACACCCGTTCATACCCGGCCAACCATGCCCTGGTGGCGGGAAAGATGATCGACACTTACACCGCCGACCCCACCCATCAGACCATTGCGCTTTTCTCCGGGGATTACATCTACAGCGACACCGAGACCTACTGGGCCAATGAGTTTTTCCCACGCACGCAGGCGAATCTTTTAAAATTCCTATCCGAAGTGCCGGTCATGCCCTGTCGAGGAAACCATGAAGGCACGGGTACGGTATTTGCCAAATATTACCCGTTTCCTTATGTGGCTAATTTTTACTATTCCTTCGATTACGGCCCGGTGCATGTGGCGGTAGTGGATCAAAACCCCAACGCGAACCCGATGATTAGTTCCGCCCAATTGACCTGGTTGAGCAACGACCTGGCGTCAACGACGAAACTGTGGAAGATTATTTGTCTTCATTCGCCCGGCTGGTCCGCGGACGGCGGTCATGAGAACGACACCGAGGTCCAGAACAATATCCAGCCGTTGTGCGTCCAATACGGCGTCAGTTTCGTATTCTGCGGCGACAACCATTATTATTCCCGCGCGGTGGTGGATGGCGTACATCATGTCACCACCGGCGGCGGCGGCGCCCCACTGTATACCTCGAAATCGGGTTACCCCTATATCGTGACCACGGAAGATAACTATGAATTCTGCAAAATCGATATCCAGGGCAACAACCTCACCTTCAGTGCCGTAGACTATTTAGGCAATATCATCGAAACGGTTCCCCTCAGCAAAAGTACGGAACCTTCGGTAGACGCCAATTTCACCTACGCCGCCAACCTGCTGAACGTAACCTTCACCGATACCAGCACCGCCCAAAACACCACCATTACCACCTGGGATTGGAATTTTGGCGACGGCGCCACTTCCACCCTGCAAAACCCCACGCATACGTATGCCGCCGCCGGCACTTACGATGTCTCTTTGACCGTTTCCAACGGCGCCACCGCCACCGATTCCATTATCAAACCCGTGACCGTAGTGGCGTCTGTCACTTATTGCGCCTCTTCCAGCTCCAGCTACAGCAACGAATGGATATCCCGCGTCCTGGTGGGGGCCCTGAATAACCCATCGGGCGCAACCGGCTACTCCGATTTTACCGCCCAGGTGGCCAACATGACCAGGGGCGCTTCGACTTCTTTCACATTAACCCCATCGTTTCTGAGCAGATCACGCACCGTATACTGGAAAATCTGGATCGACTATAACAAGAACGGCAGCTTTAATGACGCCGGGGAAAATGTGTACAGCGGTTCAGGGAAAACGGCCAAAAGCGGGAGTTTTACCGTACCTACTTCCGCACTTACCGGTAACACCCGCATGAGGGTGTCCATGAGCCGAACGGCCCCCGCTTCATGCGGAACGCTGGCCTACGGCGAAGTAGAAGATTATACGGCCAATATCCTGTAATTAATTAAAAAGACAGCCCACGGAATACACGGAATACACGGATATTCGGAAGACCGGTGTGTTCCGTGGGTTTTCTTTATGAAAAGGAGTAAAAATGAGAATTAAAACGATCTTAATAACAGCCTTTATTTTATTTATAGTCCAGTTCGCCGTTTATGCGGAGGAGCAGAATCTCCCCAATTGCGACCTGGGCGCGGAAATGATAAATTATGAAATCGTGAAACAAATGGATGCTAAAACCGTACATGTCAAAATCACCGGCAAAGTGAAAAACCTGGGCAGTAAAGATTTCCACTGCACAAAAGGGCAAACAATTGCCCAACTTTCCGAAGGTTCACGTACGCCGGAAAATACCTTCACCGTGGTTGTAGAGAAAGAAATCCTTACCATCCCGGTAGGGGAATTTTTCGACATCGTATATGAACGGGATTGGGAAATCGCGGACCTGGACAAATTCGACGGTCAGCCCAATCATCGCCTGGAAGTGACATATTCCCCGGCCATCCTCCAGGACAACAACCCGGATAATGACGACAGCGTGGCCAAAAACAACGTGAGGACGCGAACGACTAAACAACTCAGGAGAATATGGGCCGTTTATCCCAGGACAATGACAAAAACCGGTAAGTAAAGTTTAAATTCAAAGGAATAAAAGTTTTGTTTACGGAGGTTAACCATGAAAGCGAGAACACTTATACTTATTCTTACCGTCGTGCTTTTCGTTATGTTCGGCCCGGCGGCGGCGGGTAAAGAAGAAAAGAAGAAAGAAGCGGAACAGAAAAAAAAAGAAATAAAAGAGGACGCCCCCATTATCGTAGAGATCGAAGTGGTGGCCAGGAGAATCCCTGAAGATACGTTTAAAACAGACCGTTCCGTTTCGGTCATGGATAAGGAAACCATCAAAGAGCAAACCCCCCGGACAGTACCGGAGGCGCTTTTCGAGACGCCCGGCGCCTTTGTGCAGCAAACCAACGCCGGCGGGGGTTCTCCCATTATCCGCGGCATGGGTGGACCGCAGGTGTTAATCGCCGTAGATGGGGTTCGTTTTAACAATTCCCTTTACCGGACCGGGCCCGTTCAATATTTAAATCTCATGGACCCGTTTTCCGTGGGCCAGATCGAAGTGCTGCGGGGACCGGGTTCCGTCTTGTACGGGTCCGACGCCATGGGCGGGGTGATCCAGTTGAACACGTTATCTGCCCGCGGCCCTACTCCCCAGGACAGCGGCAAATTTAATTTCTCCGGCAATTTACTCTCCCGCTACCAATCCACCAATACCGGCAGTACTTTTCACGGCGATTTCTCCGCCGGTTATAACGGGTGGTCCATCCTGGGCGGGGTGAGTTACAAACGTTTCAACGATTTGCGTGGGGGTAAAGGCGTGGGGGTTCAGTCTTACAGCGGTTATGACAATACATCGGCCATCGGCAAATTGAGCCGCCGTTTTTCCCATGGTTTTTTTAAAGATTGGGACTTTACCGTCGGATACCTCTACTCCTTTATCGATCATGCCGGGCGGACGGATAAACTGTACGACCAGAATTCGCTGCAATTTTACGACAATAAAGATCACCTGGTTTATGCTCGACTGGATACCTTATTTCCCGCCATTGGCGCCGCCGGTAATATAACCCTTTCATACCAGGATTTTTTTGAGCGAAAGGATACGGAAAAGGTAAAGAACGATTATAAAACCGTACTCAAAACCACCATCGACGATGTCGCCGCCGGGACCCTTGGCCTTGACGTGAATATGTCTACCCGGCTTAAAGAGAATACCCTGCGCTTGAACTATGGGGGTATGTTGTACCGGGATTCCGTTTCCGCGGAGCGGTTTACCCAGGTTCCGGGCTCGGACCGGCTAAAGGTAAACGACCAGGATTACCCGGATGGCTCCACGTATACCAATTACGGGTTATATACTTTACTGGAATGGGAGCCCTTTCGTCCCGTGTCCGGCAATCATTTTCGCCTGGGCGGCGGTTGGCGCTTTCACGGCGTGTCGGCCAAAGTCCCGGCAAGATTAAATCTCCCGGCAGTGGATTTTTCTTTCAACGGTCATGTATTTCTAGTGAGCGCCCAGTATCTCGCCGGGGATCGTTACAATATGTCGCTTACCTATTCCCAGGGATTTCGTGCGCCCAATTTGAATGAAGCCGCCATGTTGGGCGATACCGGCCAATTTTTCCATATACCCAACGACCGGTTAAGGCCCGAGTATTCCAATACCCTGGAACTCCTGACCCGGGGGCGTTTCGGAACTCTTACCTTATCCTGCACCGGTTATGTCTCTTTCCTGGAAGATTTCATCAAACGGGAGGGCACGCTGTGGGAAGGAAAAAGTAAAATCGACGGCAAGGACGTGGTTCAGAATGTGAATGCCGGGAAAGGTATTTTATGGGGAACAGAGGGAAGTTTCCTGCTGGGGCTTGCCGGGAGTTGGTCGCTGTCCGGGAATCTCGCCTATACCTGGGGCGAGGAAAAAATAACCAACGGCAAGGATATCCCATTAACGCGCATCCCTCCCCTATTCGGACAATTTAAAATCCGTTATGATTTCTTGAAGCATGGGAACTGGCAGGGATTTGCCGAGACCTATATTCGCGCGGCAGCGAAACAGGACCGCTTATCGGCAGAGGACCTTAAAGACAGCCGTGTGCCGAAAGGAGGTACGCCGGGTTGGTGGACCTGGAATATTCGCATCGGCGCCTCCATGTGGAGCCATCTCCGCTGGCATCTGGCATTGGATAACATCTTGAATAAGAAATACAAATACCACGGCTCAGGGATTTACAATCCCGGTACTACCGTCGTCTTAACGTTGGAGGTGTATTAATATCAAAAGCTTTTCCGTTTTTACCTTTGGTAAGGAATGAATGTCCGGCGGTAATCTGTCAATGTCCGGCGGTAATCCGTCAATGTCCAATGGTAAGGAACCAATGTCCGTTGGTAATCTGTCAATATCCGGCGGGAAGGAATCAATATCCGTTGGTAATCTGTCAATATCCGACGGGAAGGAATCAATATCCGTTGGTAATCTGTCAATATCCGATGGGAAGGTATCAATGTCCGGCGGTAATCTGTCAATGTCCGACGGGAAGGAATCAATATCCGTTGGTAATCCGTCAATATCCGACGGGAAGGAATCAATATCCGTTGGTAATCCGTCAATATCCGACGGGAAGGAATCAATATCCGTTGGTAATCTGTCAATATCCGACGGTAATCCATCAATGTCCGTTGGTAATCTGTCAATATCCAACGGGAAGGAATCAATATCCGACGGTAATCCGTCAATGTCCGTTGGTAAGGTATCAATGTCCGGCGGTTAAATATGATGGAGATTAATGCCCCCGGTATACTTTTTTTATTTTTATAACATATCTATTGTGTCCCGGTTTTTAATAATGGTAACGGCATTGTAAGAACTCAATGCGGTCATTGCTTACAACATAAACAAGACGATGCTCTTGCGTCAACCGACGTGACCATGCTCCGGCAAGCATGTATTTTAAAGGTTCCGGTTTTCCAATTCCTTCAAAAGGCATTCTCATAACCCCCTCAATCAATTCAAATACCCGAAGGGCAACTTTTCGGTCGGTTTTTACCCAATAGCGCAGGTCTTCTCGAAATTCAGGATGAAAAACCGCTTCTCTTCCTTGCGGTCCTTTCGGAGAGTCTTTGATTTTTTTCTTTTTACTCAAGCCCTACCTCTATTCGCAGTTCTTCGATAGATTGCGGTTTTTCCTTTTTTGTTTTGGACCGTTCAAATGCCGCCAATAAACGTTTTGCATTTTTGGGGGAGCGCATCAGGTGGCTGGTTTCCAGCAGTCCTAATAATTCGGAAGCTGAAATGAGCGCTACATCTTCATTTCCTCTCCTTTTTATAATTACCACCTCTTGATTATTCGTCACTTCATCCCACAGGTTGGCGAACTGCTCTCTTGCATTGGTATAGGTCGTCTGTATCGGCATTTATGCCTCCTTTTAAATTTCAAATTCTTGTACATACATATTGTACATGTTTAAGCCGGTTTCGTCAACTTCGAGAAGAAATTTGCCACGGACGAACACGGACAAAAAAGAAAATGGGAAGGAATGTCTGAACCACAGATGCCTCAGATGGCGCAGATTCCACAGATTAAAACTAAAGAGTGTTTAAAAATAATTAGCTTGCCTCAGAGTTCCCCTCCCCTGTTTTCTGCAGACAATCTAAACCAGGGCTCGTCACGGACGCGATAGATTAGAGAGCACCGCGAGTGCGACATAGAATTCAGTCCCGGAGAACTCTGTTGATTGAGCTACATGTAGTGTACGCCGCCGATGATACGACAATTAGACTCAAGGGTAAGAGCGCGATGAGCGATAAAGTAGTTCCTCAAACCAGGATGCGTACGTAGAATGACTGCTGCCGCGTAACCGGCATTCTTACTGCGACAGTCAAATCATGTCTTGACAAATAGTTCACAAAGTTTTATACTTAATTCTGATTAAAAAGGAGGATAAACATGTCTGACAATACAAACGTAGAACCGGAGCCGAGTTCATGGCTGACGATAATACCTGATTTTTTTTATGAAGTAATAGGAAGAATAATCCCGGGAAGCACATTTATTTTAGGACTTACTTATACAATAAATCAAACATTCTTATTTGATCTTATTTTCAAAAAAAAAATTGCCGGAGAGCCAGTCGATCCATCATACGCGTTGATTTTTATTTTATTATTGGGATTTAGTTATTCACTCGGATATTTCCTTACACCTTTCGGAGACTTCCTTGGCAACTCATCCTATTTAAAGGGGAAATGGCAATATAAAAAAAAATTAAAGGAATGTTCGATAGCTTCGAAAAATCATTATCAATGGCTTCTGGAAAGAGATAAAAGTGAAAACGTGGTCTTAGAGGTGGACATACTATCCCATGAACAAATTGATTCGATTTTTCAATGCCAGCATGACCAAGTCCGATATAATTGTCCAAACCTGATCAGGTCTCTTTCAAAATCACAAGCCGATGTACAATTATGTATTAATACTTCTGCGGCATTTTTACTAGTATTTTTTGTCTCTATCATAATAGATTTTGTTATACCATCAATCAAAGCATATTTTCAAATAATAATTTGCCTAGCGCCAGTAGTCAATGTATGTTTTCAAAAAATAATTGGCCTAGCAGCAAAATGGTTTGTATTTATTTTAGTTGCAGGGGGGTTTTGGTGGGCTGCATCTTATAGAAACAAACGTTTCCTTGAAAGGCAATTCTCATTTTCTAAAATTGCCCAAGATGAATATGAGAAAAAACAGACAGTGAAAATGTGGATAAAAAATCGCCGATTAAAATCGGCATGAGGAAGAGGATGAAAGCAGTTGGCTGACCGTCAAAGGGGAAATATTCATATCGGCGATGAACTCAAGCGCTAGCACACATAACTCCTTTTAGAGGGATAAATACTATTTTTTCAGATGCCAACCATGCTGCATATTTCAAGGATTGAACAATATCTTCCTTTTCCAATTCAGGATAAGCTGCCAGGATATCATCCACGGGAGTCCCGTCTGCGATATGTTTCAAAATTATAGAGACAGTTATTCGCATCCCCCTGATGGTGGGTTGCCCCAAACATATTGCAGGATCAATCGTGATACGATCTAGTACATTCATATCCTAACTCCTTATCAAGAATTTACTCATCCTAACTATAATACCAAATCAAAAAAAAATCAACCCTTTGCTTTTAAATACAGCAATTCTAATTTTATAAAATTACGGGCGTCCGCGGGGGGACGCCCCTACAATTTCTTTTTTGCCTTTCCCTTTCCCGACTGGAGGTAATAAAATGATACAGGTAGTCATATATCCTGGGGAAGACGGTTTTTGGGTTGCCGAATGTCCCAGTTTGCCCGGATGATTAGCCAGTGAGAAACAAGAAAGGAAGCGATTAATAATGTGAAAGAAGCCATAAGCGTATATATAAAAGCGTTGGAAGAAGATTATTTACCTATACCTGAAGAACATTTCAATACATTAGTAATGGCAGTGTAGCATTGAGTCGGTTACCGGTCATTTCAGGCAGGGAATGCGTCCAGGCTTTAAATAAAATAGGATTTTATTTTAAAAGGCAAACCGGATGCGCTTTCAGAGTGTCCTCTATAGTCATTTTAGCGGGATTGGTTGCCGGAGGTTCTGGTGTTGGCAAAATCGCAAAAAAATTGTCGAAGTTAGGTTGAAAATAAAATACAGATGTGCTATACTACACAAGTAATAGAAAAATTTAGGAGGACTTATGAAAAATTTATTATTTTTTACAGTTATTTTGTGTTTTTGTGTGAGTTGTGGCAATCCCAAGTCACAAACGATTGATGGTAAGTTAGATTCAGTTGAATCGTTTTTTTCGTTAAAAACAGATGATGGTATTGAGTATACTATTACTTGTAAGAACGAAAAGTTAATAAAAGAACTTTATGATTTAGCCCATTCTGAAAATGATTATGTAAGGGTAAAGGGTGTGATAAGTGTTAATGGAACAGGCAATAACGATATAGAAATTACAGAATTGCCGGTTGTATTAAAAAAGAAAGGGATATCTGAAAAACCTGAAAAGCGAGTTGAAAATATAAAAGCAACCTTCTCATTTAAAGGATTTAGTTTAGGTATGGATTTTGATGAAGCAAAAACTAGGTTGTTTCAAATTACTAAAGAAGTATTCAGTAAAAATGAATTAAACCTTGATGAAATCAATTATAAAAAAAATCCTATGTTATCATTGATATTGCTTTTAAAAAGAGAAGGTGAAGGATTTGAAATAGATACAGAAAATATAGTTTGTATTGATGTGGCCCTAATTGGAGGGAAAAATAATAAATTGACATATTTATTGTTTCAAGGCCTTTTTGTTGATCGACTTTTTAATTCTCAAGATTTGTCTCCAATAGAATTTGCTTCTGAATTTGCAAAAAATTATGGAATACCAGAAATGGAACCCTTTTCAGTTCTTAGATTAGAAAAAAATTATCAAGGATGGAAATATAAAACACCGGATGGAATTGAGATAAAAATCGAAAATGATAAAACAATAGAAATGAGAATAGCAAAAATATTAAATTTTGATTAGGGGGTCATTTTTTTGCGTGTCCCGAATGTCACTAAGTTAAGTCTACATGGTTGAATAATGAGCCTTTTCAAAATCATCAAGTGATTAGAAAAATGAAACCCGATAAAATCGGCAAGAGGTTATCCGAAAAGGTATTGCGCACGGCTTAAATTGGTAGGGAACAGGCACCGCCTGTTCCTTCAAATGCCACATTGGAACAGGCGGTGCCAGTTCCTTCAATGCCAATTTGGGAACAGGCAATGCCAGTTCCCTACAATTTTAATATCAAGACATTCATGGCTTCTCGGATAGCCTCCGAATAGGACAATAATCCATTAGCCTGAAAAGCCTCATAAATCCAAAATATTGCCTTAACTTAGCCCGGACGAGCCGGAACCAAAAAGAAGCGGCCTCCCTTAGGGAGGATCCTATTAATTGGGGGGAATTAGGCAACCTCCTTATCCCCCCAAACCCCCCAACCACCACCTTTCCATGTCCCCCCGGCGAAATTTTGTCAGTGGTCAAAGGACGAATTCATTTTGATGATGTAAATTGACTTTATTTTTTGATTAATATTAAAAAATATGGGAAAATATCTTCCATGGAAACAAGAAATCTAACAGACAGATACGCAGATAGTATTATGGGCGTGTTAGGATGCTTTGACAGGGTGATATTTCAGGGTGATCTCCCCAGGATAAATTATCCCAAAGCAATGGAGTTTCATTTATACAAAAATAAAATCAAAATATTTGATTATCCGAAATTTGCTCTGGGTGTGAGAGATCAACTACGAGATCATGTACAACAAATAGCACATTCCCATGGTTTAATACCCATCGAGGGTAGACGAAAGGATATAAAAAAAGAAGAAATTGCCGCTCAGGAATTACGGAAGAAAAAAGAGCAGAATAAAGATTTCAATGGATTATTTTGTATCATCCAGGCCATGGAAAGTTGCCCAAGCTTCAATCCAAAGTATGATAAAGAAAAGAAACACCCTTATCTTGCATATAGAGAACGCCAATGCCTTCACTATTACTTCTATTTCATAGATGACTATCTCGGTTTATGTTTTATCCGTGTTCCCACCTGGTTACGCTACACCGTTTCGTCTTAAGGTGTATTTTAACGGTCACAACTGGTTAGCCTCCCGACTTGATGAGGAAAAAATAAAATACCGGATGCTTGATAATTGTTTCCCTTTTATAGAGAACTTCGAGAGAGCGCAACAAATATCCGATAGCTTCGATGTAAAGAAGCTGCATCAATTTTTAGATAAATTCGCCCAAACCTATTGCCCTATCTTCAAAGATTTTTGCGATTCTTACCACTGGAGTGTCTTGCAAGCAGAATATTCCACCGACATTGTATTCCGTCATCAGAAAGACCTGCAAGGAATTTATCAAAATTTAGTGGCGACTGCCATCCATACCGTAAAACCTGAAAATATCGCCACTTTTTTGGGCCGTAAATTCCATCCTCGTTATGAAGGGGAGATGAGGAATCACTATCACGTTCGGTTGGAGGGATGCCGTGTTAAGCATATGATGGGACCTCTTTCCATTAAAATGTATGATAAATATCAGCAAATTCTGAGAATCGAAACCACAGCAAGTGATATTCGATTCTTTCAACACTACCGTAAGGTAGATAAAAGAGATGGGACAACCGTCACAAAATTCACTTCTATGAAGAAGTACATCTATAGCCTACCACCCTTAATAACTCTTATGAAAGCTTCAAACCGCAGGTATCTTGAATTCATCTCTGCTATTGAAGACAAAAACCTTGGGTGCACCCGGTTAAAGGAATTGACCAAACCAGTTGAAAGAAATAATCGAGGTTACAAAGGGATTAATTTTTTTGCAGAAGAGGATCTCCACATCATGCAGATAATCAGTAGAGGGGAATTTAATCTCTATGGTTTCAAGAACAAGGACATTAGAAGGCATTATCCCCAAAAAAATTCCGGACAAATCTC
>Ga0315278_10000752_pt1 | contig 28282 bp, 35 predicted proteins | sample YL17G06_0_MG_FD_203880 | JGI IMG/M metagenome (GOLD analysis project Ga0315278, IMG submission 203880) | Sediment microbial communities from Yellowstone Lake, YNP, Wyoming, USA - YL17G06_0 | ecosystem: Environmental > Aquatic > Freshwater > Lake > Sediment | place: USA: Wyoming | collected... | reverse complement strand
CGGGTGACAACGTAGGCTTGCTGCTTCGTGGTATCGATAAGGATGAGTTGGAGCGGGGTATGGTGTTGGCGGCGCCGGGATCGGTGAAGCCGCACATGAAGTTCAAGGCGGAGGTCTACATATTGAAGAAGGAGGAGGGGGGTCGTCACACGCCGTTTTTCACGGGCTATCGGCCGCAGTTTTATTTTCGGACGACGGACGTGACGGGTTCGGCGTATTTGCCGGCGGGGGTGGAGATGGTGATGCCTGGGGATAACATAACGATGGACGTGGAGTTACTGACGCCGATCGCGATGGAGAAGGAATTGCGGTTTGCGATTCGCGAGGGTGGTCGCACTATCGGCGCCGGTGTCATTGCAGAGATTATTGAATAGACGCTCTTTTTTGCGGGAAGTGAAGGATAGTTCACGTGAGAGACAAGATTACGCTGGCCTGCGGCGAGTGCAAACAGCGCAACTATGACATGATGAAGAACAAGCGACTGCATCCGGAGCGGGTCGAATACAAGAAATTCTGCCCCTTCTGCAACAAACACACGTCGCACAAGGAGACCCGGTAGCTTTGGACTACAGGCCAGTAGCTCCAATGGTTAGAGCGCCGGTCTCCAAAACCGGATGCTGGGGGTTCGAGTCCCTCCTGGCCTGCCATTAGACTTATTGGGTGACCGTTTTGGAAAAAATACAGAAATACCTCAAAGAGACGCTGGCTGAGCTTCGCAAGATGACCTGGCCGACCAAAGAAGAGTTGATCGGCTCGACGTCCGTGACCGTGGTCGTGTCGTTCATCGTGGCGGTGTTTATCGGGATCGTGGACCGCCTCCTGACGTTTGGCATTCACATGGTCTTTGGCCGTGGAGCAGGGGGATAAATGGCCCTGAAGTGGTATGTAGTACATACCTATGCCGGTCACGAACAGAAAGCCAAGACTTATCTGGAATCGGCGGTTGTAAACGCTGGTTTGAGCGATAAGTTCGGCCAGATCCTCGTACCGACCGAGCAGGTCACCGAGATGAAGCAGGGCAAGCGGTCGACGTCGACCAAGAAGTTTCTGCCCAGCTACATTATCGTTGAGATGGAAATGGACAAGGTCACCCAGAACCTGGTCATCTCTACGACGGGCGTTACCAACTTTGTCGGCGCAGGCGGGCGGCCCTCGCCACTGAAAGAGGATGAGGTCAAGCGGATTGTTGGCCAGATTCACAGCAGTCGTGAAGAAGAGTCCCGCGATATCCCCTTCCAGGCGGGCGATCCGGTGAAAGTCAACGACGGTCCGTTTGCGGATTTTTCCGGTACGGTCAGCGAGGTCAACCTCGAGCGTCGCAAGTTGAAAGTGATGGTTTCGATATTTGGAAGGCCGACACCAGTGGAACTGGATTTCCTCCAGGTGGAACTGATGAAGGCCAAAGCTTAGAGTGTAAGTCTGAGATTGGAGAGATAGACAGACGTGGCCAAGAAAGTAGCAGGAATGATCAAACTCCAGATTCCGGCCGGTCAGGCCAATCCGGCCCCGCCGGTGGGTCCGGCCCTGGGGCAGCGCGGAATCAATATCATGGAGTTCTGCAAGGCGTTCAATGCCCAGACCCAGACAGGTAACGGAATCCTGACGCCGGTAATTATCACCGTCTATGAGGACAAGTCGTTCTCATTTATAACGAAGACCCCGCCGGCTTCGACCTTACTGCGAATAGCTGCCAAGGTGAAGAAGGGATCGGGCGTCCCTAACAAGGATAAGGTCGGAGCTGTCACTACCAGGCAGGTGCGCGAGATTGCCGAGCAGAAGATGACTGACTTGAACGCCGGTACGCTTGATGCGGCGATCAAGATGGTAGAAGGAACCGCCCGCTCGATGGGCATTGAAATTCAACCGTAAGTACTTAACTGTAGATACAAAAGTGGTGTGATATTCGTTTGAACCTCGGTCGCATGAGGCGATCGGGAGGGAGAAGAGACACAAATGAAACATTCCAAGAGATATGCTGCCCTGCGCGAGAAAGTAGACCGCAAGAAGCGATACCTGCTTCCGGAAGCGGTTGAAATTCTCAAGAGTGGCACCCCGGCCAAGTTCGATGAATCGGTGGAGATGGCCATGAGGCTGGGTGTCGACCCCAAGCATGCCGACCAGATGGTCCGCGCCACTGTTTCGTTGCCGCACGGCAGCGGTAAGTCGGTCCGGGTAGCGGTGTTTGCTCAGGGTGACAAAGCCATCGAGGCCAAAGAAGCGGGCGCTGATTTTGTCGGCGCTGATGATCTGGCCGAAAAAATCCAGGGAGGCTGGACCGATTTTGATGTCGCGATAGCTACTCCTGACATGATGAAAGTGTGCGGCAAGTTGGGCAAGGTACTCGGCCCGCGCGGTTTGATGCCCAATCCCAAAACCGGAACGGTCACCATGGACATTGTTCGCACGCTTAAGGAAGTGAAGGCGGGTCGGATTGAGTTCCGCATTGATCGCCAGTCTAACATTGCCGTGGCCATCGGCAAGCTGTCGTTCGACGGACAAAAGATAGTGGAAAACGCCTACGCTTTCGTTGATGCCGTGATTCGCGCCAAACCGGCAGCGGCCAAGGGGTCATATGTGCTCGGGGCGTCGATCTGCTCCACTATGAGCCCGGGCATCAAACTCGATCACGCTGAGTTGATCGCGGCGTTGAAGAAATAAGGAAGGACGATCAGAAATGTTACGACAAGAGAAAGCCGAAAAGGTTGCCCAGTTGCAGGAGATGTTTCAGCAATCCGGCGCCTGTTTTGTCACGGACTATCAGGGACTGAATGTCTCTGATCTGACCGTTCTCCGCAAGAATCTGCGAAAAAACAACGTCAGGCTGATAGTCGCCAAGAACACGCTTTTCCGTGTGGCCGCGAAGAACGCGGGAGTCACGGGACTTGATGACTATTTCCAGGGTCCGTCGGCGGTAGCTTTCGCAGTTGATGATCCGTCGGTTGCCGCCCGGATTCTTTACGATTCTTATAGAGAAAAGCAGTTGCCTCGGTTCAAGGTGTTCGTGGTCGAGGGTCAGATTCATCAGGCTGACGAGATCAAGATGCTGGCCGAGCTCCCGCCCAGGATGGTGCTGCTGGCTCAGGTGGTCGCGGCGATTGAGTCGCCGTTGACAAGTCTGGTGGGTACGCTGGATGGATTCTTCCGGGAGTTGATCGGTGTGATCGATGCGCTCGAGGAGAAGAGAAAGAGTGAGGCGGCATAAGCGCTTCTGGAGTGGCTTGGATTAAGACTTGAACAGGGCTGAGTCGCGCCCCACGCTTCTAGACGGTTGGTCTTGCCGTCTGGGACACCTGACCTGCTCTGATAGAGATGTGTGACAGAAGAAAACAATAGTTAACGTTTGAGAGGTAAATCCTGTGGCTAGTGAAGTTGTAAACGAGATTGTTGAGAAGATTTCCGGCCTGACCGCGATGGAACTGGCTGATCTTTCCAAGGCGATCCAGGAGAAGTTCGGTGTGACCGCAGCTGCTCCGGTGGCGTATGCGGGTCCGATGGCTGGCGGCGGCGGTGCCGTGGCTGTAGAAGAGAAGACGACGTTTAACGTTATGCTTAACAGCATCGGTGACAAGAAGATACAGGTCATTAAGGTTGTCCGTGAGCTGACCTCGCTTGGTTTGAAGGAAGCCAAGGACATGGTGGAAAGCGCTCCGGCGGTCGTGATCGAAGGTGCTTCCAAGGCTGATGCTGAAGCGGCCAAGGCGAAACTGGAAGAAGTTGGCGCTCAAATCGAGCTTAAGTAGTTTGTTGACTTTCTTCCGGTTGGAAACCTTTTTGAAATTGTCTCGTTATGTTCTTGCAACTCACGGAGGCGTGTGGATACGCCTCCGCGTGTTGATAATTGGTGAATTGTCTGCGAAGACGGCTCCCATGACGTGCCCCGGTGGCACCGGGAGATGAATGAAACAATTGGCAGGATCACCAGTGTCCTTTTGTATTATTGTGAATTTGACAGCCGTCGTTGATGGCGTATGCCTGCGGCGGGGTTTTTCTATTAAGGTAGGAGGGTAGAGTCTTGGCTCAGGAACTGACCCATCGGTTCAGCTATGCGAAAATCCCGGACGCCTGCGAGATGCCCAATCTCCTCGACGTTCAGTTGGAATCCTACAATGGCTTTCTTCAGGCCAGTGTTCCCTCGGAAAAACGGGTGAACTTTGGTTTGCACAAGATCTTCAAGGAGATCTTTCCGGTCACTGATGTTCATGAGAACTTCTCCCTGGAGTATGTCCGTTACTATCTCGGACCTCGCCGATATTCGATCGAAGAATGTCGCGAGCGCAACATGACTTTTGCCGCTCCGCTGAAGGTTACGATGCGGCTGATCTCGCGTCAGGGTGAAGGCGAACAGAAGGGAGTGAAGGACATCATCGAGCAGGACATTTACCTCGGCGAACTTCCTCAGATTACCGAATGGGGAACTTTTATTATTAATGGTGCCGAGCGAGTCATTGTCAGCCAGCTTCACCGCAGCCCCGGAGTCTTCTTCGACGAGACCGTTCACCCCAACGGAAAGATTCTGTACGCGGCGCGTGTGATCCCGTACCGAGGAAGCTGGGTCGAGTTCTCCCTGGATATCAATGATATCATGTGGGTCTATGTAGACTCTAAGCGGAAGCTTCCCGCAACCGCAATAATGCGCACCGTCGGATACTCGTCGGACGAGGATATTGTTGGTCTTTACCACGAAGTCAAGCAGATCAATATCTCCCGCAAACCCGACCTGCCTTTTGGAGCGTTTCTGGCCGAGACGATAGTCAATCAGGAGACCGGCGAGGTATTATTCGCGGTTGGTACAGACTTGGACGAAGATACGCTTGAGAAGATAAAGGAAACGGGTCGCAAGACTCTCCGCGTCATCCCCAAGGATGAAAAACGCACGTCTTACGTTATTCTTAACACGCTGCTGAAAGACCCGACCAAATCCCGCGAGGAGGCGCTAGTCAAGTTGTACTCGCTCATGCGTCCTGGCGAGCCGCCGACCATGGAATTGGCTGAGAACCTGCTTGAAAAACTCTTCTTCAGCAACAAACGGTACGATCTCGGTGAAGTGGGACGCTACATGATCAACCAGCGTCTCGGGTTAGATATTCCTCTGGACAAGACTGTTTTTGACGTCAAGGACTTTATCTCGATCACCAAGTATCTTATCGGTTTGGCGAATGACGTCGGCTTCACTGACGATATCGACCATCTTGGCAACCGTCGCGCTCGCACTGTGGGCGAATTGATGAGCAACTTGTTTTCGGTCGGTTTGTCCCGTATTGCTCGCACGATCAGAGAGCGACTCTCGCTGAAAGATCAGGAGAACGTCACTCCGCAGTTGTTGGTCAACGCGCGGACGGTTTCGTCGGTAGTCGAGAGTTTCTTTGGTTCGTCCCAGTTGTCTCAGTTCATGGATCAGACCAACCCGCTGGCCGAACTGACCAACAAGCGCCGTCTGTCGGCTCTCGGTCCGGGAGGACTTACGCGCGAGAGAGCTGGTTTTGAAGTCCGTGACGTGCATCACACTCACTACGGTCGCATGTGCCCCATCGAGACGCCGGAAGGACCGAACATCGGTCTAATCACGTCGATGGCCACTTTTGCAAGAATAAACAAGTATGGTTTTCTGGAGACCCCGTATCGCAAGGTGGTCAAGGGACATGTAACCAGCGAGATTCAATACCTCTCGGCGGACGAGGAAGACCGCTACCATATCGCCCAGGCCAACGAGCCGCTTGACAGCAAAGGACGGTTTGTCAGTCCGATTGTGATTGCCCGCAAGCGTAGCGACTATCCGCCGGTCAAGGCGGAAGAAGTCGATTATATGGACGTCTCGACGCGCCAGATTGTATCAGTGGCGGCCTCGCTGATTCCCTTCCTTGAACACGATGACGCCAACCGCGCGCTTATGGGCTCCAATATGCAGCGCCAGGCGGTACCATTGCTCAAAACCGAGGCGCCTGTTGTCGGCACCGGTATGGAGCGCAAGGTCGCTTTGGACGCAGGCGTAGTAATTCGCGCCAGACGCGCCGGTACCGTGATCTATGCTGACGCCGAGCGGGTAGTGATCAAACCCAAAGTGAAGGTCAAATCCGGCTCACTCGGATATGTGGAAGACGACGAATACGTTCTGACTAAATATCGGCGCTCCAACCAGGATACGTGCGTCAATTACGTGCCGGTCGCGCGGTTGGACGAATTTGTGGAAGAAGGTGACGTTATAGCTGACGGTCCGGCGGTCGACCGGGGTGAGTTAGCCCTGGGTCACAACTCGCTGGTGGCCTTTATTCCCTGGCGTGGCTATAACTACGAAGACGCCATCATCCTTTCCGAGCGCCTGATACACGATGATATTTACACCTCTATACATATAGAAGAGTTCGAACTTCAAGTTCGCGATACCAAGCGCGGTTCGGAAGAGATCACGCGCGAGATTCCCAATGTTTCCGAGGAAGCTCTGCTCAATCTCGATGAGCACGGTATTATCCGCGAAGGGGCTGAGGTAGAGGCCGGTGACGTCATGGTTGGCAAGGTTACACCCAAAGGTGAGACCGAACTGTCGCCGGAAGAACGGCTCTTGCGCGCCATCTTCGGGGAGAAAGCCGGCGATGTGCGTGACGCCTCCATGAAGGCGCCGCCGGGCATGAAGGGCGTCGTGATCAAGACTCGCGTTTTCAGTCGCAAAGAACGGACCGAAGAAGCGAAGAAGGAAGAAAAGAAGCTGCGTGCTTTGATCGAAAAAAAGTACGGTAAGATCATCCTCGACATAACGACCTTGCGCAATCAGCGCCTGGGCGAGGTTCTTGATGACCAGACGTCGCGCACGGTTCGTTCGGTTGTCGACAATGCGGTTCTGGTTCGTTCAGGTCACAAATACCGGGCGGATTTCTTCAACGAAATCGACCTGAATAATGCTGTGGCTCCGGAAGGGTTTTGCGACGACGATTCACTCAACAAGCAGGTCGAGAAAATGCTCGCCGAAGCTGTGGAGTTGATCAAGGCCAAGCAGGAAGAGCGCGACATCGAGATCGACAAGGTTGTACGGGGGGCCGAGCTTCCGCCGGGCGTTAAACAGCTGGTCAAGGTGACGGTCGCTATCCGCCGCAAAGTAGCGGTAGGCGACAAGATGGCCGGTCGCCATGGCAACAAGGGTGTTGTGTCCCGGATAGTGCCGATTGAAGATATGCCGTATATGGCTGATGGCACGCCGGTTGACATCGTGCTCAATCCGCTTGGGGTGCCCTCGCGTATGAACATCGGCCAGATTCTCGAGACCCACCTCGGCTGGGCGGCCAGGAAGCTCAACCAGCGCCTGGCTACGCCAGTGTTTGACGGTGCTTCCATCGATGACATCAAAGCGAAGCTGCGCGAGGCCGGACTGCCCGAGAGCGGCAAGCTGACCCTGTATGACGGTCGCACTGGTGAGTCGTTCGACAATCCGATCACGGTGGGTTACATCTACATGCTCAAACTGTCTCACCTGGTCGACGACAAGATTCACGCCCGGTCGATCGGTCCGTACTCGCTGGTCACACAGCAGCCGCTGGGTGGCAAGGCGCAGTTCGGCGGACAGCGTTTTGGCGAGATGGAGGTCTGGGCGCTGGAAGCTTACGGTGCGGCTTACACTCTTCAGGAGATGTTGACCGTCAAATCCGATGACGTCACTGGACGCAGTCGGGTTTACGAAGCGATCGTGAAGGGTGAGAACCCGCCGGAGCCGGGTTATCCAGAGGCGTTCAATGTGCTGATCAAGGAACTTCAGGCGCTTGGTCTGGACGTAACCCTGGTGGAGAAGTAGGTGTCTTATCTTTGGTCTGGAATGTTGTGTCCGGGAAACCGGAGGAATAAAGGAGTGAACTGTGGTTGATTTCACTAACCGGACTCATGGTCTACAAAAGAAACCCTCGGATTTTTCTGCAATCCATATACAGATTGCCTCACCGGAGGTCATCCTCTCATGGTCCTACGGTGAAGTGACCAAGCCGGAAACTATCAACTACCGGTCGTTCAAGCCGGAACGGGATGGTTTGTTCTGCGAGCGCATCTTCGGGCCGGTTAAGGATTGGGAGTGCAACTGCGGTAAGTACAAGCGTATCCGCTTCCGGGGTATCGTATGTGACCGATGCGGTGTCGAGGTCACGCAGTCAAAAGTGCGACGCGAGCGCATGGGTCATATTGAACTGGCTGTGCCGGTGTCTCATATCTGGTACTTCAAGTCGCTTCCCTCCCGCATCGGAAACATGCTCGATCTTTCTATCCGGGAGTTGGAGCGGATTCTCTACTACGAGAATTACGCGATGATCGACCCGGGCAACTCCTCGTACCAGAAGGGCGACGTGCTCACTGAAGAGGAGTACAATGAGCTGGAAGAAGCCGGCAAACAATTCGACGCGCGTATGGGCGCAGAAGCGATCTTCCAATTGCTGCGGGATATCGACATCGATGAGATGGTCGCTACCCTCCGAGCGCAGATCAAGGTCGAGACCTCTGTCCAGCGCAAGAAAGATACTCTTAAACGCCTCCGCATTTTCGAGTCCTTCCGGCAGTCCCAGAACCGCCCGGAGTGGATGATCATGAGAGTGATTCCGGTCATTCCGCCGGACTTGCGTCCCCTGGTTCCGCTTGAAGGCGGTCGGTTTGCCACTTCGGATCTGAACGATCTGTACCGGCGTGTAATCAACCGCAACAATCGTCTCAAGAAGCTAATCGACATCCAGGCCCCGGAAGTCATTCTGCGCAATGAGAAGCGGATGCTTCAGGAGGCGGTAGACGCGCTATTCGATAACGGTCGACGCACTCATTCAGTGCGCGGTGATTCCAAGCGCCCGCTCAAGTCTCTGTCCGATCTGCTCAAAGGCAAGCAGGGACGTTTCCGTCAGAATCTGTTGGGCAAGCGGGTGGACTATTCCGGCCGCTCCGTTATCGTCGTTGGTCCTGAATTGAAACTGCATCAGTGCGGTCTGCCCAAGAACATGGCTCTCGAGCTGTTCAAACCTTTTATCATTATGAAGCTCGAAGAGAAAGGTTACGTTCAGACGGTTAAATCGGCCAAGAAACTGGTTGAACACGAACGTCCCGAAGTGTGGGACATTCTCGAGGAGATCATTGAAGATCACCCGGTGATGCTCAACCGTGCTCCGACCCTGCACCGTCTCGGCATTCAGGCCTTCTACCCGGTCCTGGTGGAAGGAAAGGCAATCCGCCTGCACCCGCTGGTCTGCGCAGCGTTTAACGCCGACTTCGATGGTGACCAGATGGCCGTTCACGTACCTTTGTCGTTTGAAGCTCAGCTCGAGGCCCGCATTCTGATGCTGGCGACGAATAATATTCTGGTGCCTTCATCGGGCCGACCGATCGCCATTCCCTCGCAGGATATGGTACTGGGTTGCTATTACTTAACCAAAGCGCGGCAGGGCGAAAAAGGCGAAGGAATGATCTTCCATGGCCCGGATGAAGCACTGGCGGCTCTCGATCACAAGTATGTCACCGTTCATTCGCTGGTCAAAGTTCGCATGGATGGCCAATTGATCGAAACCACGCCAGGCCGCGTGATATTCAACAATTGTCTGCCTGCCAAGCTGCGCTTCTTCAACAAAGTTGCCAAGAGGGCGCAGTTGGAAGATCTGGTCCACCAGACGTTTTGGCTGTGCGGCCGCGCCGAGACCATCGATTTCCTCGATCGAGTGAAAGACCTCGGTTTCGAGTATGCCACATTGGCCGGTATCACAGTGTCCATCGACGACCTGGTGGTGCCGGAACAGAAGAACCAGCTTCTCGAAGCGGCGCATAAGCAGGTAGCCAAGATTCAGAAGCAGTACGAACGCGGTTTCATCACGTTCAGCGAACGCTACAACCAAGTGATCGATACCTGGACGCGCACTACTTCTGAAGTTGCCGAGGAGATGTTCGATAATCTGGCCACTCAGAACCAGGGCTTCAACCCCATCTTTATGATGGCCGATTCCGGAGCGCGTGGTTCCAAGGAACAGATTCGCCAGTTGGCCGGTATGCGCGGTCTAATGGCCAAGCCGCAGAAAAAGATTACCGGTGGTGTAGGCGAGATTATCGAGACTCCGGTGGTGTCGAACTTCCGCGAAGGTCTCACCGTGCAGGAGTACTTCATTTCGACTCACGGTGCTCGCAAAGGTCTCGCTGATACGGCTCTCAAGACGGCTGACGCGGGCTATCTGACCCGCCGCCTGGTTGACGTAGCACAAGACGTCATCATCAGGGAAGCTGATTGTGGCACGATTCTCGGCCTTGACGTCGCTGCTCTGAAGGAAGGCGAGGAAGTCATCGAATCCCTGCGCGATCGCATTCTCGGTCGAGTGGCGCTGGAAGACGTGTTCGATCCGATTACCAACGAGATCATTGTTCAGGCCGGACAGGAGATCAAGGAAGATGCTTCGGGGGTGATCGAAGACGTCGGTATCGAGACCATTCGCATACGCTCGGTGTTGACGTGTGAGGCCAGGTTCGGAGTCTGCGCCAAGTGCTACGGCCGAAATCTGGGCAGCATGCAGATGGTCGACATGGGCGAGGCGGTCGGGGTGATTGCCGCACAGTCGATTGGTGAGCCGGGCACCCAGCTTACCCTGCGTACCTTCCATATTGGCGGTACGGCCGCTCGCATTGCCGAGCAGTCTCAGGTCGAAGCCAAGTACAACGGCACCCTTTATCTGGAGAATGTTCAGACCGTCGACCGTGAAGACGGCACTTTGGTGGTTACCAGCCGCGAAGGTGTTGGCGAGGCGCATATCATCGATGAAAACCAGCGCGTCCGCGCCCGTTTGAAAGTACCCTACGGCGCCCACTTGTTGATGAAAGATAAGCAACCGATCAAGATCGGTGATATCGTCTTTGAGTGGGACCCATACACCGGGACTATTGTCGCCGAACGCAATGGTACGATCAAGTTCAAGGACATTATCCTTGATACCACTGTGCGCGAGGAAATCGACGACCAGACCGGTCTGCGCCAGCTTAAAATCATCGAGCAGCGCGACAAGACGCTCTTCCCGACCATTACGATTACCGGTCCGAGCGGCCGGGTTGTGGCCAGCTACAGGGTTCCGACCGATGCCCAGTTGCAAGTACAGGATGGCCAGGAAGTGAAGGCGGGAGACCATCTAGTCAAGATGCCGCGTATGATCGCCCGCTCACGCGACATCACCGGTGGTCTACCTCGGGTGGCGGAACTTTTCGAGGCCCGTCGTCCGCACGATCCCGCCGTAATCACTGAGGTCGACGGCACAATCGAGTTTGGTAAGATCGTTCGCGGTCAGCAGCAGGTCATTGTCAAGGACGAAGCCGGCGATGTCCGCGAGTACTTGATCCCGCACGGCAAGCACCTGATGGTGCACGACGGCGATCTGGTGCGAGCTGGTGACCGGCTTTGTGAAGGCTCGGTCGACCCGCACGACATCCTCAAGATTCTCGGTGTTTACGAGGTACAAGCCTACCTGGTAAATGAAATCCAGGAAGTCTATCGACTCCAGGGTGTGAAGATAAACGATAAACATATCGAGATTATCGTCCGACAAATGTTACAGAAGGTTCTGATCGACCATCCCGGCGACACCAGCTTCCTGGAAGGGGAGAAGGTCGATAAGATCAAGTTCCTGGAAGAAAACTCGCGAATCATCGCCGAGGGCGGCGATCCGGCCACAGCCGGACCGCTCCTGTTGGGCATCACCCGCGCGTCGCTGTCGACCGAGAGCTTTATCTCGGCGGCCTCGTTCCAGGAGACCACCAAGGTCTTGACCGAGGCGGCTGTGGCGGGCAAGACGGACAAGTTGCTCGGCCTGAAGGAGAACGTCATTATTGGCCACCTCATTCCGGCCGGAACCGGCATCGAACGCTACCGCAGCGTCAGGCCGATCTATGATAACGAGGAAGCCACTCCTGAGGTTTTTCAGAGTGAGCCCAAGGATTCGGTAGTGGACATTTTCAAGGAAAATGGTTGAGGACGTCCGAAAGACCTTGACAAATGATGTTGGATGGCTAATTTACATGTCTGTATTTGAATTGTTAATGTAGGATTACGCTTTAGAGGAACGCAGTTGCCAACGATTAACCAGCTTATCCGCAAGGGACGCAAGCGGATAGAGGCGAAAACCAAGGCCCCGGCCATGGGAAGTTGCCCCCAGAAAAGGGGCGTATGTACCAGAGTGTACACCTCGACTCCCAAGAAGCCGAATTCGGCTCTTCGTAAAGTTGCCCGTGTCCGGCTGACTAATAAGATCGAGGTCACCGCTTATATTCCGGGCGAAGGTCACAACCTCCAGGAGCACTCGATTGTGCTTATCCGGGGCGGTCGTGTGAAAGACCTGCCCGGGGTCCGTTACCACATTATTCGCGGTACAATGGACACTTCCGGGGTCGCTGATCGGACCAAGAGTCGCTCCAAGTACGGAACCAAAAGGCCGAAGAAGTAGCAGGTAAGGGTTTCTTAGATGTCTCGGAGAATGAAAACACCGAAACGGTCTGTGCCGTTCGATCATAAGTATCGGGATTCACTGGTAGCGGAGTTTACGTCCTGTCTGCTCAAGCGTGGCAAGCGCTCCACTGCCGAACACATTCTGTATCAGGCACTTGACCTTCTGGAAAAGAAGTCCGGTCAGAAAGGGCTGGAGGTTTTCCACAAGGCGATGGGAAACGTCAAACCGGCTCTCGAAGTAAAATCTCGCCGAGTCGGTGGCGCCAACTACCAGGTTCCGGTTGAAGTCCGCGCTGAGCGACGCACCGCTCTGGCGATTCGGTGGCTTATTGAAAATGCCAGTGGCAGAAACGACAAAACGATGTCCGATAAACTGGCAGCTGAGTTTCTGGCTGCGTCCAATAACGAAGGTGGAGCTGTAAAGAAGAAGGAAGATACTCACAAGATGGCCGAGGCCAACAAGGCCTTTGCTCACTTTAGATGGTAAGGCAGCGCTCCCTTCCTGCGCGTTCTGGGAGCAACGCCCTGACACTACAGACCCCGTAATTGCGAGGTTTCAAGTTGAGCATCAAAGTGTGGTGACGCCCCGAAGTTGATTCACGGTTTCCCAACCCTGCTGACCGGGTGACCTTGATCGCGGCTTCGAGCGAGCTAAGAGAAAGCGAATTGTCTGGTGGTTCAGTAGGGTTTTATTATGTCTGTCCGTCCGGATCTAACAACTATCCGAAATATCGGTATTATGGCTCATATTGACGCGGGTAAAACCACGACTACTGAGCGCATTCTGTATTATACCGGTCGGACGCATCGGATTGGGGAAGTTGACGACGGCTGCGCTACCATGGACTGGATGGCGCAGGAAAAAGAGCGCGGTATCACGATTACTTCGGCTGCCACAACCACCTTCTGGCGTAACAATACCATCAACATAATTGATACTCCCGGACACATAGATTTTACGGTTGAAGTGGAACGCTCCCTGCGAGTTTTGGATGGCGCCGTGGCGTTGTTCTGCGCGGTTGGCGGTGTTGAACCGCAATCGGAAGCCGTCTGGCGCCAGGCTGACAAATACCGGGTTCCGCGCATTGCTTACATCAACAAGATGGATCGCACGGGGGCTTCGTTTTCAGGCACGCTCGGCATGATGAACGACCGCTTTGCCACTAAGTGTGTCGCGATCACTATCCCGGCTGGCGAAGGCGAGATGTTTCGCGGGATCATTGACCTCTTGACCATGAAGCTGCGCGTTTTCCATGAGGATTCCAAAGGTACCACGTTTGACGATTTTCCGGTGCCGGACGACCTGCTGGAAACGGCCAACAGCTATCGCGAGAAACTGCTCGAGGCGGTGGCCGAAGTTGACGACCACCTCCTCGAACAGTTCCTCCACGAGCAACCGCTCGATCCGAAAGAGGTCCTGAAGGCGGTCCGGCAGGCTACAATTGAGTCAAGGATGGTGCCGGTTCTCTGCGGTTCGTCATATAAGAATAAAGGCATTCAGCGGCTCCTTGATGCGATTGTCGAATTCCTTCCGGCTCCCACTGACAAGCCTCCCGTAATCGGATGTGACGTCAAGAACCCGGAAAAGAAGATTGAGCGGACGTGCTCAATCGACGAGCCTGCGTCTGCCCTGGCGTTCAAGATCGCAACGGACCCCCATGTCGGGCGGATTACTTATCTTCGGATCTATTCCGGGCAGGTCAATGCCGGATCCTATCTGCAGAATCCGACCAGCGGAATCAAGGAGCGGGTCGGCCGTTTGCTCAGGATGCACTCCAACAAGCGCGAGGATATCGAGGTTGCGTACGCTGGAGATATTGTCGCCGTCATCGGCTTCCGCAAAACCACCACCGGTGACACTCTCTGCGACATCAAACACCCCATTGTGTTGGAGCGGCCGCAATTCCCTGAGCCGGTTGTCATGGTTTCGATCGAGCCGAAAACCCAGGCTGATCAAGACAAATTGGCCGATGCCCTCGCCCGTTTGACCGAAGAAGACCCTACTTTCCTGGTACGTGTCGACGACGAGACCGGCCAGACGATCATCTCCGGAATGGGTGAACTGCATCTCGATATTCTGGTTGACCGGGTTCTGCGGGAGTTCGGAGTTAAGGCCGGGATCGGGAAACCGTCGGTGTCTTACAAGGAAACCATTACCCGGGAAGTCGAGTGCGAGGGCAAGTTCGTGCGCCAGTCAGGTGGTCACGGGCAATTCGGACATGTCCGGATGCGTCTAAAACCCACCACCGACGGTACTCATTTCGTTTTTGAAAACAAAACCGTTGGTGGAACCATCCCGCGTGAGTATATTCGCGCGGTCGAAAAGGGCGTTCGCGGAGCTATGGAAAATGGCGTCCTGGCCGGCTACCCTCTGACCGGTATTCACTGCGAACTTTATGATGGCAGTTATCATGAAGTCGACTCGAGTGAACTGGCTTTCAAGGTGGCGGGATCGATGGGTTTGGTTGATGGCGCCCGCCGTGCGGCGCCGGTGATTTTGGAACCGATTATGAGTGTTGAAGTTGTGGTGCCTGAAGTCTATCTTGGTGCGGTAGTGGGTGATTTGAATTCCCGCCGCGGCAAGATCAGCGGTATGCTGCCCCGGGCTGATCTGACAGTTGTGGCTGTGCGTGTTCCGTTGTCGGAGATGTTCGGCTACGCCAACACCCTGCGTAATATCACGCAGGGCCGGGCAGTGTTCACTATGGAATTCTTGCGCTACGATCAGGTGCCGAGCGACGTCACCAAGAAAATCTTTGATGGAGTGATAGCGTAAGCTAAAGGAGCCTTAGCGATGGCGAAGGAGAAGTTTGATCGGAGTAAGCCGCATGTTAACGTGGGAACGATCGGCCATGTGGATCATGGGAAGACGACGTTGACGGCGGCGATCACGATGGCGATGGCGCGGAAGAACAAGACGGCGATACGGACGTTTGATTCGATTGACAATGCGCCGGAAGAGCGGGAGCGGGGTATCACGATCGCGACGGCTCACGTGGAGTATGAGACGGACAAGCGGCATTATGCGCACGTGGACTGTCCGGGTCACGCGGATTACATCAAGAACATGATTACGGGTGCGGCGCAGATGGATGGCGCGATCCTGGTGGTATCGGCGGCGGATGGTCCGATGCCTCAGACGCGGGAGCATATTTTGCTGGCGCGTCAGGTGGGCGTGCCGTACATGATCGTTTACATGAACAAAGTTGACATGGTGGATGATCCGGAGTTACTGGATTTGGTGGAGTTGGAAGTTCGGGATTTGCTGAGCAAGTACAAGTTTCCCGGAGATGATATACCGGTGATACGTGGCTCGGCGTTGCAGGCTTTGACGGCGGGAGCGACGGACAAGCCGTTAGATGATCCGGCGTTCAAATCGATTTTGGAGTTATTGGATGCGTGTGACACGTATTTTCCGATACCGAAGCGGGAGAAGGACAAGCCGTTTCTGATGCCGGTGGAGGATGTCTTTTCGATCACGGGTCGCGGGACGGTAGGTACTGGTCGCGTGGAGCGTGGGGTTATCAAGCAGGGTGAGGAAGTTGAGGTGGTGGGGATCCGGGAGACTCGGAAGACGGTGGTGACGGGTGTCGAGATGTTTCGGAAGTTATTGGATTTTGCGGAGGCGGGTGACAACGTAGGCTTGCTGCTTCGTGGTATCGATAAGGATGAGTTGGAGCGGGGTATGGTGTTGGCGGCGCCGGGATCGGTGAAGCCGCACATGAAGTTCAAGGCGGAGGTCTACATATTGAAGAAGGAGGAGGGGGGTCGTCACACGCCGTTTTTCACGGGCTATCGGCCGCAGTTTTATTTTCGGACGACGGACGTGACGGGTTCGGCGTATTTGCCGGCGGGGGTGGAGATGGTGATGCCCGGGGACAACATAACGATGGACGTGGAGTTACTGACGCCGATCGCGATGGAGAAGGAATTGCGGTTTGCGATTCGCGAGGGTGGTCGCACCATCGGCGCCGGTGTCATTGCAGAGATTATTGAATAGACAGGTTGGAATAGACCGATGGACGTTCAGAAAATAAGAATTCGGCTCAAGGCGTACGATCACTACGCACTCGATCGCTCGACCAAAGAGATCGCTGATACGGTGTTGCGTACCGGCGCTCGACTGGTCGGCCCGGTGCCGTTGCCTACCAAGCGCACCGTGTACACCGTGCTCCGTTCGCCTCACGTGGACAAGAAATCGCGCGAGCAGTTCGAGACTCGTGTACACAAGCGTTTGATCGATATTCTTGATTCGACGCCGCAAACTGTCGACGCCCTGATGAAACTGGATCTGCCGGCCGGAGTCGACGTGGAGATCAAGACCTGATAGGTTGACGTCATGAAAGAAATTCTGGGCAAAAAACTTGGAATGACGCGGATATTCAACGAGGCCGGCGAGGCCGTACCTTGTACGGTGATCGAGGCCGGACCTTGCGCGGTGATCAGTCGCTGCACTGTCGAGCGTAATGGCTACGAAGCGTACCAGGTCACGTTTGGCAAGGTGGTCAAACCGCACCGCAAAGTTGAAGGCAAGCGCAGAGTACGCAGCCATCTGACCAAACCAATGGCTGGTGTGTATGCGAAGGCGGGGGTTGAGGCGCACTCTTATCTTCGGGAACTGCGCTATGACGAGGCTGAGTTGGCAGTCGGCACTGAGTTGAAAGTCAACGTCTTTAGAGAAGGCGAGCGAGTCGATGTGATCGGCGTTTCGCGCGGACTTGGTTTCGCCGGCTCCATGAAGCGGCACAACTTCAGAGGCGGGGGGAAAACCCACGGTCAGTCCGACCGCATGCGGGCACCCGGCTCGATCGGCTCGTCGTCGTACCCATCGCGTGTTTTCAAGGGACAGCGTATGGCCAAACGCATGGGGCGCGAGCAGGTAACGGTGCTCGATTTGTCGGTAGTGAAAATAATTGAGGACGAAAACCTCATGCTTATCAGGGGTTCGGTCCCGGGCTTTAACGGTTCGCTGGTGAGAATTCGTCAGTCGAATCGTTCGCAAAACGGAAGATGAACATGACTGTCAAGGTTTACAATCAGGATGGCGTAGCCGTTGGCGAAGTCGAGCTCAGTCCCGAAATCTTCGGTATTGAACCCAACGACGCGGTCGTCCACCAGTACGTGACAAACTATCTGGCTTGTCAGCGACAGGGAAATGCTTCGACGAAAACGCGTCACGAGGTCTCCGGTAGTGGGGTCAAGCCGTATCGCCAAAAGGGTACCGGTCGTGCTCGCCGTGGCGTATGGCGTACTCCGCTGACTCGCGGCGGCGGCATCATTTTCGGCCCCCATCCGCGGGATTACGGTTCGAAGTTCCCCAAGCAGATGAAACGGCTGGCCATCAAGTCGGTCTTCTCGGAGAAGGCGAAAAATGACCGCATCAAGGTGGTCGATAAGATTGAACTATCGCAGATCAAGACCAGTTCGTTGATCGATGTTCTCGGCAAGCTTGAATTGAAGGGACGTCGCTGCATCATACTGGACGAAGGTCGCCACGAGAACCTGACCCTGTCGTGCCGCAACATTCCGGGCGTGCACGTGCGTCACGCTGCAGTGACTAACGGCTATGAGCTGTTGAAAGCCGACTATGTTCTGCTTACCAGAGCCGGCCTCGACAAAGTCGCGGAGGTGTTCGCATGAGCTTTGACCATCACAAGATTATCAAGTCGCACATCGTCACGGAACGAACCACCGCACTCAAGAAGACGAACAATGAGTACGTTTTTGAGGTCGAAAAGCGCGCCAACAAATATCACATCAAGGAAGCCGTTGAGCGAGTCTTCAATGTCAAGGTGGCCGAGGTGCGCACGGTGATTGTACCCGGCAAGACCAAGCGGATGGGTCGTTACGAAGGAAAATCCTCGACCTGGAAGAAGGCGATTGTCCGCCTCAAAGACAAGCAGGTCATCAGCATGTTTGAGAACATGTAAGGTTGGTGATAGAGAATGGCTATTAAGAGATTCAGACCCCTTACACCATCACAACGGTTTCGCACGGTGCCGGATTTCGCGGAGATCACGTCGACCGTGCCCGAGAAATCACTTCTTGAGCCGCAGAGCAAGTCGGGCGGCCGCAACAACAAGGGACGCATTACCGCGTATCATCGTGGCGGCGGTCATCGGCAGCACTATCGCCGTATTGACTTCAAACGGGAGAAGCTCAACATTCCCGCGCGCGTAGCCTCGATCGAGTACGATCCCAACCGCTCGGCGCGCATCTCTCTGCTGCATTATGCCGACGGCGAGAAGCGTTATGTTGTCGCTCCTGAAGGAGTTAACGTCAACGACGTTCTGTTCTCCGGTGATCAGGCGGAAATCAGAGTCGGCAACTGTATGCCTCTCGAACGCATGCCGCTGGGAACCATGGTCCACAACGTCGAGATGCGGCCCGGAAAAGGCGCTCAGATGGTGCGCTCGGCCGGCACGATGGCGCAGCTGGTTGCCAAAGAAGGTGACAAGGCCACTTTGAAGATGCCGTCGACCGAAGTCCGCACGGTTCCGATCAAGTGCTTCGCCACGATCGGTCAGGTCGGCAACCTGGCCCATAAGAACGTTTCATGGGGCAAGGCCGGTGCGGCTCGCTGGCGCGGCTGGCGACCGATTACCCGCGGTGTGGCCATGAACCCGGTCGATCACCCGATGGGTGGCGGCGAAGGGAAGTCATCCGGTGGACGGCATCCCTGTACCCCATGGGGCATACCCACCAAAGGGTACAAGACCAGAAGCAAGCGGAAATCGCTCAAGCATCTGGTAGAGCGCCGCAACAAAGGAAAGTAAACACGGAGTTGCCATATGCCGAGATCGCTGAAAAAAGGTCCGTACGTCGAACTTAGTCTGCAGAAGAAGGTTACTCGATTGGTCGAGAGCGGCGAGAAGAAGGTTGTCAAGACCTGGTCACGCCGGTCGACCGTCACGCCTGAATTCGTCGGCCACACTTTTGCGGTGCACAACGGCAACAAGTTCATCCCTATTTACGTGACCGAAAATATGGTCGGCCACAAGCTGGGTGAGTTCTCCCCGACGCGGACTTTCCGAGGACACAGCGGCAAACTGGTTGAGCGGACCACGCAGTTGAAAGGTTAGGGTTAGGGAATAATGGTGCAGGACATGCAGGAACGGACGCGCAGAGATCCTATTCTCGCCCAGATTCAGGCCCTTAAGCAGGCTGACCGCAAGAAGGTGATTAAAACCAAAGCGCGGCGCGCCAGGATTCTCGAAGGGTATGTCGGTTACACTATCGCTGTCTTCAACGGTTTCGGTTACAGCAACTTGCATGTGACCAAGGACATGGTGGGGAGGCAACTTGGTTCGGTATCTCCGCGCATCAAACCGACAGCTCAGACGCGTTTTCTGAGCATTCCCGCCCGCAAGATGCGGCTGGTCAGTGATCTGGTGGTTGGTTTGCCAGTGGCCAAGGCGCTGGATGTGCTCAATTTTACGCCACGGATCGCCGCCTATCATCTGGCCAAGACGCTCACATCGGCAGTGGCCAACAAATTGTCGGTTGAAGGTACCGCCCACCTCGATGCCGAGCACCTCGTAGTCAGTCGCATCGAGACTGGTCAAGCGCCGACTGCCAAGCGGATCAGGAATCGTTCGATGGGACGGGTGTATCGCATTCGCAAGCGTTTCTGTCATGTGAAGGTTTATCTGGATATTGATGAGCGCAAGGTAGAGCAGACTGCGGCCAGGGTTGAGACCAAATCCGACAAGGCCAAGACATCGACCGGAAAACCGGCCCAGAAAAAGGCCGTGGTGAAGAAAACCACGAAGAAAAAGACGGCAAAGAAGATCACTTCCAAGAAGAGTGCTACGAAGAAAACGGCGGCCAAGAAGAGCAAAGCGACTTCCGGCAGCAAGACCGCCAAGAGTAAGAAGAAAGCATAGCTGAAGGTTTGAGGAGATAGCATTGGGACATAAGACTCACCCAATCGGTTTTCGTCTCGGGATTATCAAGCCGTGGAATAGCCGCTGGTTTGCACCCGACCGTAACTTCGCTGATCTGGTCCATGAGGACATGATGGTCAAGCGCTACATCAGCAAACGGTTGGACAACGCCGGCATAGCGAAGGTGCTAATTTCGCGAGCGCCCAAGAGGGTCACGGTGGACATCCACACTTCGCGTCCCGGCATTGTCATCGGCCGCCGGGGTACTGAAGTGGACAAACTGAGGGAAGAGCTGCAGCTTCTCACCAAGAAGGCAATCCTGCTGAACATCGTTGAGGTCCGCAAGCCGGAACTAAGTTCACAGCTTGTCGCTGACTCAATTGCCCGCCAGCTTGAGGGCCGTATGTCGTTCCGCCGGTCAATGAAAAAAGCTATGGCGGCTACCATGAAAATGGGTGCTCAGGGCATCAAGATTCAGTGCGGCGGTCGTCTGGGCGGAGCGGAAATAGCTCGCACCGAAAAGTATATGGATGGTCGAGTCCCCCTGCACACTCTTCGCGCGGACATTGACTACTCGACCTCGACAGCCCACACCACTTACGGTACGATCGGTGTCAAAGTCTGGATCTGTCTGGGTGATGTCATGGTCAAGGGTGCTTACTACCGCGACGAAGAAGAGAAGAAGAAAGTCGAAGGACCAGAAGCTCCGATGGCGCAGGCGGCGCGTGGACGTCGCGACCGTCCGGAGCGTGGTCGTGATGCGGGCCAGCCTCGAGGACGCGTCCGCCGAGCCGGTCCAAGGTCCGGTGCTCCTATGGGACGTCGGCCAGACGAGGGTGCGGCGGCAGATCCCAATCGTGCTACCGATGCGGGTTCGGAACGGAAATCTCCATCGACGGATTCCTCCCAGCGTGAGTCGCGACCCAGACCGAGAAGGAACTTTCCTCCTCGCCCAGCGGGTGTCAGGAAACCAGGGCCTACGCATGAGGGCAAACCACCCGTGGAGGACAAAGGCTGAGATCGCTCAAGCCAGTTGGAGAACTAAGCTATGTTGATGCCCAAAAGAACAAAGTTCCGTAAACAGCAGCGCGGTCGGATGACCGGCAAGGCCAAGGGCGGCTATTCTGTCGACTTTGGTGAGTTTGGTCTCAAGGCACTGGAGCCGGCGTGGATGACTAGCCGCCAGATCGAAGCCGCGCGCGTGGCCGTGACGCGTCACATCAAACGCGGCGGCAAAATCTGGATTCGGGTGTTCCCGGACAAGCCGGTGACTAAGAAACCGGCGGAGACACGTATGGGCAAAGGTAAAGGCGCGCCGGAATCCTGGGTTGCTGTTATCAAACCGGGTCGGGTCATGTTTGAGATTGAAGGTGTGTCGGAAGCGATGGCACGCGAGGCTATGCGCCTGGCGGCTAACAAGCTCCCGATGAAAACGAAATTCGTGTCCCGTACCGAGACTGAGGCTGTGTAGTTATGAGAACGAAGGAAATGCGTGAACTTACGCGCGAAGAGTTGGAGCAAAAGAAACGCGACCTAACTGAAGAACGCTTCAACCTACGGATGCGGAAGTCATTCAAGGACCTGGATAATCCGCTCCGCCTCAGGGAATTGCGGCGCGAGATGGCGCGCATCAATACCGTACTGCACGAAGATGAATTGGACATAAGCGGTCTGGCTAAAGGCAGAACTTCCATTCTTGACGACCTGAAGACCGCCGGTAAGGACAAGAAGTGATTCTGGAGAGATATTGATGACACAGGCAACCGTCAGAAATCGTCGCAAGGTGCGTGTCGGCATTGTAGTTTCCAACGCTATGAACAAAAGCATCGTGGTGCGTGTCGATCGCAAGATCAAGCACCCGTTGTACAACAAGCCGGTGATGCGTTCGGCCAAGTTCTATGCTCATGATGAGAAGAACGAGGCTGGCATTGGCGATACCGTGCGTGTGACAGAAACCCGGCCTCTGTCCAAGTTGAAGCGCTGGCGTCTGGTGGCAATTGTGGAGCGGGCCAAGTAGGCTCCGGGCCTTCCGGGCTGGAAAGGGTGTCTGAGAATGATTCAGGAATTTACGGTTCTGTCGGTTGCTGATAACTCCGGGGCAAAGCGCGCCATGTGTTTCCGCATTCTTGGAGGCAGCCGGAAGAAGACCGCGACGATTGGAGATATCATTGTGGTCGCAGTCAAGGAAGCCATCCCTGGCGGCACGGTCAAGAAATCCGAGGTCTGCAAGGCCGTGGTGGTTAGGACCAAGTCTCCTGTGCGGAGAAAAGATGGGTCGCTGATCCGTTTCAGCGATAACGCCGCTGTCATCATTAACGAGCAGTTGGAGCCGCGCGGCACACGTATCTTTGGTCCGGTGGCGAGGGAACTGCGCGACAAGAAATTCATGAAGATTATCTCCCTGGCGCCTGAGGTTTTGTAGGAGACGGGAAGAGCACGATGATTAAAAAAGGTGATACCGTTTACGTACGTACCGGCAGCGACAAAGGTCTTACCGGTCGTGTGCTTGGAGTCGATCGCAAGAAGAATACGATTCTGGTGGAAGGCGTCAACAAGCGTCAGAAGCACCAACGCCCCACCAAGAGCCAGCCGAAAGGCGGCATAGTTACGTTCGAGCGGCCGATTCATCTGAGCAACGTTGCGCTGATAATTCAGACCGACAAGGGCCCGAGACCCACTCGAGCAAAGAAAAAGATCATTGAAGAAAGCGGCCGCAAGGTGCGGGTTCGGGTAAGCTGTCGAACTGGTGAGCAGATCTAACTTAGTGAGAAGTATATGTCGAGACTGAGAGACAAATATCTCAACGAGGTTCGGCCGAAGCTGATGAAAGACAATCAGTATCGGTCGGTCATGCAGGTACCCAGACTGACCAAGATCACGGTTAACATGGGTGTCGGCGAGGCCACTCAGAACGCCAAGGCTCTTGAAGCGGCGGTTCAGGATATGACCCAGATCACGGGTCAGAAGCCGATGGTCACACGAGCGCGTAAGAGTATTTCCAATTTCAAGCTTCGCGAGGGTAACGCGATCGGTTGCGCCGTGACTCTGCGTCGCGACCGGATGTATGAGTTCCTCGACCGGCTGGTAAGTGTAGCTATGCCCCGTATTCGCGACTTCCGCGGTGTCAGCGAGAAATCGTTCGACGGGCGCGGTAACTACAGCTTGGGCTTGAAAGAACAGTTGGTCTTTCCGGAGATCGACTATGATAAGATAGACAAGATACGCGGGATGACGGTGTCGATTACTACCACCGCCAGAACCGATGATGAGGCCAGGCAGTTGCTGGCCGAGTTGGGTATGCCTTTCCGCAAGTAGGAGTGCGATGGCTAAGAAGTGTCAGATAGAGAAACAGAAGAGAACGCCGAAGTTCGCGGTCAGAGCTCATAATCGCTGCCGACGTTGTGGTCGGCCGCGATCCTATTATCGGCGCTTCGGCTTGTGCCGTATCTGTTTTCGTGATATGGCTCTCGCCGGTGACCTCCCTGGTGTCACTAAAGCGAGCTGGTAGGGCTAATGCGACGAGTAAGGAACTATTGGAGACCTGATTTATGGGTATGACAGACCCGGTAGCAGATTTGTTGACGAGGATCAGAAACGGATCTCGCGCCCGCAAACCGGCCGTTGATGTGCCGAATTCGAAGCTTAAACGCGAGATCGTCCGTATTCTCAAAGAGTACAACTTTGTTCGCGACACTGTGGAATTGCCCGACAAGCGGCAGGGCATCCTGCGCATCTATTTGCGCTACGCCAAAGGTGACGAGCCGGTCATCCTTGGTATCGATCGGGTTTCGAAACCGGGTCTCAGAAAATTCGTCAGCGCCGAGGACGTGGGTCTCTCGACACACAACACCCAGGGCATTACTGTCCTGTCGACGTCGTCGGGCGTGATGAGCAACTACGACGCCGCCAGGAAGAAGATAGGGGGCGAAATCCTCCTGAAGTGCTGGTAGTAAGGGGTAAGGCAAGATGTCACGCATTGGCAAATCGCCGGTAACCATTCCGGACAAAACAAAAATTGAAATAACAGGCAACCGCCTCGATATAAGCGGCCCGAAAGGGACGCTTCAGTGGCAGTTCCCTGAGAATATCGCCGTGACGGTCGATGGTAAGCAGGTAGTGGTTACACGGGCGTCGGATCAGAAAAAACACCGGGCGCTGCATGGACTCACGCGAGCCTTGATCGCCAATATGTTCGAAGGCGTCAGTGTGGGGTTCAAGCGTCAGTTGAAAATCATCGGCGTCGGCTACAGAGCGGAAATCAAAGGCAAGTGCATGATATGCTACCTCGGCTATTCCCACCCGCTGGTGGTTCAGCCGCCGGAGGGTATCAAGCTTGAAGTCGAGCCGAAGGAAAACATAGTCACGGTCAGTGGTGTGGATAAGGGCCTGGTCGGGGCCATGGCGGCCAAGATACGCTCACTGCGTCCGCCGGAACCGTATAAAGGTAAGGGTGTCCGCTATAAAGACGAGCACGTCACGATCAAGGCCGGAAAGACGGCGGCATAAGCATCACATGGTGTGAAAAAATGGCTGACAAGAACAGAGTAAAAGACACAATGGCTGAGCGGCGCCGAGTACGCGTCCGCAGCAAGGTGCATGGTACCTCAGAGCGCCCGCGGCTTACCGTGTGCAAATCACTTAACCGGATGTCCCTGCAGGTCGTTGATGACATCAAGCAGGTGACGGTCATCGGACTGGCGACCGACTCAAAAGAGATGCACGGCCTGATCGAGGCGTCCGATAACAAAACCGTTGCTTCGAAGAAACTCGGCAAGCGACTGGCTGAGCTGGCCAAGGCAAAGGGTATTGAGCGGGTGATCTTTGACCGCAACCAGTACCGCTATCATGGCCGGATCAAAGCCGCTGCCGAGGGCGCACGTGAGGGTGGGCTGAAGTTTTAGACGAGATGATCTTTGGAAAGATGATGAGGTAAGCGTTGGCAAAGTACGAGCAGGACACTTTCGAGTTCGATGAGAAAGTCATCGCCGTCAATCGCGTGGCCAAAGTGGTTAAGGGCGGCCGCAGGTTTAGTTTTACGGCGCTTGTGGCGGTCGGCGACAAAAAGGGCAAAGTGGGTATCGGTCTGGGCAAGGGTCGCGAAGTGGCCGACTGTATCCGCAAAGGTTCCGATGCTGCCCGCAAGGCAATGGTGCCGGTCAATCTTGTCGGCGGTACCATTCCGCACCACATCAACGGCAAATTTGGGGCAACTACTGTGATCATGCACCCCGCTTCCCCGGGTACAGGTGTGATTGCCGGCGGCGCAGTGCGAGTTGTCCTTGAGACGCTGGGCGTGCAGGATATTCTAACCAAGGTGCTGGGCAGCCGCAACGTCAATAACGTCGTGAAAGCTACGATCGACGGTCTGCTGGCCCTGCGTACGCGGGAACAGGAAGTCAGCTTCCGCGAGAAAGCGTGAGAGTCTGCGAGGTAGGAACAATGGCCAAGCTGAAAATAACTCAGATACGCAGCACGATTGAGCGCAAAGAACCACAGAAGCGGACCATCAAGGCGCTCGGATTGGGCAGGATACGCAAGTCAGTCGTGCACGACGATACACCCCAGATTCGGGGCATGATCAGAGCAGTGTGCCACCTCGTCAAGGTGGAAGAGATAAAGTAGAGAATAGAGGTTTTTTGATGGACCTGCATAATCTGAAGCCTTCCCAGGGCTCGAAAAAGACGCGCAAGCGCGTCGGTCGCGGGACCGGCAGCGGGCTGGATGGTACCGCCGGGCGTGGCCACAAAGGGCAGATGGCTCGTTCCGGCGCAAACAAACGCGCCAATTTCGAGGGCGGGCAGACTCCGTTGCACCGTCGTCTTCCCAAGTTCGGCTTCAGGAATATTTTCAAGAAAGAATACCAGATTGTCAATCTGGCCGATTTGACGCGATGTGAGGGACCTGAAATCACTCCGGACACGCTCAAAGCCGCTGGCCTTATCAAACGCGCCGACGTACCGGTGAAGATCCTCGGCAATGGAAATGTCGACCGGGTTTACACCGTCAAGGTCGCCAGTTTCTCCAAGCCGGCCAGAGAACGGCTCGAGGCTGCCGGAGGAAAAGCTGAGGTGGTTTAGTGTTAGGGACTTTTGCCTCCATATTTCGGATAACCGAGCTTAGAAACAAGATTCTGATTACGCTCGGACTGCTGGTGGTCTACCGCATCGGTGGCCACATCCCCTCTCCGGGTGTCGACGGCTCCGTGATCAGCGCCGCTCTGTCCCAGGATACCATTTTCGGGCTCCTTGATCTGTTCGCCGGCGGTGCTTTCGCCAAGGCGACTATCTTCGCGCTCGGTATCATGCCGTACATCTCGGCCTCGATCATGCTGCAGCTTCTCGGTGCGGTCTGGCCGTACCTGCAGCGCTTGCAGCGTCTCGGCGAAGAAGGCCGTCGCAAGATTCAGCAGTACACCCGTTATTTGACAGTCTTGATTGCCGCGATGCAGGCCTGGGCAACCGCCGGCTTCTTGACGACGATCAACTACAACGGCATGCAGGCCGTGCACATGGACCACTTCTGGTTCATGTGGCTCACCGTGCTGACCTTCACCTGCGGCACTATTTTCATCATGTGGCTGGGCGAGCAGATAACCGAGCACGGTATCGGCAACGGTATCTCGCTGATCATCTTTATTGGTATCATAGCCCGTCTGCCGGAAGCCATCATCGAAGAGGTCCAGATGATCTGGGTAGGTACTCGCCCGGTCTGGCTGGAAATGATCGTTGTTGCCGCTATGCTGTTTGTAGTCGCTGCCGTAGTACTGATGACTCGCGCGCAGCGACGTATTCCAGTGCAGTATCCGCGCAAAGTGATCGGCCGCAAGGTCTACGGCGGCGCCGCTACGCATCTGCCGCTGTCAATCAACTCTGCGGGCGTCATTCCGATTATTTTCGCTCAGTCGATCATGTTCCTGCCGTCAACGGTGGCACAGTTGTTTCCAAGTGTCGAATGGCTCCAGAATCTGATTGCCCTCACGTTGAGGCCGGGCGGTTTCTGGTATAGCCTCATCTACGGCTTGATCATTGTGTTCTTCGCGTTCTTTTACACGGCGATTGTTTTCAATCCGATGGATATCGCCGACAACATGCGCAAGAACGGCGGCTATATCCCGGGTATCCGTCCGGGAAAGAACACCTCGGACTATATCGAGAAGGTGCTTACACGAATCACACTTCCGGGGGCGATTTTCTTCGCGGCCATCGCGGTTTTGCCCTGGGTGCTGATTTCGCAGTTTAACGTAAACTATTTCTTTGGCGGTACCGGGCTGCTGATTGTGGTCGGTGTCGCGCTGGATACTTTGCAGCAGATTGAATCGCACCTGATCATGAGGCACTATGACGGTTTCATGAAGAAGGGCCGCATTCGCGGGAGATCGATGTAACTATGATTCTGGTCTTTCTTGGCCCTCCAGGTTCGGGCAAAGGTACTCAGGCGGTGCGTCTCGCTGAAGAGAAAGGGCTGGTCCATCTGTCGACCGGCGACGTTCTTCGGGCGGCTGTCAAAGCGGGTACCACACTGGGCAAGAAGGCCGAAGGGTATATGTCGCGCGGCGAGTTGGTTCCTGATGATCTTATCATCAGTCTGATCGAAGAGAAAATCGCTTCGGGCGTTCTTAGCCGAGGTTTTATTCTCGACGGTTTCCCTCGGACCGTACCGCAGGCGAAAAGCCTCGACGCCATGTTCACTAAGAACAGCATCAGGCTCAACAAAGCCATCCTGCTGGACGTGAGCGACGAGGAAATCCTCAAGCGGCTCAAGAGTCGGGCGGAAAAAGAAGGCCGAGCCGACGATACCGAGGATGTGATTCTCAATCGGCTTGAAGTCTATCGTCGTCAGACTCAGCCGATCGAAGAGATGTATCGTCAGAAGTCGATCCTGGTCCGGGTTCCCGGTGAGAGTTCGCCCGGTAACATCTTTGCCGCGGTGCTGAAGGCGGTTGAATAACTACAGGTTTGTGTGATACGCTTGAAGACCA
>Ga0315278_10000751_pt1 | contig 28304 bp, 24 predicted proteins | sample YL17G06_0_MG_FD_203880 | JGI IMG/M metagenome (GOLD analysis project Ga0315278, IMG submission 203880) | Sediment microbial communities from Yellowstone Lake, YNP, Wyoming, USA - YL17G06_0 | ecosystem: Environmental > Aquatic > Freshwater > Lake > Sediment | place: USA: Wyoming | collected... | reverse complement strand
CCTTTGTCAGGGAACTCAATGCTTCAGGTTACCCTTTACACCTCCCTCAAGCTACGTGGGCGAACTACCTAACTCCCACGGTCGGACTCTAACCGACAAGTCATACGTTTTACACGGCATACCCTACGAGTCCACAGGTGCTACTTGAGAAATAAATTGAGGATAATCATTTGAATTGTAGTATCAGAAATCGCTAATGAGCTAAGCAAAGATTTGACCTCATGCCCCCCGCTTTCTCGGAAGCATCATGTGTACACCCATCTCCCGATCCACTTTCCCGAGCAGATCTCCAGCATCAACTCTCGGCGATCAGCGCTCGGTCTTATGATGTCGTAGGGATGCCATCCGAAGATCCGGTTAGCGCAGTAAAGCGAGACATGATGTCCCTCATTACTCATGTTTAAAAATATATTTTTTTCCAGAAGCTTCTATAACCGTGCTTGAATGTCGTTCCTCAAGGCGACCCTTCGGAAAGTATGACCAGTGAATGCGACCATAAATATTTGAACTTGTATTGCAGTGATATATTGCATAGGCTCAAGGGTCTGGTCCGCCTACTTCTAACAGATAAAGATCAAGCTCCCGACGAGCTTTATTAACAATATCTCGTTGAGCTTGGATTAATGGGTCCATCAACCACTTCACAGGAAAAATATTATTCTCAGGTTTACCTATTAAAGAAACGGGATCCCACTTCTCGTATGGAGTGTCGGCTGCGTTTCCGTATCGAAGTTCAATATGTTCCTTCTGAGGATCAACCTCGCCCTCTCTCCATGCCCATGTTGAAGATTTTCTTTTCATACTATGACTCACTTGTGACTAGGTTAAGGTTTAAGGTTTCGCCAATTAGTATTAAAAAACCTTTCAGCAACAGGAATATTTCCTAGGCAATATACAGGATTCTAAGGAATATGTCGAAGAATTATAGTATGTATAGTTGACTAAACGTTCAGACGTGTGGGAGGAGAAGCAATATGCTTGGAGCTATAGCAGGAGACATCTTCGGGTCTGTTTATGAATGGAACAGGATCAAAACAAAGGCATTCCCCCTCTTTAGTCCTGGCTGTGACTTTACGGATGACAGTGTCCTTACCATAGCCCTGGCGGCTGCCATATTGGACAATGGAGATTACGGTATTCTACTGAAAGAGTATTACCGCAAGTATCCCGATAGGGGTTACGGTGGAGCCTTTCATCGATGGGCAAAGAGTTCGGACATCAAGCCCTATAATAGCTGGGGAAACGGTGCGGCCATGAGAATCAGCCCTGTTGGTTTCGCCTTCAACAACCTTGAGGAAGTTATTAAAAAGGCAAAAGAGTATACAGAGATCACCCACAATCACCCTGAGGGCATAAAAGGCGCCCAAGCGACCGCAGCAGCGATATTTCTGGCAAGAGCTGGAAATTCGAAAGATGAAATCAGAAAATATGTAGAGACCACTTTCGGGTATGACCTCTCAATGAAATTGGATGAAATCAGGCCTGACTATCGTTTCGACGAGTCCTGTCAAGGAACGGTACCACAGGCTATCATTTCCTTTCTGGAATCTAAAGATTATGAGGACGCAATACGTAACGCCGTTTCCCTCGGCGGTGACAGCGACACTCTTGCCTGTATCACGGGAGGCATTGCCCACGCCTTTCATGGCAGTGTCCCAACTCACATTTCTCAGAAGGTCTATGAGATCCTTGATGATGATCTGGGTTCGACGACAAGAGCCTTCATGAAGAAGTTTGTTGAAATAAAACTCTCTTGACATTTCAATTGGAATGCTTAAATTAGTTACAGAACAGCGGTGATTTACTTAGCTACTTGCTCCGCTCTACAAATGTGCTAAAGGCGGGAACAATTAAATATCATAATTGACCACCCGTGCCCTTTAGCGCGGGTTTTTTATTTTTTGATTGTCAACATGCTTCTTCAGCGAAGATGTGACACAGAATAATAAAAGGAGGTCAGAGTATAAATATGACAAAATCAGATAATGTAGCAAAGAGGGATAGGGAGCGCTATAAGAAGTTATTCACTAATCCAAGCAAATGGGCAAGGCATCCCCTTCTGCCGTTGAAAAGATACAGGGAGCAAACTGTTCCGCCGGAGCTTGGCTTCGTTGTGTACGGTGACGTTACTAAGGTTCGTCTCGGGAACATGTTCAGCACAGACATAAAAAACCAAGACTCCATTATCTATGCTTCGATAGATGCGTTGCTTGATGACGGTTGGGTGGTAGACTGAAAAGGGGGAACAGGGGTTCGGATTTTTTCTATTGACTTAGATTAGCCGACCTAATCAGCATTTGATTTGTCAAGGAGCGTTACGTCAAGTCTAGATCACCAGCTTCACATTGTGTGGGGTTGAGATTTCTTAGGCACCATTGATATCGGATTGAAAGAATGTAACGGCGTGCCGATGAGCCGCGCCGTCCTTTTAGCGTCGTACTCCATCGGCTCGTTATGCGGAACCGTCTCATGCAATGGTTACTCGACCGTCTCGAACGCAAAATTGAAACGGTATCTGCGTAATTGAACGTTCGGAACTGCTTGTGCCGCGAACACGAGACGATCATGGAATTCTCCTGCGACCAGTATGCCACGGACCGGCTTCTGTTCTTCCTTGCCGATCGTTCCCATATAAGCCAATAGTTGGGTAAGCGCTTCCGGTGCGGCTTTTCCTGCCTTCAACTCAATCACAACCATAGTGCCGCCTTCGTCCCTCGCGGTAATGTCGATGCGTCCGGCCTCGGTCATGCGCTCCTTACCGTTGTCAATTATCGCAAGCCCCGGTTCGAGTTGTTGGATGTTTGAGCGAAGTGCTTTTTGTAGGTCGCGCTCAAGACCGAATGTCGCTTCGGATGCTTCGATGAGTTCTTCGGTTTCGTCTTCAGAAGGGCCATAGCGACCCATCGTAATATGAGCCTTGATCGCGCTGACCGTACCAGGTGAAACGCCGACACGGGAGGCAATCTCCTCGCGCTTGAGCTGTTCTTCTTGGAGTAGCGATATTATCTGGGTCTTTTGCTCTTCGGAGATCGGAGTCATTGGCATTATCCTCTCAGTGGGGTAGCGCTTTTCCTTTCAAATCGAAGGGGCGCGCCATTAGCGTCTTATACGGGTCCGCATAAAACCTTTCGTGGCTACTTCAAAACACCCCTACATTTTTCATAGATTACGGAGTGATAATTACACCTTCTTATGTGTTAAGTCAATTACTGACAAGGAAGATGCCCGTAATAAAAAACTGATTACTGATTTTTCAAGATCTCTCAATCACCGGAAATATAGGAATGGCGATGGATTGCGGACGATGTCAATTAATTAGAACAATACCAGATTATTTTCGTTAGTCGTTTTTAAGCAGTCTTGTTGTCCATTTTGAAAGAGCTTTACTGTGCTGTAGTAAATGGCCTTCGGGTGTAATTTCAAGGTAGACTCTTTCACCGCCGTACACGTGGCACATACCGGCGTCAACATCGATGAGCTTCAACCCATGCGCAGTCTTTACCTCATTCTTTTTCGTTGGCGTATGACCGAATATCTGCGGGATTTTCCATGCTTCCACAGAAGGGCTTATGGACGAAAAATCGCACCAAAATATGCCACCGTCCGGATCATTTCCTCCCCTGACAGCGTCCACATGGAAGATGGGGTGCCGCTCGAGATCATCATTCTCTACGGACTCCATGAAGATTCTGTTGATATGGTCCGATAACAGAAATAGATCGATCTTGTTTGTCTTCAATTTCGGTTTTGCGGGTCTCATTTCGTCTACAAGGATTTCTCTTATGGACGATCTCAGACCGGCATGAGTATACAGTCTCTCGCCGTCGGTATATGAAGCCCGCACATCGCCTCTTGCAATTTCATTTTTCAGCTCATCCACAAAGGTCTTGGGATCGTTGAAATTTGCGTAACGGGAGTCGTTCTGAATAAGCATCAGTTCATGGTTACCGCAAAGGCGTACGACCTCACCTCTGGCGACGGCAGCTTCTTTCTGGAGTCTCTTTAATAAATCAACGGCTTCCCTAGAATAAGGTCCTCGGTCTATCACATCGCCTGTTTGTATTAAGATGTCATCTCCGCCACTCCAGTTGTCTTTGCCATCAATCAATCCCGCGTTACTTATAATTTCTGTGAATCCTTCTAACTCTCCATGTATATCTCCGACGACAATGCGCCTTTTCCGTTCTGTCAGTCGCATATTAAAACATCTTTCCCTTGATAAGATATTGCTTCTCTATCGGTGAACTATAATACTGGCGATCTTGTGTGTCAATGAAAGATGTAGGCATTGGGGTCAGGTCTTGTATTTTAGCATTCTCTGGAACGGTTGATCAGCCTGCTCACAGAGATGTAATATTCCCACCGCCATAGCAACATAGGTAAGGTTGCGATCAAGATAGTTAGATATACCGCGAGACTATCACAAGCATTTGTGGAGCACAAATGCTTGTCTTGCATTTTAAACTGGCCCACTACCAAATTGTGAATGGCATTGACATTGATCGATTTCTGTAATAGCATCTCCCGTCTACGCTATTTGATTATGAAACAATTAATTGTAAGAAATATAATTGAGCCCAACGGCAGCAAGAAAGGCAGATGCCTTGCCTGCGGTACCATTCTGAATACGGCCAGGCGCAAATACTGCTCCATGGAATGCCGGAAACGTCTCCTTTACAAGTTGGATGTAAGAACGGGCCTGATAAGAGCCTTGAATGCAAAGTATGCGACATTCTATTTCTCCGAAGTCATGATAATAATGGACATGCTCCCCTACGGATCTGAGCAGATATTCAGCTTCTTCTATCCGCGCTCTCCCGGAAGCAAACCTGCGGAAGACTTCAGCAGGATGGCCGACATGCTGGGAAATATCTGGTGGAATGAAAGAAAGCGGACAAACAAGAGATACCTCGCGTCATTCCATCTTCTCGGAAAAGCCGTCAAAACTGGCGCACCGTTAATTTCTGTCAAACCACCGATGGTAAAAGTTCCATCCATTAAGGCGACGCACTTATCTCATCTTAAACTCGACAAATCCCAATTGAACGCGGCGGAACTGCAAAAAAGCGTAAAAGAAGCATATCGCAGGCAGGCGAAGGTACATCATCCTGATCTCGGAGGTGATGCAGCGACGTTCAGAAAACTCCACCAGGCTTACAGAGAGCTGACTTCATGGGCCAGGAGACCATCTTTCACAAAGCGCCGTGGATTCCCCGATAAGTGGTTTTACGATGGGCATACGAACAAATGGGTGCAGCCGATGCCCTCGCAAATGCAGAGATGATGCCCTCGTAAAAAAATATGCCCCTGGTCTTTCAAACTGCGGATGACAGAAAGTGATGTCGCCCCGTGTCATGGTTTTTTCTTTCCTTGCTGGCCGCGCTCAGTCTCGCCACATCCGATGCCCTGACAAAAAGATTTTTCAGCAATCTCTCGCCGCTTATGATGGGGCTTGCCAGGCTGGGTTATGCCGTGCCGTGGCTGCTGGCGGCACTGTTCTTTATACCCTGGATAATCCCTGACACGACATTCTGGTTCTGCATCGCTATCGGTTTGCCATTGGAGGCGCTGGCGTTTTACTGCTACATGAAGGCCCTCAAGGTTTCACCCTTGTCTCTCACAGTGCCATTCCTGGCCTTCACTCCCGGGTTCATCATCTTGACGGGATGGATAATTTTAGGTGAGGAAATCAGTCCCGGTGGCTTCTGCGGAATAATTTTAATAATAGTGGGGGCATATTTTCTAAATCTTTCCAAGACCAGGTACGGGCTCCTCGACCCCCTGAAGGCTATCTTCAGAGAACCGGGGTCCCGTCTGATGTTGCTGGTATCTTTCATATATGCCTTCACCTCAACAATCGGCAAGCTCGCCATCATTCACTCCAATCCCTATTTTTTCGGCATCACCTACAACATTGCTCTCGCCATGTTGCTGACCCTTTTTCTTCCCGCAGCAGCAAATGCCGAACCCGGAAAAAATCTGATTAGAAAGCCTTTAATAGGCCTGATCCTTGGCGCGCTTGTAGCCACGACCATCTTCAGCCACATGCTCGCCATATCGATGACGAATGTCGCCTACATGATATCGCTGAAACGCACCAGCATCTTATTCGGCGTGCTGTACGGTGCGCTGTGGTTCAAAGAGGAAAAAATTACGGAAAGGCTCACGGGGGCCATCATCATGATAGCAGGAGTTTTTTTGATAGGCTGGTTCGGATAAACAGCGGGCAGATCCGGCATTAAAGTTTTTTCACCAAAGAGCCGATATAAGTATACCATTATTGCTTGGAGGTGAAAGCATGTCAGACGCATTTAACGCAGCCCTTTCCGCCCTCGGTTCCCTTTCCCGTAAAATGGATGTCACAGCCAACAATATCGCTAACGTAAATACGAATAGCTTCAAGAAGAGCCTGGCAGAATTCCAAGACGTCTACCCTTCGGGCGTCAAAGTCTCCATCAGCCGCGTCGATACGCCGGGCGATGCATTGCCTCCCGATGAAAAGGGCAAAGAGCAGGAATCATCAAACGTTAACCTAGCGGATGAACTCGTAAATCTGATTACTACGCGGCATGCCTTCGCCGCGAATATCAAGACCATCACAACGGAAGACGAGATGAGGAAAACGCTCCTGGATACCATCGCCTGACAACTTTCAAACAAACCGTTTTAACTCCATGGGAAGCTCTGGACACACTTTCCGCAGCAAGGGAAATTTAACCCAAGACCCTTCGGCGCGATTTACACGCTCAGGGTCAATTCGACTAAGACCTTTCCCTGCACCTCTGTCTTGGAAAAGGCCAAGTCTCATTGAATTTATTCTTGACAAATAAATGCGCCTCTGTTACTGATTAATCAAATAATAAAAGAATACCGATGGATGTGTGGAAGAGGGGTTAGATGCCCCCGCTGCCCCGCAGCCGTGAAGGGAACGAAAACCCAAAACGCCACTGTCGTGAAAATGCATGACGGGAAGGCGGGTGAGTAGGCAGCCCGAAGCCGGAAAACCAATCCATCGCGGTTCCTCGAGGGGGGCGTGCTACGTTAACATTACTTTTCATACCTTTTCTAATTCTAATCTACCTGCCCATCATTTCAGACAGCAAGGATGCAAGCGGTCCGGCTGCATCTTTCCGCCGGTTTAGCCATGCCGGAATCTCTGGACACATACCCCGTTGCCATTATTTCATTGCGAGATTGAGCCGAAGCTCCGAGCGATTGAGAAAGTTCGCAAGCGCCATGAGTTATTATGAAACGTTTCTAACGCGAACGGGAAGCAGGAATATTTTTGCAAAGTCATCTTGTCATTAGCAAGGAAAGATATAAGCGTAACATGTGAGCTGATGAGAATGTAAAAGGTGTTTACGAATGCAGGTTCGGAGATTATTTAAGAGGGATTATTCAATTTCACGCAGATTGAAGCATTTGGCCTACAGAGAAACTCATAGAGACACTTTCTATGCCGTCTCTGCATCTCTGGCCATGCACATAGGCTTAGCCTTGATCCTGACGACGGCCACTGCCATGTCTGCCAGCTTAAAGCTGAGGGAATTTTCCATTATACATGTATCGCTGGTTTCCATGAACACAGAGGGGATATCATCTACGATGTCGTTGCCTGACGCTGGACATCAGGAGCCTGGCAAAGACAGAGAAAGGATTGTCGAAACCGCAACCGTAGTCAAACCGGTTGATAAGCAGGACAGGCAAGAGTCGGTTGTAGCATTAGTTGCCCATAATGTGATTGCAACGCAGTCGCTCAATACCCCCGTTGCTCAAAGACTTCAACTGTTTGGTTCTGGAGAGAAAGATACATCACCAGCACAACAGGACCGTATAGGACAAGGTGGTTCTGTTATGTCCGTCAATTCATCGTCTGGAGAGGTATCTCTGGCTATACCGCGGTATCGTGAAAACACCCATCCGGCCTATCCATTAATCGCGCGCATTAGGGGACATGAAGGAATCGTCATACTTTCTGTGGAGATTTTTACCGACGGAAGTGTTGGCAGTTTAAAGATCAAAAAATCATCTGGATATACTGTGCTGGATAAATCCGCCCTTGAGGCAGTGAAGACCTGGAAGTTTGAGCCCGGCAGAAAGATGGGCAAACCTGCCATTATGTGGGTTGATGTTCCTGTAAAATTTGTGCTTAAAGATACCACCGACGTAGCGGGATGGTAGCGGGAAGCGACTTTTCATGATGAGGAAGGTTGGTTATCTGATAATTTTGCTATGGGTTTCGCTCTCCGGTATCGTTTTTGCCTCGCCGCCGGGAAGAATCGTCTCTCTGGCGCCTTCTGTCACAGAGATCCTTTACGACCTCGGCCTCGGGGACCAGATCATAGCAGTTACTACCTTTTGCGACTATCCGCCAGAGGCAATGGATAAGCCAAAAATCGGCGGTTATTCGAATCCATCCATCGAGTCCATCGTCGCCATGAAGCCTGATCTGGTCGTTATGATAGATGATGGTAATCCCATAGAAATCCAGGACAGGTTAAAGAAGCTCGATATTAAGACATATGTTTTCAGGGCAAAGCGCCTGAAGGAACTTCCGCAGGGCATCCGTGATTTAGGAATAGTGCTTGGTATAAGAGATCGGGCTTTCAAGCGTGCGGCAAGAGTTGAGAATGTGATTCACAAGTATGAACGGCAGGCGCGGAAATCCCCGCCTCGCTATTTTAGAAAAAAGGCAATTTTTATAATTCAACCGGAACCGTTAATTGTTGCAGGGCCTGACACTATCATTGATGATGCCCTTAAACTCCTGGGATTACAAAATATCGCCTCCCATACTGCTTCACCATACCCAAAATATTCCATCGAGGAGGTAATCCGGCAATCTCCCGATGTAATCTTTATGGGACAAGGTCCGATGACTAAAGAAATTTCAAAGGGTCTCATAAGAAGGCTGGGCAGTCTTGAGGCCGTCAAGACAGGACGGGTCTATTATACGAGCGAATCACTGTACAGACTGACACCCAAGGTTATTTCCGGCATCGAGGAGATAGCGGGTTATCTTGGCGGGTTTTAATGCGGACACCACCTCGGATCATAATTGAAGCTTATCCCCAAAAAGGATGCAACCCAGGACCAATGCATCACGAATATCCTCGCGGGAGGAACAATGCTTAAGTATTTTTTCATACCCATTTTAATATTTTCTTCTATTTTCGTTTTTGCGACAACAAGAGACGTAAACAATAAAGTTGTTACTCTGTCTCGTGTAATAAGAGTGAGTCTCTTTCTCTTTGCCGTCCTTATTATAATTTCGGTAATTTCGCTGCTCGTGGGACCCAGTCACTTGGGTATGATATATCTTCTCAAAGGCTTGCTTTCAGGTATATACAGTGGAGATATCAGTCTCATTTCGACGGAAAAAACAATCCTTTTTTCCATTCGTCTGCCCAGAATCATCTTCGCAGGTATTGTTGGCGCTTCCCTCTCGGCTGCCGGTGTCGTATTTCAGGGACTCCTCCGCAACCCCCTTGCGGATCCTTACATCCTGGGGATATCCGGTGGAGCGGCAGTCGGGGCAATCATAGGCATCATTGCGGGAGCAAGTGTCATTCCTTTTGGAATTCCGGGGCTCGCCGTTTCAGGGGCGCTGCTTACAATCGCCCTGGTTTACGGAATCGCCCGAACAAAGAAAGAACTCCACTCTACCACGCTTCTCCTGGCAGGCGTTATCGTCAATGCCTTTTTTTCTGCAGTCATTATGTTTCTGATTTCCACAACCAGCAGTAAAGAACTGCGAAGCGCCATATTCTGGTTAATGGGAGATCTGAGTCTCGCCGAATGGAACGAGGTTATTCTGACAGGCTCTTTTTTAATGATCGGTTTCATTGTCATGTACGTCTATTCGAGACACCTGAATCTCATCGTCTCCGGAGAAGAGACGGCCATGCAACTTGGTGTGAATGTGGAACAAACCAAGAAGATCCTCCTGCTTGCCGCCTCACTTGTTACGGGAGTAGCCGTATCTGTTAGTGGCACCATCGGGTTTGTCGGCCTGATTATTCCGCACATGATGAGGATGCTTTTGGGTTCAGACCACAGACTTCTTTTGCCGGCTTCTGCCCTCTTCGGCGGTTCATTTCTTATTGTTGCCGACACCCTCGCCAGAACAGTCACAGCCCCCGCAGAGCTGCCGGTGGGCGTAATTACTGCAATGTGCGGGGCTCCCTATTTCATTTACCTCTTACGCAGGAGGGCCGTCTGATCTATGTCCATAATCAAACTTGAACAGATAGGATTCAAATACAACGAGCACCAGGTTCTCAAGAATGTCTCTTTTGAGGTAAAAAGGGGCGAGTTCCTGGGAATCCTCGGCCCCAACGGCTCCGGCAAAACAACCCTGTTGAATGTTATCGATGGCATCCTCATACCCCAGGAAGGAGAGCTATGGATAAACGGTACATCCTGCAATAAGCTCAAAAGGGAAAATCTGGCGAAGATTATCGCTGTCGTTCCCCAGGAATCCCTGATGATCTTTCCCTTCACTGTTCAGGAAATCGTTTTAATGGGACGGGCGCCGCATTTAGGCAAATGGAGGTTTGAAGGAGAAACAGACTTCAGAATTGCCCACCAGGCCATGGAGATGACTGATACCCTTTCTTTGATGAACCGCAGCATGAACGCCTTAAGCGCTGGTGAGCGTCAAAGGGTCCTCATTGCACGGGCCCTTGCCCAGCAGCCGCAGATTATGCTGCTTGATGAGCCTACGGCCTTTTTGGACATCAGGCATCAGATCGACTTTTTCGATTTGATAAAGACGCTGAATAAAAACCAGACCCTCACGGTAATTGGAGTCACACACGATATCAATTTGGCATCGCTCTATTGTGACAGGATTATTCTCTTGCGTGACGGTCGTATTCACTGCATGGGAAGTCCTGAAGAAGTAATCGCAGAATCACATATCAGGGAAGTTTACGAAACCAATGTAACAGTAGACAGAAATCCGGTGACCGGTCAGCCACGGGTCACCCTTTTGAGTTCACATCCATCAGAGGGAGGAAGCCGGTCAAACTCCGGCGCTGCCCCGCAACTGTGAGCGGAACGAAATCCACATAATGCCACTGATTTTCCCTGTAAGGAATCTCGGGAAGGCGTGGATGTAGGGGAAAGCCGCAAGCCAGGACACTCGTCTGATGGACCTAATCACTACGATCCCGAGGGGGAAAGGAGAAATTCAAATGCATAAGTTTTTCAAATTAATCGTTGTCCTCGCAGTTTTCTTTTCAGTCATTGCTTCCGGCGGTTTTACGATCGCGGCACCTCAGGGTGGTCCTCAGGAAAAAGCAATAGTCATGGAGGAAGTCGTTGTCACGGCAACACGGGATACAGAAGAGATTCGGAATGTTCCGGCAAATGTCTCCGTTATCACCGCCAAGGATATTGAAAAATCAGGGGCAACCAATGTTGTTGAAGTTCTGGATAAGCTGGAGAGCATTCAGTTTCGGAATTACAGCGGCAATGCCTCTCAATCTCTCATAGACTTGCGCGGCTTCGGCGGGGATAATCCCTTTGGAAAGACCCTGATCATGCTCGATGGCAGGCGCCTGAACCGGCCCGACATGTCTTCCATCAACTGGCTGCAGATTCCCTTGAATAACATTGAAAGGATCGAGGTCGTCCGCGGAGCGAGCAGTGTTCTCTATGGTGATGCGGCCGTTGGCGGCGTCATAAACATCATCACCAAAAAAGGAGAGGGCAAACCGAAATTCGATGCCTCCGTCATGGCAGGAAGCTATGGCCTTCATAATGAACGGGTTGGCGTCACCGGTTCTGTGGACAAATGGACTTACGCGTTGAACGGGGAAAACAATTTCAGTTTCGGCTACCGGGAACGATCGAAATTATCATCACAGGGAGGGGGCTTAAATGTAGGGTACGACGCAAGCGAGTTGTTCAATATTTCTCTGGGACTATCCTTCAACAAAACAGATTATCAGATGCCTGGCTACCTCACGAAGGTCCAGATGGAGCAGGACAGGCGACAGTACCAGCCGGCAACACCGGCATTATTTAATGTCGCAGCTACCAATGATGAAGGTTCGGATAAATATGCAAACGTCAATCTGGGCATAAAGTATATCTTAGGGTCCATGGGGGAAATTGATATCAATTTTCTTTATGGCAATAAGGATATTCAGACTGATATGACGTCATGGTCTCAGTTCTCAAATACCAGGATGGATACGTACGGCATTACTCCGAAATATATTCTGGCGAAGGATATCTTCGGCTTCAAGAACAAGTTGGTTCTTGGTCTGGATTATTACAACGAACCGTATAAGAAGGAATTTTATAGTGACCGGGAGAGGAATACAAGAACAGGCTGGGCAGATTTCACAAGGGACAGCCTTGGATACTACATCCGGGATGAATTCAGTCTCCTGAAAAGCCTGATTTTGAATGCCGGGTATCGGTCAGAACGGGCAACCATCAAGGGGTCCAACACGGACACGGTGACGCCGGCCAATAACTTTACGGACCAGGAAAAAACCTACAATGCCGAGGCTTACGAAGCGGGACTGACCTGGCTTGTGGGCAAGAAATCGAAGGTCTTCGGAAAGTATTCCACTGTTTATCGCATTCCCTTTCTTGAGGAAGTGGCATATTTTAATGGTGGTGGTGGTGGGTTCTTGAAGAACCTTGAAAAGGAAAAGGGGATCAGTACAGAAGTGGGGGCGGAATTCTACCCTCTCAATAATCTGAAAATAGGGTTGACCCTGTTCAGGATCGATATGGAGGATGAGATCCATTACGTCGGTGTATATCCGACGGGTCATAATGAAAATGCAGGAAAAACGCGCCATGATGGTGCAGAGGTTTCCCTGTCCTATCTGTGGGAAAAACGGGCCAAGCTCTACGGCAATTTCACCTATCATATGGCCACCTATGAAAATGGCCCTAACAATAAAAAGGAGTTGCCACTCGTACCCAACAGGATGGCGAATGCCGGTGTGGAGATCTACATGCCCTATAATCTGATGTTGCGTCCCGAAGTTCGCTATGTGGGTGATGCTTTTCTATCCCAAGACGACACCAACATTTCCGAGAAGCTGGAGTCTTACACCCTCTTCAATCTTTATCTTTCTTACAAGCCGTCTTTTGGAAAAGTCAGCGTAACGGCCTTCTTCGGGGTGGAGAATCTGGCCGATGTAAAATATTCGTCATTTGGCTCGTACAATGTCCCGGGATATGGAGCGGGGGCTCCCAATACCTACTATCCCATGCCGGGGATTACCTACAAGGGGGGCATTTCTTTTGCCTTCTAATAAATATCATTCCCTGAAGAACCGATTCCCTTTCCGCTTGGGGACGACCTCATACATCATCCCGGCTGATCTCCTGGCGAATGTTAATTTTCTGGCGGACAAAGTGGATGATATCGAACTGGTGTTGTTTGAATCGGATGAAATTTCTAACCTTCCGGATGCAGCCACGGTTAAGATGCTGAAGGAGATAGCAGATCGCTCTGATCTGACATACACCGTCCATCTGCCTCTTGACACATGGATGGGACACGAAGATGAGTCTGTGCGGCAGCGATCTGTGGACAAATGCCTCCGCGTGATCGAACGCACCGCAACGCTTTCGCCCTTTGCCTATGTCATCCATTTCCACGGGGACCATCCGGGTAAAAGCCCATCGCCGGACCTGGCACGCTGGATCGATGGTCACCGGCTCTCTGTGGAGAGGCTCCTTCAGTATGTTAATCCACGGGATCTCTGCGTGGAGACACTTGACTATTCTTATGCTCTTATAGAAGGCATTATCAGTGACTATAACCTGAGCGTCTGCCTGGATCTTGGCCATCTACTTCTTCGCGGGCACGCGCCGGAAGATTATCTTGACCGTTATTTACCGCAGACGCGGGTGCTCCATCTTCATGGGGTTGAGGACGGAAATGACCATCGCAGCCTGGCCTTCTTACCCGCCGGTTTGTTGACCACCCTCATGGATCAGTTGGAAAGCGGTTCGAAAAATTCACGGGTTTTAACAATGGAGATATTCGATGAAGGGGCATTGAATCAGTCGCTGGATATCATGAGTCGCTTTGTATAATGATTTACCGATAAAGAAGGATATGAAGAAGAGAGAGAAACACCGTAAGGCAAAGTGCGTCGCCGTTTTCGGAACAGGTTCGGATGTAGGGAAAAGCGTCGTGGTAGCAGCCCTCTGCCGTATTTTCAACGATCTTGGCATTCATGTCGCGCCATTTAAAGCCCAGAATATGTCCAACAACTCCTACGTAACACCCGAAGGCGGAGAGATGGGGCGGGCTCAGATTGTTCAGGCGGAGGCAGCGCGGATAGCCCCACACGTGGATATGAATCCGGTCCTTCTCAAACCATCAACAGACACAGGCGCCCAGGTTGTCCTTTACGGACAACCCCTGGGAAACAGAGAAGCAAAGGAATATTTTTCCGACACAAACTACCTTTATGAAAAGGCCTTGGCCAGTCTGGAACGCCTCAGGACTCTGTACGCCCTTATCTTCATGGAAGGCGCCGGCTCCTGCGCCGAGGTCAACTTGCGATCCCGTGATTTTGTGAATTTCCGCATGGCACATGCCACCGATGCACCGGTTATTCTGGTCGCCGACATAGACCGGGGAGGTGTCTTCGCGCAGGTTATCGGCACACTGAACGTGATCCCCAGAGAAGACAGACGACGGGTGGCGGGTATCATCATCAACCGCTTCCGCGGCGACCCGGATCTTTTCAGAACGGGCATCGAATTTATCGAAGGCGAAACCGGTCTTCCCGTCCTGGGACTCGTTCCATACTTTCATCACATTGAAATAGACTCTGAAGACGGCCTGCCGCTTGATTACCTGATTGACCCGCCGTCCGGCCCCGAACCGGGAAAAGTGAATATCGGTGTCATCCGGCTGCCGCACATCTCCAATTTTACGGACTTCAATCCTTTCGAGCGTGACGCATCCATTAATCTTCACTACCTTGCACGACCCCGGCCCCTGTATGGATACGACGCGGTCTTTATCCCCGGTACGAAAAACAGCCGCTTTGACATGGAATGGCTCAGGCAAACGGGTTGGACAACTCACCTTGCAGAATTCGTCCGCGACGGTGGCCATATCAGCGGCATATGCGGCGGCTACCAGTTGCTTGGGAAGCTGATCCGTGATCCTTACGGCATTGAAGGGACACCGGGAGAGACATATTGTCTTGGCTTTCTGGATGTCGAAACAACCCTGCACAGGGAAAAAATACTGTGCCGTTCCAAAGGCATCTGGGAACGCAGTGGAGACAATGTAGATGGTTACGAGATACACATGGGCATCACAGAATGTGGCCCCGGCGTATTGCCAGTGATACGGGTTCTGTCCAAAAACGGAAGACCCGCCAACAGTTTTGATGGGGCTGCAACGCCAGATGGCCGGGTCTGGGGCACCTATTTCCACGGGTTGTTTGATACGCCCGGCTTCAGGCATAGTTTTCTGAAAGCAATTTGCACCAACTATAAACCTGGTGAAAACGATCGCGATACCGGTGATGCATCCAATTTTAAAGATCACCAGTATGACCTTTTGGCCGAACACTTCCGGGCTCATTTAGATATGGAGAAATTGTTTGAGATCGTAGGTTTTGATAAAGAGACCTGCAAACTGATATGAACCTTCTGAAGCATCCCCCCTTGTCCATCCTGGCGGATGATCTATCTGGATCAGGCCAGGGGGGATCAGTCATTTCCGCGTCTACGGATTATTGAGTCATCTCTGACACCCTAAAAGAATTTGTGTGTCAAATTGAAGGTTGTAGTTTCAATGCGCATCACAAGCAAGTCAGACGCCCGAATTGCTTGTCTGCTGTTAACCCTCCGTGTGAATCTGTTCATACACCTGCTTAAGCAGCTTCTGCCCAACCACCTCCTGAAATTCCTTCTCGTTAAGGTACTTGGCGGTGATCTCTTCGTTTTGTTCCATGCGGTCAATGAAAAGACCCTCAAGAGCCTTCAGGAACACATAACCGAAGTTTTCCATAGTATTTGCCAGAGCCGCCTGACGCAGCGTCCCGTCTGCTACAGCGTCTTCGCGGATGGAATCAAAGAACAACTGATCCCCGGGCTTGAAATCCGTACCGAAGCGATCATTGAGAATATCGATTAGTTGAGATAGTTCGATTTTCTCCCCGTGGCTGACGCCTGTCCCTACATCTATTGGGCCGGAGACCTCGCCACCCTGTCCTGCCTGTAGATCAACTGATCCTTCGCTGATCTTCTGGAGCCTGTAATATTTCAGCGCGACTTCGTCATTGAAGCTATACACTGCGCCTATATTCCGCTTCGGAAGTTTTGTCAGCAGGAACCTTACGTATGAATACAGCTTCTCCAGGTCGGAGTCCTGAAAAGGAATCACCTGGGAGAGGAAGGCATAGAGGTTCCTGTATGCCGTGAGCCATCCTCTGAACTCCTCTTGTGTATCTTCAAATAGATGCTTGAATCGGTTTACGGCTGGATCGATGCAGGCATTCATCCTAGCGTGATCCGCAGGCGTCTGGTATCCCCTGGGTTTGTAGAATACCTTGCTGAACTCTTCAACCTCGCTTTTGTAATACACCTGTTGCGCATCCATCTTGGCCTGCAGTTCGTAGAGCTGTTGCGGCTCAGCCTGTTCACCGACGGTTGTTTGCTCGTAGTATGGCTGGAAAGCATCCAGTATCTCCTGGGTCTCGTTGACGAAGTCGAGCACAAAGGTATCCTCTTTGCCGGGATGGGTACGGTTCAGGCGCGAGAGCGTCTGCACGGCCTGGACACCTGCCAGGCGCTTGTCAACATACATGGTGTGCAGAAGCGGTTGGTCAAACCCGGTCTGGTATTTCTCGGCCACCAGGAGCACTTGGTATTCATTAGTGTTGAATTTCTCGGGTAGTTCCTTCTCCTTGACGCCTCTGTTCATGCCAACTTCGGTGTATTCCTTGTCGGGTATATCAGGATCGATCACCGTGCCGGAAAAAGCGACGAGCGTTTTGATACCTGTATAACCCTTTTCAGCAATGTATTTGTCAAAGGATTGTTTGTACCTAACCGCATGAAGACGAGAAGAGGTCACAACCATAGCCTTGGCTCTGCCGCCGATCTTGTGGCGGGTGAAGTGCTGAAAATGCTCCACCATGACTTCGGTCTTCTGGGCAATATTATGCGGGTGCAGGCTGATGAACCGCGCCAGTGCGCGGGCCGCCTTTTTCTTGTCAACCTCCGGATCGTCCTCGATGGACTTGATCAAACGGTAGTACGTCTTGTACGTCGTGTAGTTTTTGAGGACGTCCAGGATGAACTCTTCCTCGATGGCCTGACGCATGCTATAGAGATGGAAGGGGAGCGGTTTGCCGTCGGGGCCTGGCTGGCCGAAGACCTCAAGCGTTCTGTACTTTGGGGTGGCGGTAAAGGCAAAGAAACTGATATTGGGCTGTTTGCCCCGTTTCGCCATCGTGCGGAGGATTTCCTCCTCGTAGTCCGGTAGTCCCTCTTCTTCTGCTTTGGCCTTGGCCTCCTCCTTGATCGCGGCGCCCGCAAGCACCCCTTTCAGCTGCGTAGCGCTTTCACCTCCCTGGGAGCTATGGGCCTCATCTACGATGACGGCATACTTCCGGGCGGGCAGTTCCCCGATCTTCTCGGTTACAAAGGGAAACTTCTGAAGGGTGGTAATGACGATAGGTACGCCTGATGTGAGGGCTTGCGCCAATTGAGTAGAATCCATGTCGATCTTTTGGACAACCCCTTGTTTGTGCTCGAACTGGTAGATGGTATTCTGAAGCTGCTGGTCAAGCACGAGACGGTCGGTTACCACGATTACTGAATCGAAAATCTTTTCGTCCTCGTCATTGTGAAGTGAGGAGAGACGGTGCGCCAGCCATGCGATGGAATTGCTCTTCCCGCTGCCCGCCGAGTGCTGCACCAGATAGTTTTGACCAATGCCCTTCGCGCGCGCATCCGCCACCATTTTACGCACAACGTCAAGCTGATGATATCTGGGAAAGATCATGGTTTCCTTTTTGATCTTCTTGTCACCGACCTTCTTTTCCTCAATCTGGAGGTGGATGAACCGCGCCAGAATATCGAGAAAGCTATCGCGCTCCCAGACCTTCTCCCACAGGTAATACGTCTTGTATCCGCCGGGGTTAACGGGATTGCCTGCTCCGGTGCCATTACCCAGATTGAAGGGCAAGAAGTAAGTTGCTCTGCCTGAAAGCCGCGTGGTCATGTACACCTCATCCGGGTCCACGGCGAAATGCACAAGGGTCCTCTTCTTGAATTGAAAAATCAGATCCTTCGGGTCGCGGTCATTCTGATACTGATATATGGCGCTCCGCCATGTCTGGCCGGTCATGGGGTTTTTAAGTTCGGCGGTCGCAATGGGGATGCCGTTCAAGCTCATGACCAGATCGAGGGTGTTGTTGTGTTTGTCGCTGTATTGAAGCTGTCTCGTCACGGTCAGCCGATTGGCGGCATAGAGCTTTTGAGTCTCCGGATTGAGGCCGCTGGCCGGGGCGAAGTAGGCCACATGGAATAGTTTACCGAAGCATTTAAAACCATGGCGCAGGACCATGATGCAGCCTTCATGCTCTGAATTTAAGGCGCGGCAAAGGTCGTCGAACAGTATCTTCTCCGCCTTTTCCTTATGGATGTTCTTCAGATACGCCCATTCCTTGGGCTGTGTATTCTGAATGAATGCGAGCAACACCGTTGGGTCGAGGCCCCGCTCGGCGTCAAAGGCGTCCTTGTCACCCTCAGTATATCCTGCCTTCGTGAGCAGATAGTTCTCAATGGCGGATTCAAAAGCTCGTTCTGTGTGTTGACCTGACATCAGGGTAACCCTCCCCAGTTACATGACAACAACAAGCACACCTCTTTTAATTGCAAATGGTTATGAAATTATTGCCGGGTCCAAAAGGTTGCCCAGTTACATCGTGCTACATATCCTCTAAGCCCAGTGGACGAAAAGTTTTTCACCTGTGCTCTCTCCATCAAGCAACCTCCTTGCGTACATCGATCTTGCCGGTCACGGCCGCTGAGATTAGCGTAACGCGGTATTCACAAAGTTTATTGATAGATCCTTCGATTTTCACGATTAATAAGTCAATCTGACTGGTTTCCTGATCAAGGAAAGCAGCGATCATGTCCTGTTTAGCGGGAGGTGGACACGGCAGAGCAATGTTCGCCAAATTATCTGCCGTAAGTTTTGGTTGAGCTGCTCCTGTAATCAACGGCGTGTAATCAAATGTCTGCAAGACACCTTCCCAGAATTGAAGATTCCCATTTATTGGTTTTAGGATATGCGCGTGATTATTGACCCAATATTTACCATTTGCGATAAATGCTAAGGGAGTAGAGCGTGACAATAAATTGGCACCGTCTTCAGCCACAAGCAATAGCGGTTCATCAAATATGAAGCTATCAACGTAGTCAATGATTCCAGACGCTCCGTAATAGGGATACATTTTTACCATGTAGGAACGCTCTTCCCCCGAAAGTGGTATGCGACGGTGGTCGAGGTTCTTAAATACGTATTTCAGGGCTCTTACTTGCCACCCTTCCGGTATCTTCCCCAACCACTCAATGCCGGAATCCTTCATCCTGGCATTGGTGTTCAGTCCCTTGGTGACGGTGTGGCTGATGAGGGCTGCACGTTTCTCCTGCAGGAGTTCGATCTGACGCTCCTTCTTGGCGATCAGGGCGTCTATACGCTCCGTCTCCCTGTCTAGGAAGGCCGCGATGGCGCGTTGTTCGTCGAGTGGCGGGGTCTCGAAAATAAGCAGAGGGATATCATCCATGGCAATATTTTTTTGGGTATTCACGTTACACCGCACTTCGATTTGCGTCTGAATTTGTGTGCTTTTCAGGACGAACTCAATGAAATGTGAATCGGCTTTCTTTGGATCAATCTTTATCAGCGCTAAAGGTGACCAAATACTGAACTCAAAGTTTACTTTTACACGAGCAATCTTGCCAGTCGACGCGGCCTTGCCCATCAGAATGTCACCGTGTGTTGGAAAAGTCTTTCTCTTATATTGCATGTGATCATTTTCAGATACGAACCGACATTTCTCAAAAACAAGCTCTCCGTTCTGAATACTGTCTACGGAAAGGAATGGAACGCCTTCGGATAAGAATTCGGGCGTAGCATGTGGACCATCTGTAATCTTCGCCACTGTGATGTTTTTTAATCGCCTTGTTTCCCAGTGGTGGGGCACGTCGTCAAACAACTCAATATTTGATTTCCGATATTCAGGATAACTCTTCCACTTCACCCTGCCACCTCCTCCAGCATGCGGGCGATCTCGTTCTCTATCTGCTTGAGATCAGCTTCGATCTCTGCCAATGGACGTGGAGGTGTATACTTGTAGAAGTAGCGGTTAAAGTTGATCTCATAGCCGATTTTCGTCTTACTCTCATCCACCCGCGCATCAGGCACGTGGGGTAGAACCGCGCGGGCCATGTATTCGCTGATATCTTCCTTGAGGGGAACATTTTCATAATCCCGCAGTTCCGGATCCGGCTCGGGATTGCCCTTGGCATCCGTGCAGACATCCGCCGTTTCGTCCCTTTCCGCCAAAGCTGTGAGGATGGCCTTGAACAACGGCGCCGGAACTGCAATTCCTGCATCCTTGAAAGTCGCTTTCATCTGCTTGCTGAACTTATCACGGTTCTTCACGATGCCTTTGGGTTCCAATTCCCGCAACGCCTTCAGGATAGCCTCTTGTATGCTTTTGCCTTCAGCGATTTCTGACTTAACGGCTGTTGCGTCCTTGCGCTTCTTGCTCGTGGCGAGAGCAATGAACGGGCTTGCTTCCTGAACTCTTGCAAGGCGTTCTTCAGTGACGGCGAAGTTGAGCTTCAGGGGCCGTTCCACGGTGATGCGCCGATATCCAAAGTCAGAATTATCGAAGATTCTGACGTGTTCACCTTCTGTGAACTCGCCATGGAGGCGTGTGATAGCGGCGATCTGATCAGGCTTCCCATTGGCGCCATCGCCGATCTCGTTGCGTTTATTACCGAGGCTCTTGCGCATCTTGACGAAAAAACTCGTGGCATCGATGATTTGGACCTTGCCACGCCGATGCTTCTCCTTCCGGTTGATGACGATCCAGATGTATGTGCTGATGCCGGTGTTGTAAAAAAGTTGATCCGGCATGGCGACAATGGTTTCAAGCCAGTCATTCTCGATGATCCACTGACGGATGTTGCTCTCGCCGGAGCCGGCTGCACCCGTAAAGAGGGGCGAACCATTAAAGACAATGCCCAGTCGTGTTCCACCCACCTTCGGGTCTTTCATCTTGCTGATCATGTGTTGCAGGAACAGAAAAGAACCGTCATTGATGCGTGGCAGTCCCGTACCGAAGCGGCCGCCAAAGCCTTGCTCATCATGTTCCTTCCTGATGAAGGTCTCCTCTGGTTTCCATTCCACTCCAAAGGGGGGATTGGCCAGCATGTAATCGAAGGTCTTACCGGACATATGATCTTCAGTAAAGCTGTTGCCGAAGCGGATGTTATCCAGGCTCTGGCCCTTGAGCATCATGTCGGACCCGCAGATGGCATAGGCCTGGGCGTTGTAGTCCTGACCGAAAACTTCCAGACGGGCATCGGGGTTGAGCTCGCGCAGGTATTCCTCGGATACGGAAAGCATGCCGCCGGTGCCGCTTGCCGGGTCATAGAGGGTCTTGACGATTCCCTTAGTGGTCAGTATGTCGCTGTCCGGGCCAAAGATCAGGTTGACCATGAGGCGGATGACTTCGCGCGGGGTGAAGTGATCCCCGGCCTCCTCATTGCTCGCCTCATTGAAGCGCCGGATAAGCTCCTCGAAAATGTAGCCCATCTCAATGTTGGGCACCTTGTCAGGATGCAGATCGATCTCACAGAATTTGGAGACGATTAAAAACAGGCGGTCAACCTTGTCGAGTTTGGCGATGTGCTCTTCAAAGCCGAAGTGCTCGATGATCTCACGCGCGCGGCTGGAGAAGCTTTTGATGTATTGAGTCAGATTGGCGGCAATATTATTAGGATCACCCTTCAGTTTCTCTAAGGTAAAGCGACTAGTATTGTGGAAAGACTGCCCAGCAACCCTATTGAGGATCGGCTCAGTGTTCTGTATCTTACTGCCTTCCAGTCTTTTCACCCTGGCGAGGACGGCATCTTTGGTCGGTTCAAGCACGCAGTCGAGCCGCCGCAGTACCGTCATCGGCAGCATGACGTCCTTGTATTGATTGGGTCGGTATGGTCCGCGGAGCAGGTCAGCGACTGTCCAAATGAAATTGGCTTTTTCGTTAAAATTATTCATCCGAATCTATCCCTCTTTTTATGCCTGATCATTTCATGACGCAGTGCTAACCAACTGGTATGTGACCTGCGAATTTCTGTAGCAAAATATATTTTTCAAAAACCTTGTGGATAGAGAAATGAAATCGGCGATAAAATTATTAGTATAGTACAATTACTTACTATAGATAAGGAAATAGACCATACCGCCCCGCGTGAGGATTCTTTGTAAATTGAATAAGATTAATTTTATTCAAAATATCATCAGGTGGATCGACATTTTCTATGACAATAATCTGTCGATCAATGTAATTTTCTGCTAAATAGCTATAGAATTTATCTTTGACGTCTTTGCCACGAAGATCATCTGCATCACCTTCTGGTTCACGGTAAGCGACCAGTGGAGAATCTAACACGATGAAACCTGGATGTGGCATATTTCGTTCCCGACAGTAATCAAGGAGACTGACAATCACGGCCGAATATGATAGTGCTCGCAATCCTTTCCCTTCACTTGATCGGGGTTTACCGTTAATTACAAAATCCCTCACGTGAGTACTTGGATTAAAGTGGACACGTCCAGTGTTTGGATAATCCCAGGCAATTAGCAAGCGCTCCACCGCGGCAGAAAAACCGAGCAAAACCGATTCCGAAAGCTCTGTTATTGTGGTTTCCTTTGGCTTTTTCTCTGACTTTTCGGAACTCAGATTATCGAAGTCTGTTAGGATTTTCTTAATCATATTAAAAATGTCAAGTTTTCGGTATAGCTCACCTCGTTTTTTTATTAACTCACTTAAGTGATTTCCTGTGCTTGAAAGTGCTGGAGTTAATTTCTGTATGATTAAATTATCCAGAACACCAATCTCTTGATTCAGCAACCCAAGTCTAGATTCCTTTTCTTCACTCTCAGAAACAAGTGCTTCTATAGTCTCAAGAAGTTCTCGTTTAAGGGTGTCGATCTTTTTAACTTCACTCTTTGCCGCAAGGATGGTGGTCGATAAATCAAATTCGCAATTTCCATTGTGACCTTGATGTTCCGGTAAGGCACCACAATATGGACAGGGTTCAATTTCTAAACCCACAAACAAAGATCCGGACTCTTCAATAGCTTTTAAACGCTCAACATCGGTACTATATTGTTTCTCTAAAAGAGCAAAGCGCTCAATGAGCCCAGAGCTTTCGTTCAGTCTTTCTTCAATAGCTTCACGTTTCTTCCAAAACCTTTGTCGATCTTCTCGCGACTTTTCAAGTTGTCCTTCTGTTTCTGAAAGTCTTTCGGTGAACTGTTTGATGGCCTCCTCCAGTTGCGTTAACTGACTGGAAATTTCTTCTTCTTGATCATCACCAAGGAACTTAATATACTCTTTCAGTAATTCCTCTAAAATTTCTTTTTTAAGCATGACATCCATCTTACTTGCAACTGGAATTGTAACCAAGGCATTATCATCAACACCAGTAAGCATAAATTTAAAGAGAGCGTATTCTTGTGTGGCTAATATAAGTTGGCCACTTAGAATAGGAGCGCCTTCCTTAAAGATCATTTGTTCATTGGCCAGGATTAGGCGTACTATGTGTCGAAAACTGAGTGAAACTGTATCCCCCGCCACATTTTTACGCAATCGTTTACCCCTCAAATCAAGCTTGCCAAGAATATAAGTAGAAAGGGTATCGTCTCGCTCTGCCGCGTGTGTTGCGGATAAAATCGTACAATCGCGCGGCATTTCATCTGTTATTATCAACTCTGGAGTGAAGAGAAACTCACCCAACTCAACACTGCGCTGTAAGGTGAAGGCGGTACCATCTGAAAATGTAAACCCAAGGCGTACCCGGTCATAACCAACACGTTCACTAAAATCACGTAAAGGATCACGTCCACCGAGCATGTAGTTAATTGCCTCGACGATGAAAGATTTACCTGTACTTGAGGCACCTAAAATAACGTTTAGTCCTTGGTAAAATTCAATCACGGCGGGTTCTTTGTTGGGTCCGAGAAAAGAGAGGAAGCTCAGAGTTAAAGTTGGGATGGTCATTATTGTGACTCCAATAGTTTTTCATGTAATTGGAAGCGCCATGTGTCCATATTATAAAATTCTCGCATGCGACTTTGAATTTGCTTATCAGTAAAAGTTCTGAAATTTTCTATTACCCACCCAGCGCGATCAATCAATTTTGACACATATGGTGACTCAATAGCGCTTAAGAAACCACCAGCCGTATCATCGGCTATAAAAAGAATTCCTTCAGCGGTAGGAATCCTAATGACCAATCCTCGACTTGCCATCAAGATAAGCCCTTTCTGCACCAACTCCCGCCTTACCGTTAATTCCCCGGTACGTAACGGCAATGATGGATGCAAACTTGGGGGGCCTCCTACGTCTTCAGTATGAAGAACAATGTAGTCGTAAATAACCAAACGTTCGAGGTCAATTTGAGCCGGGAATGCCTCGTTCAGGATAACTAAACTCCGTAAGCCGACTTCAATAGGACTGTTAAAAGGAGATGTAAATGAATTCATGACTTTTTCTGTACCCATATTAGGCGATCATCATTAGATAATTGATGACAGATTCCCTGCTTATCCTGAACTTTTACGGCACTTGAAAGAGGGTTTGTGCTCGTATCTACTATTGCGGCATGTGATAATGTTGCTTTTACTCGATAGTAGCCATTTTCGTATTGGTTAATACATACATCGATAACACCATGATAGACCTCATTTTGTAAATCTTCATATATCCCGGTTGGCATTGTATCGCGAGAAAAACCACGTAGTGATTCGGCATGAAAAAAAAGTTCACGTTGCCTCTGAAAATGTTCGGTTAGTTCTAAGTTGACGGATAATTCAGTGCGATCCAACGGTTTTCTAAGATGTTCTCCGTATGCTTCCATTAGTTGCGCAACATAACGACTTTCGTGAGGCTGAATCTCCTCCGGGGGGGTATCAGGTTCAGGTCTTTGTGGTAACCCGCCGCCAAATCGCACAGCATGAAAAGGTGTATTACTATGACCAGCAATTAGTTCTACAGAGGATTTTGAACTGAAGATTGAAAAGTTGAAAGACTCGAAATGTGCTCTTAAACTTCCAATAAGAGGGATGGTAGCAGTTGAGGTAATTCCATCTTCTGGCCAATTATTCGATACCTCCTCCATAAGCTTAGACGGCGTGGTCAAAAGCCTGTTTAATTTGGTTCCAATACCTTTTGGAGCCACAAAATAATATCTTCGTGGCCTGCTGTATTCTCTAATATGTGTGTAATATATAACTTTGGATATTTCGGGCCATATATCGCTCGGTGTTAAGGGGTGATCATAATGTTTGCACTGATAATTATCCCATTCGCCATCGAAATTATTTTCTGTACAAAATCCAACAACATCAAGTCCCTTGTCACCTGCACTGGCAAAGCGCCTTACTTTTTTATAGTATTCTATCAAGGAATGAGCCCATTCCTCAGTAAACATTTCCCACTCATTCGATGAATATAGTGACAACCGAGATTGTTTCGATATTGGAATGCCAAAGGAAGTGTGTGATGAGGAGTATCCTCCCGAAGGACTTGGGGTCTGCAAATCACGAAAGTCGTGAATGTTTGCCATAATTACTTCTTTCCCTTGCTTCAACTAGGCCAATGAAAATTTAATAAGTTTTTGAATGTAACTTATTCTGCAACAAAACAAAAATCCCGCCAAAATTAGAAATTTCAGAGGGATTTTATTTTTTATGGTGCATGGATTTATCTCCATCCGAGATTTAAAATAACACTTCCATGCCAATATCTATTTAAAATAAATACAAATTTTCCCTCAAGTATACTATTTGCTAATAAATTGCAAGAAAAAATGGTTAACAATAACCGCGATTTTTATCGCAGGTTATATTTCATTGTGTCGTAGAATAGATTTCATCTGACAAGTCATTTCGGCGTTTACGGATTATTATCTTCCCTGCGCTTCGATCCCCGTTTATTGGCATCGAGCTCCATCTTTCGCAGGCGTATGTTTTGCGGTGTTATTTCTACAAGTTCATCCTCAGCAATAAATTCAATGAACTGATCCAAGGACAGGGGGCGCGGCGGCCTTAAGGTCACAGTCGCTTCCGCCGTTGAACTCCTGATATTTGTGAGTTTCTTTTCCTTGGTAATATTCACCGGCATATCCCCGGTGCGATTGCGTTCGCCAATAATCATCCCGCCGTACACCTCGGTTCCCACCTCAACGAAGAGTTCACCGCGGTCCACCATGGCCAGGCTGGCATAGGTCGTTACCCTGCCGTTTCTATCGGCCAGAAGAGCGCCGCTTGCCCGCTGCGGGATCGGCCCGAACCACGGTTGATAGTCTTCAAAGAGCGTATTCATCACACCCGCCCCCTTGGTGTCCGTCAGAAAATGGCTGCGGAAACCGATGAGACCGCGGCAGGGAACAAGAAACTCCAGGTTGACCCGGCCGCTTCCCTTATTGATCAGGTGGACCATGCGTCCTTTTCTCACCGAAAGTTTTTCCGTCACAATGCCGACGAACGCTTCGGGGATATCGATAAAAACGCGCTCCACAGGCTCTAATGTTTTGCCATTTTCTTTTTTCGTGATAACGTTTGGCTTCGATACCATGAGCTCATAGCCTTCCCGGCGCATGGTCTCGATCAGCACGGCCATCTGCAACTCTCCCCGCCCGCAGACCTCGAAGGCGTCCTTACGCTCCAATGGTTTGAGTTTCAGCGCTACGTTCCGGAAACTCTCCTTTTCCAGACGCTCAAGAAGATGACGTGTCGTCAGATACTTTCCTTCCCTGCCGGCAAAGGGACTGTTGTTGACATAAAAGATCATGGAGACTGTCGGCGCATCTATAAGTATCCGGGGAAGCGGCATGGGATTGTCCTGCGATGTAATCGTATCGCCGATACTGATGGCCTCGACGCCGGTAACAGCGACGATATCACCGGCCTCGACGACATCCACCTGTTTTTTCTTCAAACCGTGAAACGTATAAAGGGCGGAAAACCTGACACCTGGTGTGATCGCATTTTCTCCGCAAAGGGCATATGTATGATTCATCGCGAGCCTTCCGTTGATCAACCGCCCTATGCCAATCTGCCCCACATAGGGATCATAATCGAGATTCGTAACCAGGAATTGGGGAATCTGTTCGTCATCGGCAGCAGGACCGGGTATGGTGGAACAGATGGCGTCAAACAGGGGCTTGAGATCTTCCGATTGATCTCCCTGCTTCAGATGGGCAATGCCCCGTTTTGCGTTGGTATAGAGGATGGGAAACTCGATCTGCCGCTCATTCGCATCGAGATCGATAAAAAGGTCGTAAACCTCATTAATGACCTCCTCGATCCGGGCGTCACCGCGGTCGATCTTATTGATGACGACCACAATGGGCAGTTTTTTTGCGAGGGCTTTTTTAACGACGAACCGTGTCTGCGGAAGCGGTCCCTCACTGGCATCGACCAGCAGAATGGCCCCATCGACCATATTCAGGCTGCGTTCAACCTCACCGCCGAAATCCGCATGTCCTGGCGTATCAACGATATTGATCTTGATGTTGTCGTACCATATGGCCGTATTCTTCGCCATGATGGTAATCCCCCGCTCTCTTTCGAGATCCATGGAGTCCATCACCCGCTCTGCGATCTCCTGATTCTCACGGAAGGTGCCAGTCTGCTTGAGCATGGCATCGAGGAGGGTCGTTTTACCGTGATCAACGTGGGCAATGATAACAATATTTCTTATGTTCTGCTTTCGCAAGTGTGTTGCCGCTCCTTTAAAAGGCATCCTCCCTTGTCCATAGACGGATGATCAGTTTGGATCAGGGCAAGGGGGGATGATAATAACGTATTATTTATGTATATGCTCAGCTGTTCATTTCGGTAATTTTCGTTTGTGTTTCTTTGTTGAGGAAATCCCATAACGCGACCTGTTTCAGGGTCTCCACTTTCGGCACCCCGTTCGCATTCCAGCCCCGCTCGCGATAGTACGTCTGTATCAATTTTTGCAGCTGTTCTTTCCTGA
>Ga0315278_10000750_pt1 | contig 28304 bp, 27 predicted proteins | sample YL17G06_0_MG_FD_203880 | JGI IMG/M metagenome (GOLD analysis project Ga0315278, IMG submission 203880) | Sediment microbial communities from Yellowstone Lake, YNP, Wyoming, USA - YL17G06_0 | ecosystem: Environmental > Aquatic > Freshwater > Lake > Sediment | place: USA: Wyoming | collected... | reverse complement strand
CAAGGAATACAAAGTATTCAGGCGTTCTTTTGGCAAAATAGGAAAAGGTATATAAAGTTAGGGAAGGTTGTGTAAATCAACCGCAGTCCCGCTGCTGTAAGGAGGGACGAAATTCCGCGTTAAGTTCAAGCCACTGGCTTATATCAAGCCGGGAAGGTGCGGAAGAGTAGACGGATCTCCAAGCCAGAAGACCTGCTTTATATAAAGGTGTGGTTGTAATCACTCTTTGGCCCGCGGACAAGGCCAGTAAAGAGGGTAAAGAACAGGGAACCCTTGATGCATGTCGCGTCAGGGGTTTTTTATTTGAAGTGTCCGGAAAGGAAAAGGCAGGTGAAGAAAGCATTACTGATTTTGGGGGGGATGGTTTTCATGGGAATTGCGCAGGTTTTTGCGCTTGATACGGAGGCGGTGGAGTTGAATAGAATTGTAGTCACGCCTTACCGTTATTCAGAATCATTGGGCAAAACCAATTCAAGTGTCAGCGTTATAACAAGCGGGCAGATAAAGGACTCAAATGCAAGAAACGTAACCGAGGCGCTGAGGGCTGTTCCCGGCATAACTATAAGAGACTGGTATGGCAACGGTTCAACAGCCGCAGTAGATATAGGAGGATTCGGCGAACAGGGCGCGCTTAACGTCCTGGTCATGGTCGATGGCAGGCGGGTGAATAACGTAGATTTAAGCGGTGTTGACTGGACCCAGATCCCGCTTGAGCAGATCCAGCAGATAGAGATCGTGCGTTCCGGCTCAGCCGGCGTGCTTTACGGAGACAATGCCGTAAGCGGTGCCATAAATATCATCACCAAGAAAGGCTCCGGCAAGCCCAAGATCGAGCTGGCGGCCCAATTCGCAAGCTATGATACCAACTCCCAAAGCCTGTCATTAAGCGGAGGCGTTAACGATAAGTTATCATATTTCCTGAATGCCAAGAATGATTACTCCGGAGGCTATCGCGACAACAGCTACACGAAAAACAGTTATTATTCCTCAAGATTCGGCTACGATTTTACCGATACTATGTCGCTTTCTTTCGCCTCGGGGTTCCACTCCTTTAATTACGGAATGCCGGCTTCTCTTAATCAGGCGAATATCGACCGCTACGGAAGAAGGCACACCCGTTACTCAAATGATCATACCAATGGCAAGGATTACTACTTTGTCATTGGCCCCAAGGCCGGCTTGGGTGATTTTGGGAATATTGAATTTGACCTAAACTACCGCAAAAGAGACACTGATTCATATTTTTTAAATTCCAAGCTGGATAACCAACAGAACAGGCTATCTACCATCGGGGTAACTCCGAAATACACTCTGGATAACGCCGTATTCTGCAGGGACAACAAGTTTATCGCCGGGCTTGACTTCTACCGCTCCATATCCACATCAAACACCATGTTTTATTCAGGAATAACCGATCCTCTCGAAGGACAGCTCAACCAGTATTCAAACGTCAATAAGAATTCGCTCGGTGGTTACCTACAGGATGAATTCTCGCTTTTTAAGCCGCTTGTTTTGATAGGAGGATACCGCTACGAGCTTGCGCGCTATACATTCGGATACCACGATAATGACCTGCACGGATGGGGAAAGAGCCCGGATCAGGACAAAAAGATCAAGCTTAACATGGAAGCTTTTAATACCGGCTCCGTATATACCTACAAAGAAGGTTCAAACCTTTTCTTTAATGTAAGTAAAAGTTTCCGTTTCCCGGAAGTCGACGAATTCAGCTATCTCGACCAGAACATGCAGAAACAGCTGGATACAAACCTCAAGCCTCAATCGTCGATCAACTATCAAGCGGGCCTGAGGCATAAGTTAACTGAAAAAATCAGGGCCGAGGTATCCGCCACCAGAATGAATGTAAAAGACGAGATCTATATGAACGCCAAAGACTTTATGTCGTGGGGTTTTTGGACGGGCAAAAATGCCAATTACGACAAAACCATCCATGACACCATTGAATCCTCCCTTGATATAAAACTGACTGAACGCATCAGCGCTTTCGGAAACTACAATTTTACTCGGGCGTATTTCCATGGAGGGATGTACGATAAGAACGAGATACCGCTTGTCCCGCGGCACAAGGCAAGTGTAGGGGTGAAATTTGCCTTACCGGCGCATTTCACATTTAACATGACAGGCACCTACGTGGGGAGAAGATACTTCTTAAATGACCAATCAAACTCCTACTCCCGGCTTAATGGTTATACCCTTGCCGACACGAACCTTTCATGGCAACATAAGGACCTGACGGTTACTTTCGGCGTAAACAATCTATTTGATAAGGAATACTCGGAGTATGCGGGGGTCAATGTCGACAGCGGCGACAAATTCTATTACCCGTCTCCCGAAAGAAGCTTCTCATTAAAAATGGATTACAAGTTTTAAAAAGCTCTCGCAGAGGACACTTTCCCAGTACGAGCTATATCTTCGTTGTGGAAAGTGTCCCCTAGCGCAATTCGAAAAGTACTATCCGCAACAAATATTTTGAAATTTAATTATTTTGTGCTAGTATAACATTATGCACACCGAAAAAATCTTCAAGGTTTCCCTGGCGGCTTCATTTGCCATGCACGCGGTGATACTGTTCCAGAACCCGAACCTTTCCCTTTTTTCCTTCCAGCGCAAAGAACCCAGCGTCGAATTAAGATATATCCCGGCCCCCAAGAACGAGCCCAGGGCCCCTAAAAAAACCATCACCATACAAAAAAACGACCCGTTCCTGAAGCTTCCTCCCAAGGTGTCAATGGATCCGGTTTCGCCTGCGCCTTACCAGAACAGGGACAAGCTTCTTGCGCCGCAGAAGATGATCACTTCGCAAACCCGGCTGGCTAAGCCGTCGCTGATCAAGCCCGATATCATTACCATAAAGAAAAGGATTTCGCTTCCTTCGGTAAAACCGACCGAAGATACCACCAAGATCAGTAACCCCTCATACATAAACTATTACCAGATGGTGAGGGAGAAGATCAGGCGCGCGGCCTATCAGAATTACACCCACAACCGCACCGGAGAAGTATATATAACATTCCTCGTGGCAGGCGACGGGCACATTAAAGAGGTCCGCCTCATCGAAGAGAGGTCCTCAGCCGAAGCTTACCTCAAGGATATCGGTTTAAGAAGCATAAGAGACGCCTCGCCTTTCCCCAATTTCCCCAAAGAGCTGGATTACGCCGAGCTTTCCTTCAACGTCATCATCTCCTTCGAGATAGAGTAGCGGCTAGTTAGGGGACACTTTTCTCAAGAAGGCTATAGCTTCTCTTGGAAAAGTGTCCCCTAGTTTATTTATCCCCAAAAAATGGTTAAATAGGTAAATATATGTTATACTTTAATCAAAATTAGGTGTAAAGAGCTGATAAAGGCAAACCAAGAGTGATCTTGGGACCCCTGCTTTGCCCTTTAATCGATATGTTATAGATTGACGGGCTTCGCAGGGCTCGCTACGATTAGTGGCGGGGCAAAGCTACCGGCCCTGGCATAAAGCCAGGACAGCGGGGTTGCTAAATGCGTTCCGAATTTCTAAGCCTTGAGGTTTACTTCAAGGCTTTATATTTAAGGAGCGATATGAAAAGATCCGGGATTTTAGGAATCTTGTTTGCTGTAATTATATTATTGTCCGGGACACCGGCTCTTGCCTTCATATCCGAAGAGAAAACGGATGAAGCGCCCAAGGAAGAGGAAGTAACGGAAGATGGCTCCTTAACTTCCAAAGGCCAACAGATGAAATGCGAATACGAGCCCCTGGTGGTGCTTATAAGAACCAAGCAGGGGGTAAACCTTGAAACGCTTATGCCGAGCATTGGGGTCAAAACAAAAAGTATCGCGCCCGCCTACCCGAAAATACCTCTAAAAATCAAAAACAAAACCAACAGATCTGAAATCGAACTCAGGCTTGACCGAACCTATAAAATCGTATTAAACGGAACGACTATCGAACAGGCTATCGCTAAATTAACTCCGTATGTAGAGTACGCCGAGCCGAATTATAAAGTAAGGGCACAACTCAAACCCAATGACCCGAAATATGTCCGCCAGTGGCCGCATAAGAATATGGACTCCGAGAGCGCCTGGGATATCGCCTATGGCGGCGCGAATGTCACTATCGCCATAGTTGACACCGGCGTAGATTATAGCCATGAGGATCTTGCGGCAAATATGTGGCGCAATCCCGGGGAGATTCCTGGAAACAATAAGGATGATGATAATAACGGCTACGTAGACGATATTTACGGTTACGATTTCTTTAATAATGACCCTGACCCCAAAGACGACTATGGCCATGGCACGCACTGCGCAGGTATAGCCGGCGCGGTGTTCAATAACCGCATAGGCATTGCCGGCATCTCGCCGACTGCCAAGATAATGGCACTCAAATTCCTCTGCGATAAAGGCTGGGGATATCTGGATGGCGCTGCGGCTGCCTTAAGGTATGCGGCTGACAACGGCGCTAGAGTCATCAGCAACTCTTGGGGCGGCTGGGGTACCTCGTCTTTCATACAGGATGCTGTAGATTACGCTTTCAGCAAAGGCTGCTTCCTGGCAGCGGCAGCGGGTAACTTTAATATGGATACAGCTTATTTTAATCCCGCTAACTGCAAGAATGTATTTGCGGTGGCTGCCATAGATATCCACAGCTCCAAGACATGGTGGTCCAACTATGGCGCAAAGGTGGATGTGTCCGCGCCCGGAGCGCATGTGTTTTCCACCATGCCACAGTATGCAGTAGAGATGAATAAAGAGGGTTTCCCAAAGAATTACGCTTACATGAGCGGCACATCCATGGCCTGCCCGCACGTAGCAGGCGAAGCGGCGCTACTTTTGTCAATGCACCCGTCTTACACTCCCGGCATGATCGCCAAAATGATCCGTGCGGGAGCTGACATTAACATCAGATCTGATGAATATATGGGGGTGGGCCGGATCGATCTATACGACTCAGTGTCCCTGAACGGCCCTTACTCTGACGCGGTGACCGCTAAAATATCTAGCCCCGTATTCAACGATATGGATGGGCCGGACGATGTGCAGGTGGTGGGCACTGCTACCGGAGCAAGCTATACGCTTTCTTATGCTACGACTCCGTATACAGTTCAATGGAAGGAGTTTGATCGAGGAGGCAGCGTTTCAGAGGGACCGCTTGGGAAACTCAACAACATCTTTTTAAGAAACAGAGATTACTTCATAAAGTTGACCGCGCTTGACCCGTTGGGATTCCCGGTCATTGATATATCCAAGGTACGCTATGATAAGGATCTGCTTCAGGGCTGGCCTCAAAAAACTGACAGCGGGATAATCATGTCTCCCGTATGCGCGGATTTTGACCATGATGGGAACAATGAGCTTTTAGCTGTCTCTTCCGGAAATAATGCATACCTGTGGCGCTCTGACGGAACGCTTGTGCCGGGCTGGCCGAAGGCAACCGGAGATAACTTGATAGCCGGCAGCTTTATCACTACCCCAGCTGTGGCTGACCTTGATAACGACCTGAACCTTGAGATCATATTCCCTTCAACCGAGAAACCACTCCCCGTTATGCACGTATGGCACCATGACGGCACAGAAGCAACCGGCTGGCCCAGGCCCATCCCGGCTACCGGAAGTTATAACCTCTGCCGCAATGCCGCGGTCAGCGATATAAATGGCGACGGCCAGCTCGAGATAGTCGTAACGGTAGAGAGCCTTGAGGTCAATAATATCAACAACGAATTCATCGAGGCCTACGCGTTTGACCGGTCAGGAAACATGTTAAGCGGCTGGCCGGTAAGATTCAACTCCCGGCACGACGGGTGGAACTTCCAATTATTCGTATTAAGCGATCCGGCGCTTGCGGACCTAAACAATGACTTAAGGGCCGATGTCATATTCGCTTACAGCGACGATAACGAATGCGTTGTCAATGCGCTCGACGGCAGAAGCGCATCTTTTCTCCCCGGCTGGCCCATAAGGCTTAAAATATCTTCCCATAGCAGCGCGCCGGTCGGCATTGCCGTGGCGGATGCCGATAATGACGGAAACAAAGAGCTCTTTTTCACCACTTGGGCGGGCCATACATTTGGACTTGATAAAACAGGCAAGGTCCTCCCGGGATGGCCCCGGCACAGTGGCTACGCCTGGAGCAGCGCATCATTATCCGACCTTGACAACGACGGTGACCTCGAAATCGTGATGCAAAACGTGGAGCTCAAGACTTTTATCTTCCATCACAAGGGCACCCCACTTGCCGGCTGGCCGAAACGAAACGGTAAATACGGGCAGGGTTTCGGGTTTCCTTATATGGCGTCTGCCCCGGTTATGGGAGATATCGATTCAGACGGCGTTAAGGATATTGTACAGGGTTCAACCGGCAAATGTGCACTCTACGCCTTTGATCCCGACAAGGGGATCAAATCAGGATTCCCCAAAGAGCTGTCTTTTTATAATACGCATGTTTATGCGACGCCATCTCTGGTTGATTTTGACAAAGACGGCAAGACAGAGGTAATAATCGGGGACGTCTCAGGAAGCGTCTATGTCTGGAAGTTCGGGAATATTGACACCGCAAAAACGGGCACCTGGCCGGTCATGGGGGCCAATCTGCGCAGGACATACTGCCCGCAACCTGAGGTTCCGCCACCGCCGGTCATAACTTCCATAGGCCCTGTTTCAGGCCCGCAATATACCAGCGTAACGATACATGGCTCTAACTTCGGCCCAAAGCAGGGAGGATTCGGGAATAAAGGCGTGCCTGTCAAGGAAGGGGATTGGAACGATTCAGCCATAACCTGCGAGGCTCCAAATTATGCTGCCGGAGATTATGCGGTCACTGTTACTGTCCATGGCAAAAGAAGCAATGCCGTTAACTTTAGCTTAACCGGTAAAATCAAGGTGCGGTAAGGTGGTTACTAGGTTTAACAATTATGTAAGTTATTTCGTGGAATTTACGTCGACGTAAATTCCTGACTCGTTAGAAGGGGGGGATTTATATGAAAACGCACGCGATTGAAAAAATCGGAATTTTGGGAGCAGTACTTGCAGCAACTTTGTTTCTGTTGACTGCGAATGTTTGTGCCTTTGTGCCGCCTGAAACTAAAATAAAGGAAGGCCCTAAGGGCAAGCAGGAAAAAGAGCGCCGGATAGAACTTAAGAAAGATGCGCTGGGGATGCCAATAATAGCCGGCGGACCGGCAGGCTTAGCCAGGCCAGGTAAGCCCGAATACCAGCCCGGAGTGATCATGGTGAAATTCAAGGAGGGGGCAACTCCGCAAAAAGTAATATTTAAATCCAAAATCAAAGCAAACATAATTAAACGCGTTTATGAAATAGCTCCCGCAATAGCCCGGAATATCCAAAAAGACTCCAAGGGCCGGTTCATGTTCAAAGGCAAGAGCTACGGCAGCCTGAAGGATATTGATCCTGAAGTGGCCTTTGCTTCTATCTATCCAAATATGCCCGATTATGAAAAAAGGCTCTATCGTACGTATAAGATCACTTTGGGCGGGGGCCTGTCCGTTGCAGCAGCGATAGTCCAGCTAAAGAAAGACTCCGATGTGGAGTACGCCGAGCCAAACCTTCTTGTCAAGGCCCAGATGGTCCCCAATGACCCGCTATACCCCCAGCAGTGGGCGCACCAGAATATGCAATCCGAGCCTGCCTGGGACTTATCCACAGGCGGAAGCGACGTGGTAATCGCCATAAGCGATACCGGCATAGATTACAATCATGAGGATCTCGCTGCCAATATGTGGCATAACCCGGGTGAAATACCCGGCAACGGAATAGATGATGACAGTAACGGCTATATAGATGATTACTACGGATACGACTTCTGTAACAATGACGCCGACCCAATAGACGACTATGGCCATGGCACGCACTGCGCAGGTATAGCCGGCGCGGTGATTAATAATGGCATAGGCGTAGCCGGGATCTGCCCCACTGCCAAGATAATGGCGATAAAATTCTTAAGCGCAGAGGGCTCGGGGTATGAAGACGCCGGAGCTAACTCCATAATATACGCGGCTGACAATGGCGCTAAAGTGATCAGCTGCTCATGGGGAGGGTCCGGCACATCCTCATTGATCCAGGATGCCGTAAATTACGCTTACAGCATGGGCTGCTTTATCGCCGCATCCGCGGGAAACTCCGAATGGGATACAAATTATTTCTGCCCCGCTAACTGCCTGAATGTATTTACAGTCGCAGCCATACAAAATGATAATTCCAAAGTTTCATTTTCCAATTTCGGCTCAAAGGTAGATGTTGCCGCGCCCGGGGTAGATGTGTTATCTACCATGCCGCAGTACCATGTCACTATGAACGATTGGGGCTACAAGCAAAACTACTCCAATGCGAGCGGGACCTCCATGGCCTGCCCGCAGGTTGCGGGGGAGGCGGCACTCCTGTTTTCCAGATATCCTTCTCATACGCCGGCCAAGGTCGCCAATATAATCCGCGCCGGGGCCTTAGCCAGCATTATCTCAAATGAGTACGTAGGGACAGGCAGGATAAACTTATACGAATCCTGGCTGAAAAATAATGATCTTCCCGATCCGACAGCTGCCAAAATCACAGCCCCATCATACAATAAGCTGAAGGGCGGAGAGAATATCTCCTTATTGGGAACCGCTGGCGCATCAAATTACTCTCTTTCCTATGCCGCTACCCCTTACGCGGCTGGTTGGACAGAATTTGCTCAGGGGCACGATAGTGTTAATAACGGGCTCTTGGGGTACTTTAATACCTCAGGCATGGCTAATGGGATGTACTTTATCAAGTTGACGGCGACCACTAACGCCTGGTCGCCTGCGCAATCAAACACAACCAAGATATTTTTTGATCATGACCTCCTACCGGGGTGGCCTCCGGATATAGAATTCCCGGAAACGATGCCCTCGATAGTCATGTCCCCGGTTTGCGCTGATTTTGACAATGACGGGCAGAAGGAGCTCTTCGTGATAAATATGAAGGGCGGGAAGGCTTATCTTTTCAGGCCTGACGGGACCCTTATGCCGGGCTGGCCGAAAACCGTGCCTCAAGACGCCTGGTTTATCAATACCCCGGCTGTGACTGATCTTGATAACGACGGGGACCTGGAGATCGTCTTGCCGGCAATTGAAGGAACAGACCCCCGGCCTTACTTTGGGTTTAATAGCCCCGTAATTTACGTATGGCATCACGACCTTACGAATTTTAACGGATTTCCCAAAGTCATCCAACCGCCGGCCGGCGCAAATATTTTCAGCAGCCTTATTTATGGCGCCGCGGTAGGAGATATCAACGGAGACGGTCAGCTGGAAATAGTTTTTACATTGATGTGGTCTGAGGATATTGAAAGCGATGATAATTACGATTACAAGACTATCGAGGTCTACGCCTTTGATAAGAACGGCAATAAGATAAAGGGGTGGCCATTAAGATACAGCCATGTTTTCGTAAAAACTGATGTCATCTCCGGCGCTTACGCTGTCAGCAATCCCGCGCTGGCCGATATTAACAATGACGGCGCGCAGGATATTATTTTTGCTTACGCTTCATCAACTGATTGTATTGTTAATGTGGTTGACGGCCGGACCAGGGCGCCGCTTTACGGCTGGCCAAGGATTTTTCCCGGCAATTCTTTTGCTCCTGTAGCGTTTGCTGTGGGAGATGTGAATAATGACGGTTGCTTTGAGATCTTCTTCGGCAATTCGCAGAAGAAAGTATACGGATTGACTAAAGACGGGTTTTTACTTGACGGCTGGCCCAGAGGGACGAGCGCAGATATTATTAGCGGTATCGCGCTTGCAGATATTAACAGCGATAACTTCCTAGAAATTATTTTGCAGGATACGAACAGGCGCTACTTTGTTTTTAGTTATCAGGGCCTTAACATGCCAGGTTGGCCGCAATTAGGAGAGGTTTACGCAATCGGATCGTATTATTCTTACCCTACCGAGTTCGCCTCTTCTCCTGTAGTCGGAGATATCGAAGGGGATGGGATCCAGGATATTATCCAAGGGACAAATAACTCCTTTTACGGAAAAGTAGACTCTTTTGACGCGTTAGGGAATATAAAACCGGGGTTTCCCAAGGACCTGCATTGGATATTTGACCGTGTTCGTTCTACGGCTTCTCTGGATGACTTAGACGGTGATGGAAGGACAGAATTGATCTTCGCCGATAATTTTTTCGGTAATGTTTATATCTACCGCTACGGCACTTTTAATTCCCAGAACATGAAATGGCCCATGCTGGGGCAGAACCTGCGCAGGACTTACAGCCTGCCGCTTGTTCCGCTTCCGCCGGCGCCTCCGGTTATCACATCCATTGATCCGGCAGCGGCTCCTGTAAACACCACTGTCAACATCATAGGATCCGGATCCGGCTTCGGCTCAACGCAAGGCAGCGGTACGGTAAAATTCGGCACGACAAACGCAGTGATCCGCAGCTGGAGCCCTTTGTTAGTAAGCTGTGATGTTCCAAATATACCTCCGGGTATTTGTCAGGTGACGGTGACTACTTCATCCGGAGCCGCCCCGAACGCCGAATTTGTCGTTGTGGGCGTACCGCGTTGGCCCGGCATAAGCCGCCTTACACCGGATTCAGGTTATCCGAATACCCCAATTTCCATCGCAGGCTATAACTTCGGCTCAAGCCGGGGATTAATCAAGTTCGGCGACACAGAGATGACCGTCAACAGCTGGAGCGATACATCGATCGCCTGTACTGCCCCCGCAGATCTTTCCGCGGGGGTTTATCCGGTAAAGGTGTGGAACGCATACGGCGACGGGATCCCGCGGACAAGCAACGCCGTTAATTTCACCGTTCCTTCGCCCCGGATATCGACTTTAGCGCCGTTCGAAGGAGGGCCGGAAGCCGACTTGACTATAACCGGGACCGGCTTCGGCTCAACGCAAGGCAGCGGCACGGTCAGATTCGGCGGCAACGCCGCTACTGTCAAAAGCTGGTCAAATAAATCGATAGTGGTTAAGGTGCCTTATTTTGACCCAGGATTTTATTTTGTCGCAGTCGCCACTCAGACAGGGCAAAGTAATAGGCTTTCCTTTTTGATACCCGAACCGCGCATAATATCCATAGCGCCTGTTTCGGGTTCGGCGGCAAGCGACGCGGTCATCTCGGGAAATTATTTTGGCAATACGCCAGGCACAAATAGAATGGTTTCTTTTGATTGGGTTCCCGCGGCGATCAATAGCTGGTCGGATACCTCTATCAGTGTAAAGGTGCCGCATCTGGCATCAGGCACTCGTTGGGCAAGGGTCTTTATTGACCCTTACAACATGAGCAATGCTGTTTCATTTACTATTCCTGCGCCCCAAATAACAGGCCTGGTCCTTGTTTCGGGTTCGCCTTCGTCTTCGTCAAAGGGCAATGTAACCATAAACGGATCCGGTTTCGGCCATACGCAGGGCCCGGGCACAGTAAAGTTCGGCGATACCGCTGTTGTTATCAAAAGCTGGTCGAACACCTCCATTGGCGTTGTAGTGCCAGGTATCTTAGCGGAAACTTACACCGTAACTGTGGCAGCGTCTGCGGGGACCGTTCAGGGGAGTTTTACCTTAGGCCTTAAGCCGAGCATTACCAAGCTTAAACCGGCTTCGGGCAGGGCCAATAGCATTATTACTATTTACGGGAGCAATTTCGGCGCTGCACAGGGTTCCGGAACGGTGAAGTTCGACGCTACTGCCGCAGTTGTGACTAATTGGTCGGGTACATCCATATCCTGCATAGTGCCGGCGATCGCCGGCGGCCAAACTTATCCGGTCACCGTGACCGTTGCCGGACGCGTTAGTAATTCAGAGAACTTTAGGGTTACGCGATAAAACTATAAACTAAGGGACGTTTAAGGTTTTCCCGAGCTTCATAAAAGAAAGGAAGCCAGAAACGTCCCTTTGGTTTTTGTTGACACCCAACCCTCCCAATAGTATAATAATTCCCCTAAACACTTGCAAAATCCTACAAGAAAGGGGTTGATCAAATTGTCAGAGATCGAGATCAGAAAAGACGAGTCTTTCGAGGCAGCGTTGCGCCGTTTTAAGAAGAAGATCGAACAGGAAGGCATCTTAAGAGAGGTAAGGGACCGCAAATACTACGAGAAGCCCAGCGCGCGCAAGAGAAAAAGAGCGAAGTCACCAACAGCAAGAAGATAAGATGGGTTTTGCGCTTTCCACTTCATGGAACGCTTTCCGTTATTCCAGCGCAAACGATATGCTCTTTGAAATAAAAGAACTGGGGATCGATAAGATCGAATTAAGCTTCAATATCACCCCGGCCATGCTTGAAAGCATAAAAGAAGCGGTGAAGAGCGCCGAAATACAGGTAACGAGCATCCATAATTACTGCCCGATACCCGAAGGCATGAAGCGCCAAGAGGCGCTTCCGGACTGCTACTCCGTCGCATCCTTAAACGAAGATGAACGCAAGAGTGCGGTGAAATTCGCCAAAAGAAGCATTGATACCGCAGTAGAGCTTGAGGCAAATGCGGTCGTGCTTCACTGCGGAAGGGTCGAAATCCCGGATAAGACAAGGGAGCTGATCGGGCTTTTTGATATGGGCCTAAAAGGCACCCCTGAATTTGAATCCCTGCGAAACCAGTTGATCCGGGAGAGGGAAGCCCTGTCCCAAGCGCACTTTGAACAGGCGATAAGAAGCCTTGAGGAATTAAACAGCTACGCCATGCGTAAGTTAGTCGCCCTGGGGGTGGAGACCCGATTTTACCACCGCGAGATCCCGTCGCTGGAAGAGGTAGGCTTAATCCTTGAGCATTTCAAGAACTCAAGCATATACTACTGGCATGACACAGGCCATGCGCAACTGATGGAGAATCTCGGTATCGCCAAGCACAGGGAGTATCTGGAAAGATACTCCGCCAGGATGTTCGGCATGCACCTGCACGATATATCCGGATGCTTTGACCACCAGGCGCCGCCTAAAGGCGGGGTCGATTTTGCCATGGTAAAACAATTCGCCAGGAAAGAGATGATAAAAGTCCTGGAGATCCACCATCCGGCCACAGCCCAAGAAATAAAACAAAGTATTGAATACTTAACCCGGACTTTCAATGGCCTTGCCTAAAATAAGGATGCCGGCTGTCGCCGGACAATTTTATCCCGGCACCGCGCAAGAGTTAAAAAGGCAGATCGAAGGATTTATTGATTATAAAGCCGCAAAAAGGGATGTTATCGGCTGCATCCTTCCGCACGCAGGTTACATTTACTCAGGGCAGGTCGCGGCTGAGACGGTTTCAAATATTCAGGTCAAAGAGAAGGTGATCCTCCTTGGGCCGAATCACACCGGTTTCGGCACCCCGTACAGCATAATGACTGAAGGGCAATGGCAGACGCCCTTAGGAAACGTAAATATTGACTCGGCTCTTTCAAAAAGGATCCTGGAAGGCTCAAAATACCTTCAGGATGACGCGACAGCGCATATGCGCGAACACTCCCTTGAGGTGGAGCTTCCGCTTTTGCAGTACTTCAGGAGTGATTTCCGGATCGTGCCCATCGCCTTCATGACCGACAGCCTTGAAGGGCTAAAGGCCGTGGGCAGGGAGATCGCCGAGGCGGTCAAAAAAGAAGGGCTCGAGAAGAAAACGCTGCTTGTGGCAAGCTCTGACATGACCCACTATGAATCGCAGGCCGATGCCAAGGCCAAAGACGATCAGGCGATAAATGCGATACTTGAGCTTGATGAAGACAAACTGATGGAGAGGGTGCGGCGCCTCGATATATCCATGTGCGGATATGCGCCGGCGATCGCCATGATAAGCGCGGCCAAGGCGTTAGGGGCGAAAACCGCAAAACTGATAAAATATTCAACCAGCGGCGATGTAACCGGAGACAAAGAGAGCGTTGTCGGCTACGCCGGGATAACGGTATATTAAAATGGATGAGATAAAAAAAAGCGTTGACGAAAGTTACAAAGAGCAGGTAGCCAGGGAAAAAGAGGCATTAAAAGACACCGGCAGCTTCACTCCTCCTGAGCCGAATTTTAACTTCTTTATCACAACACTTGCCCTTCAGGCGACAATATCTCTCGGCGCAGTGCCCAATCCGGCCACCAATAAGACGGAGAAGGACCTTACCCAGGCCAAGTTCCTAATTGATACGCTTGGCATGCTTGGGGAGAAGACCAAAGGCAACCTCACCAAGGAGGAAGGAGACCTCCTGGAGAACCTGCTTTATGAGCTAAGGATGCAGTACATTTCGGCATCAAAGGAGCTAAAGTGATCGATAAAGAACTTTTGGATATCCTGGCCTGCCCGGCCTGCAAGGGCGATATCGAATTAAAGGGCGATAAGATCATCTGCAAGAAGTGCGGCAAAAAATACCCCGTAAGAGACGGCATACCGATCATGCTGATAGAAGAAGCGGAAGGATAATGAAAAAGATCCTAGTGATCCACGGGCCGAACCTGGACCTTCTGGGCAAGAGAGAACCGGGAATATACGGAAAAACTACCTTGCCGGAGATCAACAGCCGGTTAAAGAAGCTTGCCGCCAAAAGGAAGGTCTCCCTGGCTATAACGCAATCAAACCACGAAGGCAAGATCGTGGACCTGATCGGGAAATCCGGAGAAAAATACGCAGGGATCCTCATCAATCCTGCTGCCTATACCCATACGAGCGTTGCGATAAGGGACGCTATCGCCGGCTGTGGCACGCCCACCGTAGAAGTGCATCTTTCAAATATCCACTCACGCGAAGAATTCAGGCATAAATCACTCATCAGCCCCGTAGTAAAGGGGACCATCCTTGGCTTCGGGCCCAACAGCTACGCTCTGGGGCTTGAGGCGCTTCTCGACCTCATAAACACACCATAAGCCACCGCTAAATCATATGGATCAACGCCTGAAAAACCTCATATCAAGGATGCACTGCGAAGAGCTGGACGGGCTTATTGTAAATTCAGAGGCGAATATTTCATATCTCACGCGCCATCCGAGCAGGGATTCCCGACTTCTCGTAAGCAAGAAAAAAATCGTTTATTTCACGGATCCCCGCTATACCGAAGAGGCCAAAAAACAGCTCAAGGGGATCTCAATCCGGAATACCGGCAGTGCGCCGCCATTTCCCACCATCGCCCAAACCTGCCGCAAGTTGAGGCTAAAAAGGGTAGGGTTTGAGGAGAAAAGCGTATCCTATGCCGAGTACCGCTGCCTCAAGAAAGAGCTCGGGAAAAAGCCGGCTCTGGTAGCCACCAGCGACCTGATCGAAGAGATGCGGGAGCTAAAAGACGCGCAGGAGCTGGGCAGGATCAGGAAGGCCCTGGTGATCACCGCGAAAACCCTTAAATTTGCCGGCAAGATCATAAAAAGCGGGGCAAAAGAAACTGAGGTAGCAGCCCGGCTTGAAGAGTTCATGAGGCTTGCAGGCGGCTCCGGCCCCTCTTTTAAGACAATAGTCGCCTCCGGTGGCAACTCCGGCTTTCCCCATCATATTCCCGGGGCAAGGAAAATAGGCAGGAACGACCTGGTGCTAGTGGACCTGGGAGTAGACTATCAAGGCTACAAATCCGACTTGACAAGGATTTTCTTTTTAGGTAGAATTAAGCATTCAGCCGCAAGGATTTACGAAATTCTCCTTGAGGCCCAAAGGAGGGCGATAAGCAGGGTAAAGCCGGGGGTGCAGATAAGCGAGATTGACGCGGCTGCCCGCGATTACATAAGCCAAAAGGGCTTTGGCCCCAACTTCAGCCATAGCCTAGGGCATGGCGTGGGCCGCCAGATACATGAAAACCCCAAGATTTCAAGCAAGGCCGACGGCATCCTAAAGCCGGGCATGGTCTTGACAATAGAGCCGGCAATATACCTGCCGGGCAAATTCGGGATAAGAATAGAAGATATGGTCCTAGTAACCAAGAAAGGATATGAGGTGTTAAGTGTCTCTGTCAATAAATGAGGTCAAATCAGGAGTAACGATTCTGGTAGACGGTGACGTCTACGTAGTAGTAGAAGCGCAGCATGTCAAACCCGGCAAAGGCGCTGCCTTTGTGCGGGCAAAATGCAGAAACTTAAGGAATTCGAACATCCAGGAAAAGACATTCAGGGGGGATGAGAAGATAGATCAGGCCTATATCGAAGAAAGAAAGCTGCAGTATCAATATTCGTCCGGAAACATGTACCACTTCATGGACCAGGAGAACTTCGAGGAGGTAGCCGTATCCGAAGACAGCCTTGGGGACAAAAAGAAATTCCTCAAAGATAATCTTGATGTTTTAGGCTACTTCTATAAGGACGAGACATTAAGCGTCAATCTTCCCAATTTCATCCAATTCAAGATCATCCACACCGAGCCCGGCATAAAGGGCGACACTGCCAAAAGCGGCACCAAGTCCGCAGAGATCGAGACCGGAGCGGTCATTCAGGTGCCTTTGTTCATTAATGAAGGCGACGTGGTCAAGATCGATACGCGCGCAGGCGGGGGGGAGTACGTCGAAAGAGTTAATCAATAAGGAGTCGAGATGAACATCAAAGAAATAAAAGAGATGATCAACCTCATGAACGAGAACGGGCTAATGGAGCTTGAGATCGAAAAGGACGATATGCGCATCAAGCTTAAAAAAACCGGCTCGGCTGTCGAAGGCTTTTCTGCTCCGATAATTCTGGATAAACAAAACGCCCCAACCGCCCAGCAGGGGGCTACGCCTGCAGCGGAAAAACCTGCTTCAAAAACAATAGAGATAAAAGCGCCTATGGTAGGCACATTCTACAGGGCACCTTCCCCTGAATCCCCGCCATACGCCGAGACAGGCCAGACGATCGAGCCGGGGCAGGTCATCTGTATCATCGAAGCCATGAAATTAATGAACGAGATCAAATCGGAGATAAGGGGCAAGGTCCTTGAGATCCTCGTCGACAACGCTGAGCCGGTCGAGTTCGGGCAGCCGCTGTTATTGATCGAGCCACTTTAGCTAAAAGATGTTTTCCAAAATACTTATTGCAAACCGGGGCGAGATAGCCCTTAGGATCATCCGCGCCTGCCGTGAGCTGGGGATCCGCACGGTAGCCGTATATTCGGAGGCGGACAGAGATTCCCTCCACGTGCGCTTCGCAGATGAAGCGATCTGCATCGGTTCACCCCAGAGCTCATCAAGCTACCTTAACATCCCCGCCATAATCAGCGCAGCAGAAATAACTGACGTGGAGGCGATCCATCCGGGTTACGGCTTCCTTGCGGAGAACGCCCATTTCGCCGAGATCTGCGAGTCCTGCAAAATAACCTTTATAGGCCCTTCCCCTGAAAATATACGCCTCATGGGTGATAAGATGGCCGCCCGCACCGCCATGCAGAAGGCCGGACTTCCGATCGTGCCGGGAAGCGCAGGCGTCATCAAGAACAAGGAAGAGGCCCTTAAGACCGCTAAATCCATAGCTTACCCCGTGATCATTAAGGCAGCCGCAGGCGGCGGAGGAAAAGGGATGAGGATATGCCACAACGACCTCACCCTGGCCTCAAGCCTCATGACCGCGCAGGCGGAGGCCGAGGCGAACTTCGGGAACCCCAACGTCTACATTGAAAAATACGTGGAGGAGCCGCGCCACATCGAGATGCAGGTCCTGGGGGACAAATACGGCCACATCATCCAGCTCGGAGAGCGCGACTGCAGCATCCAGAGAAGGCACCAGAAGCTGCTGGAGGAATCGCCTTCACCTGCTGTTGACGGCAAACTGCGCAAAAAGCTGGGAGAGATGGTCACAAGGAGCATGAAAGCCGTCGGATACTCCAGCGCCGGCACTATCGAATTCCTCCTTGACCAGAAGAACGGAAACGTCTATTTCATGGAGATGAACACCCGCATCCAGGTAGAGCATCCGGTGACCGAGATGGTAACGGGGATCGACCTTATCAAGGAACAGATAGCCATAGCCACAGGCGAAAAGCTGAAAATTCAGCAGGACCAGGTCCAGATAAAAGGGGCCAGCATCGAATGCCGCATAAACGCCGAGGATTTTGAAAATAACTTTATGCCATCCCCCGGAAAGATCGAATCACTGATCCTGCCCGGAGGGCCCGGCGTGCGCGTAGACTCGCATATATACACTGGCTACACTATCTCCCCGTACTACGACTCACTGGTCGCAAAGCTTATCACATGGGGCAAGAACCGCGCTGAGGCGGTTAAGATCATGCAGAGGGCGCTCGGCGAATTTCACATCGCCCCGATCAAGACAACAATACCATTCCACCAAAGGCTACTTGAGAACCCGCTATTCCTTCGCGGCGAAATATCGACGCATTTCGTGCAGGATATGCTAAAAGAGGAGAAGGCAGCGGTATGATAAACAACGAAGAATCGCGCACAGACCTGGGGATCATACGCATCCACAAAAACGTCATCGCCTCTATCGCCGAGATCGCTAGCCTGGAGATAGAAGGCGTAAAAAGGGTGAAGAAAGATATAAAGAGCGGCCTTATGGAGCTCATCGGCCGCAAATCAAGCTCCTACATCAAGGTCGAGATCGGCAAGAGCGATGAGGTAAAAATCGAGATCCCGCTCATCATAAAATACGAGTACCATATCCCGGATATCGCAAGCAAGGTCCAGGAAAACGTGCGCAACAACATAGAAAAAATGACTAACCTCACCGCAAAAGACATAAACATCAACATACAGGGGATAGAAAGGGGGTAGCAAAATGAGGTTCCTCACCGTCCTCGGGATCTTATTTTACTCGGCGGTCATAATGGTAGCCGGGGCAGCATTAATAATATTTTCATTCAACATATTGCAGCCGCAGGATATAAGCAGCGCCTTCTCTTACGTGCAGGATAATCCGAACCTGAGGGTCGCAATAGGGCTTTCGGGGGCGCTTCTTATACTCATTAGCTACTCTTTCGCCCAATTGATCTTAGGGCGCTTCCAGCGCGAAAGGACTATTGCCTTTGCGACTTCGGGAGGCCAGGTAACCATATCGCTTTCAGCGGTAGAAGACCTCATACGGCGGCTTGCCAACATAATACCGGAAATAAAGGAGCTTCGCCCCGACGTCATTGCTACCAAGAAGGGCATTATCGCAGACCTGAGGGTCATATTAAAGTCAGAGGCCAATATTCCGGAGTTGACTTCAAGGCTGCAGGAGATAACCAGGGCCAAGGTCCAGGAGGTCCTGGGGATCGAAGAGCAGATCGTGATCAAGATCCACGTAGCAAAGATCATTGCAGCAGAAGAAAAGGACAACAAAAGAAAGAAAGAATTAGAAAAAGAGGAGCCCAGGATACCCTTCGGAGGGTATGGGAGAGCGTAGGGCGGCTGGTCTGCTTTGCTTTTTTGGAGGGAGAAGAAACATGTCAAAGATCGGGATTTTAACAGGCGGCGGGGATTGCCCGGGTTTAAACTCGGTGATAAGAGCCGTAGTCAGAAAAGGGCTTAATGAGGGATACGAAATAATCGGTATAAAGAACGGCTGGAAGGGCGCGATAGAAAAAGACATCGTGAAGCTGGATATGGATTCCGTCTCCGATATACTGGCAAAGGGCGGCACGATACTGGGCACAAGCCGGACTAACCCCTACAAGAAGGAAGGGGACGCGGCTAAAATAAAGAAAAACCTTGCGGAGCTGGGCATCGACGCCCTTGTCGCCGTCGGGGGAGAAGACACCCTTGGGGCTGCCTCAAAATTATACAAAGACGGAGCCAATGTGGTGGGTGTGCCAAAAACAATTGATAACGACTTAAGCTCAACCGATTACACCTTTGGTTTTGACACAGCAATAAATATCGCCACGGAGTGCATCGACAGGCTCCACACCACCGCCGAGAGCCATCACCGCATCCTTGTGGCTGAAGTAATGGGAAGGCACGCCGGATGGATCGCCATCGAGTCGGGCATAGCAGGCGGAGCAGACGTGATCCTTATCCCGGAGGTACCGATCGACCTCGATGAGGTCTGCACTATCCTCAAAAGGAACCGTGACCGCGGAAAGCTTTACGGGATCGTGGTAGTTTCGGAAGGTGCGCAGTTCAAAGATAAAGACCTCATCCTGCAGGAAGAGAAACTTGACGCCTTCGGGCATGTAAGGCTCGGCGGGATCGGTGAAAAGCTGGCTGCCGAGATCGAAAGCCGCACTGGTTTTGAAACACGGGTCAGCGTATTCGGGCATATCCAAAGGGGAGGCACACCAACCGCATTTGACAGGGTCCTGGGCACGCGCTTCGGGGTCAAGGCCGTAGAGCTGGTCATGAACAGAAAGTTCGGCAGGATGGTCTCGCTCTCAGCAAACAAGATCATTGACGTGCCGCTTGAAGGCGCCGTCACAACCCTTAAAACCGTTGACATGGAATATTACAACGTTGCCAGGGAGTTCTTCAAATAAAGGAAACAATATGAGAGAACGGGTAAAAGAGATTCTTCTTGAAAGCATACAAGTAAAAGAGGAGCTGTTGCGCGAGCATGCCGGCAAGATCGTCGAGATCACCGAGCTTATAATCGACTGCCTGAAGAAAAAGGGCAAGGTCATTGTTTTCGGCAACGGCGGCTCAGCCAGCGACAGCCAACATATCGCAGCGGAGCTCGTCGGAAGGTTCAAGAAAGACAGGACCGCGATGGCAGCAATTGCGCTTACCGCCAACACCTCGATAATCACGTCCTTAGCCAATGATTACGGATACGATATCATCTTCTCGCGCCAGCTCGAGGCGTTAGCGGGAAAGAATGATATCGCCATCGGCATATCCACAAGCGGCAAAGCCAAAAATGTCGCCCTCGGGCTAAAACAGGCCAAGAAGATGGAGATCAAGACCGTTGCTCTGACCGGGGGAGACGGCGGCGAGATAGCAAAGCTGGCTGACGTATCCCTTGTTGTCCCCTCCGCAGTCACCGCCAGGATCCAGGAAGCGCATATCACCATAGGCCATATCATATGCGAACTGATCGAGCAGGAGCTATGCTAAACGAAAAGATCAAGAATGTCGCGGCTCTTAAAAGAATAGCCGCGACATTGCGCGCGAAGGGCAAAAGAATAGTCTTTACCAACGGCTGTTTCGATATCCTGCATTACGGCCATGTAAAATACCTTGAGGACGCCAAAAAAAAAGGAGACATCCTTATTGTCGGCGTCAACAGCGACGCGTCAGTCAAAAGAATTAAAGGCAAGGGCAGGCCCGTAGTCAGGCAGGAGGATAGGATCAGGACCCTGGCCGGGCTTGAAAGTGTAAACTATGCCGTTATTTTCGGCAAAGAGACCCCGCTTGAGCTCATCATGGCCCTTAAGCCGCATATCCTGGTCAAAGGATCTGACTGGAAGAAGAACAATATTGTGGGCGCGGAATTTGTCCTTGGGCTAGGCGGAAAAGTCTCGACGGTAAAGCTAAGCCACGGGCGCTCCACCACGGCATTGATAAATAAAATTGCGCAAAAATATTAAAATAGACCCGGTAAACAGGATAATCGACGCAAACTTTAACCGCCTTAAAGAGGGCCTGCGTGTCTGCGAAGAAATAACCCGGTTCATACTTGAGGACCCGAAACTTACCGCTTCTTTCAAAAAAACCAGGCATAAAGCGGATTTGTTGACTAGGAGTTTTCCGAGGAAAGAGCTGCTGGAGCAAAGAAACAGCACGCACGATGTCGGCCTAAAGATCCGCGCTGACGAATTAAAAAGAGGCAGTGTTGCGGATATATTTTTTGCCAATATCCAGCGCGTAAAAGAATCGATCCGGGTATTAGAGGAGTTCCTGAAACTAAAGGATGTAAAACTCGCGTTGGAATTCAAGCAGCTTAGGTACAGAGTTTATGAAATCGAAAAGAGATCTCTTAAAAAAGTCGCGGCTATATCTCATCCTGGATAAAAAAGCCCTTAAAGGAAAACCTGTATCCGCCGTAATAAACCGCATTAAAAATGCGGATTTCGACGTGGTCCAATTAAGGGACAAGGAATCAAAGATGCAGGACACCTTAAAAGACGCCATCCTTATAAAGAACGCGCTCGCAAACACTTCGAAACTGTTCATTGTAAACGACTACCCGCAGATCGCCAGGATCCTCGACTGCGACGGGGTCCATCTTGGGCAATCCGACCCAAAGATCAAAGACGTAAGAAAATTTCTTGGCAGGAATAAATTGATCGGCATCTCCTGCCACAGCCTGAAGCAGGCAAGAGAGGCGGAAGAAAACGGTGCTGACTATATCGGCATAGGCCCGGTATTTAAAACACCGACCAAACCGAAAGCCAAGCCGGTAGGATTAAGATTGGTGCGGGAAGGCGCTGACTCAGTCAGTATCCCTTTTTTCGCTATTGGCAATGTTAAGCGGAATAATATAAAAGAACTTTTAGCCGCGGGGGCAAAAAGGGTGGCTGTGTGCAGGGCAATACTGCAGGCAGATGAACCCGCGTTGGCGGCAAAGAGCATTCGAGAGGCCCTAGGCTAAATGACCCAATTAGAATACGCCAAAAACAACACCATAACCCCCTTGATGAAGCGGATCGCCAGGATGGAAGGCATCCCTGCGGCAGCCATAGTTAAATCGCTAAAAGAAGGAAGGCTGGTCATCCCCTGCAATTCAAGGCACAAAATAAAGAAACCCTGCGGCATAGGGCAGGGCTTAAAAACCAAGATCAACGCCAATATCGGAACTTCACCGGACAGGTGCCGCTTAAATGAAGAGATAAAAAAGCTGGGGATCGCGGAAAAATTCGGCGCAGACGCCATTATGGATTTAAGCGTAGGCGATGATATCGAATCGACGCGAAGACAAATAATCAAGCGCTCAAACGTCCCTGTCGGCACTGTGCCCGTCTACGAAATAGCTGTAGGGGCTCAAACCCATAGAGGAGATTTCCTGAAGTTCACCGCAAACGACATGCTGCGCGTACTTGAATCGCAGGCGCAGGACGGAGTCGATTTCTTTACCATCCACGCCGGAGTGACGCGCAAAAACGTGGCCCTGCTCAAAAAGAACAAAAGGGTGCTAGGCATAGTTTCAAGGGGCGGGGCAATAATAGCGGCATGGATGCAGCGTAATAATAAAGAGAACCCTTTCTTTGAATACTTTGATTCCATACTTGATATCGCCTACAAATACGACATCACATTAAGCCTCGGCGACGGCCTGAGGCCCGGCTCAATACTGGATGCGACTGACAAAGCACAGCTGGCGGAATTAAAGTCCCTGGGGGCTTTGGCTAAAAGGGCGCGCCAGCGCAATGTGCAGGTAATGATCGAAGGGCCCGGGCATGTCCCATTGAACCAGATCCGTAAAAATATAACCCTGGCCAAGAGATACTGCGGCCAGGCGCCATTTTACGTACTGGGGCCGCTGGTAACCGACATCGGAGCCGGTTACGACCATATTACCGCAGCTATTGGAGGAGCCCTGGCCGCCGGATACGGAGCTGATTTCTTATGTTACGTGACCCCGGCAGAGCACCTCAGGCATCCTTCGGCTGAAGATGTAAGGGAGGGTGTTGTAGCCTCAAAGATAGCCGCTCACGCCGCAGACTTAAGCAAGGGATTAAAATCTGCATGGAAAAAGGACCGGCTGATCTCTGAAGCGCGCAAAAAACGCGACTGGCAGGCGCAGATACGCCTCTCGGTCGACCCTGAGAAAGCAAAAAAATACAGGCTTTCTTCAAAACCGCACCTTTTGGACGTATGCACGATGTGCGGAAAATACTGTTCTATAAAACTCATGGAAAGGTGCATGGGATAAACCATGCGAGCGTAGTTCAGTGGCAGAACACTAGCTTCCCAAGCTAGATATGGGGGTTCGATTCCCCTCGCTCGCTCTTTAAAATATGATTAAACGATCCCGCAAGAGTTATTTTAAGATGATCCTTGCCTGCTTCGCAATGCTGGCGGTAGCCGGATGCGCCTCCGCGCCTCTCATACGGCCCGCTGCGCCAAGGATAGCCGGATTCTACTATCCCGTCAAAAAGAGCCAGACTCTCTGGAGGATCTCCAAGATGTACAATATAAGCCTCGAGGAGATCGTGCGGATAAACAATATATCCGACGCCACACAAGTAGAAGAAGGGCAGCTCATACTCATACCGGGGGAAAGAAGGGAACCGAAAGCCGTCGCGGCCCCTGTCAGCTCTTCGCCCAGCGGATACGACGCCGGAGAATTCATCTGGCCGCTCAAAGGCAAGGTCATCAGCACCTTCGGCCAGACCTACAATTTCATGCTGAACAAAGGGATTAATATAAGGCCTTACGGCAATCCGGATGTCTTGGCCTCCCGCCCGGGAAGAGCGGTCTTCTGCGATGACAATTTCAAAAGCTACGGCAAGACAGTGATCATTGACCACGGCGACGGATTCCTTACGGTTTATGCGATGAATTCGGAGATCTTTATAAGGCCCGGGGATACCGTGCCGCAGGGAAAAAGAATAGCCCGCTGCGGGCCGGCCAAAGACCAGTATGTGCACTTTGAAATAAGAAAAACCCATAAATCAGAAAATCCTTTATTTTATCTGCCATGAGAGAAGACAAACTCCTTGGGCGCGAGTCCTACCTGGGCATCATAGAAAAAAGGGTATCCTCCCTTAAAGACGGGTACCGCCAGAATATCGCCATCATCGGAGATGAGCTAGTGGGAAAAACCACCCTCATTACCGGTTTCTTAAACAAATTCTGCGATACCCGGATCATTACCGCCTACCTTGAGATAAGGCCGGAATCGACCGACTCCTTTATCAAAAGATTCATCGCGACTTTGCTTTACAACCTGCTTATAAACAGCGGCATCGGGCTTAAAGAAGACCTTGATTTCCTTATCAATAAATCGGAAAGGTATATCCCCGGGACCGTCAAGAAAATACGGGCGATACTCCAGGCCAACAGCAAAAGGTCAAACAAAAAAATGTTTTTCGAGCTTATGTCCCTGACCGAATCCATAAAGACCGAGACCCAGAAATCATGCGTTATCATATTCGACGAATTCCACAACCTGGAGACCCTGGGATTTGACAACCTTTACCGCGACTGGTCCAAGATCATTATCGCCCAGAAGGACACGATGTACATAATCACCAGCTCCATGAAATTCAAGACCAGGGCCATACTTTCGAAGAACCTCTCGTTATTATTCGGCAACTTCGAGGTCCTAAACGTGGAGCCGTTCGATATCCCCTCAAGCGAAGCATACCTGGAAGATAGGATGCAGAGCCTAAACATCAGCAAAAGCAATAAGGACTTCCTGGTGCATTTTACCGGAGGTTACCCGTTCTACCTCAAGGTCGCGACGGAAGCCTGCCTTGAGTCAAGGGGCCGCCCGCTGGCGGATATAATTGAAGGCCTGCTCTTCGATACTTCGGGAGTGCTGAACCAGAGGTTCTCCAATTACGTCAAGCGCTTTATGGACCTAAACCGCAGCAATGAATACATGCCCATACTTTACCTTGTCGCAAGCGGCAGGAACAGGATAAAAGAGATAGCGCACATCATAAAGAAGCCCAAAAAAGAGGTCCTTCAAAGGATAAGCCACCTGCTTGAGCTCGACGCGCTCATGCGCAACGGAGACTTCCTGAGAGTCAATGACCGGGTCTTCGGCTTCTGGTTAAGGTTTGTCTACCAGGAGAAGCTGAATTCGCTTACCTACGACGCCAAGAACCAAAAGGCATCCTTTAGGAATAAAGTAGAAGAGATGATCGAGGAGTTCAGCATGAATTCGCGTAAACCGGTCATGGAAAGGATGGTGGAACTCCTGCGGCTGTTTGAGGATGAGACTATCCAGATAGACAGAAAAAGGGTCAGGCTTAGCCACTTCAGGGAGATAAAACAGCTGGAGTTCAACTCACGGACATTAAAACACGGCCTCATCGGCCGCTCCAGCGAAAGCCTCTGGCTCTTAGCCGTAAAACAGGGGTCTCTGACTGAAAACGATATCGCGGATTTCTCCAGGGAGTGCAAAAAGTACCGGCATAAGCTTCAAAGGAAAATAATCATCTCGTTCCAGGATATCGAAACTAACACGCGCCTAAAGGCAATGGAGGAGAAGGTCTGGACCTGGGATATAAACAACCTTAACAGCATCATGGACCTCTTCTCAAAACCAAGGCTGATCCCATGCGAATCGGCGTGATCTCAGATACGCATATTCCCGAAAAGGCTGACAGGATACCCCAGAAGATCCTCAATGAGTTTAAGAACGTGGACATCATTGTCCACGCGGGGGACCTCGGGGATATAACGGTGCTGGAAGAGCTCAACAGCACATGCAATAACGTAAAAGCGGTCTGGGGCAACATGGACCCGCAGGAGGTAAGAAGCAGGCTCTCCAACAAGCAGGTCTTTAAGGCCGGGAAATACAAGATCGGACTGATGCATGGATACGGTCCGCCGAAGGGGCTGTTAAAGTACCTGTCCGGGGCCTTCTCGAACGAGAAGCTCGATATAATCATATTCGGGCACTCGCATGAGCCGTTCAATGAGACCATAGGAGAGGTGCTGTACTTTAACCCCGGCAGCGCCACCGACAAGGCCTTCGCCGAATATAATTCTTATGGTATAATAGAGATCGACGACGGGATAAAGGCAAAAATAATAAGAATATAATATGGATAAACTCTGGGCTCCCTGGAGAATAAACTATGTAAGGCAAAAGAAACAAAAGAAATGCATATTCTGCCTGCCGGCTGAAAAAAATGGCGGGAAACATGCAGTATTCCAGACGCGGTATTCTATATGCATCTTAAACGCCTTCCCCTACAATAACGGGCATCTGATGGTCTCTCCAAAAAGGCACGTACGCGACTTAAGGCTCCTGAAGGAGGGCGAAGCAACTGACCTTTTTAACGCGGTCAACAGGTCAATGGCCCTGCTGGACAAAGTGCTTAAGCCCCAAGGTTATAATATCGGCATAAATTTATCCAAAGTAGCAGGTGCGGGCATAACCGGCCATCTTCATATCCACATCGTGCCCCGCTGGACGGGAGACACCAACTTCATGCCCGTAATACACGGGACAAAGGTCATCTCCCAATCCCTTGATGAACTGTTCAAGAAATTAAAAAATGCTCAATCAAAAACAAAAAAAACTGATAGAAGATAAACTCCTGGCGCCCTTTGCCATGAAAAGCTGTGAAAGCAAGGGAAGGGCCTACCCTGAGGAGGAACACCCCTACAGGTCATGTTACCAGAGGGACCGGGACAGGATCATACACTCCGCGGCCTTCCGCAGGCTTGAATACAAAACGCAGGTATTTGTGAACCATGAAGGCGATTACTACCGCACCCGGCTTACCCACACCATCGAAGTAGCCCAGATAGCCCGGACAATAGCTTCGGCGCTGCGGCTTAATGTCGACCTTACCGAAGCCATAGCCCTCGCCCATGACCTTGGCCACACCCCTTTCGGCCACTCAGGAGAAGAGGCGCTAAACGAACTGATGGCAAAGTCAGGAGGTTTTAACCATAACGTGCAGGGCTTAAGGGTCGTGGATTTCCTCGAAGAAAGATACCCCGACTTCCCGGGGCTTAACCTAAGCTGGGAGGTAAGGGAAGGGATCGTGAAACACTCCTCCGCGTTTGACAAAATAGGCAGGGTAAAGGGCTTTACTTCGAAGCAGATGCCTACGCTTGAGGCTCAGGTAGCAGACATTGCCGATGAGATCGCTTACGACAACCATGATATAGACGACGGGCTTACTTCAGGGCTTATCCGGGAGAGCGACCTGGAGCAGTTGAAGATCTGGAACACGATCGATAAAACGATCCTGAAAGAACACCCCGGAATTGAACCTGCGAGAAAAAAATACCTTATTATAAGGTCTCTTATCAACATGCAGGTCACCGACCTCATCCGGGAGACCGAAAATCGGATCCATGAGCTCGGGATCCGCACCAGCCTCGACGCAAAGATTTGCAATAAAAAGGTCGTTACTTTTAGCAAAAATATGCTAGAATTAAGGCTACCGCTGCGCAAATTCCTGATGGCTCGGCTCTATAATCATTACCGGGTCATAAGGATGAGTATAAAGGCCAAGCGGTTCATCAAGGAACTGTTTAAAGTTTACACCAAAAACCCGGAGCAGTTGCCGGTCGAAGCCCAGAAAAGGATACCCCGGGAAGGGGTGTTAAGGTGGTCTCAGACTATATCGCCGGAATGACTGACAGGTACGCATTAGATGAATACAAAAAACTATTCAACCCCTACGAAAAAGTATAAGTCGCTGGTCTCAGCGCTCCACAGCATCTACCGCGTGGTCAATTCCACTTACGAATTAAAGGACCTGGTGAGCCGCCTGGCAAGGCTTCTGTGTCAAATGTTCAACACCCAGTCAAGCCTGATCCTTATCCTTGACCCTACCAAAAAAAATTCAATTTTAAGGTGCGTCATTAACGGCAAAAAAAAGCACATCATAGACAAACGCATGAAGATCCCCGGGG